>Ga0194127_10001456_pt1 | contig 34645 bp, 27 predicted proteins | sample TA2KigC100mmetaG_FD_148624 | JGI IMG/M metagenome (GOLD analysis project Ga0194127, IMG submission 148624) | Freshwater microbial communities from Lake Tanganyika, Tanzania - TA2015036 Kigoma Deep Cast 100m | ecosystem: Environmental > Aquatic > Freshwater > Lake | place: Tanzania: Lake...
GTGGGCCCTGCTTGGCGCCGCCGTCGCGATCGCCTGGCGCGCCGTGCGCGGTCGCGCGGAACTCCCGGCCTCCCCTCACGGCTGATCCGCCGCCCCGCCCCGCGGTCTTCCAACCCTTGGACGACTGTCCGTCCGCATCTTCCAATCCTTGGAAAACGCTTGAACGCCCCCGGCGCGGGGCGCAGCATTTCCTCCGGGACAAGCCGGCGGAGGAGGGAGGCCGGGGACAGGAACCGCTCCGCGCCGGGGAAAGGGCCAGCGTGCCGCATGACGACGATTCGAACCCTGTCCGTGGGATGCATGCTCGCCGGGGCCGTGCTCGCCGGGGAAACCCCCACGAACCGCCCGGCATCCTGGGCGCGGCCCGTAACGCTGGAAGGCGTCCCCAACCTGCATCAAGTCTGCAGCAATCTCTACCGGAGCGCCCAGCCGACGGCGCAGGGCATGCGGAACCTCGAGAAGAAGGGTGTGGCGACGGTCGTCAATCTGCGGTCCTTCCACTCCGACCGCGACGAACTCCAAGGAACGCGGCTCGCGTTCGAACACCTCACCATGAAGGCGTGGCACCCCGAACGGCACGAGGTCGTCCGATTCCTCCGGATCGTCGCCGACCCGAAACGGACCCCCGTCCTCGTCCACTGCCAGCACGGGGCCGACCGCACCGGCACCCTGTGCGCGATGTACCGCGTCGCTGTTCAGGGCTGGACGAAAGAGGAGGCCGTCCGCGAGATGACCCTGGGCGGATTCGGGTTTCATGAAGTCTGGCAGAACCTGCCCGCCTGGATCGCCGACCTCGATATCGAATCCATCCGGCGGGACGCGGGCATCGCGGCCGGCCCGCCCCCTTCAGAAGACGAAACCAAGGCAAAGGCAGGGACACAGACGCCGTGAAGTCCATCTGGACCTTTCGCCAGCCCGTTCCATAGAGATACGAGAGGACGGGTCTGGAGGGCGCCGCTCTGTCGGCGCCGTGCAGAAGGCCCTCGGAGCATCGTCCATTCCGGGACAGGGGGGACAGAGATGCGGTTCGGGCAACCCGTGTGAAGTACGCTTGGACACGGCCGCGACGGAGCGCGGCCCTCCAAGCCCGTTCCATGGAGATACGAGAGGACGGGACTGGAGGGCGCCGCTCTGTCGGCGCCGTGCAGAAGGCCCTCGAAGCATCGTCCGTTCCGGGACAGGGGGACAGAGATGCGGTTCGGGCAACCCGTGTGAAGTACGCTTGGACACGGCCGCGACGGAGCGCGGCCCTCCAGGTCCGTACCATAGAGATACGAGAGGACGGGACTGGAGGGCGCCGCTCTGTCGGCGTCGTGCAGAAGGCCCTCGAAGCATCGTCCGTTCCGGGACAGGGGGACAGAGATGCGGTTCGGGCAACCCGTGTGAAGTACGCTTGGATACGGCCGCGACGGAGCGCGGCCCTCCAGGTCCGTACCACAGAGATACGAGAGGACGGGACTGGAGGGCGCCGCTCTGTCGGCGCCGTGCAGAAGGCCCTCGAAGCATCGTCCGTTCCGGGACAGGGGGACAGAGATGCGGTTCGGGCAACCCGTGTGAAGTGCGCTTGGACACGGCCGCGACGGAGCGCGGCCCTCCAGGTCCGTACCATAGAGATACGAGAGGACGGGACTGGAGAGCGCCGCTCTGTCGGCGCCGTGCAGCAGGCCCTCGAAGCATCGTCCGTTCCGGGACAGGGGGACAGAGATGCGGTTCGGGCATCCGGTCGTCTCCGGTTGGCTGGATTGCATCTATTCGACCTCTCGTGGGTTGTGACAGATTTCGGAATTCCCGCCCGCCGTCTTCTTCCTATGGATGGGGCAAGGCCCCGGAGGTGGACGCATGAAGGCGATGCTGAAGTGGGCGGTGGTGGCGGCGGCGGGCGTGGCCGGGTTTGCGGCGGCGGTGATGACCGTGCCGGCCCCGGCGGACCGGTCGGTGCCGGTGCAGTCGGTCGAGCCGGGCGTCTTCGCGGCGGCGGGCTACGACGCGCGGCGCGCGGTGCTGACGCTGGTCTTCCGGAACGGATACGCCTACGAGTTCCTGGGCGTGCCGCCGGCGCTCGCGTCGGAGTTCCTCGCGTCGGACAGCAAGGGCGCCTACTACAACGAGAACATCCGCAATCTGCATACCGCGGTCCGCATCGGCGGCCCGGGGACGGCGCGGATCCCGTGAGGGCTCGCCGGGGGGCGGACGGCGCGCTATGCTCGCGCGCATGAACGCGAACCGCACGTCGTTCCTTCCCGCCGCCCTGGCCTTGGCGCTCACGTCCTCCGTCCGCGCCGCAGTCTGCGAACCCTGGCTGGCGCCGTACGCCGGGGCCGATGCGACGGGCCGCCACGTGATCGCGCTCTGGCGCTTCGAGCCCGCCGCCGCGACGAACGACGCCGGTCCGAACGGACTGCACATGCGCTTCCAGGGTGCGGCCGCCTCGACGAACGGGCGTTTCGGCGGCGCGCTCGAGCCGCTGGCGGGCGCGCAGGAACTCGAGCGCAAGCACGGCGCCGTCGCGCCGGACCACCCCGCGCTCTCGCCCTCCGGCGCCTTCACGATCGAGGCGTGGCTGTGTCCGTCGGCGGCGTTCACGAACGCGGGCGAGGCGTTCCTTGTCGACAAGAAGTACGCGGGCCACACGGACTACCAGTTCACGATCGGCGCGCCGGACAAGGGTGGCCGGCGGACCCTGCACGCGCGGCTCGGCTTCGGGGAGGAGTCGGACGGGTTTGTCTCGGACACCGCCCTCCTCGCCCCCGGCGCGTGGGCTCACGTCGCGTTCACCTACGACGGCGAGGGGCGCGGCCGGTTCTTCCTCAACGGGTCACCGCTCGGCGGCGGGGACCGTCCCGGCCGCGGACCGGCCGTCCGCGGGAAGCTCGGCGTCACGATCGGCGACCGGACGGGCAGCTACTACCACGCGTTCCCGGGCCTGATCGACGAGGTCCGCATCTGCGCCGGCGTCCGCGAGTTCCGCCGCGCCGCGATCGCGCTGGTCTCCGACCGCACCGCGTTCGTCCGCATGGAGCCCGCCGCGACGCTCCGCTTCGCGGTGACGAACCTGCAGCCGGCGTCCGTCGCGGGCGCGACGCTCGCGGTCGCGGTCGACGGGGCGGGGGAGACCAACCTCGCGCTGGCCGCGATCGGCCACGGCGCGGCCGCGGAGGCGTCCGTCGTCTTCGACACGTCGCTGCGTCCCGCGACCTACCGCGTCCGCGCCACGGTGCGCCTTGCGGGCGACCCGCCGTGGACCGGCACCGAGCCGTTCGACGTCGCCCTCGTCCCCCGCCCTCCGCCGTTCCGCATGCCGGTCGTCATGTGGGGCGTCTACTCGCCCGACGGCGTGCTGAAGGAGCTGCCGCGACTGAAGGACCTCGGCTTCACGCATTGCCTCGGGCTCGGCGCCGACTGCGGTGCTATCCGCAGGGCCGGCGCGGTCGTGCCGCCCGGGCCGGAGGACCGCGTCGCCCAGACGAAACGCATGCTCAACGAGGCCCTTGCGCAGGACTTCGGCATCCTCGCGACCCTCGCGCCCGGTGCCGAACTGAAGAACGATCCTGCGTCGGTCCGCGTCAACGCGAAGGGCGTGCCGCAGACGAACCGTCCCAACACCTGCGCGCTCTCGCCGGGCCTCCGCGACTACTGCCGCAACGTCGGCGAGTCCGTCGCCCGCGCCTACGGCGCCTTCCCCGCCTTCCACGGCGCGCTGCTGCACACCGAGGTCCGCGACGGCGCGGCGCCCTGCTTCCACGAGCACGACCGCGCGGCCTGCCGCGCCGCGACCGGGGCGGACATCCCCGAGGGCGTCGGCAAGGGCGGAAGGAAGTGGGACACGATCGAGGGCTTCCCGGCGGACCGCGTCGTGCCCGACAACCATCCGCTGCTGACCTACCTGCGCTGGTACTGGAAGGAGGGCGACGGCTGGAACGGGCTCAACTCGGCGACCGCCACGGGCCTCAAGGCCGGCGGCGTGCGGCCGGACTTCTGGACCTTCCACGACCCCGCCGTGCGCGTCGCGAGCACGTGGAGCAGCGGCGGTGCGGTCGACGTGCTGTCGCAGTGGACCTACTCCTATCCCGACCCGATCCGCATCGGCCTGGCCACCGACGAGCTCTTCGCGATGGCCCGCGGCGCGACCCCGCCGCAGCGCGTGATGAAGATGACGCAGGTCATCTGGTACCGCTCGCAGACCGCGCCCGCCCGCGCCGCCGACACCGCACGCGCCGCCGCGCTGACCGCGTGGGAGGACACCGATCCCGACGCCGCGTTCCTGACGATCTCGCCGATGCACCTGCGTGAGGCGCTCTGGACGGAGCTCTCGCGGCCCGTCGAGGGCGTCATGTACCACGGCTGGCAGTCGCTCGTGCCCTGCGAGGGCGGCGGCAGCTACCGCTTCACGCACCCCGAGACGCGCCACGAGCTTCGCCGGATGGTGAGGGAGGTCGTCGAACCGCTCGGCCCGACGCTGCTGCAGGTGCCCGACGCCCCGGCGGACGTCGCGTTCCTCGAGAGCTTCGCCTCGCAGATGCTCGCCGGCCGCGGCACCTACGGCTGGGGCAGGGGCTGGGGCGCCGACGCGTGGCACGTGTTGCAGTACGCGCACCTCCAGCCCGAGATCGTCTACGACGAGACGGTGGTCCGCGACGGCCTCGAACGCTTCAAGGTGCTCTGCCTCTTCGACTGCGACGTGCTGACCGCGTCCGTCGCCGCGCGCATCCTCGAGTTCCAGAAGAAGGGCGGCCTCCTCGTCGCCGACGAGCGCCTCGCGCCGGCGATCAAGGCGGATGTCGTCGTGCCGAGTTGCGCGCGCACCGGGAAGGCGGAGGAAGACCAGCAGGCGCTGGTCGATCTGGCGAACACCCTCGGCAGAGATCTCGGGGGCCGGTACCGCCCGGCCGTCACGACCTGCCGGCGGATGGTGATCCCGCGGCTGCGGCGGTACGGGTCGACCGACTACATCTTCGCCGTCAACGACCGCCGCGCCTACGGCTCGTACGTCGGCCAGCACGGCCTGGTGATGGAGGCCGGGGAGCCGAGCCTGGCCGCGGTGACGCTCCGCAAGCCGGGCGGGTTCGTCTACGATCTCGTCGACGGCGTTCAGGTCGGGGCGAGCACGAACACGTCGGGCGTCGTCGTGAACTTCCTCCACTCCTTCGGGCCCGGCGAGGGGCGGGTCTTCATGGTGACGGACCGTCCGATCGCCGCGGCGCGGATCGAAGGACCGCGCGAGGCGAAACGCGGCGAAACCGCGAAGGTGCGCATCGAGGTGGTCGATCCGGACCGGAAGCCGGTCGACGCGGTGATCCCGCTGCGGGTCGACATCCGCGACCCCGACGGCCGCGTGGCGGAGCGGACCGGCTGGTACGGCGCAAAGGACGGCGTGCTCGAGCTGCAACTCGACTTCGCCGCCAACGACCTGCCCGGCGCGTGGGAGATCCGCGTCCGCGAACTCGCCTCCGGCCGCCGCGACGCGCGCTTCCTGACCCTCGTGCCGTAGGTCCGGTGCCGACCCGACCGTCACGTCTCACGACACCGGAACGCGGCTTGCCGACGTCCTCGGCGCCGCGCACGCCCGGAACGCCGGCGTTCAACGCCGGCGCGGCCGGCGGCCGGCTCACGCCGCCGGGCTTGACACCCGGGCCGAGATGGTCTAGTGGGTAAGCCACCATGCATCATACGTCCAGCGGCGGGGCGGAGGCGGGCGGGGGGCTCGTGCGGGCCCCGGTGTACCTGCAGCTCAACCAGCTTCTGCGCGAGATGATCGGGCGGGAGGGGTTCAAGCCGGGGCAGCAGTTCCTCAGCGAGCGCGAGGTCGGCGAGCGGTTCGGCGTCAGCCGCGTGACGGCGAACAAGGCGCTGTCGCAGCTCGTTATCGCGGGGGACCTCGAGTTCCGCAAGGGCATCGGGACGTTCGTGCGCGAGGGCGGACTGGACTACGACCTCCAGTCGCTCGTCAGCTTCACGCGGAAGGCGGAGGCGGCGGGGAAGCGGCCGGAGACCCGCGTGCTCGACTTCGCGACGATGCGCGCGGCCGACGCGGGCCCCGAGGTCCGCGAGGCGCTGGGGCTGTCGGGGGGCGACGCGGTCGTCCATTTCGAGCGCCTCCGGCTGGCCGACGGCGTCCCCTTCATCCTCGAGCGCCGCCACGTGGTCGCCGGCCTGTGCCCGGGCCTGACGAGGAAGAAGCTCGAAGGCTCGCTGTACGCGCTCTTCGTCCGCACCTACGGCCTCGCGGTGACCTCGGCGCGCCAGACGATCCGGGCGGTGAACCTGTCCGCCCGGGACGCCTCTCATCTCGGCGTCGCGCCCGGCTCGGCCGCACTCCGGGTGCACGCGGTCGGCGCGACCGGCCGCGGGCCGCTGTGGGTCGAGGACACCTACTACCGCGGCGACCTCTACGAGTTTCGAAACGAACTGGGCGTCTCGGGACGGGCGCGGCCGGCGAGCCTGGCGATCGCAGGTCCTACGGACGACGGACGACGGAAGACGGAAGGGAAGAAACGGAGAACCGCATGAGCCCGACACGATCCATCCGCGACCTGCGCGCCGGCGTCATCGGCACCGGCTTCATCGGCCCCGTGCATGTCGAGGCGCTGCGGCGGCTCGGCGTGGCCGTCACGGCGATCTGCGACGTCCCGGCCCAGGCGGAGGCCGCCGCGCGGCGCCTGGGCATCCCGCGCGCCTGCACGGACCACCGCGAACTGCTGAAGGCGGGCGACGTCGATGTCGTCCACATCGCCTCGCCGAACCGGTTCCACTGCGAGATGTCGCTGGCCGCGCTGGCGGCGGGCAAGCACGTCGTCTGCGAGAAGCCGCTGGCCATGACCACGGCCGAGACCGCGCGCATCGTCGCGGCCGCCGCGGCGAGCCGGACCGTCTTCGCGGTGAACTACAACGTCCGCTTCTACGCCGCCGTGCTGCAGATGCGCCGGATGGTCGAGGCCGGCGACCTGGGAGACATCATCCACGTCAACGGCTCCTACATGCAGGACTGGCTCTTCAAGGACACCGACTACAACTGGCGCCTGCTGCCCGGCGAGGGCGGGAAGCTGCGGGCGGTGGCGGACATCGGAACGCACTGGATGGACCTCGTCACGTTCGTCACGGGCACGCGGATCCGGTCCGTCCTCGCCGACCTCGGCACCTGCCACAAGACCCGGAAGCGCCCGCTCGGCGAGGTGCAGACCTTCGCGAAGTCCGACGCGAAGATGCGCTACGCGACCTACCCGGTGAAGACCGAGGACTTCGCCTCCGTGCTGCTCGACTTCGCCAACGGAGCGCGAGGCAACCTCGGCGTGTCGCAGGTCGCCGCCGGCCGCAAGAACTGCATCCGCGTCGAGATCTACGGCTCGAAGAAGTCGGCCTGGTGGTGCTCCGAGGATCCCGAGATGCTGCACCTCGGCCACCGCGACGGCGCCAACGAGACCGCGGTCCGTGCGACGCCCGCCTTCGGCGACGGCGCCGCGGGCCTGATGGACTATCCGCCCGGCCACGTCGAGGGCTTCCCCGACACGTTCAAGATGAACTTCCGCGCGATCTACTCGGCGATCGCCGCCGGCGGCGCGAAGCGTCCGCTGTTCGCGACCGCGAAGGACGGCCACGCCGAGGTCGCCGTGTGCGAGGCGATCCTGAGGAGCAACAAGGCCAGGGCATGGGTGAAGGTCGAGAAGTAGGGCGAGGGACGAGGGGCGGGGTGCGAGGGACGAGGGACGAGGGGCGAGGGAAGAGGGACGGGGAAAGACCGGCGCAACCAGGGGAGATGAAACGATGAAACTCGGGTTTGTAAGCGCGATCCTGCCGGAGCTGAGCCTTGACGCGGTGGCGAAGTTCGCCGCGGCCGAGGGGTTCGACTGCGTGGAGCTGATGTGCTGGCCGGTCGGCAAGGCCGAGCGGAAGTACGCGGGCGTCACGCACGTCGATGTCACCGGGATGACGAAGACGCGGGCCGACGAGGTCAACGGCGTGATGAAGGCCCACGGCGTGGGCATCAGCGGGCTCGGCTTCTACCCGAACGCGCTGGATCCCGACGGGGCCGTCGCGCGCGCCGCGGTGACGCACATCCGCCGCGTGATCGTCGCGGCGCAGAAGCTGGGGCTCCGTCAGGTCAACACGTTCGTCGGCCGCGACTGGACGCGGAGCGTCGACGAGAACTGGCCCCGCTTCCTGAAGACGTGGAAGCCGCTGATCGCGTTCGCCGAGGACCACGGCGTGCGCATCGGCATCGAGAACTGCCCGATGCTCTTCACGCGCGACGAGTGGCCGGGCGGCAAGAACCTCGCCCACGCGCCGGCGGTGTGGCGCCGGATGTTCGCGGACATCCCGTCGAAGAGCTTCGGCCTCAACTACGACCCGTCGCACCTCGTGTGGCAGCAGATGGACTGGCTCGCGCCGGTGCGGGAGTTCAGGGACAAGCTGTTCCACATCCACGCCAAGGACGTGCGCATCCGCCGCGACCGCCTGGCCGATTCGGGCATTCTCGCGACGCCGCTCACCTACCACGACCCGTGCATCCCGGGCCTCGGCGAGATCGACTGGAGCCGGTTCGTCGGCGCGCTGATGGCGGCCGGATACACCGGCCCCGTCTGCATCGAGGTCGAGGACGACGCCTTCGGCAAGACCCTGGCCGGCCGCCGGCGCGCGCTGCGCACCGCCGGGCGGTTCCTGAGAACGTTCATTGCGGAGGGCTGATATGAAGTACACCTACGAAGACCTCGCCAAGATGATCGACCACTCGCTCCTGCACCCGACCATGACGGACCGGGAGCTGGAGGACGGCTGCCGCCTCGCGGCGAAGTACGGCGTCGCGTCCGTCTGCATCAAACCCTACGCGGTGAAGCGCGCCGCCGAGCTGCTGCGCGGCACGGGCGTCAACGTCGGCTGCGTGATCGGCTTTCCCCACGGTCATTCCGCGACGGCGGTGAAGTGCTTCGAGACACGGACCGCGTGCGGGGACGGCGCCGTCGAGATCGACATGGTCATCAACATCGGGAAGGCGCTGTCGGGCGAGTGGGACTTCGTCGAGGCCGACGTAAAGGCGGTCTGCGACGAGGCCCACCGCCACGGCGCGAAGGTGAAGGTCATCTTCGAGAACGACTACCTGGCGAAGGGCGGGGCCGGGCTCGACGGCGATGCGTTCAAGGCCAGGCTCTGCGGCCTCTGCGAGCGCGCCGGCGCGGACTGGGTCAAGACGTCGACCGGCTACGGCTTCGTGAAGCAGCCGGACGGCTCCTACAACTACAAGGGCGCGACCGAGCACGACCTGGCGCTGATGCGCGCGAGCTGCTCGCCGAAGGTGCAGGTCAAGGCGGCCGGTGGCGTGCGGGACCTTGACGGGCTCATCAAGGTGCGCGACCTTGGCGGGACGCGCTGCGGCGCCACCGCGACCGCGGCCATGATGGACGAATACCGCCGACGCGAGGCCGCGGAGGCGGCCGGGCGGGCGACGGAGTCGGGTGGCGGAAAGATCGGAGCGGGCGGGTACTAGGACGGGAGTCGGGAGTGGGGAAAGGGGAGGCGGGAGTGGGGAATGGGGAGGCGGGAGTCGGGAGAGGCGAGGAACGGGTCGAGCTGGACTCGCGGGCTCCGGCTCCCCACTCCCGGATCCCGAATCGACGGCGAGGTGATGTGATGAAGAGACAACCGTTCGTCATGCGGTCCGGCCTTCGCCTCTCCCGCCGCGCCTTCCTCGGCGCGATCGGCGCGGCCGGGGCGGGGCGGCTGCTCGCGGGGGCGCCGTCGCCCTCGGCGGCCTCGATGGGCGCGCTGCGCCGCGAGGTGGTTGACTCGCCCTTCGCGGTCGCGCTGCACCGCGCGAGGGTGTTCACGAAGGTCTTCCAGGCCCGTGAGCGCGACCCGTGGGTCGTCCGCAAGGCCGCGGCGCTGCGCGAGTACTTCGAGACGGTTCCGCTGCACATCCGGTCCCACGACGGCATCGCCGGGACCATGTCCGAGAGACCCGGCGCAATGCCGGTGATGGTCGAACTCGGCATCGCGGAGAACCCGATCTGGACGTCCGAGAACCCCGCGCGCGCCGGACACCTCGCCGGGCAGGTGCCGGAGGAGATCCGCGAGTACTGGGCGAACCGGAACCTGTGGGGCCTCTACCGCACGGAGCTGATGGGCCAGCCGCCGGTCAAGTCCGCGGCCGACCTGCCGTCCGAGACGAGCTACAAGTTCATCTCGAACCAGGGGCACCTGAGCCCGTCCTACGGCGAGCTGCTGCGCGCCGGGCTCGGCGGCGTGCTCGACGGGGTGAGGCGACGCAGGACCGCGGGGGCCGACGCCGAAGGCCTCGCCTTCCTCGGCGCGGCGGAGGATGCGCTGGCCGGCCTGTCCGCCTGGATCGCGCGCCACGCGGAGTTCCTCGCGTCCGAGGCCGGGCGATGCGACAACGCCGCGCGCGCCTCGGAACTGCGCGAGATGGCGCGGATCGCGGGCCGCGTCGCGACGCAGCCGCCGGAGACGTTCCGCGAGGCGCTGCAACTGGTCTGGTTCGTCCACCAGGCGGTCCACATCGAGGGCCACGGCTACTCCTGCACGCCGGACCGGATCGACCAGCTTCTCCTCCCGTTCTACGAGCGCGACGTGAAGGCCGGCCGGCTCGACGACGCGGCGGCGCTGCGGCTCGCGGAGAACTTCGCGCTGAAACAGTACGACAACTCCTTCTGGGGGCCGGAGCACCACCTGACGCAGGGCCTGTGCGTCGGCGGCTCGACGCCCGACGGGCGCGACCAGACCAACCGCCTGAGCTGGCTCTTCGTCGAGGCCCACACGAACCTCGTGCTGCCCGAGCCGCTGCTGTGGATGCGCTGGCACCCGAAGATCGATCCGAAGTTCTTCGACTTCTGCCTCTCGCGACTGGAGCGCAGCACCTGCTTCCCGATGCTCTGGAGCGATGTCGCGATCCCGGCGGCGCTGCAGGAGCTCGGCATCGCGCGCGAGGACGCCTTCAACTACGTCCCGGTCGGCTGCAACGAGCTCGCCGTGCCCGGCAAGTGGTACTACAACCCCGGTGCCCATTGCGGCTACCTGCAAGCCGTCGAGGCCGCGATCACCGGCGGGGGCGGGCACAAGGGCCAGTGGAAGTGGCGCGACGTCGCCCCGGCGCCTGCGCAGCTCGCGACGTTCGACGCCTTCGCGGACGCCGTCGCCGCCTACATCCGCGCGGCCATGAAGAACGGCCGCGACAACCAGATGAAGGACCTCACCGCCCAGATCCGCTGGGGCAAGACGCCGCTGACCTCGTGCTTCTTCGACGGCTGCGTGACGCGGGCCCGCGACATGGCCGACGGCACGGCCTACAACTTCCTCTCCTGCGGCGGCATCGCGTTCGCCAATGCGATCGACTGCCTCGCCGCGGTGCGCGAGGTTGTCTACGAGAAGAAGCAGGCGACGCTCGACGAGGTCGCCGCCGCCTGCAAGGCCAACTTCGAGGGCCACGAGCGGCTGCGCGCGAAGCTGCTGGCTGCGCCGAAGCACGGCAACGACGACCCGCGGCTCGACGACGTGATCCGCCTCGTCGAGCGCATGCGCGACCAGCCCCTGGCCGAGCTTTGCAGGGATCCGCGCGACGGCAGCCGCTTCGGCAACAGCCATGTCGTCCGCAGCGGGGCGGTCAAGCAGGGCCGCGTCACGCCCGCCACGCCCGACGGCCGGCTCGCCGGAACGCCGCTCGCGAGTTCCGTCGCGGCCTCGATGGGCTGCGAGCGCAACGGACCGACCGCGGTGCTGAACTCCGTCTGCAAGCTCGACTCGACCAAGAGCTGGCAGTGCGGATACCAAGTCAACATCCGCTTCCACGCCGGGATGGTCTCGAGCGAGGGCCAGCGCGCGAAGCTGCAGGCGATGCTGAACGCCTATTTCGCCAGGGGCGGGCAGGAGCTGCAGATCAACGTGGTCAGCGCCGACACGCTGCGCGCCGCGCGGGCGAATCCCGATGCCTACCGCGACCTCGTCGTGCGCGTCGCCGGCTTCAGCGAGTTCTTCGTCCGCCTGACGCCGGACATGCAGGAGGAGATCATCGCGAGGACGGAGCACGGATGAAGAGGTTTCAGGTGTCAGGTTTCAGGACGGACCGAGGGAAGGCCTGCAATGGCAGCCCGCCCGGGTGGCGGGCGAAGGCGCGATGTCCGCTCGCGGCCTGCACCTGACACCCGACACCGCGGGCGGACGCATGAAGGGACGCATCTTCGACATCCAGCGCTTCTCGATCCACGACGGACCCGGGATCCGGACGACGGTCTTCCTGAAGGGCTGTCCGCTGCGCTGCCTGTGGTGCGGGAACCCGGAGAGCCTGACTCTCGAACCTCTGCTGTCCTACATGCCCGACCGCTGCATCGCGTGCGGGGAGTGCGAGCGCGCCTGCCGGTTCGAGGCCGTGTCCGGCGGCACGGCCGGCGCGACCGCGGCGATCGACCGCAAGGCCTGCACGGTCTGCGGCGAGTGCGTGCCGGTCTGCGACCCGAAGGCGCTGGAACGGGTCGGGCGCGACGCGACGATCGGCGAGGTCATGGCGCTCGTCGAGCGCGACCGCGACTACTACGCCTCGTCCGGCGGCGGGATCACGCTGTCCGGCGGCGACCCGGTCTTCCAGCCGGATTTCGCGGCTGCCTTGCTCGAGGCGGCGCGAAGCGCGCGGCTGCACACGTGCGTCCAGACCTCCGGCCACGCGCCGTGGGGCGTGCTGGCGCGCCTCGCGCCGCTCACGGACCTGTGGCTCTATGACTTCAAGGAGACCGACCCCGTTCTCCACAAGCGCTTCGTCGGGGAGTCGAACGAGACGATCGTCGACAACCTGCGCCGGCTCCACGGCACGGGCGCGAGGATCCTGCTGCGCTGCCCGATGATTCCCGGCCACAACGACCGCGACGCGCATCTCGACGGCATCGCCGCGCTTGCGCGGGAGCTGCCGAACCTGGTGGGCGTCGAGCTGCTGCCCTACTACGACCTCTGGCGCGCGAAGCTGCCGCGGCTCGGGCTGTCGACGACCTTCCCGGAGACCGTGAAGCCGCCGTCGCGCGAGACGATGAAGGCCTGGAACGAGCGGTTGCGGCGGCAGGCGGTGAAGGTGCAGGGCTGAACGGGAGGGAAGGAACATGACCGGGAAAGACCTACGCGTGGCGTTTTCCGCGGGGGGTATCGGGATCGCAATCGTCGTCATCGAACACAACGGGGCCGTGGTGAACCGGGCCATCTGAATCCCGCTTGTCATGAGTCTGCTCTTCAACGGTGCTGCGATGGTCGCCGCTCATGCTGTCCGGAAGAAAGGACCGGCACGGTGAAGCCGGGGCGGACCTCCAGGACGAGTGCTCGAGTTGCCGCTCTGGCGGTCGGTACGGCAACCTGGGCCTTTGCGGGGCCTGTCGGATCGCCGGAACACCCCAACGTCGTCCTGATCCTCTGCGACGACCTCGGCTACGGCGACGTGGGCTGTTACGGCGCGGCGGACCTGCGCACGCCGTACCTCGACCGCATGGCCGCGGAGGGGACGCGGTTCACGGACTTCGCCGTCGCCGCGCCGCTCTGCACGCCCTCGCGCGCGGCGCTGATGACCGGCCGTTATCCGGGCCGCAGCGGGCTGGCCACCGGCGTGCTGCGTCCGGACGCCACGAACGGCCTCGCCGCCGCCGAGGTCACGCTCGCGGAGATCGTGAAGCCCCGCGGCTACGCGACCGGCTGCATCGGCAAGTGGCACCTCGGGTTCAAGCCCGGCATGCGGCCGATGGACCAGGGCTTCGACAGCTATTTCGGCGTCCTGCACAACCTCGACAAGTTCGAGACCGTGCAGTTCGAGGCCGAGGGCGGCACGCCGGTGCTGCGCGGCGACGCCGTGGTGAAGCGTCCGGCCGTGCCCGCCGAGATGACCGGGATGTACACCGAGGAGGCGCTCCGGTTCATCGAGGCGAACCGCGCGCGCCCCTTCTTCCTCTACCTCGGCCACGCGATGCCGCACATCCCGTTCGACGCCTCGCCGCGCTTCAAGGGGCGGTCCGCGCGAGGTCTCTACGGCGACGCGGTCGAGGAGCTCGACTGGAGCACGGGGGAGATCCTCGGCAAGCTGCGGGCGCTCGGCCTGGCGTCGAACACGATCGTCCTCTTCACCAGCGACAACGGTCCCGAGCGCAACACGCCCGGGAGCGCCGCGCCGCTGCGCGGAACGAAGCACACGGTTTTCGAAGGCGGCCTGCGCGTGCCGTTCCTCGCCTGGGGTCCCGGCCGCGTGCCCGCGGGCCGCGTGTGCGGGGAGTTCGTCGCCGCCATGGACGTGCTGCCCACGCTGGCGGAGCTGTCCGGCGGTGCCGTGCCGGCGGAACGGACGGTCGACGGATCGAGCTTCGCCGCGCTGCTGCTCGGCCGGGAGGGCGCACCGTCGCCGCGGAGGGATCTCTACGCGCTCTACGGACTGAACCAGCGCCGCCAGCAGTCGATGCGCGACGGTCCGTGGAAGCTCCACCTCGGTGCCGCGCCCGAACTCTACAACCTCGACAGCGACCTCGGCGAAACGAACGACGTTGCGGCCGCGCATGCGGACATTGTCGAGCGCCTGACCGGCCTCGCCGGCCGTATCCGCGATGTGACGCTCGGCGTCAGCGGCGACGGCGGGCTGCCCCCCGTGCCTCCCCGATGATCCGCCCGCGATGTCACGCCCGTGCCGGCCGGGTCCCCGAAGCCCGGCGGCCCGCGCCACCCATGTGTAACATTATCGGATGCGGTCGCATCGGCTAATGTTACACTTCACCGCTCGCACGGCTTCGGTGGGTGGCGGAAACGGAGGTCGCTCGCGGATCTCTCTTCCGGCGGCCGGTGCAATAACCCGCGGGTGCGGGCGTTAGCCGTGCGGTGTCCGCGCCGGGCGGCGTGACCACCGGGGAGCGTTTCCGTGAAGGCGATTCCAGCCGGGTTGATCTTCGTCGCGACCGTGATGGCGGCCGGGGTCGCGCAGACCGCGGCGCCGCGTCCGAACGTGCTCGTGATCCTGGCCGACGACCTGGGCTACCAGGATCTCGGCTGCCAGGGCAGCCCGGACATCCGCACGCCGCACATCGATTCGCTCGCGACGGGCGGCGTCCGGTGCACGAGCGGCTACGTCAGCTCGTGCATGTGTTCGCCGAGCCGCGCGGGGCTGCTGACGGGGCGGTCGCAGAGCCGCTTCGGGCACGAGATCAACTGGGAGGGCGAGGATCCGACCGGCCGCAAGGGCCTGCCGCTCGACCAGCGCACGATCGCCGACCGCCTGAAGGCCGCCGGCTACCGCACGGGCATGGTCGGGAAATGGCACCTCGGCGACGCGCCGCAGTTCCATCCGCTGAAGCGGGGCTTCGACGAGGCGTTCGGCTTCGTGGGCGGCGGCCACGCCTATTTCTGCGACGAGTATCGCACGCCCGCCGGCGGCAAGCCGGTGCCGGGCTACATGATGCTGCTCGAACGGGACGGCAAACCGGAAAGGACCGGGGGCTACCTGACCGACCTCCTCGGCCGCGAGGCCGCCGCGTTCATCCACCGCAACCGCGCCGCTCCGTGGTTCCTCTACGCGGCCTTCAACGCGCCGCACACGCCGCTGCAGGCGACGTCGAACCTCCTCGAACGCGTGCGCCACATCCCGGAGGGCGACCGCCGGACCTACGCGGCGATGGTCACCGGCCTCGACGATGCCGTCGGCGTCATCCTCGGACAGCTTCGCGCCGACGGCCTGGAGGAGTCGACGCTCGTCGTCTTCCTCAGCGACAACGGCGGACCGCTCGAGCGCAACGGCTCGCGCAACGTGCCGCTCAGCGGCGAGAAGGGTGGCATGCTCGAGGGCGGCATCCGCGTGCCGTTCCTCGTCCGGTGGAAGGGCCGGCTGCCCGCCGGCTCGACGTACGACCGGCCGGTCAGCAGCCTCGACCTGGCGCCCACCGCGCTCGCGATGGCCGGCGTCGCGCCGGAGGCGGACGGGAAGCCCGACGGAGTCGATCTCGTGCCGTTCCTGGCCGGGGAGAGGAGGGGCGATCCGCACGGCGCCCTCTTCTGGCGCATGAAGGCGCGATCCATCTGGGCGGTCCGCCGCGGCGACGACAAGCTGGTGATGCAACCGGAGCGGAAGGGGAAGCATCCCGGAGGCCCCGCCCCGCGCCTGATCGATCTCAAGGCCGACCTCGCGGAGACGACCGACCTCGCCCCGGCGCAGCCCGAACGGGCGCGGGCGATGCAGGCCGCCTACGACGCGTGGGCGGCGACCCTGCCCGAACCGCTATGGGGCGTCGAGAAGGACGAGACCCCGGTGCGCGTCCGCAAGAACGCGAAGGAGAGGAAGCCATGAAGCCCGCGATCGCCCTCGCACTGTCCCTGGGCCTCGCCGTTGCGGCGCGCGCCGCGGACCGGCCGAACGTGCTCATCCTCTACATCGACGACCTGGGCTATGCCGACCTCGGCGTGACCGGCAATACGCAGTGCAAGACGCCCCACCTCGACTCGATCGCGAAGAACGGCGTGCGCTTCGAGAACAGCTACGTGACCGCGTGCGTGTGCAGCCCGAGCCGTGCCGCGCTGATGAGCGGCCGCTACCAGCAGCGGTTCGGTTTCGACGCCAATGCGGAGGGAAACCGTCCGCCGGTGAAGGGCGACGTGAAGGGGCTCGACCTTTCGGTCCGCACCTTCGCCGACCGCATGAAGGACCTGGGCTACGCGACCGGCATCGTCGGGAAGTGGCACATCGGCCAGGACAAGCCCGAGTACCTGCCCAACGCGCGCGGGTTCGACGAGTTCTACGGCCTGCTGCCGCACGGGATCGGCGCGGGGAAGGGCGGCGAGCCCGTTCCGATGTGGCGCAACCGCGAGTCCGCGCCTGTGCCCGAGGACCACACGATCGCGTTCGGGCGGGAGGCGGAGGCGTTCATCGACCGCCGCAGGGACGGCCCGTGGTTCCTCTACTGCGCCTTCACCGCGGTGCACGGTCCCCACGTCTCGCCGAAGGACTACCTCGCGCGGTTCGCCGGCGTGACGCCGCCGGGGCGCGCGAACTACCTGTCGATGCTGACGCTCCTCGACGACACGGTCGGCCGGATCCTCGGCAAGCTGCGCGAGCGCGGACTGGAGGAGAAGACGCTGATCCTCGTTGCCAGCGACAACGGCGGTCCGGGCGGCGCGGCGAGCAACGGCGTGTTCCGCGGCACGAAGTGGACGCTCTGGGAGGGCGGGATCCGCTCGCCGATCCTCATCCAGTGGAAGGGGCGCATCCCGGGCGGGCGGACGCTGCCGCACATGGTCACCCAGCTCGACTGGATGCCGACCGCCCTCGCGGCCGCGGGCGCCGGGGCGAAGGCCGAGTGGAATCTCGACGGCGCGAACCTGCTCCCGCTGCTCGAGGGCGGGACCGACAAGGCCCCCCACGAGGCGCTGTTCTGGCGCTTCGGCATCCAGTACGCCGTTCGCGAGGGCGACTGGAAGCTCGTGAAGGCGCACATCTCGCATGCCGAGCCGATGCTGTTCAACCTCGCGAAGGACCCCGGCGAGCAGACCGATCTCGCGGCGCAGGAGCCGGCGAAGGCGAAGCGCCTCCAGGCGCTCTGGGACGCGTGGAACGCGAAGAACGAGCCCCCGCGCTGGATCGACGAGCGGTGGAACGGGGATGGCGCCGCGGCGCGCAAGGCGGCTGCGAAGCAGGCCGGCCCCGCCGCGAAGCGGCCCTGATCCCGGCAGGACGGAACCGTTCCGAGTCTCACGGCCGGATCGTCGCGCCCATCTCGCTGCAGAAGACCACCAAGGACTTCCAGCCGTCCTGGGCAATCGTTCGCAGAATCCCGAGATCGAGCTCGCGGTACTCGTGGATCGCAACGTTCCGAAACCCCGTCATGGCAACCATGGCCCGCACGGTTGCGTCGGAGATGCGCCCTGCGCGGCCCAGAAGCACGAAAGCATCGGCGCTCGACTGCGGCATTCCCATGTGGGCGTGCGCCACCGTGTGCATGGCCAGGTCGATCGCCGCCTGGCACGCGCGTTCGAGATTGAGCGTCAGGGCATCCACGTGCGTGAAACTGTCCAGCGCCGGACAGGCGGCGTACTCCTCCCGCATCCGGCGGACGGAGCGCTCGATGATCGCCGCCTTGTTCAGCGTGACGTCGTCAGGCGGAGTAGGCATGGACGACCTCCCTTCGATCGAGATCGAATTGCATCGACATGCCGAGAAGCGAGGCGGCGCGCAATTCCGCACGGCCCGGATCGCGACAGAAGATTCGTGTCCCGCCGAGGAGGCACTGCCTGGAGTAGATCAGGTTGGCCGACGAAACCACGCCCAGATCCACGGGGCGCCGGAAGCTCACCGACAGATCCGCGGCCAGTTGCTGGATTTCCACCGCGGACAGGGAGTCGTCCCGGAACGGCAGGATGCCGATGTCGATGTCGCTGTCCGGACGCAGTGAGTTCCGGACTGCGCTGCCCAGTGCATACGCAGCCAGGATTCGAGCGTCGGCTGCCAGCCGTTCGGATGCTGGAGCAAAGTCCATATCGCAAACTCTATCACGACCGCGGGAAGGCGGCGAACGCGAACCGGTACGGAGAGGATGAGCCTGACATGCTGCCAAGCGTGGTCTATTCTCGCCGCCGCTCATCGACGGGAGACGGATCATGAAGCCACGATACACCCCGGCATGGCTTGTCCTGCTTGCCGCTCTTGCGGTTACAGCCGCCGCCGCGCCGAAGCGGCCGAACGTCCTGTTCATCGCGATCGACGACCAGAACGACTGGGTCGGTCCGCTCGGCGGCCATCCGCTGGTCAAGACCCCGCACCTCGACCGGCTCGCCGCGCGCGGCACGACGTTCCTCAACGCGCACGTGCAGGCGCCGCTGTGCAACCCGTCGCGCACGAGCCTCATGCTCGGCCTCCGTTCCACGACAACCGGCATTTACGGTCTGGCACCGTGGTTTCGGAACCTGGAGAGCCTGAAGGACCGCGTCGCGATGCCGCAGCACTTCAAGGCGAACGGGTACCGCACCTTCACGACCGGCAAGATCTACCACGGCGCGGCCGGCGGGCCGGCCAAGCGGGCGGCCGAGTTCGACGTCTGGGGCCCCGCGGGCGGCATCGGCGCGAAGCCGCCGAAGAAGCTGATCCCGCCGACGCCGATGGGCGACCACCCGCTGATGGACTGGGGGTGCTTCCCGCACAACGACGAGGACAAGGGCGACTACCAGATCACGACGTGGGCCGTCGACCGGCTTCGCGAGATGCCGGCGGAACAGCCGTTCTTCCTCGCCGTCGGCTACTTCCTTCCGCACGTGCCGTGCTACGCGACGCAGAAGTGGTTCGACCTCTATCCCGACGACGATTCCGTCCTGCCCCCGATGCAGCCCGGCGACCGCGGCGACACGCCGCGCTTCTCGTGGTACACGCATTGGAACCTGCCCGAGCCGCGGCTGAAGTGGGTTCGCGAGAACAACCAGTGGCGGAACCTCGTCCGCTCCTACCTCGCATGCACCAGCTTCGTCGACTCGCAGATCGGACGGCTGCTCGACGCGCTCGAGGCCGCGGGGCAGGCGGAGAACACGGTCGTCGTCGTCTGGGGCGACCACGGCTGGCATCTCGGGGAGAAGGACATCACGGGCAAGAACACGCTGTGGGAGCGGTCGACGCGCGTCCCGCTGATCTTCGCCGGCCCCGGCGTCGCGAAGGCGGCGCGCTGCATGCGGCCGGCGGAGCTGCTCGACCTCTACCCGACGCTGGTCGACCTCTGCGGCCTGCCGCCGCGAACGGATCTCGAGGGCCTGAGCCTGAAGCCGCAGCTCGCGGACGCGAAGGCGCCGCGCGAGCGGCCCGCGATCACGTCGCACAACCAGGGCAACCACGGGATCCGCTCCGAGCGCTGGCGCTACATCCGCTACGCCGACCGCAGCGAAGAGCTCTACGACATGGTCGCGGATCCGAACGAGTGGACGAACGTTGTCGGCGACGCGCAACATGCCGGGGTTCTGGGGGAACTGCGCGCGTGGCTGCCGAAGATCGACGTGCCGCTGGCCCCCGGCAGCTCCGACCGCGTGCTCACCTACGACGCCGCGACCGACGAGGCCGTCTGGGAGGGCAAACCGGTGCGGCGCGGCGATCCGATCCCGGAATGATCAGGGCAGGCCGCGGAGTTGGACCGGCTTCCGGCCCTCGAGCTTCGGGATGAACATGTCCTTCCACGTCAGCTTCAACTCGCGCGCCATATCGAGGCAGTACTTCAGGCTGCCGATGTCCGCGTTGCGGTTGTTCGTGCCGAACGAGAACTTCGCGCCCGCGGCGCGCGCCAGTTTCAGGAACGCCGGACTCGGAAGCCGGCTGTTGCCGTTGATTTCGATCGCGATGCCGTTCTTCACCGCGGCGTCCACGACGCGCCGCATGCGCTCCGGCGTCCAGAGCGCGTCGTAGTCGCCGGCGAGCGCCGGCGGCAGGTAGGTCGGGTTGACGTAGAGGTCGACCGGCTCGGTCTCGAAGATCCCGACCGTGCGCGCGACGAGCGTCTCCATGAACTCCTGCCTGTCGCCGACCTCCAGCTCCTCCTTGATCCACAGCCGCATCCGCTTCCCGCGGTTGTCGGTCCAGGTCATCGAGTCGGTGAAGACGTAGTCGAACTTCGCGACGACCTCCTTCGACACGAGCTTCACCCACTCGCGGCCCTCGGCCTGCATGCCGACGAAGCAGGGCTGTCCCTTGAGCGAGTCGAGGTAGGCCAGCAGCGCGGCGTCGTTGGTCGTCGGGAAGCCCCAGCCGAGGTTGATCGCGATGCCGTAGCCGACGCCCGTCGCGCGCGAGGACTCGAGGGCCTGCTCCAGCGTGAGCCCGCCCTTCAGGTGCACGTGGAGGTTCATCAGCGGGAAGTTGGCGGCCTGCATCTCGAGCATCTGGCGGTACGCGTCGTCCACGACCGGGGCCGGCCCGGGCGCGGGGTCGGGGGCGTCGTCCGGCAGCGGACGCACGCGCAGGTTGCGGAAGAGCGTCACGGTGTCCGCGTCGTGGCACTGCAGCGCGAACGTGCCGCGGTTCAGCACGCGGCCGGGCCGCTTCGCCGGCGCGACGGCGGGGGTGGGCTCGGTGTAGTCGACCAGCAGGGCGTCGTTGACCCACGTGCGGATGCGTTTGCCGACGACGGAGAAGCGGAGCGTGAACCACTCGCCGTCGCGCGCCATGGGCTTGTAGACGTTGCGGATGGCGTAGAGGCTGCCGGTCTTCTTGAGTTCGCGGTAGGCGTCGGTCCCGTCGTCGGGGCGGAGCGTGTTGTCGATCTGCACCTCGAACCCGTTCGTCAGCATCGCGCAGGCCTGCGGAGAGGTGTGGAAGAAGATGCCGGAGTTCGCCGCGTTGCTCGTCAGCACCTCGGCGGAAAACTCGAAGTTCCGGAAGCCCGCGCCGGCGCCGGTGAAGAACAGGTGCGCCTTCGGGCCGCCCGCGGCGATCGCGCCCTCGCGAACGACGAACGACGCCGGGTTCGTCGGCGCGGTCCAGCCCTCCAGGTCGCGGCCGTTGAACAGCGGAATCCAGTCGCCCGCCGGGGCGGACGCGACGGCGGCCAGCGCGCAGAGGGCCGAACGCAGGGATGTCTTCATGCGGTTGCTGATAGTCCCGCCCGGGTGGAAAAGCAAGCGCCCGGCAGCCTCACTCCCGCCGGGTCAGGCGGGCGACGGCGAAGAGGGCGGCGTTGACGAGAACGATGGCCGAGCCGGCGGGCACATCGAAGAGGTAGGCGGCGGCGATGCCGGCGAGGATCGACCCGGTGCCGACGGCGACCGCGACCGCGAGTGCGCCGCGGAAGCTGCGCGCGACCTGCAGGGCCGTCGCCGCCGGGAAGATCAGGAGGCTCGAGACCAGCATCGTGCCGACCACGCGGATGCCGAGGACGACGGTCAGCGCCGTCAACGCCGCAAGGGCACGGTCGAGCCGCTTCACCGGGACGCCCGCGGTGCGCGCGTGTTCGGCGTCGAACGCCATCGCGAAGAGCTGACGGCGGAAGCGCAGCAGCACGGCGCCGACCGCCGCGGAGAGGCCGACGGCCACGCCGACCTCCGCCCGGGTGACAGACAGGATGTCGCCGAAGAGATAGCTGAAGAGGTCGACGTTGAAGCCGCCGCCGAGGCTGGCGAAGAGGACGCCCGCCGCGACGCCGGTCGCGGAGACCATGCCGATGGCCGCGTCGCCGAACATCCCGCCGCGCTCCGGGAGCTTCAGGATGAGCAGCGAGGCCAGCACCGCCAGCGGCACCGCGACCGCGAGCGGCGGCAGAGAGAGCAGCAGCGCGAGGCCGACGCTTCCGAACGCGAAGTGGGCGAGGCCTTCGCCCATCATCGAGCAGCGGCGCAGCACGAGGAAGACGCCGAGCAGCGCGCACGCGGCGGCGACGAACAGGCCCGCGGCCAGGGCGCGCTGCATGAAGCCGAACTGGAGGGCCTCGATCATTGCGGGCCGAGGCCTCCGGGGCAGCCGTGCTGGTGGCAGACCATGTGCTGTTGGAATTCGCCAAAGCGTTGCGTCATGGCGGGCGAGGCGCAGAAGTCGGCGAACGAACCGAAGAAGACCAGCGAGCGGTCGAGGTAGAGCAGCTTCGATGCATGGTGCCCGATCGTGGCGCTGTCGTGCGTGACGAGCAGGATCGTGGTCCCGCGCTCGCGGTTCCACGCGCCCAGGGTCCGGTAGAAGTCGTCCCGGTAGACCGGGTCGAGCGCGACGGTGGGCTCGTCGAGCAGCAGCAGGTCCGGCTCGGCGGCGAGGGCGCGCGCAACGAACACGCGCTGGCGCTGTCCTCCGGAGAGGCTGCCGACCGGCGTGCGGCGCAGGTCGGCGATGCCCGCGGCGGCCAGGGCGCGCTCGACCGCGGCGCGATCCGCCGCCGGAAGCCGCATGCGCCCGGCGGCGTGCGGCAGCCGTCCGCAGGCGACGATCTCCTCGACCGTCGCCGGGAAGCGCGGCATCGGCGGGGTGGTCGACTGGGGCAGGTAGCCGATCCGCCGCCACTGCCGGAACGAGGCGGCGGGCTCGCCGAACAGCTCCAGGCGGCCCTCCGGCGGCGGGGAGAGCCCGAGCAGCGCGCGGATCAGGGTGGTCTTGCCCGACCCGTTCGGGCCGACGACGCCGACGTAGTCGCCCGGCCCGACGCGGAAGCTGACGCGGTCGAGAACCGCGGCGCCGCCGAACCGGACCGTGAGGTCTTTCGCCACGACCGGCGCGACCGGCTGGACGGGCGCCGTCATTTCGCGCCCAGGCTCTCCCGCAGCTTCGCCAGGTTGGCGCGTTGGAGGGACAGGTAGGTTGCGCCGGCCCGCTGCTCGTCGGCCGTGCGGTTGTGGATCCCGTGCAGCAGTTCGAGGCGCGCGCCGGCCTCGTCGGCCAGCACGCGGGCGACGCGCGGCTCGATCAGCTCCTCGTGGTAGACGACGCGGGTGCCGAGTTCGCGCATCCTTCGGACGAGGGAGGCGAGGGCGCGGGGGCCCGGCTTCGCGTCGGGCGAGAAGCCCTCGTAGGGCGACACGAAGTCGAGTCCGTAGCGCCGCGCGAAGCGGCCGAAGGCCGGATGGCCGCCGTAGACCACGGTACGGCTCGCCGCGCCGCGCACCAGGGTCTCGAAGTCCGCGTGAAGCGTGCGCAACTCCGCGACGTAGGCCTCGGCGCGCTGCCGGTAGCCGCCGGCGCCGTCCGGGTCGGCTGCCGCGAAGGCCGTGGCGAGCGCCTCGACGACCCCGGCCGCGGCGGGCGGATCGAGCCAGAAGTGCGGGTCGGTGTCCCCGGCCGGGCCGTGGGCATGGCCGTGGTCGCACGCCGGCCCGTGGAGGTGGGCGGCATCGGGCGGGGCGCCGGTGGACGCGAGCGGCGTCACGTGCCGGTCGGCCTGGAAGAGCCTCGCGCCGGCCAGTCCCGCGCCGGCGGCCAGGTCGGCGGCCCAGGGCTCCATGGCGGGGCCGCAGAAGACGAAGAGTCCGGCATCGCGCAGGCGGGCGACGTCCCGCGGGCTCGGCGCGAACGTGTGGGCCTCGACCCCCGGCGGGAGCAGCTGGAGAACCTCCACGCGGTCGCCTCCGACGGCGCGCGCCCAGTCGGCCAGGGGGAAGATGGTGGTCACGACGCGGAGACGCGCTGCGTCCGGGGCCGCGACGACGGCGGTCGCGGCCAGGGCCAGGGCCGCCGCGGCATGGCGGGGGGCCCTCACGAGCGGGGCCTCCGGTGGTGCGGTGCCGGGCGGTCCGCCGCGCAGACGAGGTGCAGCGCGTGGCAGTCGCCGCATTCCCTCATATCGTGGTGCTTGCGGAAGGTCTCCCAGTGCCGCTTCTGCTCCGGCGTGAAGACGCCGGAGCCGCCGCACAGCGGGCAGGCGTGCTCCAAGGCGTTCATCACGGCCGTGCGGATGAACTCCGAGCGGTTCGGGACCGCGCGCAGCGCGTCCAGCATCGCGGGCTCGGCCTTGAAGGTGACGATCGACGGCTTTTTCGCGGGCATGGCGGTCTCCGCGGCCAGGGTAATACGAAGTGTTACCCCGCGCAAGCCCCAGGCCCCGGGAGACGAGGCCCGATCATGCGCAGAGGGGCGGTCGGGCGGGAGGGTCCGAAGCAGTCCCCGCGCTACGCGCGAGGGTCATCTCCGGAATCCGGATCCGCCCCGGCGATGCGCTCCCGGGGGTGCTCGTCCCTCGCCGGGGTTGACCTGCGGCGGGGTTTCCGTACAGTCGGGCGCGAACGCCGCCCGGAGCGCGGCGCGGAACATCTCACGATGAGCGCGAAACCACCGGTCCTGATCATCACCGGCTACGGCCTCAACTGCGAGGCCGAGTCGAAGCACGCGTGGGAGCTTGCGGGCGCGGCGCCGCAGCTCGTCCACCTGAGCGACCTCCTGGAGAAGCCGGCCCGCCTGCACGACTTCGCGGCGCTGATGTTCATCGGCGGCTTCTCGTTCGGCGACCACATGGGATCGGGCCACGTGTTCGCGTCGCGCGTCCGCCACCGCATGCGCGAGGACCTCGGGCGGTTCGTCGCGGACGGCAAGCTGATCCTCGGCGTCTGCAACGGCTTCCAGATCATGGTGAAGCTCGGGCTGATCCCCGGGTTCGACGGCGACGTCTTCACGCAGAAACTCTCGCTGATGCAGAACGACGTCGGCACCTTCCGCAACCTTTGGGTGACGCTGCGGTTCGAGCCGAAGTCGCCCTGCGTCTTCACGCGCGGGCTCGACCGGATGCCGCTGCCGGTCCGCCACGGCGAGGGCAAGATCTTCACCCTCGACAAGGCGCTGGTCGAACGGATCGAGGCGGAGGGCTGCGTCGCGTGCCGCTACATCGACCCGGCGACCGGCGAGCCGGCGACGGCCTATCCCGAGAATCCGAACGGCTCGCTCCACGCGATCGCGGGTCTTTGCGACCCGACCGGCCGCATCTTCGGCCTGATGCCGCATCCGGAGGCCTACCTGCACGCGGACAACCATCCGCTGGCCGTGCGGCAGCGGATCGACGGCGTGCTGCCGGAACACGGACGGGGTCTCGAGATCTTCCGGAACGCCGTACGGCATCTATGCTGACGACCAAGCGCTACGAGTACCTGGCCTTCGACGCGATCCGCTTCCACCCGTCGATCGAGAACCACCGCGCGCTGCGGTGGGAGAAGGTGCAACACTACGAGGCGGACATCCTAAAGAACGGCCTGCTCGAGCCGCTCGTCGTCTGGGAGCGGAACCCCGGGGAATTCTACCTCGTCGGCGGCTTCCACCGGCACTCGGCCATCCGCGCGATCCGCGCGAAGAACCCCGGCTATTTCGACCGCGTCGACGTGCGGGTCGTCGCCGGCGACCCCGACGAGATCCGCGCGCTGAACCTCAAGCTCAACGCCGACCGGCTCGACACGCGGATCACCGACTACTTCGACACGATCGTCTACCTGAACAACGCCAACTGGCCGACCGAGAAGATCGCCGCCTTCCTCGACCGCCGCGAGGCGTGGGTGGGCGAGATCCTTCGCTACGCGCCCGGGATGGACCCGCGCCTGCGCGTGCTCCTCGGCGAGGGCCGCGTGTCGTGGAACCGCGCGCGGGACATCTGCCGCGAGGCGCTCGCCGCCGCGCCGGGACGCGAGAAGGAGGCGGTGGACCGCGCGCTCGCCGAACTGGAATCCGGCCGCCCGGCGCCGCGCCCCGCACGCCTGCTGACGCCCCGGCGCGCCGCCCGGCGGCTCGCGCGGGAGCTGCCGGAACGGTCCGGAGAGACCCTCAAGGTCCGCTACGACGACCTCCTCGCCCTCGTCAACGTCATGGCCGGCCTCGATCCCGACGGCGGCCACGCCGAGGCCGTCCGCCGCGCCTTCCCCGGGCTGCTGCCGGACGAGGCGTCGGCCGACTGAACCGCCGCAGACTCTTAACCCCTTGCAGCCGTGACGCCTGCGGATGGCCGCTCCGCCGGTCTTGTCCACCGGCCCCGGATCGGCCATAGTTTCCGGCTCTATGAGTTCGGATTCCATCTGGGGCAGGCTGCTTGGCGGACAGGCCGACGTGATGCGGCGGGCCTTCGACACCTGGAGCGCGCAGCCGGTCGACCTCGACGAAACCGCCACGCCCGGGCCGGCCTACGCCTCCGACCAGACCACCCTCGCCGCGCCCGTGACGGTCCAGGGCCCCGGCACGTTCCTCGGCCACGAGACGCGCACGATCACCTTTGAGCCTTGCGCGCGCGAAGGCTGGTGGTTCGACCGGTCCGACCGGCCGGAGGACCTCCCGACGCGCGTGTCGGTCCGCAACGTGTGGACCACCGGCCAGATCGTCAGCAACATCGTCCTGCGCAGCGGCGATCCGCACAACTACTGCCGCATGGTCGAGCACATCATCGCGCTGATGCCCGGCCTCGGGCTGGACCGGCTCACGGTGAAGATCGACTCGGGCGATCCGCCCCTGTTCGAGCGCGGCAGCCTGGACCTCGTCGAGGCGATCGAGAAGGCCGGCACCGTCGGCACCGGCGTGCCCGCGCGCCACGTCACGGTTCGCGAGAAGGTCTGCGTGTGCGGCCCCAACGGCGCGTTCGTGATCCTCGCCCCGCCCTCCGGTCCGGAGCCGCGGCTGACGATCGACGCGGCGGTCGACTTCCCGACGGTGATCGGGAAGCAGCGGATCCGGTTCGTGATGAACCGCGACACCTTCCGCCGCGCCGCCGTCGCGCGCACCAACACGTCCGCCTCGAAGAAGCTCTACTGCCAGACGATCGGCCGCGTCTTCGCCGACATCCGGCACCTGGGCTACAACCACCAGAACCTGCTGGTCGCGGGCCGCCACGGCTACCTCAACAAGCCGCGGCTCATCCACAACGGCAAGTCGCTCGAGGTCGCCTGGCACCGCGCCGCGCTCGACCTCGCCGCCGCGCTCGCGCTCGTCGAGGGCGGCCGGCTCGTCGGCGACGTCGCCAGCTACCGCGCCGGCCACGCCCTGGACGTGAAGCTGGTCTCCCTGCTGCACCTCCACGACCTGCTCGTGCCGTTCCCGTAGACCCGGGATCCCGCGGGTCGGCCGGAACCACGGATGGCGCGGGATCCCCCGGGCGCCCGCTGTCGCCACCCGGGACCCGGATCGCGAAGCACCGGACGGCGGAAGGCGAACGCAGGAGCCCGGAAGGATCCCCGGCCCCGGCGGTCGAGCGAAGGCCCCCGGGACAACCCACGAAACCCAGGGCCCCCCGCTGTTTCCCGTGGCCCGGCGACGGACGGGAGCTGTTCGTTGCGTTCACCCTGCGCGGCCGTCGTCTGCGGGTGGTGTCGGCACGGGACATGAGCAGGAAGGAACGGAGAGCCTGCAGGTCATGAGCAAGAAGCGGATCCCAGCATTCAAGAACGAGGACGAAGAGCGGGAGTTCTGGGCGTCGCACGACTCCACCGGGTATCTCGACTGGTCCAAAGCACGGCGGGCGATCTTCCCGAATCTGAAGCCCTCCACAGGTCGATCTCGTTGCGATTGCCGGAGTCCATTCTCGTGGGCCTGAAGACACTGGCCAACAAGCGCGACGTGCCCTACCAGTCGCTGCTCTAGGTCTTCCTGGCGGAGAGGGCGGAGGAAGAGCTCCGGCGCGGCCACGCGAAGCCTGCCTAGGTGCCTGTCGGTCTCCTGCCCTCCGCTCTCTGCTTCGCCCGGCCCGCCCGATCCGCTACGATGAGCCGTCATGGCTGACCCGGGGGCGCAGATCGCCGGGCTTCCGCGCGGGGCGGCGGGGCTCGTGGCGGGGCTGGGCGCGTTTGCGGTGCTCGCGCAGACGATTCTCTTCCGCGCCTTCTTCGAGACCTTCGAGGGAAGCGAGTTCGGCATCGCCGCCTTTTTCGCGTCGTGGCTGGTCTGGGTCGCCGCGGGCGCGGCGCCGGCCCGGACGCTCGCGCACCGCGCGGGCGCGTGGCCGCGGCTGGCCCTGCTGTCGCTGCTCTACATTCCCGCCGCGGCCGCGCAGCTCGTCCTGATCGCCCGAGCGCGCGACCTGGCGGGCGTCTCGCCGCACGATCTCTTTCCCGTGCTGCGGATGCTGCCGGCGGCCTTCGTCGTCAACGCGCCGGTGAGCCTGCTGACCGGTTTCCTCTTCACGGCGGCCTGCGCGGCGGCGCGAGGCACGCCGGGCGCCGTCGCGCGCGTGTATGCCCGGGAGGCACTGGGGGGCGCCGCGGGCGGGGCGACGGTCACCGTGCTGCTCGCGGCGGGGATCACGGACGAGCGCGCCCTCCTCGTCGGCGCTGCCTGCCTCGCGCTCTCCGCCGCCCCCGCTGCCGGCGGCACGCGCCGCGCCGCCGCGCCGCTGGCGCTGGCGGCCGGCATCGCGGTTGCGCTGTTCGCCGGGGCGGACGGCTGGTGGACCCGCGCCGCGGACCTGCGGGCCTGGTCACGCCTTCTCCCGGCGGAGTCCTTCGCCGGACGCTTCGCAACCCCGCAGGCGGTCTACCGCCTCGGCGAGCGCGACGGCGCATGGATCGTCCAGTCGCGCGAGTCGGTCGTCGAGACGTTGCCCGCGGACGCGCATGACGCGGAGGTCGCCGCGCTGCATCTCGCCGCCGCGCCGCACGCGAGCCGCGTGCTCGTAATCGGCCCCGGCTCGCTTGGTGTCGCGCAGGCCTTCCTGCGCGTGCCGTCGGTCCGCGAGGTCGTCTGGCTCCCGCCCGATCCGCAGTATCCGGCCGCGCTGCTGGAGCGCCTGCCGCGCGGACTCCGCCCGGACTCCGCCCGTTTCAGCGCGCCCGCCCGCGAGACCCGCGCCTTCCTCTCCGGGAAAGGGCCCGCGTTCGATCTCATCGTCCTGCACGTGCCGGACCCGGTCAGCCTGTCGCTGAACCGCACCGTGTCGCAGGACTTTCTCCGCCTCACGGCCTCGCGCCTCGCCGAGGGCGGCGTGGCGGGGCTGCGGATGTCGGGCGGGGAGAACTACCTCGGGCCGGAGCTGGCCCGGCTGGGCGCATCGATGCTCGAGACGGCGGAATCGGTCTTCCGCCACGTGATGCTCAAGCCCGGCGACGAGAGCTGGCTCCTGATGACGGACCGTCTCTCGGACTTCAGCTCCCCGGACCGCATGTCGCGCCTCTACGCCGCGATCCCCGGCTCCGAGGCCCTGGCGCCGGGCGAGGTCGTCCGCGCCGCCTTCCCGGCGGGGCGCGCCGAGGCGCAGCTCGCGCGCTACCGCGCCGCGCAGGAGACGGCGGCGCCCGGCTCGCTGCTCAACCGCGACGCCCATCCGCTGGCGCTCTCCGCGGCGCTCGCGATCGGGCTCAAGCACTCCGGCGCGCGGTCCGCCGCCGCGGCGTGGCCCGGCGCGGTCCGTCCGGCGGCCTGGGCGCTGGCGTCCGCCCTTGCGGCGCTGGCGCTCCTGCGTTGCGCCGCGCGGTGGCGGCGACGCGACCCGGGCGCGGCGGTCGTGCCGGCGGGCGACATCGCGCTGCTCGCCGCGGCCGCCGGTGCGGTGGGCATGGCGACGAGCCTTCTCCTGATGTGCGCGTGGCAGACGCTGCACGGCGGGCTCTTCCTCCACGCCGGCCTTCTCTCCGCGCTCTTCATGCTGGGCCTGTGGGGCGGGGCGGCGGTCTCCCGCGCCGTCGCAGCCCGCGCGCCGTCCGCGGTCCTGCTGTCGGCGATCCTGCTGCATGCGGCGGCCCTGGCGGTCTTCGCCGCGACGGGAGCGGCATGGAGCCGCCCGGTGTTCGCGACGGCGTTCGCGGCGGCCGGAGCGCTGGGCGGTCTCTACGTGCCCGCGGCGGCGTCGCTTCTGGCGCGGCGCGGATCCGACGACGCATCGTCGGGCGCATGGATCGAGACGCTCGACCACCTCGGCGGCGCCGCGGGGAGCCTCGCGGCCGGGCTCGTCGCGCTGCCGGCGCTGGGCCTCGGCGGCTCGGCCGCGTTCGTCGGCGCGCTGGTGCTGCTCGTGCTGCCCGCCGCGCTGCCGTTCGCGACCGCGGCCCGGCGCGGCTGCGACGACGCGGCGGACGTCGCGCTCCGCCGCCTCGGCCTCGCGACGGGCGTCGCGCTGCTCGGCGCCCTCGTCTTCGGCGCGGCGTGGCGTGCCGACCGCGCGCGGGAGGGCGGCGACCCGCTCGTCCGCGCCGCGCGGGACATGGCGCCGGATGCGCTGTTCCGCCGCATCGACGTGGCGCTGCCCGGCGGACGCACCGCCGCGTGCCACGTCGCAGGGCCGGAGACGGCGCCCGGGGACCACGTGTTCTCCACCGCGGGGTTCGGCGCGCGGGTGCAGGGCTACGGCGGCACGATCGACCTGGCCCTGCGCGTCGGGCGCGACGGCGCGCTGCGGGACCTTCGCGTGCTGGCGTCGCGCGAGACACCGCGCTACTTCGCGCGCCTCGACCGCTGGTTCGAATCGCTGCGCGGACTGAACGTGGGCGATCCCGCGGAGCGGCGGAAGGTCGACGGCGTCAGCGGCGCGACGGTCTCCGCGAACGCGGTGGCCGACGCGATCTTCGCCGCCGGGCCCGTCTTCGCCGCGGCGGTGCTGGCCGGCGGGACGGGGCCCGGGACCGGGCCGGCGTCCGGCCCGCTGCGGCTCCCGCGCGAGACGCTGCTGCTGGCGCTCTTCGCCGCCGCGGCGATGGTCCTGCGCCGCTTCGAGGCGCGGGCGTGGGTGCGGCGGCTGTTCCTGATCGCCGTGGTCGGGGTCTTCGGGCTGTGGCTTAACGTCCAGTTCTCGCTGTTCCACCTGCGGATGTGGATCGATCCGCCCTGGCCGCGGCCTTCGTGGGGGCTCTCGTTCGTGCTGCCGTTCGCGATCCCGGCGGTCGTCCTGCTGGCGGGCAACCTCTACTGCGGGTGGCTCTGTCCGTTCGGCGCGCTGCAGGAGCTGGTGCTCGCGCTCCGCCCGCGCCGCTGGCGCACCGGGCCGCCGCCGTGGGCGTTCCGCTGGGGCCGGTGCGTGAAGTACGCGATGCTGGCCGCGGCCGCGACGGTGTGGGTGATGGAGCCGGCGGCGAGGCTGTTCGATGCCGATCCGCTGACGGTGGCGTTCTCCGGCGAGGCGACGCGCGGCATGGCGCTGCTGGTGCTGGGCGCGCTCGCGGCGTCGTGGCTCGTGCCCCGCTTCTGGTGCCGGGTGCTGTGTCCGTCGGGCGCGCTCCTTTCGATCGTCTCGGCGTTGCGTCCGGCGGAACGCCTGTGGCCGCGCGTGCGGCCGCGTTGCTGCGACCTTGGCGTTCGGGCGCGCAGCGACCTTGACTGCCTCGCCTGCGACCGGTGCAGGGTGGAGGGCGCGGCGGCGGTTCCGGCGGTCGCCCCGGCGTGGCGGGCCGCGCTCTTCGCGGTGACGGGCCTCGCGGCGTGCGGCGGACTGGTCTCGCTGGCGGCGAGGCACGCCGCGCCTCCGGCCGCCAGCCCGGCGCCGGAGGAGGCCGCACCCGCGGCAGAAACCGGCACGGCCCTCTCCGCGGACCAGATGCGGGAGATCCGTCGGCGGATGCAGGAAGGCCGGCTGTCGTCGCGCGAGGCGCTCTTCTACTCGGCGGCGACCAACACCCCGTCGCCGCCGGCCGGCGGCCGGCAGCGGCGGAGGGGGCTGGGACGGGATGAGCGATGAGGGATGGAGGAGGAGGACCGGGCGATGATCGCGGCTCGTCGGGGGAGGGGAAGGGTCGAAGGCTGGCGGGCATGAAACGAACCCCCGTGATTCCCGGAGTCCTCGCCGCGGCGGTGCCGCCGCGCGCGGCCGGTGCGCCGCCGCGCCCGAACCCTGCAACTTGAAACTTGGAACTTCCCCCGGTTTCCCCGACACTCCGCGGCCATGTCGATCGCACGTCCCTATCCGATCCGATGCCCGAAGTGCGGCGCCGAGGCGGAGGTCCGCCTCTACGACTCGATCAACGTCGGCGAGGACCCGCAGCTCCGCGAGGATCTCATGGCCAACCGCCTCAACGCGGTGACCTGCGGCGCCTGCTCGTTCCAGTACCGCGTCGACAAGCCGCTGCTCTACATGGACCCCGCGCGCGAGTTCGCGGTGTGGTGGACCCCCGAGGGTGCGGCGGATCCGGCCAAGGCCGACGACGAATACCGTCGCATGCAGGATTCCCTCCGGGAGGCTCCGGGGCGGCCGGACCTGAAGCTGCACCTCGTCCACGAGCGCGTCGAACTCGTCGAGCGCATCTTCCTCCTCGAGGCCGGTCTCGACGAGCGGCTGATCGAGTACGTGAAGTACCTGATCTTCTCGAAGAACGCCCGCAAGGTGGACCCGCGGACCCGGCGGCTGCTCTTCAACGCGCAGGACTCCGACCCGGAGAGCCTCTGCTTCGTCGTGCAGGACGTCGAGAGCCGCCGCCTCGAGGGCGTCCTGAAGTACGACCGCAAGATGCTGTCGGATCTCGAGACGATGTTCGCCAACAACCCGACGCAGCCCCTCGCGGAGCTCTTCCCGCACCCCTACGTCAGCGCCCGGAAGCTGATGCTCGACTGACGCCGGGGATCCAACACGGACTTCCTCCTCTGTGCCGTCGCGATTCGGACCGGCATGGCCGTCTATACGCAGGACCGCGACTTCGCGCTCTTCGCCCGGCACCTTCCCGTCGTTCTTCACGCCCCCACCGGGGGGCGCATCTCCGATCACGCGCACGACGACGACGCTCGCACGGGCTTTCCGTTCGGCCGGCCCGGCGGTCCGGCCCTACCCGCCGTGCCCATGGAATCCGTGGTAGGGCCGGGCCGCTGGCCCGGCCGAACGGACGATCGACAAGCCGAGGATTTGGGGCCGGCCAAGGCCGATTCAGGGCCGCGGCTCCGTCGGCGGGTCGAGGAAGCGGAACGAGTCGGGCCGCCTACTCTTCGCGTCCGCCGAATCCGAGCGGCGCGGTGATGAACCAGGCGATGGTGGAGGCGAGGAGGACGGCCTTCACGCGCGCGAGGTCGGCGGCACCGGCGAGGCAGGCGAGGCCGGGGACGACGATGCCTGCAAGGGAGGCGTACGCGACGGCGCGGGCGAGGCGGCGGAAGCCGGCGGTCTCGTGGGCGCCGCGCTGGACCATCGCGCTCAGCGCGACGTAGAGGCCGGAGGCGATGAACCAGCCGGGGAGCGATACGAAGTAGATCTGGAACCACGGCTTGCCGGAGAGCACGAGCGCGAGGCAGATCGCGACCGTCGCAAACCACGCGGCGGCGGCGGGGCCGTAGACCTTCCGGCCCGTCTCCGCGGCGAAGTTGGATCTCAGACCGAGGCGCGGCAGGACCCAGAAATCCATAAAGAGCACCGCGCCCATCGGCATCAGGATGAGGCCCCACAGCGCGACGAAGTCGAGCAGCTTCATCGCGACCAGCGGGAAGACGGCGGTCACGGTGGCGACGAGGCCGGTGCCGAGCGTGACGCGGAAGCGCGACCAGCCCGGCGAGACCGCCTGGAACGCGAGGCCCGCGCGGTAGAGCGTCGGCGTGGCCGTGGTCCAGCCGGCGATCACGACGCAGGCGAGGCCCGCGAGACCGCACGCGCCGTAGGCCATCGGCCCCGGCAGCACGGCGGTGTTGGACGGGTCGCGGTGGAGCTGCAGCGCGAAGAGAATCGACGCCGCCACCCAGGCCATGTAGTGGCCGACGAACATGCCCGCCGCCGAGGCGAAGCCGTAGGAGGCCTTCCGCGCGTACCGCAGCACGGTCAGGTCCGCCATGCCGATGTGCCAGGCCATGTTGCAGAACCACGCGAAGAACATCACGTGCCAGATCGTGAACTTGACCTGGCCCGCCAGCGGCGCGCCGCCGGTCCAGATGCGCTCCTTCGCCAGCGGCCAGAAATCGGCGAACGAATGGACGCCCAGCTCACGCAGTCCGACGAGGCCGAAGACGGCGAAGACGGCGATCATCCACGGCGCCGCCACCGCCGCGAAGCGCGACAGCGCCTTGTAGCCGAACGCGGCGGTGAGCGAGAAGAGGACGCCCATCGCGAGCACCGCCGCGACCCAGCCGGCGCTGTTCGGCAGCAGGTCGCCGAGGCCCGGCATGCGGAACTGGAAGCCGACGCCGAGCGCCGTCGCCGCCACCGTGATCATCGCGCCGGCGAGGAACGTGAACATCACGCCGTTGGCCGTGTTGTAGAGCGTGACGAGGCTGCGGCCGCAGATCTTCTCGAGCTGGTAGTAGAGCGTCAGCCGCGCGCGCGCCGCGATCGGCGCGGTCATGAAACGCCACGAGAGCACGGCGAGCAGGTTGCCGGCCAGCAGGCCGAGCAGCAGGTCCACGGCGCCGACGCCG
>Ga0194127_10001458_pt1 | contig 34617 bp, 31 predicted proteins | sample TA2KigC100mmetaG_FD_148624 | JGI IMG/M metagenome (GOLD analysis project Ga0194127, IMG submission 148624) | Freshwater microbial communities from Lake Tanganyika, Tanzania - TA2015036 Kigoma Deep Cast 100m | ecosystem: Environmental > Aquatic > Freshwater > Lake | place: Tanzania: Lake...
GGTCGCTGGAGGCCGGGACGGCGTCGTCGCCGGGGGGCGGGGGGCGGGGGCGGATGGCGTGGCCGGAGGCCGTGTCGGAGGTGCGACGGGCGGCGGGGCGGGCCGGGGCTCCGGCGTCGCCGGCGGCCATGCCGGGGGCTTCGGCTGGGGCTGCGGCCAGAGCTTCGGCGGTGCGGGCGTGAGGGCGACGGCGGCGCGCGCGGCATCGAAGTAGTCCAGGCGTGCGTCGAGCCATGCGGCATACGGGGCGAGTTCGCTGATGCGTGCGGCCTGCCGGGCCGCGGCGCGAAGGTAGGGCTGGAGATCCGCCATGTCCTCCGGATGGGCCTCCTGCATGGCGGCCTCGGCGGCGGCCATCAGGTCCTGCATGTGGACCTCGAAGCTCACGGCAATCTGCTCGGTCCAGTTCGACTGCAGCGGGCCGAAGACGCGGTCCATGGCGTTCAGGCCCTGCTCGATCCACGGCTGGACCGCGGCGGGGTCGAACTCCCACTCGACCTGGGCCCGGGCGCCGGCCGGCGGGGCGGCGAGCCAGAGCACGGCGGAAGCGACGATCGCCTGCGCGCGACGCCGTTCCGCGGGTCCTGCTGGCCGGGTCCGGTTCATGATGAGCCGCAACGCTATCCCGAAACCGCCCCGCGTGCCAGCCGCACAAGCGTCGCGGCGCATCACCAGGGAAGCCGGTAGCCGCCCTCGAGGCCGAAGACGCTCCGGAGGTGGCGGACGGCGGGGGCGGGGCCGCCCTCCGTGCCGACAACCTCGACGACGTCGAACCGGATGTAGGCGGGGCGGATCCGCCTCGACGCGACATAGCGCACCGCGGCGCGGGAGAGATTCCGGCGCTTGGACCGGCCGACCGCATCCACCGGGCGTCCGAATTCCTCGGAGGCGCGGGTCTTGACCTCGACGAAGACCAGCGTGTCGGCGTCCCACGCGACCAGGTCGAGTTCGTCACGGCGGCCGACGCGCACCCGCCGGCCCGCGATCCGCAGGCCGGACCGCTTCAGCTCGCGCTCGGCGACGCGCTCGCCCCATTCGCCGGGACGAAGCGGCCCGGCTCCGCGCCCGGCGAGCCGGGCGAACAGCGCATGGATCCGTCGGAGCATGCGGGGATGATACCGGGGGGCGGCCCGAAAGGAAGCGGGTTCATTCGATCCCGGGCAGAAGGCCCTGCCGGGCGCGGGCCGGATCCGGGGCGGCGTCCGCGACGGGCCGGAACGACAGGCGGTGGGCCGCGCAGGGGCCGAGGCGGCGAAGGGCCGCGAGGTGCGCCGCCGTTCCGTAGCCCTTGTGCGCGGCGAATCCGTACCCCGGATGGCGCCGGTCCGCCGCGGCCATGAGACGGTCCCGCGTGACCTTGGCGATGACGCTGGCGGCGGCGATGGAGAGGCTGAGCGCGTCGCCTCGCACGATGGCGCGCGAGGGGCAGGGGAGCCCGGGCACCGGCAGGCCGTCGACGAGCAGGAAGTCGGCCGCGGGCCTCAGGGCGGCGGCGGCGCGGGCCATGGCCCGGTGGGTTGCGCGCAGGATGTTGAGCCGGTCGATCTCGGCCACGGACGCCCGGCCGACGCCGATCGCGACGCCGGGCAGGTGGCGGAGGACCCGGAAGAAGTGCTCCCGCCGCCGGGCGGTCAGCTGCTTGGAGTCCGTAAGCCCGTCAAGGACCGCGGGGACGCCGTCCTCCAGCGGAAGAACCACGCAGGCCGCGACGACCGGGCCCGCAAGCGGCCCGCGCCCGGCTTCGTCGAGGCCGGCGATCCGCCGGAAGCCGGCGGCGAACGCCTCTCGCTCGAAGCCGGTCAAACCGGGCTTACTCTTCGTTGCGGACGCGGGCCGCCTTGCCGGTGCGCTTGCGCAGGTAGTAGAGCTTCGCGCGCCGGACGCGGCCGCGGGTCTCCACCTCGATCTTCGCCACGCTCGGGGAATGGAGGGGGAAGACGCGCTCGACGCCGTAGCCGAAGGAAATACGGCGGACCGTGAACGTCTCGGTCGAGCCGCCGCCGTCCCGCGCGATCACGGCGCCGTGGAACAGCTGCACGCGCTCCTTGTCGCCTTCCTTGATCTTCACGTGAACGGCCACGGTGTCGCCGATGTTGAAATCGGGGACCTCGTCCTTGCGGCGATTCTCGACGTCGATCTTCTCCAACAGCCGGTTCTTCATGCTCCCGCCCTTCCTTCCTGCTCGTCCTTCAATTCCCGTCCTGCGCCGCTCCGCCCGCGAGGTCGGGCCTGCGCTGCGCCGTCCGCTCGATCGACATCGTCCGGCGCCACCGCCGGACGGCCTCGTGGTCGCCCGACACCAGCACCTCCGGCACCCGCAGGCCCCGGAACTCCGGGGGCCGCGTGTACTGCGGGTACTCCAGGAGGCCGTCGCTGAACGACTCCTCGACCGTCGCACCCTCCCCGCCCAGCACCCCGGGACGGAGCCGCACCACGCTGTCGATCACCACCGCCGCCGGCAGGACGCCGTTCGTCAGGACGTAGTCCCCGATCGAAATCTCGTCCGTCGCCAGCCCCGTCCGGATCCGCTCGTCCACGCCCTCGTAGTGCCCGCAGACGAACACCAGGTGCGTCGCCCCGGCCAGTTCCCGCGCCATCGCCTGGTCGAACCGCCGCCCCTGCGGCGTCATCAGGATGACCCGCGAATCCGGCCTGCGCACCGACTCCACCGCCTCGAAGACCGGCTCGGGCTTCATCACCATCCCGGGCCCGCCCCCGTACGGCCGGTCGTCCGTCGTCCGGTGCCGGTCGTGCGTGAAGTCCCGCAGATGGATGGTCCGGAACTCCACATGCCCGGCCCGGGCGGCGCGCTTCAGCATGCTCTCGCCGAGGAATCCCTCGAGCATGCCGGGGAAGATCGTGATGACGTCAACCTGGAGGCGGCCCTCCATGGCCGTCCGTCACTCGACCACTTCCAGCATCGCGCGACGGCCCTTCCGCGCCGCGACCGTGCTGAGGATCAGCCGGATCGCGCCCACGGTCTTGCCGTTCTTCCCGATGACCTTCCCGATGTCCTCGGGATGGCAGCGCAGTTCGTAGATCGCCGTCTTTTCCCCGTCCACCTCGGTGATCCGGATGTCGTCCGGGTGATCGACAAGGTGACGGACGATGTATTCCAGCATCTCTTTCATGATATCGCCCCCCTCCCGGTTACGCCGTGGCCGGCGCGGCCGGCTTGCGGCGCTTCAGGAGGGTGCGGATCGTGTCGGAGAGGCTGGCCCCCACGCCCTTCCAGTACTCGACGCGCGCGAGGTCCACCGACAGGTCGTTGTGCTTCTTCTTCGGGTCGTACCAGCCGAGGATCTCGAGGGTCTTGCCCGCGGTGGCGCCGCGGGAATCCGCGGCGACGATCCGATAGAACGGCTGCTTGTTGCTGCCCGCCCGGTGCAGTCGAACGATGACCGCCATGCTCTTCCTACCTCTCCCCAGGGAATCCAGGATCCCCGTGGGGCCGCTGGGGGTTCCGGCGCCCGGGGAATCGAAAGCGCGTCCTTATACCACGGATCACGGCGGATGCAACACGAAACGACACGCAAGACGCACGCGAACCGCACCGGGGAGGCGCCGTCCGCCCCTCCCGTGCCCGCCTACCAGAACCACCACGAGTCGGTCCGGAGGACGTAAAGGCCGAGGAGGAAGTTGGTCACGCCGTGCGCGAGGACGGCCGCCCAGATGTCGCCGGTGCGGAGCACGACCCAGGCGAAGGCCAGGCCGCAGAGGATGCCCGCGAACCACTCCGCGTGCTCGATCCCGAAGAACGCCGCCACCGCGAGGAACATCGGCAGGTCGAGGCGCGTCAGGGGGACGTCGAGGAAACGCCGGCCGCAGAGCCAGCGGTAGAGGAAGCCGCGCCAGAAGAACTCCTCGATGACCGCGATCACGACCGAGGTTCCGATCATGTGAACCCAGAAGAGGGGCCAGCCGGTGACGCCGGGGAGATAGGGATGGGCCGTCATCGGCTCCCGCATCTTCGCGAAGCCGGTGGGGAGGGGGCCGACCAGGAACTTCTCGTAGAAGGCCGCCAGCCCCGGCACGGCGCCCTTGACCGCGTCCGACTCGGGCCCGACCCAGACGAGGAAGACGGCAAGGCCGACGGCGAGCGCCAGCGGCACGTTGCGAAGACGCAGCGGTCCATACCAGCGCCACGGGCGCACCGCCAGCAGGAGGGCGGCACCGCCGGCCGTGCGGACGGCGTACGTGACGCCGCTGGGGTCGCCCAGGCCGCTCATCAGCGCCAGCCACAGCGCGAACGGGGCGACATGCGCCCAGGTCGGCGCGTCCCGCCAGGGCTTCCGCCACGCCAGCGCCGCGATCGCGGCGGCCGCGCCGGCCGCGATCGCCCAGGGCGTGTCGTCGCCCAGCAGGTGCGCGATGAAGAAGAAGACCACGAACGGGAGGATGTGGGCCCAGAACGGGACCTCCTCCCGGCACGACGACGACCGTTCGACCTCCTCGACCATCCCCACACCATAGCGCGCTTTTCCGGGATGCCAAGATCGAACGGCAGACGATTCCGGCGGACTTGCGCAACGGGGGCCGCCGATGCATTGTAGTCGCTCGCACGACGGCGCGGATGCCATCAAGAAGGAGCAAGGGAACATGAGCGAAGGTCTGATCGAACTTACGGGCGCGAACTTCGTGTCGGAGACCGCGAAGGGAATCACCCTGGTCGACTTCTGGGCCCCCTGGTGCGGCCCGTGCCGCATGCAGACGCCGATCCTCGAGCGCCTGGCCCCGAAGGTCGCCGGCAAGGCCCGGATCGCCAAGGTCAACGTGGACGAGGAGCAGGCGATCGCGATCCAGTACAACGTCCGGAACATCCCGACGCTGCTCCTGATCAAGGACGGCCAGGTGGTGCAGCAGATGGTCGGCCTGCAGCAGGAGGCGAAGCTGCAGCAGTTGATCGAGAACGCCTGATCCTCGCCATGCCCCTCTACGAATACCGGTGCGCCTCGTGCGGCGGGGCGTGCGAGATCCTCGTGCGGTCGGCGGACGAGAAGCCGGCCTGCCCGGCGTGCGGCTCGAAGAAGCTCTCGAAGCAGTTCTCGACGTTCGCCGCGGCCGTCGCCGGCCCCGCGTTGCCCTCGTGCGCCTCGGGGGCCTGTGCGACGGGTGCCTGCTCGACCGGCGGCTGTTCGACGGGCGCCTGCCCGTTCAACTGACGCCGCCGGGCCACGCCTCGATCGCCCGCCACGCCCCGTGCATGTCGGCCGCGATCCGGTCGGCTCCGGCCTCGCGCAGACGTCCGGCCGGGAAACTCGACGTCACCCCGATGCACCCGGCGCCGGCCGACCGGGCGGCCCGGATGCCGTTGGGGGCGTCCTCGACCACGACGCAGGACGCGGCCGGCAGCCCCACCGCCGCCGCCGCCTTCAGGAAGATCTCGGGATCGGGCTTCTTGCGGACGATGTCGTCGCCCGTGATGCAGGCGTCGAACTGCGCCGCCGGCAGGCCGATCTCGCGCAGGTTGCCCTCGAGCTTCACGCGGTCCGCGCTCGTCGCGACCGCCGTCTTCAGGCCGCGGGCGCGGCAGGCGTGGACGAACTCCACCGCGCCGGGCAGGGGGCCGAGCCGGCCGCGGATGATCTCGAGGTAGATCGCATAGGTCCGGGCCTTGTCGTCCGGCATGCGCAGCGTCACCCCGTGCTTCTCCGCGACGCCGCCGAGGTAGCGGTCCTCGCCCGCGCCGACGAACGGAAGGAAGTCGTCCGGGTGGACCGTCGCGCCGTGGCGCTCGAGGAACATGCGGCAGGCCGCCTCGCAGATGAAGGGCTCCGAGTCGCAGAGCACGCCGTCCATGTCCAGCAGCACGCCGCGCAGCCCGCCCGGTCCGTCGTTCGGTTTCATGGCCGGCGAGACTACGGGCGCCCCGCCCGCGGGTCAACCAACCCCAACTTGAAACTTGAATCTTGGAACCCGAAACCGGAATCTCGGCCCATGGGAAAGGAGCCCCAGCCAATGAACGCCGTCTCCCGCCGGAAATTCCTCGCCTCGACCGCCGCCGCCACCGCCGTCGCCGCGACGCCGGGCTGCGTCACCGCCGCCGTCCGCGCCCGCGCGATCGGCGCGAACGACCGCCTCCGCATCGGCCTGATCGGCTCCGGCAGCCGCGGGGTGGGGGCGCACATGACCTCGGTGAAGAAGTTCGCGAAGGAGATGAACGTCGAGTTCTCGGCGGTCTGCGACCCGTGGCGGCTGGCGCGCGAGAACGCGGCGGCCAAGGCGAAGGAGTGGTTCGGGCGCGACCCGAAGCAGTTCGTGTCCTACCGCGACCTGCTCGCGTTCGACGAGATCGACGCGGTCATGATCGCCTCGCCCGACCACGTGCACACGACGCACCTCGAGGCGGTGGCGAAGGCCGGCAAGCACGTGTACGTCGAGAAGCCGATGGCGACGGAGTTCGACCGTCTCGTGCGCGCCGTGGATGCGGTCAAGGCGTCGGGCGTCGTCTGCCAGGTCGGCACGCAGATCCGCAGCCTGCCGTCGATGGTCGGCGCGCGCGACCTCGTCCGGTCCGGCATCTTCGGCACGATCACGCGGGTCGAGGAGGTCCGGAACGCGGAGCGGCCCTACTGGTACTCGTACCTGAAGGATGCCCGGGCGGAGGACGTCGCGTGGGACGAGTTCCTCGCCGACCGCCCGCGCCGCCCGTTCCGCGCGGACATCTTCACCGGCTGGTACGGCTACTACGACTTCTCGCAGGGGCCGGTCCCGGGGCTCGGGAGCCACTACATCGACCTCGTCCACTCCATGACCGGCGCGAAGACGCCCGAAAGCTGCGTTTGCCTCGGCGGGACCTTCTACTGGAAGGACGCGCACAAGTTCACGGCGCCCGACCAGTGCCAGGCCTTGTGGACCTATCCCGAGGGCTTCCTCGTCAGCTACGTGACCAACTTCGGGAGCAGTGCCGGGAATCTCAAGCGCCTGTACGGCGACAAGGGGATGCTGAAGTTCGACAACTGGTCCGCCCCGACCTACAGCGCCGAGGGCGGTCCGAAGCGCGACGGCTCCATCCGCGGCGAGAACGAGGTCAAGCCGACCGAGCACCCCGACCACTGGCTCGACTGGCTCCAGTGCATCCGCAACGGCGGCACGCCCAACGCGCCGATCGAGGCCGGCTTCCAGCACGCCGTGGCCGTCCTCATGGCGATGAAGTCCTACGAGACCGGCCGCAAGGTCGTCTACGACGCGAAGACCCGGACGATGCGGACGGCGTAGCGTCGGTGCGTCCGGGAAGATGCGGAAGAGGAAGCTCGTGCGCAGCCGTGCCGTCCGAGGTCGCCTCGCGGGGACGGACCGGTCATGAGGGTGTGGGTCCGGCCGGAAACGCAACGCGGCGGCTCATCGCGGTCTTCTTATGTCCGGGGCCATCGGGCGCGCCATCGCGCGGATTCCATCCCCGGCCGTCACCAAGGTGTAACATTATCGGATGCGGTCGCACTCGAGAATGTTACACATGGATCGTGCGCCGTTTCTGATGCCAGGCGACTCGCGCCTTGCGCCGCCGGAGACGGATCTCTCCGCGTCCCGCGACACGAGGTCGCGGGGGCGCGGTCCGGAAACGGAGACGCGTCCGGGTCTTCCCCTCCTCGCCGTTTGCGCCCGTGGGCAGGGGTGGTGGTTGTGCTGGGCGGTCTCGTCCTGGCGGGCGCAGTTCGGTTCAGGATTCTGTTGGTGATTCGATAAGGCACAGGTCTCGGTCGTGCTCTTCTGGGCATTCCGCACGGGTTTCAGCGCGATGTCCGGGGCCGTCGGACACACCATCGCGCGGATTCCATCCCCGCTTGGCGTTTTCAAGGTGTAACATTATCGGATACGGTCGCACTCGATAATGTTACACATGGATCGTGCGCCGTTTCCGGGATCAGGTGTAACATTGTTGGATGCGGTCGCATCCATTAATGTTACACATGGAAGACAGGAATCCGTGCTGGGGGCCGGCGTGCCGGTGTTGTCCCCGAGCCGTGTCCCGGCTGTGTGGCGGTTGACCGCGCCGGGGTTCCGCATCAGCATCCGGGCGCGATGGGAGATCGATCATGAGATGGCTGACGGCGTTCGCGTGGATCGGCGTGGCGGCGGCGACGGCGTGCGGGGCGGCGGAACTGCCCGAGGCGTCCTGGCAGAAGCTGCCTCGGTGGCGCGGATTCAACCTGCTCGAGAAGTTCAACGTCGGGAAGAACGAGCCGTTCCGCGAGGACGACTTCCGGATGATCTCCGAACTCGGGTTCAACTTCGTGCGGCTGCCGATGGACTACCGCTGCTGGATCGTCGGCGGCGACTGGCGGCGGTTCAACGAGGCGACGCTCAAGGAGATCGACCAGGCCGTGGAGTACGGACGGAAGCACGGCGTCCACGTGCTGCTGAACTTCCACCGCGCGCCGGGCTACACGGTGGCGAGCCCGAAGGAGGCGAAGTCGCTGTGGACCGACCCCGAGGCGCAGGAGGTCTGCGCCCTGCACTGGGGGACCTTCGCCCGGCGCTACAAGGGCATCCCGAACCGCAACCTCAGCTTCAACCTTCTCAACGAGCCGTCGGGCGTCGAGGCGGAGGCCCACGCGGCGGCGATCGGCAAACTGGTCGCGGCGATCCGCGCCGAAGACCCGGAGCGGCTCGTCATCTGCGACTCGCGCCAGTGGGGCAACGCGCCGAGCGACGAACTGATCCCGCTGAAGGTCGCGCAGGCGACCCGTGGCTACCAGCCGATGGAGGTGACCCACTACAAGGCGTCCTGGGTCGGCATCAAGGAATGGACGAAACCCTCGTGGCCGATGCTCGACGCTTCCGGCTGGCTGGCGGGGCCGGGGAAGAAGAAGGAAGGCGCCCCGCTGCGCATCGAGGGGCCGTTCGAGGGCGTCACGACGATGCGCGTCCGCGTGCACGAGGTCTCCGCGCATTCGAAGCTCGTCGTGCAGGCCGACGGCCGGCCCGTCTTCGAGCACGTGTTCCGGTGCGGCCCCGGGACCGGCGAATGGACGAGGGCGGTCTACCGGCCGCAGTGGAAGGACTACCAGAACGTCTACGACCGCGACTACGAGGTCCCGGTGCCCGCCGGCACCCGGGTTCTGGTGCTGGACAACGTCGAGGGCGACTGGATGACCGTGAGCGAGGTGGCCCTGCGCGGGGCCGGCGGTGACGGGGCCGCCGCCGTTCTACGCCCGGCCTACGGGCAGAAGCCGGCGGTTCTGACCTATCGTCCCGGCGCATCGCCGGCCCTGCAGGCGCCGGGGCCCTCCGGTCGCGCGTGGCTGGAGGAGCGGTGCATCGCGCCGTTCCGCGAACTGCAGGGAAAGGGCGTGGGCGTGATGGTCGGCGAATTCGGCGCGTTCAACCATACGCCGCACCCGGTGGTGATGCGGTGGATGGCCGACTGTCTCGCGAACTGGAAGGACGCGGGATGGGGCTGGGCGATGTGGAACTTCCGGGGGCCGTTCGGAGTGCTCGACAGCGGGCGCGGCGACGTCGTCTACGAGGACTTCCAGGGCCACAAGCTCGACCGGGCGATGCTCGACCTCCTGCGGGCGAATTGAGTTCCGCCCGCCGCCACGGCATACTGACACCCTTTTCGAGGACTACGGATGAAGCCAGCACTGGGAATCGATTTCGGCGGGACGGCGGTGAAACTCGCGGTCGTGGACGAGCGCGGGACGATCGTCGCGGAGGACGGGTTTGCGACGGCGGGGCTCGAGGGCGTGCCCGGCTGGATCGCGGCGGTCGCGGACGCCGCGTCGCGCATGGGCGTCAACCCCGCGGCGATGGCCCGCTCGCTCGCGGGGATCGGCGTCGGCGTGCCCGGCTTCGTCGACTTCGACCGCGGCTTCATCCACAACCTCACCAACGTGCCCGGCTGGAAGGCCGTCGGTCTCGCCGGCCTGCTCCGCAAGCGCTTCGGCGTGCCGGCGGTGGTCGACAACGACTGCAACGCGATGGTCCTCGGCGAGTGCCGCTACGGCGTCGGCAAGGGCTACCGCCACGCCGTCTTCCTGACTCTGGGGACGGGCGTCGGCGGCGGGATCCTGATCGACGGGCGCGTCTTCCGCGGCGCCCACTCGATGGCCGGCGAGATCGGGCACGTGCCGATCGACCTGCACGGCGTCCGCACGCCGACCGGGCGGGGCGGGCTCGAGCAGTACGTCGGCAACCGGCAGATCGTCCGCAAGGCGCGCGCCGCGCTCCGCGGCCGGCGATCCTCGATGCCCGCGATGGTCGGCGGCGACCTGCGCAGGCTGACGCCGCGCCACATCGCCGAGGCCGCCGCGAAGGGCGATGCCGTCGCGCGCGAGGTCTTCGACTACGTGGCCGACTGCCTCGCGACGGCGCTGGCGGGCGTGACCTACCTGCTGCAGCCCGAGGCGTTCATCATAGGCGGCGGCGTCGCGGCCGCCGGCCCGGTGCTTTTCGGCCCGCTGCGCAAGCGGCTGGACGACCGCCTGAGCCCGTACTTCGCCGAGCGCATCAAGATCCTCCCCGCGAAGCTCGGCAACCGCGCGGGCGTGGTCGGCGCCGCCTCGCTGATTCTGCGGGCCTGAGCGTGAAACGGCCCCTCGTGCAGCGGCGGACCGTGCTGGTCACCGGATGCTCGTCGGGCATCGGGCTGGCGACGGCGAGAGTTCTCCGGGGGCGCGGGTGGGAGGTTGTGCCCACGGCCCGGTCGGACGAGGACCTCGCGATGCTGCGGGCGGACGGCTTCCGTCCGGTGCGGCTCGACGTGGGCGACGGCGCGTCGGTCGCCGCCTGCGTCGCGGAGACGATGGAGATCCTCGGCGGCGCGGTCGGCGGTCTCGTGAACAACGCGGGGATCGGCGTGCCGGGCCCGCTGGAAGAGCTCCCGCGCGATGCATTGCGCCGCCAGTTCGAGGTCAACGTCTTCGGCGCGCAGGATCTGGCCAACCGCTTCATCCCCGTCATGCGCAGGCAGGGGTGGGGGCGGATCGTCAACGTCAGCTCGGTCCTGGGCCGGATCGTCCAGCCTATGACCGGCGCCTACTGCGCGAGCAAGTTCGCCCTCGAGGCGCTGTCCGACGCGCTCCGCGTGGAGCTCTGGAGCTCCGGCATCGGCGTGAGCCTGGTCGAGCCGGGGCCGATCGTCTCCGAGTTCCGCCGCAACGCCGCGGCGACGGCGGAGGCCTCGCTCGACATCGACGGGTCGCGCTACGCCGCGCACTTCCGCAGCGAGATCGAGCGCCGCAAGAAACAGGTGAAGAAGCCCGACGGCTTCACCCTCGGTCCCGAGGCCGTGGCCTCGCCGATCGCCCACGCGCTGGAGTCCGCGCATCCCCGCCGCCGCTACGGCGTCACGATCCTGGCCCATGCCGGGGCCTTCGCGGCGCGCTTCGTGCCGCCGGCCTTCCTGGACTGGGTCAACCGGCGCGGTCTGCCCGGCGAAGGCCGCTAGGCGGACGGGCTTCCGGCGCGGGCCGCCGGGTGCCGGATAGGAAGCGCCGCGGACTGTCGCCTCGACATCGGCGCACCGTTTGCGCATCCTCGGCGCGCCATGACACACAAGCGGGACGGCGTGCGGGCGGAGCGGGTGCCGTTGGAACGGGCGGCGCCGCCGGACTCGTCGAAGGTCCTGAATCCATCCCCCGGCGGCTTCCCGGCCGGTGTGCCGGTCGCGCTGGTGATCCTCGCCGCGGGGAAGGGGACGCGGTTCGGGACGGCGCCGAAGTGCGTGCAGCCGGTGCGCGGCGTTCCGCTCGCGCGCCACTCCATCGACGCCTTCCGCCGTGTGCATCCGGCTCCGTGCATCTGCCTGGTCGGCCACGCGCACGGGGAGGTCATGGGCAGGCTCGGCGCGGACAACACGTACGTGCTCAGCGCGAACCCGACCGGCGGCACGGCGTTCGCGGCGTTCGAGGCGCTGGGCGTGACGGGGCTGGAGGCGGCGGACCCGCTGCTCGTCATCACGATGGGCGACCGCGTCGTGCCGGAGTGCATCTTCCGGCGGCTGCTGGAGACGCACCGGGCCGGGGAGCGCGAGGCGGACCTGACCCTGCTGTCCGTCCGCTACGTTCCGCCCGCGCAGCACGGCAAGGGCCGCATCCTGCGCGGGGCGTCGGGGCGGATCGAGCGCATCCTCGAGCAGCGCGACATCGATGCGATCGCCGATCCGGCGGCGCGCCGCCGCTACGACGAGATCACCGAGGGCAACTGCCCGCTCTACATCGTGCGGGCGCGCGGGCTGCGGCGGCTCGGGGACCTGCACAACGACAACGCGCAGGGGCAGTACTACATCACGGACCTCGTCGCGAGGATCGCGGGCGGCGGCGGCGACGTGCGGACCCTGACGGTGACGGAGGATGAGCCGGAATACGCGCTGCTCTGCTCCGACGTGACGCGGCCGGCCGACCTCGCGCGCCTCGAATCGCTCCTCGCCGCGCGCGAGTCGGGGGGGACGTCCGCCGGCTCCTCCGCCGCGGCGGCCGCGGAGGCGATCGCCGCCGATCGCGCGCCCGGCCAGACCGCGTCCATCGCGGCGCAGTTGCGGGAGATCCACGAGGCCGCGGTGCGCGAGGGCATGGGCTTCGACGCCGACCGTCCCGCCGCGATCGGCATCTCCGGCGGGCGACTTCGGATCGCCTTCATGCACCCGGACATGGGCAGGTTCTACGGGCCGGCCTGGCAGATGCCGACCGGCGCCGCCGACGCCGCCGGGCGTCAGCAGATCGCGCTCGTCGCGCAGGACTCGGAGGACGGCCACATCCGCCACTTCCCCGCGGCGCTGCAGTTCCGCGAGAAGATCGACGCCGTGCCCGCCGCCAATCCCGGCATGTACCCGGGCGAGGACATCGACGACCTCTACAAGTACGAGGAGTTCGGCACGCGGATGGCCGAGCGCATGCTGCTGTCGCTCGGCTACTTCTCGGAGCAGGAACTCCAGGCGCGCCGCGGCAAGGGCCTGCCGCTGCCGCCGCCCTCGCTCTGGGTCGCCAACAACATGCGGCGGCCGTTCTCGCTCATCTGCAACGCGATCGCGTCGATGCGCACGCTGCGCCGGGGGCCGGAGGGCGAGCGTGTCCAGCAGCGCCTCGGCATGAACCGGTTCCGCGGCCTGCGGATCGCGTCGACCGGGGCGATCCCGCGCGGCGGGTTCTCGAGCTCGTCGGCGCTGACGGTGGCGGTGAAGAACGCGATCAACGTGCTCTACGGGCTGGGCATCCCCCCGGACACGCTGGTCCATCTCGCCTGCCAGGCCGAGTACGGCACGGGCGTCCGCGCCGGCTCGCTCGACCAGGCGACGGAGCAGAAGGGCAAGCACGGGCAGGGGGCGCTGATCTCGTCCAACCCCCGCGACAACTACCGCACGATCGGCGTCTTCCCGGTGCCGGCGGACCGGTTCCGCATGATCTTCCCGTTCAGCGTCGATCGCGACCGCGAGGCCTGGCGGTGGTCCGGCGGGGCCTACGCGGCCGACGCGACGACCGCCGTGCCGACGACGACGGAGATGCGGAAGCTGACCGGCAAGGCGGCGGAGATGGCCGCGATCCTGACGCGGCTTCCGCTGCAAACGGACTTCTTCGCGCTGGTCGAGGAGGATCTGGTCCGCGACGGCGAGATCGGGCCGGCGACGCGCGCCCGCGTCTGCGGGCTTCTCCGCTCGCTGCCGCTGTGCGCCTCGCAGGATGACCTGCGGATCCGGTTGATGGCCGGGCGCGACGACCTCGCGGCGCAGTGGTCCGCGGAGCCGGGCGTCGGCGCCGCCGACGCCGCCGCGCGTGCGGACGTGGCGATCGCCGCGCTGTTCGCCGGCTGGCGGACGCCGCGGCTGCGCCGCAGGCTGGCCGGCGGGAGCGTGGTCGAGGAGGACGGCGTGCCGCTGCGCGCGATGGTCGCCTACCTCTTCCTCGAGGTCGCGCGCTGCTTCCGCATGATCCGCCATCCGGAGGAGTGGATCGGGTCCGTCACCCGCTCGCAGCGGGGCGACCGCTCGTTCGTCATCGACCCCGCCCGCCTGCCGCCGGCGGAGGAGCTGGTCGTCCGGGCCGGGTGGGAGCGCGGCCTCGAGGGCCCGCCGCTGCTCGACGCCTGGCTCGCGCGCGCGGGCGCCGTGCCCTTCGATTTCAACCGCGGTCTTTCCGACGCCGACCTCGACCGCGCCGGCGGTCCCGCCTTGGCCGACATCGAGGGCGGCAGCTTCTTCCGCGGACTCGCGTTGCTCGACCTGGTCGAGGCGATGCTCAAGCGCGCCTTCGGCGACGATGCGACCGCGATCCGCGTCAACGCCGCCGGGCAGGGCGACTACTTCCAGGTCCACATCGACACCACGCGGGTCGGGATCGACGCGGTGAAGGACTTCATCCGCCGCGCGTTCTACCAGCGCTTCGACCTGGCCCCCGCGCTCCAGTTCGTCGAACCCCATCCCGGCGGCGGGGCCGTCGGCGTCCGCCTCGACCGCTTCGACATGCTGCCGGACGTCGTCCGCCATCTCGAGATCCTCGGGTGCGGCGAGGCGCGGATGGCGTGAGGTCGCGTTTCCCAGGGCCGGCGATCGTGGCGGCGACGGTCGCCCTCGCGGCGGCCGGGCCGTTCGTGGTCGCGCGGACCGCCGTCGCGGCCGGGGCCCCGCCGTGGCCGGACCTTTCCAGCATCCCTGCCGATCTGGAGATTCCTCCGCTCGCTCACGCGCCGCCGGGACCGGGACGGCGCGTGAAACAGACGTTGCCTTCGTGGCGCGGGACCGGGGTGTATCACGTCGTCTGGCTGCCGGTCGACTGGCAGCCCGCGCAGCGGCTCCCGGTGATCGTCGAGTACGGCGGGAACGGCGGATTCCGCAACGGGTACGGCGACACCTGCACCGGGTTGCCGGAGGACTGCAAGCTGGGCTTCGGCATGTCGGCGGGGAAGGGCTTCATCTGGTTGTGCCTGCCGTTCCTGGATGGCAAGGGCGATTCGGTTGCGATCACCTGGTGGGGCGATCCGCCGTCGTACGACGTGCAACCCACGTTGGACTACTGCCGCGAGGCCGTTGCGGCGGCCTGCCGCGATCTCGGCGGCGACCCCGGGCGCGTCGTGCTTTGCGGGTTCTCGCGCGGCGGGCTCGCCTGCAACCTCGTGGGCCTGCATGACGATGCCATGGCGCGCCTTTGGTGTGCGTTCGTGCCCTACGCCGGGTACGAGGACGTCCGGGTTCAGCGACGGTATCCGGGCGCCGACCCCGTGAAGGCGATGGCACGTCTGCGGCGGCTCGGCGACCGCCCTCAGTTCATCTGCCAGGAAGGCGCCGGCCCCGAGGAGGCGCGCCGCCAGTTGTCCGAGGTCCTGCCCGGGGGCGATCTGACCTTCGCATCCACCGGCTTCCGCAATCACAGCGATGCCTGGGTGCTCCGTCCCAGTGCGGCGCGGAGCCAGCTCCGCGCGTGGCTCGAGAAGGCGGTCGCGCGGTGAACGTCTTCCGTGCGCGCCGGTGAACCTGCGAACCCCGGCGCCTCCGGACCTCGTCAAACCGCTTGCCTTGTCGGCGCGGGAGGCTGAGAATCGGACCCGAGGACGAGCCATGCATGCACCCATCGACCGTCGTTCCTTCCTGAAGACCACCACCGCGGCCGGCGCCGGGCTCTCGCGTGCCGCCTCGCGTCTGGCCCCGCTGCTGGCGGCCGCCGCCGCGCCGGCCCCCGCCGCCCCGGGCGTCGCGGCGCCGTCGGCGGCGAAGCCCGCGCTGCTCGGCGGCGCGCCGGTCCACACGGGCGGCTGGTCGCGGTGGCCCCAGTGGCGGGAGGCGTGGGAGGACGACCTCCTCAAGGTCTACCGCAGCGGCAAGTGGTTCCGGGGCTCCGACACGCGGGTGGAGGATTTCGAGACGGCCTACGCGAAGCTGCTCGGCGCGAAGAAGTGCCTCGCGACCGCCAGCGGCACGACGGCCCTGATGGTCGCGCTCCACGTGATGGACGTCGACGCCGGCGACGAGGTGATCGTGTCGCCCTACACGTTCATCGCGACCTACAACGCGATCCTCAACGCGCATGCGCTGCCGGTGTTCGCGGACACCGACCCCGCGACGCTCAACATGGACCCGGCGACGATCGAGAGCCGCATCACCGACCGGACGCGCGCGATCATGCCGGTGCACATCTTCGGGATGTCGTGCGACATGGACCCGATCCTCGCGATCGCGAAGGCGCGGGGCTTCGCGGTGGTCGAGGACGCCTGCCAGGCCTGGCTGGCCGAGTACAAGGGGCGCAGGTGCGGCACGATCGGCGATCTCGGCTGCTTCAGCTTCCAGGAGTCGAAGCACCTGCCCGCCGGCGAGGGCGGCGCCGTGGCCGGCATGAGCGAGGCGCTGATCGACAAGTGCAACTCGTTCCACAACTGCGGCCGGGCGTGCGGCACGAACAAGGGATCGGGGAGCTTCACCCGGGGGAACAACTGCCGGATGACGCAGGCCCAGGCGGTGATCCTGCTCCAGCAGCTCGGCAAGCTGGTCGAGGACACGGCCGTCCGCCGCCGCAACGCGGACTACCTCGGCGAACAGCTCCGGCAGATCCCGGGGATCCAGACCATGCGGCTGCCGGAGGGAAGCCGCCCGGTCTGGCACCTCTACCCGTTCCGCTACGGCGCCACCGAGTTCGCCGGGCTCTCCCGCGATGCCTTCATGAAGGCGCTCAACGCCGAGGGAATCCCGTGCTCGAGCGTGTACCGCGAACAGTACTTCGACGGCCTGCTCGACGAGGCCATCGCCTCGCGCGGCTTCAAGCGCCTCTGGAGCGCCCAGCGGCTGAAGGCCTATCGCGAGAGCCTCAAGGACCTGCGCGGAAACCAGCAGGTGTGCGCGACGACGGTGGCTCTGCCGCAGACCCTGCTGCTCTCCGACCGGGCCGGCGTCGATCACATCGTGGAGGCGATCCGGAAGATCCGGGTCAACGCCGCCGCGCTGGCGAAGGCCTCATGACCGGGAGACGACCATGACGACGCCCCGCGACCGGGATTCGAAGTGGACGCGGCGGAGCTTCCTGAGGACCGGCGGCGCCGCGACGGCCGGGCTGGCGGCGGCCCGCGGGGCCCGCGCCGGGGCGCTGGCGATCGACGGCGGGCCGAAAACCGTGACGGTGTCGCCGCAGAAGGTGTCGGCGCTGACGCGCTGGCCGCGCTACGGCGCCGCCGAGAAGGGCCGGCTGCACGAACTGATCGACTCGGGCGCGTTCTACGACGAGCTGCCGCTCTTCGAGAGCGAATGGCAGGCCTACACGCAGGCGCCGTTCGTCAAGGCGCACATGAACGGGTCCAGCGCGCTGACGAGCATGTACTTCGCGCTCTCCCTCGACGTGCCCCCGGGCAGCGAGGTTCTCGTGCCGACCTACACGTTCTTCTCGGCGTGCCTCGCGATGCGCTTCTCGAACCTGGTGCCGGTCTTCGTCGACATCGACCCGGAGACCGCGTGCTTCGACCTCGAGGATGCGAAGCGGAAGCTGACGCCGCGCGTGTGCGCCGTCGAGGCGATGCACTCGTGGGGCCTGCCGTGCGAGATGGACCGGATCTGCGGGTGGGCGAAGGAGAAGGGGATCGTGCCGCTCGAGGATTGCGCGCACGCGCACGGCGCCTCGATGCAGGGGCGCAAGGTCGGCACCTGGGGCGAGATGGCGATCTTCAGCTTCCAGGCGTCGAAGCCGCTCCCGTGCGTGGAGGGCGGCATGGGCATGTACCGGACGCGCGAGTACTACGAGCGGGCGTCCGCCTTCGGACACTACGAGGCGCCGGCGAAGTTCGCGAAGGACAGCCCGGTGCGCGCGTACGCGAACACCGGCTACGGGCAGAAGTACCGCATGCACCCGTTCGCCGCGGCGGTCGCGCGGATGCAGCTGAAGGGGCTCGACGAGGTGAACGCGATCGCGAAGCGAAACGTGCGCGCCCTCAACGACCGGCTGGTGCAGCTGCCGGGCATCCGGGAACCCCGCTGCCGGCCCGACCAGGACCGCGTCTACTACCACGCGAACATGCTGCTGATGGACTTCCGGAAGCTCGGCGTCTCCCGCGACCGCCTCGTGAAGGCGCTGGAGGCCGAGGGGGTTCGCGCGAGCTTCTGGGACTACCCCCAGCAGCACACGCACCGGATCTACGCCGAGGCGAAGTGGTGGCACCACCCGCCGGTGATCCCGGAGCGCATGCCCGGGTGCGAGTACGTCAACGCGAACCACCTCTTCCTCCCGCTGATGTACGGCGAGGCGCAGGAGCTGGTCGAGCAGTACGCGGTCGCGTTCGAGAAGGTCTGGGCGCGCCGCGCGGCGCTGACGTAGGAACCGCCTCGGAGGTTGCGCGATGCGCGAGACGACCCGTCCGCCGACGGCCCCCTGGGCGGCCTGCATCATGCCCCGTCCCGGCGCCTCCCCGGCGGCGGAGGCGGCCGATCCCTTCCAGCCCGCGCGGCGGCTGGTCGCGGAGAGGTTCGATTCGGGGTTTCCCAAGGCCCACGACACCTACAACGGGATGCTCTGCGGAAGCGACGGGCGGATCTACTACGTGCTCAGCGCGGAGCCGCACGACGTCGGCGGGCGGATGTATGTCCTCGACCCCGCGACGGACTCGGTGTCGCTGATCGGCGATCTCACCGAGGCGTGCGGCGAGAAGGGGGCGAAGTCCATCGCCCAGGGCAAGAGCCACGTCAACTTCGTCGAGTCGGAGGGCCGCCTCTTCTTCGCGACGCACATCGGCTTCTACAGCCTCGTCGACGGGATGGAGACGATGGGCATCCCCCCGCGCGGCTGGACCCGGTACCCCGGCGGCCACCTGCTGGCCTGGGACATGAAGTCCGGTTCGTTCGAGGATCTCGGCCTCGCGCCGGAGGGCGAAGGGGTGCTGACGTTCGCGATGGACCCGGCGCGCGGGCGGATGTTCGGCCTCACGTGGCCGGGCGGCATGTTCTTCCGGTTCGACCTGGCGACGAGGACTCTGAGGAACTTCGGCAAGGCCTGCGCGGACGGCGAGGCCGCGAAGGGGGAGCGGTATCGGACGGTGTGCCGGTCCATCGCCGTGGACCCGGCGGACGGTTCGGCCTACTTCAGCACCTCGGAGGGCGACATCCTCCGCTACCGCGCCGACCGCGACGCCGTCGAACGCATCGAGGGCGAGGACCTCCGGAAGGACTACTTCGGCCTGTACGATCCGGCCAACCCCGGCCACATGGGCTACAACTGGCGGCAGACGTTCCACCGGCCGGCCGACGGCATGATCTACGGCGTGCACGGCAATTCCGGCTACCTCTTCCGCTTCGACCCGCGCAGGCAGCGCATCGAGGTGCTCGACCGGCTCACGTCCGACGTGTCGAAGCGCAGCGGCATGTTCGACCAGTTCAGCTACGGCTACCTCGGCTTCGCGCTCGGGCCGGACGGCGACACGATCCACTACCTCACCGGCGGCCCGATCTACGAGGATGGGAGGCGGGTGAAGGGCAGGGACAGCATCGCCATGGGCGCCGCGAAGGGGCTGGAGAACCTGCACCTGGTCACCTGGCACATCCCGACCGGGCGGTGCCGGGACCACGGCGCGATCTTCTATCCGGACGGCACGCGCCCGCTGTACGTGAACTCGATCGCGATCGGGACGGACGGCAGCGTCTACTCGCTCGCGCGGGTGCCGGACGCCGCGCGCGTACGCACCGACCTGTTCCGCGTCAAGGGGCCGTTTCCGCCGTGAGCGCGCGGGCCAGGGCCTTCGCCGCGCTCCTCGCCGCGGTCGCGTGCGTTTCCGTTCGGGGCGACGGACTTCGCCTGGCCGTGTTCGATGCGGATATCACGCCCCCGGTCGGCAGCGCGATGGCCTACGATCCCGTGGTCCGCGTCGGGGAGATGACGCTGCGCGGCCGCGGCGTCGTGCTGCTCGGCGCGGGACGTCCGATCGTGCTCTGCGCGCTGGACTGGATCGGTGTCTACAACGGGGCGCATGACCGGGTCCGGGCGGAGCTGGCCCGTGCCGCGGACACGGATCCCGACCGCGTGGCCGTGCATTGCGTGCACCAGCACGATGCGCCCCGCATGGGGACGGACGCCGAGGCGATCCTGCGGGAGAACGGATGGCCGGCCGGAGCGTGGGACAGCGCGCACACGCGCCCGGCGATCCGTCGCGTCGCCGCGGCGCTCCGGGCCTCGCTGACGAACGCGCAGCCCGTCACCCATGCGGGGTGGGGCGTCGCGCGCGTGGAGTGCGTCGCTTCGAACCGCCGGATTCCGGGTCCGGACGGACACATCCAGACGCGCTTCACGACGGAGCGGAACCCGGAGAAGCGGGCGGCCCCGGAGGGCGTCATCGATCCCGAGGTCAGCGTCGTGAGCCTCTGGAACGGCGAGGCGCCCGTGGCGGTCCTCAGCTACTACGCGTGCCACCCGCAGAGCTACTACCGGACCGGCGTGCCGAGCCCCGACTTCCCCGGCATCGCGCGCTTCATCCGCGGTCAGGGCGTGCCGCAGGCGCTGCACGTCCACTTCACCGGCGCCGCGGGCAACGTCGGCGCCGGCAAGTACAACGACGGATCGAAGGAGAACCGCATGCTGCTGGCGCAAAGGCTGGCGGACGGCATGAAGCGCGCGTTCGAGGCGACAGCGAAGACGCCGCTGGGGGTGGGGGACGTGGACTGGCGGTCCGAACGGGTCCGGATCCCGGCGGCATCCCACGTCAGGGAGGACGAACTGGTGGAGCGCCTGAAGGCCGGTCCCGGGGCGCCCGGCGCGCCGGCGCAGCCCGATGCGTCGGCCGCCGTCCGCCTCGCGTTCCTCCGGCGCGTTCAGGCGGGTCACGAGACCCCGATGCCCTGTCTCCGGCTCGGCTCGATTCGCATCCTTCACATGCCGGGCGAGCTGTTCGTGGAGTACCAGATCGCGGCGAAGGCGATGCGGCCGGACCTGCATGTCGCGCTGGCGGCCTACGGTGACGGGGGACCCGGTTACATCGGGACGGCCAGGGCCTACGCCGAGGCCGGAGGGTATGAGACGGAGCCGCGATCGAGTCCCGTTCCACCGGAGATCGAGGGCATCCTGACGGCCGCCGTGCGGCGGCTGCTGGATGCCGGCGCCGCCCCCTGAGAGGAGAGTCGCCATGCGCACGTGGATCCGGTTCCTCCTTCCCGCGCTTGCCGGCCCGGCGGTGACCTGCGCCGCGGAGTTTCGCGCGGGCGTTGCACGGACCGATGTCACGCCGCCGACGCCTTTCTGGCTCTCCGGCTATGCGGCGCGGACGAACCCCGCGACGGTCGTCCGGAACCGGCTCTGGGCCAAGGCGCTCGCGCTCGACGACGGCGAGGGGGGGCGCGCCATCATCGTCACGGCGGATGTCATCGGCTTTCCGCGCGAGATGACCGACGCGATCGCGGAGCGAATCGGGACGCAGCATGGGTTCCGGCGGGACCAGGTCCTCTTCAATGCGTCCCACACCCACTACGGGCCGGTGGTGAGGTCGAACCTCTCGACGATGTACGCGTTCGACGAGCCCGAGCGCGCGCGGATCCAGGCCTACGGCGGGCGCCTCATGGACGACATCGTCGCCCTCGTCGGCGCCGCGCTGGCCGACCGCTCCCCCGCCCGCATCGAGTGCGGGCACGGCCGCGCCGTATTCGCCGCCAACCGCCGCGAAGCGACGCCCGGCGGCGTGAAGCTCGGCGTCAATCCGTCGGGCCCGGTCGATCCCGACGTGCCCGTGCTGCGCGTGACCGCGCCCGACGGACGGTTGCGTGCGGTGCTCTTCGGCTACGCGTGCCACGGCACGACGCTGGCGGCGCGTTTCACGGAGATCGACGGCGATTTCGCCGGCTTCGCCCAGCGCGCGGTCGAGGCCGCCCATCCGGGCGCCACCGCCCTCTACATGATCCTCTGCGCGGCCGACCAGAACCCGAACCCGCGCGGCGAGTACGAGCACCTCGAGCGCCACGGCCGGGAACTGGCCGGCGCGGTCGAGGCCGTGCTGGCAGGCTCGATGAAGCCGGTGCGCGCGCCGGTCCGAACCGCGCACGGGATTGCGGATCTCGCGTTCGCGCCCCATACGCGCGAGGCGTTCGAGAAGGAGGCGGCCGGAACCGACGGGGCGGCGCCGACGCCGCACAAGAAGCGCCGCGCGCAGAAGATGCTGGAGGCCTACGACCGCGGCGAGCCGGTGCGGACGCTGCCGTTGCAGGTTCAGGCGATCCGTCTCGGCGACGACTTCACCCTGCTCGGCCTCAGCGGCGAGGTGGTGGTCGAGTACGCCCTGCGCGCCAAGGGCGAGTTCCCGGCGGAGAACCTCGCGGTCGCCGGTTACTGCAACGATGTCAGTTGCTACATCCCGTCCGCCGCGGTCCTGCGCGGCGGCGGCTACGAGCCGGACACGAGCATGATCTACTACGGCCAGCCCGGCCCCCTGTCGACGAACGTCGAGGAGGAGGTCTTCGCGGCGATCCGCCGGACCCTGCGCCAGGTCGGCGCGAAGTGACGCGGGCGGCGCGCCACGGGGATCCGGCGTTCGGCCCGCCCGGAAGATGACAACCGAATGGGGGCAACCGAATGGGGACGCGGCCGGGAGGGCCGCGCTCCGCGCGGCCGCACGCGGAACCACGGATAGCACGGATCCCACCGATTCGACGAGGACGGCCCGGAGAATGACAACCGAATGGGGGCAACCGAATGCGGACGCCGGATCGGGAGGGCCGCGCTCCGCGCGGCCGCGAACGGATCCGCGTGAACCGTTTGCCGCGCGCATCCCGCCGGGCTACAAGACGGTTTCGACACGTGCACGGTGGCGGGAGGACGCGATGAAGGCAATGATCGGACTGGGTCTGGCCGCGACCCTGGCGGCGGGCGCGGCGGTGCCGTGGGCGGACGGGCTCTACATCGGCAACGGCGGCGACTGGAGGCAACGCATCGCCATCACCGTGACCAACGCCGGCGGCCACGCGGTCGAGGGCGCTCCGGTCGAACTCGGCGTCGGAGCGGGTCCGGGCGAGATCGCACTGGCCGGGGCCGCCGCGGATGCGATCCGCGTGTGTGACTCGAACGGAACCGAGTTCCTTTGGGCGATCCGCGATGCGGCCGGCCGGCCGGTCCGCCGCGGTCCCATCCCCTCCGGCGCGACGCTGATCGTTCCGGTCGAGTGTCCTTCGGGCGCGTCGACGGCGCTCCACGTCTACTTCGACAATCCGTCCGCCTGGGCGGTGCCGGACTTCCTGGATGCGGCCGCGGGCTTCCGCAACGGCGGCGTCGAAGCCGGCGAGGGGGATACGCCGGAGGGGTGGGCGCATGACGGCGGGGATGATGCCCACGTCGCATCGTGGTCCACCGAGCGTCCGCGCTCGGGCGCGAAGTGCCTCAAGACCGTCGTGGCGCCCGGTGCGGAACCGACCTGGATCGCCACGCGCCAGCACGGGATCGGCGTCGCGGCCGGGGCGCGCTATGTCTTCCGGGCCTGGGTCCGCGCGGAGGGCGTGACGGGGAGCGTCGGCTGGTACGTCCATGTCGGCAACGCGAAGAAGCCGCTGGCGATCAGCCCGATGGCGACGGTCCCCGGCGGCACGTTCGACTGGCGCGAGGTGAAGCTGGAGTTCACCGCGCCCGCGGATGCCGACCGCGCCGACCTCGGCACCGTCCTGCGCGGCACCGGCGCCGCGTGGTTCGACGACGCCTCGCTCGAGCGCCTCGATGCCAGCCCGCTCCGCGCTGCAGCCTCCGCGCCGGAGCGAAGGCCGGAGTTCCGCGAAACCGGCGGCGATGCGCCGTGGCCGGCCGACGAGGGCGGGGCCGTGTGGACGTGGCGCTTCCCCGTGCGAGTGCGGAATCCCGGCGAAGCTCCGCTCGATGCCGGGCTGCTGGCGGTGGATCTCGCCGGGCCGCTGGCGCGTCTCCATGGGCGCGCGGATCCCGACCGGATCGTCGTGACGGACGGCGGCCGCGCCGTGCCGTTCAACCGGTTGGGGACGATCGTTCTCTTTCCCGCGACGGTCGAGGGCCGGTCGCTGCGCACGTTCCACGTCTGCTTCCGGCCCGGAGACGGGCGGGCGTCGTCCGCCGGCCCGGCCGTCCGCGAGTACGCCGCCAACCCCGCGCTGCCCGGCGGCGAGACGCGCGAGGCCGTGACCGGGGTGGAGCGGGCGGAGTACGAGCGGCTGCTGTCGGGCGCCGCGAACCTCGCGAGGAATCCGAGCTTCGAATCCGGCGCCGGGACGCCGGAAGACTGGACGGGGGCCGAACCGCGCGTCGGGGCGGGACGGGCCGACATGGCCGCCGAGGCGCCCGGTCTCTTCGGTGCGCGAGCGGTGCGGATGACGGTGCCGTCCGCCGCGGCGGGCGACTGGCGCGGATGGCGGCAGACGATCCCGGTCGGGCCCGGCCAGACGCTCCTGTTCGCGTCGTGGCTCAAGTGCCGCGACCTGGCCGGCGGCGGGCTCCAATTGCACGCCCACTGCCGCACCGCCGCGGGCGCGATGTGCTCGAGCGGTGCGTTTCAGGGCGCCGGACCCGGCATCTCCGGCACACGCGACTGGACGCTGGTGCAGGGGCTCTTCACGATGCCGGCCGACGCGGCGCGATTCGACCTGCACCTGACGATGAACGCCGCGGGCACGGCGTGGCATGACGGTGTCGTGGTCTGCCGCGTCACACCGGCCGTGGCCGGCGGCCTCCAGACGCGTCCGTCGTCCCCCGGATCCGGCCCCGCCGCGCGGCCGGTCAACGCGATCGTCAAAGTCTTCCGGGACGACGCTCCGCCGGCGTCAGCGGCGCCGGCGCGGCTCTCGGCGGCGCGGGGCGAGCGCGAGGCGCTGCAGATCGCGGTCCGGGGACCGCGGGCGGTTGCGGGCGTGCGCGTCGAGGCCCCCGCCCCGCGCGGCCGCTGGGGCCGGAGTCTTCCGGCGCCGGAGATCGGCGTCGTCGGGTATGTTCCGGTCGATCACGTGACGAGTTACTACCAGTCCGACAGCCCCGCGTGGCATCGCAAGTTCCCGACGCGGCAGGGCGCCTCCGACGGCTGGCCGGGCTGGTGGCCCGACCCGATCCTGCCGCGCGACGGATTCGACCTTGCCGCCAACGAGACGCAGCCCGTGTGGCTGACCTTCCGCGTGCCCGCCGACGCCCGGCCGGGGGAGTACCGCGGCACGGTCCGGTTCGCCGCCGGCGGAGCCGTTCTCGCCGAGGCGCCGTACACGGTCCGCGTGTGGAACTTCGCGCTGCCCGACGAGCGTCACGTCAAGGCGATCTACGACGTGCGGCCGAATCTCCGGTACTGGCAGCCGGCGGAGGGAACGGCGGACGAGGTGCGCCGCGCGATGTGGCGGTTCATGTCCGAACGCCGCCTGTGCCCCGACACGATCCGGCCCGAGCCGAAGCTCGCGTGGCGCGACGGGAAGGTCGAGGCCGATTTCGCCGCGTTCGACGAGGCCGCCGCGTACTACTTCGACGAGCTCCACATGCCGCACATGTACACGCCGTGGATGTTCTACGGTTTCGGCTGGGGACACCCGCCGTCCCCGAGGTTCGGCGAGACGCCGTACGAGGGCGAGTCGCCGTACGAGGGGGCCGACCGCGCGGTCCTGCGTCCCGAGTTCAAGCGCGCCTACCAGGCCTGCCTGAAGGCCTTCTGGGACCATCTCAAGGCGAGGGGATGGGACCGGAAATGCGTGCTCTACATCTCCGACGAGCCGTACGACAGCCAGGAACCCATCCGCCGCCAGATGAAGGCGCTCTGCGACATGATCCACGAGGTCGACCGCGCGATCCCGGTCTATTGCAGCACGTGGCATCACCAGCCCGAATGGGACGGCGTCCTCGACGTGTGGGGCGTCGGCCACGACGGCCGCGTGCCCGTGGCGAAACTCGCGGAGATCCGGAAGTCCGGCGCGCGCGTGTGGTGGACCACCGACGGACAGATGTGCACCGACACGCCCTACTGCGCGATCGAGCGCATGCTGCCGCACTACTGCTTCAAGTACGGCGCCGAGGCCTACGAGTTCTGGGGCATCGACTGGCTCACCTACGATCCCTACGAGTTCGGCTGGCACGCCTACATCCACCAGAGCGGCTCGCCGGGGACGTCGACCTGGGTCCGCTACCCGGCGGGCGACGGCTACCTCGCGTACCCCGGCCGGCCCTTCGGCCGCATCGAGCCGGTGCCCTCCATCCGGAGCGAGCAGGCGGGCGAGGGGAGCGAGGACTACGAGTACCTCCACATGCTTCGCGAACGCATCGAGGCGGCCGCCCGCGCCGGGCGCGCCACCGGCGACGCCGTCCGCGTGCTTGCCGCCGCGCAGGACCTGGTCTCGATCCCGAATTCCGGCGGGCGCTACTCGACGCGATTCCTGTCCGACCCCGACGCCGTGTTCCGGGTCAAGGAGGAGGTCGCCCGCGCCATCGAGGCGCTGCGATAGGACCTGGCCCGTTTCAAGGGCGAAGGAGCATCGCCACGTCGTGCCCCGCGTGAGCGAGGGCGAAGTCGTAGCGGACGGGATCCCCGGGGCACAGGACGGCGAGGGAGGCGGTGGCTTCGGCGGCGGCGGCGAAGTCCGGCGAGCGGCGGGACGTCAACCGCAGCCGTCGCGCGGCCCGGAAGGTGTGGACGTCCAGCGGCAGGACCAGTTCGGCGGGCGCGAGGCTCGTCCATCCACCGCGGTCGATGCGGTCGCGGCGGACCATCCAGCGGAAGAAGAGCAGCAACCGCTTGCACGCCGAGCCGCGGGCGGGGTCGGGCAGGAATCGCCCGTCGGCCAGGCCGGGCGAGATCTCCGCCAGCCCGGCGGCAAACGCCGCGGCGGCCTCGCAGAGCGTGGCGCGTCCGCGTCGCGCCGCGGCGAAGGCGGCATCGAGCGATCCGTGACGCTCGCGCACCTCGCGGACCGCCCAGAGGAGGTCCGCGAGGTGGGCGGCGCGGGTCCAGCGGTGCCGGAAGCCGGGCCACGCTCCCGCGAGGGCGTCGCGCGAGGGCTGACGCGCCAGCCACGCGGCGGGACCGGTGCCCATCGGGCGGAGCGCGGTTCCTACGCTTGCGAGAATCACCTTCAGGCCCCCGTAGGCCAGCAGGGCCGCGACAAGCCCGGCCACCTCGCGGTCCGCGACGTCGTCGAACGGACGCACGAACCGGATCGGATCGATCTCCGCGAACGACGGCCGGTTGAAACGTTGATAGAGCCGGTCGAGGTCCGTCCGGAGCGCAAGCAGCCTGCGCGTCCGGATCGGCGACGGCGCCGGCGCGGCATGGAACGTCGGCGCGGGAGGCTTCACGGAATCGACGCGCGGATCAGGGCCGCCGGTCCCGCTTCGGGCGAGAGACGGAGGTCGCCCAGTCCGGCGGGGAGAAGCACCGAGGTGCCCGCGACGGCGTGTGCGGATCCGCCGCTCCATTCCAGGCCGAGGCGGCCCTCCGCGACGAACAGGACGCGGAAGCCGCCCGGATCGGCGGACAGCCCGGCGGGGCCGCGAAGCGCCATCCGGTCGACGAGGAAGTAGGGGCTTTCCGCAATCCTCTCGATCGAGTTCGGCGACGGACAGGGCAGGGGGCGGGGGATGGTCTTCGGCGCGCCGGCGTCGTCCCAGTCGATCACGCGGAGCGCCTGCGCGACGTGCGTTTCGCGCGGCCGGCCGTCGTGTCCGACGCGGCCCCAGTCATGGAGCCGGTAGGTCGTGTTCGAGTTCTGCTGCACCTCGAGGATCAGCAGGCCCGCGTCCAGCGCGTGGACGCGCCCGCCGGGGACGAAGATCGTGTCGCCGGCCGCCACCGGCACGGTCGCCAGCACATCCTCGAACCGGCTGCTGCGGATGGCGTCCTCCAGGTTGCGCCGGCCGGCGCCGGGTTTGAAACCCGCGTAGACCTGCGCGCCGGGGGCCGCGTCGAGCACGTGCCACATCTCGGTCTTCGCCTCGCCGCCGTGCCGCGCCGCCGTCGCGTCGTTCGGATGGACCTGCACGCTGAGCCGTTCGCGCGAGTCGATCAGCTTCACCAGGAGGGGGAACGGGCCGGCGCCGACGCGCGTTCCGAGCAGGGCGGCGCCGTGGGCTTCGACGAGGGACTGGAGCGTCGCGCCCGCGAAGCCGCCGTCGGCGACGACACTCATGCCCTCGGGCCGCGTCGAGATCTCCCACGATTCCGCGTAGATGCCCGGGGGCATGCCGCGGGCGTACTTCGTCACGATCCGGTCGCCGCCCCAGATGTAGTCCTTGTAGACGGGGCGGAACGTCAGCGGGTACCAGGGTGTCGTCATCGCCGGAAGCTCCGCGGGCAATTCTACGCGGGTGTCCCGGCCGGTTCAACCGACGGGAGATCGCGCTCGTCCGCCGGCCACCCGAGATGGGCGAGCGGGCCGCGCCCTCGCCCGATCCCGCCGCCGAGCCGCAGTCCCTGGTTGACGTAGGCCTTGCCGAGCAGGACCGCCGTCTCGAGCGGCTTGCCGTGCGCGACGAAGGCGGCGATGGCGGACGAGAGGGTGCAGCCCGTGCCGTGGGTGTGCGTGACGTCCCGCCGCGGGCTGACGATCCAGCGGACCCGGGTGTCGGCGTCGAGGTAGTCGCGCGCGTCCGTGCTCCGCAGGTGCCCGCCCTTGAGCAGAACCGCGCGGGCGCCGAGATCGCGCAGCGTGCGGGCGACCGCGGGGACATCGTCCGGGCCGCGCACCTCGTGGCCCGTCAGCAGCCCCGCCTCGACGGCGTTGGGCGTGAGCAGGCCGACGCGGGGCAGCAGGCTTTCGATCATCGCCCGCCGCCCGTCCGCGTCGAGAAAGGCCGCGCCGCCCGACGAGGCCAGGACCGGGTCGCACACGACGAAGGCGTCGAGGCCGGCGAGCACGCGGGCCGTCTCGCGCACCGCGTGGGCCGTGGCCAGCATCCCGATCTTCACCGCGCGCGGCGACAGGTCCTCGCGCAGGGCCTCGAGCTGCGCGGTCAGCATCGCGGGGGACACCGGCTCGATCGCGCGCACGCCGAGCGTGTTCTGCGCGATGACCGCGGTGATCGCCGAGCCGCCGTAGACGCCGAGCGCGTGGAAGACCTTGAGATCGGCCTGGATCCCGGCCCCGCCCGACGGGTCCGTCCCGGCGATGGTCCATGCAACCGGTCGCCCGCTCATGCCGGCCGTCCCTTTCGTTGCGGTGGATAGAAGACGCGCCACAGGAAGAGCCCCTCCGGCGGGGCGGTGGGGACGCGGGCGGTGCGGACGCCGTGCGCGAGGATCTCCTCCGCGGATTCGGGCGGAAGCTCGCCGCGGCCGACGCGGATGAGGAAGCCCGCGAGGCTGCGGACCATGCGGTAGAGGAAGCCGTCGGCCCGCGCGACGATCGTGACCAGCGGCCCCCGGCGCAGCACGTCGAGCGCGCGGAGGTCGCGCACGGTCCCCTCGATCTCGCGGTTCGGGTTGGCGGAGAAGGGGGCGAAGTCGCGGCGGCCGAGAAGCCGGCCCGCCGCCTCGCGCATGGCCTTCACGTCGAGCGGTCGCCGCTCCCACGTGCGGTGGCGCCGCTCGAACGGCGGGAGCACGGCCGCGTTCCAGATGAAGTAGCGGTACTCCTTTCCCGTGCAGCTGTAGCGGGCGTGGAAGTCCGGCGCGACGGCCCGGAGCGCCGTGACACGGATGTCCGGCGGCAGCAGCGCGTTCATTCCGAGCTGGAGCCTGCGGGGGTCGGCGCGGAACGGGAGGTCGAAGTGGACCGGCTGGGCGCGGGCGTGGACCCCTGTGTCGGTTCGGCCGCTGGAATGCACCCGCGGGCGGTGGCCCGTGATCTCGCCGATCCCGCGTTCCAGCTCTCCCTGGACGGAGGGATGCTGCGGTTGGACCTGCCAGCCGGAGTAGGCGCCGCCGTCATACGCGACGATGGCCAGGTAGCGCCGGGCGCCGGTCTTCGCCGCCTCCGGGCGCACGCGGAAGCGGGCGCGGACGGCGGACGGCTGGCCCGCCTGCGTCACCGCGGGTCCTCGTCCCCGAACGCGAACGGCTCCGGGGGCCGGCGGCTGTCGAGGTAGTGCTGGAGCACGATCTGTGCGGCGATCATGTCCACGACCTCCCTGCGCTTCTCGCGCCGCGCGCCGCCCTCGATCAGGGCGTTCTGCGCGGTGACGGTGGAGAGGCGCTCGTCCCAGAACTCGACCGGCAGGCCGAGCGCCTCGCCCGCCCATGCGGCGAACGCGCGGGCCTTCTCCGCGGCGGGCCCCTCGTCGCCGTCCATGCGCAGCGGCAGGCCGACGACGATGCGGTCGACCTCCTTCTCGCGGCAGAGCGCCTTCAGCGCCGCGGCGAGGCGCGAGCGCGGCTCGGCCTCGAGCACCGTGTGGGGCGAGGCGATCAGGAGGGTGGGGTCGGAGAGCGCCACGCCGACGCGCTTCGTGCCGGGATCGAGGCCGAGAATGCGCGGCATGGGTCAGGCCCCCGCGCCGTGGGCGGCGCGCGCCATCCGGGCGACCCAGGCGAAGACCGCCGCGCGCGCCTTCGCATCGCCGCCGGCCCCGTGGAGCCGGTCGACCAGCGCGCTTCCGACCACGACGGCATCGGCGGCGGCCGCGGCGGCGGCGGCCTGGCCCGGCGTCGAGATGCCGAAGCCGAGCGCGAGCGGCAGGCGCGTGGCCCGGCGCATCCGCGCGAGGACGTCGCCGGCGTCGGTCGAGAGATCCTTGCGCGCCCCGGTGACGCCGGTGCGCGACACGCAGTAGACGAAGCCCGCCGCCTCGGCGGCGATGCGCTTCATGCGCGCGGCGGTGCTCGTCGGCGTGACGAGCAGGATCGGCGCGACCCCCGCGGCCCGCATGGCGGGGGCGAACGAGGGCGCCTCCTCGACCGCCATGTCGAGGATCAGCACGCCGTCGACCCCCGCGGCCGCGATGCGCCGGACCGTCGCCTCGAACCCGCGGGCGAGCAGGGGATTGAGGTAACTGTAGAGGACGATGGGCACCCCGGACCGCCTCCGGACCGCGCGGACGCCGTCGAGAACGCGGGCCAGCGTGGCGCCGCCCTTCAGCGCGCGACCGGCGGACTCGACGTTGACGCGTCCGTCGGCCAGCGGGTCGGAGAACGGCACGCCGAGTTCGACGAGATCGGTTCCGGCCGCGGCCAGCCGAAGGACGTCCTCGACCGTGCGCTCCACGGTGGGGTCGCCGGCGGTGATGTAGGCGATGAAGCCCTTGCGGCCGTCCTTCGCCAGTTGCCGGAAGACCGCGTCGATGCGTTCGCTCATGCGCCGCAGTATGGCCCGGCGCCGTCGCCCGGGCAAGCGGGCGCGCCGTGAAGATCGGGATGCATGATCCGGCAGGGTCTGCCATACTGGCCTCCATGAGCGACTGCATCCCGAACGCCTTTCATCTCGGACCGGACGCCCCGCCGGTGCCCATCGTGTTCCTCGACGAGGCGGTGGTCGCGGTCGACAAGCCGTCGGGCCTGCTGGCCGTCCCGGACCGCTGGGACAAGGGGCTTCCGTCGCTGATGTCGCGCCTGAACGCCGGCATCCTCGTCGGCGCCGGCTGGGCCGTGTCGGGCGGCTTCACCTACCTGGCCAACGCGCACCGGCTCGACCGCGACACGACGGGGGTCATGATCCTGGGGCGCTCGCCGGCGGCGCTGCGCGACCTCGTCCGCCAGTTCGAGGACCGCGGCGTGGCCAAGGTCTACCTCGCGCTCGTCCGCGGCTCGCTGCCGGAGGCCGAGATCACGGTCGACCGGCCCGTCGGCATCGATCCCGCCCGGCCCGGCTTCGCCAAGGCGGGCGGGCGCACGGCCCGGAAGGCCGTCACCGTCTTCAAGCGGATCGAGGCCTACCGCGGCTACGAACTGGTCGAGTGCCGCCCGCAGACCGGACGGATGCACCAGATCCGCGTTCACCTGCAGACACTCCGGTGCCCGCTGGTCGCCGACGATCGCTACGGCGACGGCAAGGGGCTTTTCCTGTCGAAGATCAAGGCCGGCTACAAGGGGGACCGCGAGGCCGAGCGCCCTCTGATCGGCCGCCTGGCCCTCCACGCGCTCTCGGTCGACCTCGTCCATCCGGCGGCGGGGACCCCTCTGCACATCGAAGCGCCCTGGCCGAAGGACCTTCGCATCGCGGTCAAGTACCTGCGGCAGTTCGCGGGGCTGTAGACGGATGCATCGGTGAATGGATGGCCGGATGCGCGGGGGGCGCGTCTTCGGATCATCCGGGGAGCCGGTCAGCTTCGCATTCGTCGAGCCGCAGCGGCATCCGTTCTCCGGTTGCGTGCCGCGCCTTCGCGGTGTAGCGTTCGTCCGGCGTCCGCGATCCGGACGCCCCGGAGGATTCCCATGAAACGGATGGTTGCGGCTGGGTTGGCGGCGCTTGCGATGCTCGGCGCGGGCTGCCTCGAGAGCAGGATGGTGGTCACGGTGAACAAGGACGGGACGGGCACCATCGTGTCGGAGGACTACCTTTCGCCCCAGATGACCGGCATGATGGAGCAGTTCAGCCAGATGGGCGCATCGACGAACGCCGGCGCGAAGACGGATCCGCTCGCGATGTTCGCCGACCAGATCGAGAAGAAGGGCGCGGAACTGGGCGGCAAGGCCAAGCTCGTGAAGAAGGAGGCGAAGTCCAACGCCGCCGGCTGGAAGGGGTTCGCGCTGACCTACACCTTCGAGGACGTGACCCAGGTGCTGCTGCCCATCGGGGGCGGGGACCAGGAGAAGGATGAGAAGGAGAACTTCACGGTGGAGTTCAAGCCCGGCAGCCGCGCGGTCCTGAAGCTCGTCCCGCCGCCAAAGGCCCCCGCGGCCCCCGCCGCCGAGGAAGCCACGCCTCCGGGCATGGACGCCCAGATGGGCGCGATGATGGGCCCGATGCTCGCCGGCATGCGGGTCTCCATGGAGATCCGCGTCAACGGCTCGGTCGTCAAGAGCGACGCGTCGAACATCAACCCCGACAAGAAGGGCGTCACGATCTTCGACATCCCGATGGACAAGCTCGTCGGGAACCCCGAGGCGATGAAGCTGCTCATGAACAAGAAGGCCCCGCAGACCGAGACCATGGGCAAGCTCGCCGCCATGAACCTCGAAGGCCTCAAGATCACCGACACCTCGAAGCCGATCACGATCGAGTTCGAGTAGTCCATCCCGCCTTCTGCGAAGCCCCGTCCGCCCCGCGCGGCCGGGGCTTCGTGTTTCCAACCCTTGGACGGCGCCCCCGCAAGGGCTTCCAAGGGTTGGACGGCGGTCCGGCGCTCGCCGCCGGTCACGGCTCGATGCGGATGGCGTCCGTCGTGGCCGGGTCGGCGGTGACGGGGGTGGCGAAGCCCTCGAAGGTGTTGCCGCGGACAACCACCCCGCGGGCGTTGCGGATGTCGATGGCGGCGGAGTTGGAGACGGCGTGCGGGTTGCGGAAGACGTTGCCGGTGATCTCGACCGGCCCGTTGAAGGTGGGATTCCTGAAGTAGCGGCTGATCGAGTGGATGAGCAGGGCGGCCGGACGGCCGCGCAGGGCGATGTCGATCCACGGGACGTCCTTGCATTGGTTGTCGCGGAAGACGTTGTTGCGGGTGAACCCGCCGGACTCCGCGTTCGGTCCGTACTTCACCTGGTACGAGTTGTTGTCGAACGTGCAGCGTTCGACCGTGAGGTTCTCCTCGAAGTTGACGATGGCGCTGCCGAAGTTGTCCTCGAAGACGCAGGCTCGGACGACGCCCTTGCGCAGGCTGTGGGTGAGGAAGCTGACCGGGGTGCCGGTGACGACACCGGCGGGCAGGGGGCCGGCGAACGTGTACGCGTAGCCGCGGCCGCGGACCGGCGTGCACGTGCGCACGGCGAGGTCGGCCGGCTCGCGACCGGCCCAGAATCGCAGCGCGTCGCCGGCCGGGATGGCGTAGCCGGGGGCGATGAAGACACGCCCGTCCGGATCGAACGCGGTGACGCGGCCGAAGGTCCGGCGGATCACCAGCGGATCCATGCGAAGGCCTTTGAAATGGCAGTCCTCGACGAGCAGGTCGCCGGAGGTGTTGCTCAGGTGCAGTCCGTCGCGCGCCCCGACGGCGAGATTCCCGCCCTCCGGCTCGAAGCGGATGCGGCGCAGCGTCAGGTTGCGGTTGTAGCCGGCGAGCATCCCCATGTTGTACGCATTGGGTATGGCGAGGTTCTCGAAGACGAGGTCGCTCGAGTTCATGGCCGAGATCTGCTGGCCCTCTCCGTCCGCCCGGCGATGCCACGAGATGCCGTCACCGACCGCGACCTTGGCGGCAAACCCGGCGCCGGTCATGCGCAGCCGCCGTGCGCCGGTTCCGGGGACGGCCTTCCAGTAGGCCTCGACCTTCGTGCCGATGGTCAGCGTGGCCTCGGCCGGCGTCGTGCCGAAGCGGCGGAGCTTGCCGGCGGCGAGGTTCCAGGCGTGGGCCGAGGCGGCGCGCATGCCGTCGTAGGAAGGCTGCCCTTCGAGCACCTCGACCTCGACGACGTCCCGGTCCCTGTCCACCGCGATCACCTTCGCCGTGGACCCGAGCGGCGGGTTGTTGGCAAGGACGAGGTTCCGGATGGCGATGCCGGACGATCCGTCGATCCGGATCTGGCTCGGAACCTGGACATCGTTGCCCGGCGGGATGGCGCGTTCGATGCGCGTGGCCGGCCGGCCGCCGGCGTGGGTTTGTCCGACGAGGGCAAGGTTGGTGGTCTGCAGGATGCCGATGTGGAAGCCGTCGCGCGTTTCCGGTGCGATGGGCGTGGACAGGAGGTAGGTCCCGGCGGCGAAGACGACACAACTCCGGTTGCTGATGGCGGCCG
>Ga0194127_10001460_pt1 | contig 34580 bp, 28 predicted proteins | sample TA2KigC100mmetaG_FD_148624 | JGI IMG/M metagenome (GOLD analysis project Ga0194127, IMG submission 148624) | Freshwater microbial communities from Lake Tanganyika, Tanzania - TA2015036 Kigoma Deep Cast 100m | ecosystem: Environmental > Aquatic > Freshwater > Lake | place: Tanzania: Lake...
ATAAATAAGCAATACTATAACTACCTATTTATTACTTTCCTTTTAGTGTATACAATAGAAATTGTAATTAATACTAATCCAAGCGCCAAGAATGATATAATTTTATATGTAGTATCTGTACTAGTGAATCCTAAAATAGCAACGTAAAAAAGTGTTAATAAGAATGTATAGATCGACATCCATCTGTATTTCTTATTATTCAAAACAAGACTGAGAGAATAATAAACAACAGCAACAACTATCCAGGATATACTTACAAAATTTTCCGGCATAGTAAAATACAAAGTATATGGAATAGCAATGAATGCAGAAATTAAATAAACATTCCTCATTTGCTCAGTAGTTAGTTCTAATCTGTTTTTATTCCAATTTAGAATCCTAGCACTTAATAGAGCAACCAGACCAAAACTCAAAGCAAAAAAATCAATTGATGCAGAAGTAATATAATATCCAGCTAACACCGCAGCATATATAAAAAAGTTTGCAACTACAATAAATTTAGACTTAAACCATACAGCAGTAGCCAATACTAAAAGACTTTGCCAGCATAACCATACTAAATAGTTGGGAATGTTAAGTGAAATTATCGCGAAGCTCAGTGCAAAATAGCTAGACATTGCATAAATAAAAGTTGAATATTTACTTTTTTCTTTTTCCCAATTAATTGTTGCAAAAACCATAAAAAATAATGCGGTTAAAAAATAATTTGGCGAGCTGTTTTCAATTTTAGTGATACTAACAATGACAACTATAATCAAAATGACAAATGAAGCATTAAAAAATGAATATGCACCAATTGAAAGTGTTTCCGGAAATGGTTCTTTTCTTTTAATATTGCCAGCGAAGTAAATCGCACTATATATCAATACGAAAAACGAATTGATAAAAACTGAAGGCATTGTATTTTCAAAATCTGGTCCTGAAGCGTACAAAATGAACCAAACTAAATGCGTAATAAAAGTCAAAGGCATAAAGAAATAGATTATGTTGTTCCAATTGTAATTTTGTTTCAAATAATTACTCAATACAGAAATTGCCGTCAATAGAACATACAAAAAGAAAACATTGTGGCTTAATAAAGAAGTAATTAATCCAAGTATCAACGATATAGACACTAGATAAATTGACTTTTTCCGAAGTGAAAGAAGTAAGTTTATAATGACAACTACCGTTAATAAGATAATCTCAACTTCCAAAGAACTAATAGCTGCTTCTCCAAAAAAATGAAGTCTTACTGTACTGAAGTATAATAGAAATATTACACCGCCAAGCATATATTGTGAAATAATAGAATAGCTTTTCCGAATCATAACTGAAAAACCAAAAATTACACCTGACAAAAAGAAGCCAATTAAAGCCGGTGCAATCGGAGGCAGTGACTCATACGAAAGTGATAAAAAGAAACAGAGCCCAGTAACTATCACGATAGTGCCAATTAACGCCATCCAAGATTGCCCTACTATAGATTCGTATCTTTCTTCTCTTTCCTCAATAGTTTCATAAGTATCTGTTGTGCTTTCTTCTTGTTCAACATTACTTTCTTCAAAATCCGCACTGAATTTTTTCTCCAATGAAAGAATTCTTTGTTCAATTTTTTGAAGTCGTTCTTCAATATTTTTTATTGCAGAATTATTTTGTTCATAATCCATAAAATTACCTCTGGTTTATCTTGAAAGTAGATTATTTAATTTTTTTCTTTCCCCTTTCAATGCTTTTAATATAGAAATAAAGAGCAATGGCTAAAATTGACATAATTAATACTGACACTAGAAGACCATACCTTCTAAAGTAGAAATTATCTATCGCTGCAGATGCTTCATCCTTTATTGAATTTGTTGTTTTTAATCCTTTTCCACTTACGATTTCCTTGAATTTTTCAAAATCAACTGAATGAACCATAGTTTTTGTCTCTAATTTTGCTTGATTAGCATCCCGCAGTTTAAATTTTGCATCGCTTATTTCCATCCCCTTTTGTTCGGCATCATTGACTAATGCGTTTGCAGTTTTAATTTCAGCATCTAAACTATCAATCAAGCTTCTCATTTTCATTCCAATATAGTATCCTTTTCTATTTTCTTTTTCTGAGTGACATTTACTGCAAACAGCATCTTTGGAGACACCTAATAATTCATTTGAAGCAGTTACAATATCATGATACTTATGGCATGTTTCGCATTCAGGATATTTTTTCTTATCAAATGCTTGCTTGTGAGGACTTCCTGAAAACAATTCTGCATTCAATACATGGCAAGTTCCACAGACTTTCGAAATTGATTCAACACCAGGCGGAGTTGCACCATGATTTCCATGACAGCTGTTGCAAGCCGGTGCGTTTAAATCATTTTTTTCAAGCAACGCTTTCCCATGAACACTAATTGAGAACTTATCAAATTGATCAGTGGGAATTTTATAACTCTTCATATATGCTGTATTACTATGACAAACAGAACATGTTGCTGGTATGTTGGTCGGATAAACTTTCGATTTAACATCTGTAGCTTTTCTAATATCATGTGCACCATGGCAATCAGAACAATCTGCTGCTTTTGAATCACCTTTTAAAATTAACTTCCCATGAACACTTGTAATATATTTTTGATACTGATCAACCGGTAAAGATGGATTGTACGAATGCATGAAAACAGCACTATTATGACAAGTAGAACATGTCTTTGGAATGTTAAGCGAATAAACCGGAGAAGCTGGATTTTTGACAGAAACAATTCCATGAGCATTATGGCATGTTGTGCATTGAACTATATGTTCAGTTCCTTTAGTAGACCTTTGCCAATGAACGCTATTTTTAATTTGCTCAATTTGATTTGTTGGTAATTTCGAACCATATTTTCTCATTGTTTCACTATTCGAGTGGCATTTAATACATCTTTCAGAAATTTGATCACCCTTCGGGACTCCTAAATATCCATTTCTCGGATTCATAGCTACTTCCATATCATCAGATTGATTGTTGCCGCCATGACATCCAGAACACGAAATATTTTTTTGAAAATGGATATCTTTTTTAAACAGTACTGAAGCATTATCACCTATTGACTCGTGACAGATAAAGCATTTGTCATTTTGCCCTTGGATTGAATTTGAAATTAACAACAAAAATAGAATGACGCTTGAAATCGATATTTTTTTCATGTTAACCACCCAAGGATTGTGAAGACAATGATGAACATCACAGAAAATATTCCGAGATAAGTAATAAATTTATTTTTTTGTCCGCGTGCAGTTTTTTTATCCCAAAAAGGAACAAGAAGCCATAAAATTCCAGCAGCACCAAATAATAGGATGCCGAGAATTTCCCCTTCAATAAAAAGTACATGAGCCGGCAAATATTTCAACGCTTGAAACATAAATAGAAAATACCATTCGGGTTTTATTCCTTCCGGAGCTGGTGCAAACGGATCTGCTTTATGTCCTAATTCTGATGGGAAAAAAACAGCTAAAATTGCCAGCACATTTAAAACTATTAACCAAAACAATAAATCACGAAGCAAAAAGTTTGGGAAGAATGGCATTTTTTTCTCTTCGCTCATTTCTTTTTCTACCATTTCCATCGGCTGGCTCATCCCTTGTCTCTGCACTAAAAGGAGATGAATAGTTAAAAGCACAGTAAAAATTGCTGGGAACAAAGCAACATGAAACCCAAACATTCTTGATAAAGTTGCACCGGTTACATCTTCACCGCCTCGTGCAAATATTTTTAATTCTTCACCTATTAGTGGAATTGCACCTAAAATATCTGACCCTACTTTTGTTGCAAAAAATGCAAGTTCATTCCATGGCAGTAAATAACCACTGAATCCAAATCCAAGTCCAAGAAAAAACATCAACATTCCAGTTATCCAAGTTATTTCTCTTGGTTTGCGATAGGATCTTTCAAAATAAACGCTGAACATGTGTATAAAAGCTGCGAGTATAAATAAATTTGCAGACCAAGTATGAATTGACCTAACCAACCAGCCAAACTCAACCTTAGACATTATAAATTGAATGCTTTCAAATGCCAAATCTGCACTTGCTTTATAATAAAACAACAACAGAATGCCAGTAACAACTTGAATTATAAAAAAGAAAAGTGTGACTCCGCCAAAATAGTACCAAATAGAACGACTATGTACTGGCACATATTTTTTACCCATGAAATTGACCAGGTCCTCAAGCTTAACTCTTTCATCAATCCAATTGTATAGATTTAAAAAAAATTTTTTCATGATTAGCTCAAGATTGTTTGGATATAATTATTTCATCACCTTTTACAACAACATTATATGGCTGCAGTGGTTTTGGAGGAGGACCGGCAATATTACGCCCACTTAAGTCATACTTTCCATTATGACATGCACACCAAATAATTCCCATGTCGCTTTTATATTGAACCGTACAATCTAGATGGGTACAAATTGCATCATAGGCTAAAAGCTTATCATTTTGTGTTCTAATTAAAAGAACTGGCTTTGTACCAAACTGAATAATTTTACCAGTATCTTTTTCAATTTCATCAAGTTTACCGGCAGAGATTGATGACACTTCAACATCTTCTTGTTTCGGAGGTTTTAAGTAAGAAACAAGCGGATAAAAAATTGATATAGCAAATCCAGCTAATCCGCCATTTAGAACATACTTTAGAAAATTTCGCCTCCCTTTATGAGAATTGTTATTATTTTCCATAAAACTCCGAATGATTATGAATTAAAAAAGATAGTATTATTGATTAATAAATCTAAAATAAGCCTGATCAATACCTAATCATCTAAACCAATAAAACTATGCGTGTCTCATAGTAAAAAGCTTCAGTTGCTTTTGCATTTTCAGATGTAAACACTCATATTGGGAAGCAAGAATGGAAATAGATCTATTTTTTTGTTTTGTGTGGTCAATAATCATTCTGAATTTCTATCAATTTTATAATAACATTCTTGCGAACACTTAATTAATTTTGAATATTATTTGATAAATTCTCTCTCTCTTTCAAACTAATGAAAAAAATAGAATTTTGCCAAAAAAATAATAGATAATAGGAGGCAATATATTTTTTGCTTTTTTTTTAATATAATATTGACTTAAACAGATTCATTTGACAAAATCTGTAACGCTGTAAAACCTTGTTTAATTATTCATCTTAGAAATTGGTTTAGACTCAACTATTTGGGAATTAATGCATTATAAAAAATTACTTCCTAACTTTTTAATATTTTTGTTTAACAAAAAATTACAAACATGAGATTAGAAAAAGACACATTAGGACAACTTGAAATTCCAGACGATGCTTCATATGGAATCCATTCATTAAGGAGTAATAATAATTTTCCAAAAAGCGGTGAAAAAATAAATCCTTATTTAATCAAAGCATATCTTCAAGTTAAGCTTGCTGCAGCTGAAACAAATTATAAATGCGGATTATTATTCAAAGAAAAATATGACGGGATGGATGAAGCAATTCGAATTTTAATCAAGGAGACTGATCAATCGATAGAAAGAAAATCTGATGCAATTTATCAAAAGGTAATTGTTGATCCATATCAGGGTGGTGCTGGTACTTCACTTAACATGAACATTAATGAAATAATTGCAAATACTGCACTTAGAATAATAGGCAAAAATTTTGGAGAATACGATACTATTAATCCGCTTGATGATGTAAATATGAGCCAATCAACCAACGACACTTTCCCTACTTCATTAAAAATTGCATCAATTTATTTGCTTCGCAAATTATCAAATTCATTTGCAACGCTACAAAACTCATTACAGAAAAAAGAAGAAGAATTTAAAGGAGTTCTAAAATTAGGTAGAACACAATATCAAGATGCTGTTCCAATCGCTCTTGGACAAGAATTTGGCGCTTATGCTCAAGCGATTGCACGCGACAGATGGAGAATTTATAATGCTGAAGAAAGATTGCGTTCAGTTAATTTGGGTGGAACTGCAGTTGGCAATTCAGTTTCTGCCGTTAAGGAATATGTGCTAAACGTTAATTCAATTCTTAAAAAAATAACTAAGCTTCCAATTGCTAAAAGTGAAGATTTGATTGATGCTACTCAAAATCTTGATGTATTCGTTGAAGTGCATGGAATCGTAAAAGCTGGGGCTGTATCGATAATAAAAATTTGTAATGATTTAAGATTTATGTCAAGCGGACCAAAAGGCAGCATTAGCGAAATTAACTTACCTCCAAAACAAGCTGGTTCAACAATAATGCCGGGTAAAGTTAATCCAGTTGTACTGGAAAGTGCAATTCAGATTTCCGAAATAATAAAAGGTAACGATGTTATAATCTCCAATGTAGTTTCAAATGGACATTTAGAACTAAATCCATTTGGACCTTTACTCGCTCATGTATTTTTGAAATCATTAGAATTGCTAGCTGAATCAAATAACAATCTTGCAATTAATTGTATTGATGGAATTACTGCCGATGTTGAAAAATGTAAATTGAATTTAATAAATAGTTCTGCTGTAGCAGCTTCACTTATTTCTACTTTTGGATATGAAACTATTCAAGATTTAGTTAATTATGCTCACAAGCACAAAATATCATTTGTAAAAGCATTAATGAAAAGTAAACTGCTGGAAGAAAAAGATCTCTATAATCTTATTTCTAAAGATTTAGGAATTGATATTGAATAAACTCGCTCAATCAGAAAGAATACACATCGCATTTATAGGGACAAGAAATGTTGGCAAATCTTCCCTAATGAATAAATTTATTGGTCAAGACTTAGTAATTGTCAGCGAAATCCCCGGAACAACAACCGATCCAGTAAAAAAAGCAATGGAACTCCTCCCTTTCGGTCCAGTTGTTTTAATTGATACTGCCGGAATTGACGACATTGGTGAGCTTGGTGAAAAAAGAATTACAAAAACAATTAAAACAATTTCTGAATCTGATTTTGCATTACTTGTATTAGATTCACAAAACAATTTAGCAACGAACGAAATAGATTTGTTAAAGCATCTCAAAGAAATTGAACTTCCATATCTTGTAGTAATTAATAAATCAGATCTTGGAATTAATTATGAATTATTAGAAAAATTGAATGAATTGAAAATAGCATTTCATTCCGTTTCTTGTTCAAATGGCAATGGAATTAATCAGCTGAAAGAAAAAGTTGCTGATTTATTGCCTTCCGATGATGGAGCTCCCTTAGTTAGTGATTTAATAAAGCAGCACGATGTAATTGTTCTTGTAGTGCCAATCGATTTAGGCGCACCAAAGGGAAGACTGATAATGCCCCAAGTAAATACAATAAGAGAAGCTCTAGACACAGATGCAATTGTTGTTGTAGCAAAAGATAAAGAACTTCGCGCTGCTCTGGATAAATTAAATAATCAACCAAAGTTAGTTGTAACTGATAGTCAAGCTATTATGAGAGTTAACGCTGATGTCCCTGATGAAATTCCATTAACAACTTTTTCAATTCTTATGGCGAGGTATAAAGGAGATTTAATTGAATATATACGAGGCTTAAAGCAAATTGACAAATTAGAAAATAACGATAAAGTGCTTATTGCAGAAGCATGCTCGCATCATGCACAAGAAGATGATATCGGCAAAATTAAAATCCCTCGTTGGCTAAGGCTTCATACAAAAAAAAATTTGGAAATTGTTATTGTTAATGGGCATGATTACCCGGAAAATCTAATTCAATATAACCTGATTATTCATTGTGGGGGATGCACATTGACAAGGAAAATGATGCAGACTAGAATCAAGCAAGCAAAATATGTTGGTGTGCCAATAGTTAATTATGGAGTTGCAATTTCTTACATGCACGGTGCAATACCAAGAGCATTGAAACCATTTCCTGATGCAATTGATGAGTGGGAAAGAATTAATTATCAATAATTCTCACTTCTAAAACTTATGATTTAAGTTTATCAAGCAAGTTGTTAAAATCATCCGGCAGTTCTGAATTAAAAAATATTTTTTCTTTTGTATGTGGATGAACAAAGCCAAGAGTTTTTGCATGAAGCGCTTGCCTTTGCATTAATTGAAGTAGGTTTTCCACACGACTTTTCATTTTAGGAAGTGATGAGCCATAAACTATTACTCTGCCCCCATAAGTTGCGTCGCCAAATATTGGATGTTTGACATGAGCTAAATGCACACGAATCTGATGAGTTCTCCCAGTTTTTAATTTTAATTTCACAAGTGAGGCAAATTCAAATTCTTCAATCACTTCATAAAACGTGTGGGCATGTTTTCCGTCTTTCAAACTGACAGTAAATATTTTTCTATCCCTGGCAGAGCGAGCAATATTTCCAATTATTTCACCATTTCTCTTTTTAAATTGACCCCAGCAGACAGCCCAATATTCTCTATCAACTGTATGGTTGTAAAATTGCTTTGCCAATTGTGCATGAGTCCACTCATCTTTTGCAATGAGCAATAATCCACTAGTATCTTTATCGATTCTGTGTACAATACCGGGTCTTCCGGGTTCATTCAAAGTACTTAATTGTTTTGTATGATATAGAAGAGCATTAACCAAAGTCCCTGAATAATTACCAAGTGATGGATGTGCAACCATTCCCGGCGGTTTATTAACAATTAAAAGAAATTCATCTTCATATATGATATTTAGCGGTATATTTTCAGGTTCAGTGTCTTCGGGCCTTGGCGTTACGGGAATCGTAAGCTCAATTATATCACCCGGATTAATGATATAGTTGGCTTTTATAATCTTATTATTAACACAAATATGATTAGCTTTAATTAATTTTTGAATTCTTGAACGAGTTGCATTTTCAACAGAGTTAGCAAGAAATAAATCTATCCGTTCCTTTTTCTTACCCTCAGGAATTTCAATTTTAATTTTCTTCTCTGTTATTATCTTGGGCATTATTCATTGATATGTTTGAAATCTCAATTTCTTCTATTTCTGATTTTTCAAGTTTTTCTATATCAGGCGGTTGCTGCTCTTGAATTATTTCAGATTTAAATTCATCTGATTTTTTTTCATGTGGAGCTGTTTTGTGAAATATCAAAAGTAATATCACTCCAAAAGTAACCGAAGCATCTGCAATATTAAATATAGGCCACCTTTCAAAAGTTCGTCCAAAAAGAGTAAAATCAAAAAAATCAACATTAAAAAAATCAACAACCTTTCCATAAAAAATTGGTGCATAACCGTAAAACACACCATAAAATGTTCTATCAATTAAATTACCAATGGCGCCGCCAAGAATTAAAGCGAGTGCAAATCTTATAATAAATTTTTGATCTTTCGATTTATATAAGTATAGAAATATTCCGATACTTGCAGCTAAAGTAAAAAGAGACAATAGTAATTTTGTTGTATTATTAACGTCAATTCCAAAAGCTAATCCGGGATTTTCAACAAAGGTAATTTTAAAGAAATCTCCTATGACCTCAATAGACTGCCCATAAAACATTCCATCAGCACGAATATTTATTATAGGAAGAATTCCTCCTTTAACAAAAAATTTTGTCAATTGGTCGGCTAAAACAACAACAAGGGTTACAAATAATACTCTCAAACTAAATTCCTACATTAATCAATTAATGAGTTTTCATTTTTTCTTTAACTTGCAGACAATGCTGAGTATGCGGAACTGCCATTAATCTTTCTTTTGGAACTAATGGACAAGTTGGGCACAAGTATTGAGGTTCATCGATGCATTCAATACAAATACCGTAAGTGCCAATTTCAATTCTCTGTAAAGCATCATCTAAGTAACCTAGAAATTTGTTCTCTCTTTGAGCCCACAGATATAATTTCTCGCGTTCCATTGCATCAGTTCCTTGCTCAGCCATGTGCAATGAGTAAGGTGAATTCTCATTGACATATTGACCGGTTGTAGGATCCATCATTTGGTCTTTAAGTGCTTGAAGCTGATCGATAATTTCATTTCGTTTGTCGAGTATAACCTTGCGAAATTCTTCAAGATCTTTTTTGTTGTAACCTTGAATTTTTTTAACGCGCTTAGTTGGGGATATTACTTCAATATGTTTCGATCTTCTTACTTTAACCTTAGTAGCTTTTTTGTTAGAAGTTTTTCTTGTTGCTTTAGCCTTAATAGTTTTTTTAGGCTTACTTACTGCCTTTTTTGTTACTTTCTTTTTGGTAGTAACTTTTTTTGTCCCCTTTTTTACAGCTTTTTTAGCCATATAAAGTGCCTCCAGAAATTAATTTTTTACTTTAGCAATTGTAATAATACAATCATATTCACCAATCTTCCACTTTTGCTCATATCCGCTAACACTTTCGGAAGTGTGAATTTTCTCAGCAAGAACTTCATTAGCAATATAATTAGAAAATTGTTCAATATATTCAACTATTTTTTCATCACCTTTAAGATATAATTCAATCCGATCAATTATATCAAGTCCAAAATCTTTACGCATATTTTGAACTCGGTTTACAAACTCACGTGCATAACCTTCAGCGATTAAATCTTCTGACAACTCAGTATCAATTGCAATGGTAACACCTTCTTCACTTTCAACAAGCCAGCCTTCAATTTCATGACTAATTATCTCGATATCTTCTAAAGAAATTTTTACTGAATTACCATCTAAATCTAAAGTGTATTCACCAGTTTTTTCAATTTCTGCAATCGCATTTTTGTTTAGCTCTTTTATTGCGTTTGTCAATAGCTTAACCAATTTGCCATACTTTGGACCTACAACTTTGAAGTTTGGTTTTGCAGATTTATTCACTACTCCTGAATCATCTTCAAGTACAACTAATTCTTTGATGTTTACTTCTTCTAAGATTACATCTTTCATTTTGCCAAGTGCATCACGCTTGTTTTTATCAACAACTACCATTATTTTTTTCAATGGCTGCCGAACTTTCAAATTATGCTTTGCTCTCATTGAACGAGTTAGATAAACAACTCTTTGAGCAATATCCATTTTAGTTTCAAGTTCAGTATCAAAAAAACTTGGATTCGGATAATAAACCAAATGCACTGATAAGTTACTTTCCAAATTTGTAACTTTATTTAGGTTTTGATATAGTTCTTCAGCAATAAATGGGGCAAATGGTGATGTTAATTTGGAGATAGTAATCAAACATTCATAAAGTGTTTGATATGCTGATAATTTGTTTGAATTCATTTCTGATTTCCAAAAACGTCTTCTGCTTCTTCTTACGTACCAATTGGATAATTGATCAATTGTAAAATTTGATACCAATCGTGCTGCTTTTGTAACATCATAATTATCCATCAGCTCTTCAAATTCTTTAACTAAAGAGCTTAACTTTGATATTATCCATCTATCAATTTCTGGTCTATTAGAGTATTCAATGAACTTATCCTTAAAATCATACTTATCAATATTCGCATACAACACAAAGAAATTATAAGTATTGAATAGAGTTCCAAAAAATTTTCTTTGTACTTCCGCTATTCCTTCTTCATCAAAAAGAGTAGGTTTCCATGGAGGACTTGTAGTAACCAAATACCAGCGCGTAGTATCAGCTCCATATTTATCGAATAAAGCAAAAGGATCAACCGTATTCCCTTTTGATTTGGACATTTTTTGTCCTTCTTTATCGAGAATCAATTCATTTACAATAAGATTTTTATATGTTACATTATCAAATAACATAGTTCCAATTGCGTGAAGAGTATAAAACCATCCGCGTGTTTGATCAATTCCTTCGCAGATAAAATCACATGGATAATTCTGCTCGAATAGGTCTTTATTTTCAAATGGATAGTGAAATTGTGCGAACGGCATTGCACCACTATCGAACCAAACATCTATTAATTCTGGGGTGCGTTTGTAAACTTTTCCATTTTTTTCAAATTTAACTTCATCAACAAATGGTTTGTGAAGATCAATTTCACTTTCCGGCAAGTCTTTAATTGCAACCCTAATTCCATCTCTATCAACAAATCCTTCCTTTAATTCAAAGATCGACCCTATTACTATCATATTACCTTCATCATCAAGCCAAATAGGAAGCGGAGTTCCCCAATATCGATCGCGTGAAAGCGACCAGTCTTTATTCTCTTCAAGCCAATTTCCAAATCTTCCAGTTCCAACTTCAGGTGGACACCAGTTAATTGTATTATTCAAATCGATCATACGTTTTGCAATTTCTGTAGTTCTGATATACCAGCTATCTCTTGCATAATAGATTAACGGATTCTCGCAACGCCAGCAATGCGGATAAGAGTGAAGGTAATCATTCGTTGCTTTATAAAGCAGATTTCGTTCCTTAAGATTTCTAATTATATCCGGATCAGCTCCTTTTTCTTCATGAGTTTCAAACTGAATTGATTTAACTAACCTTCCAGCAAAATCGGTAACCTGATCAGTAAATCTTCCACTTTTTGTAACTGGCTGAATAAATGGCAAGTCAAATTTTTTTGAAACCTCATAGTCATCAGCACCAAAAGCTGGAGCAATATGAACAACACCGGTACCATCTTCAGTACTAACAAAATCTCCGGGAATTACATACCAGGCTCGTTTCTCAACTGGTATATAATTGAATAGAGGTTCGTAATCTTTATTTAATAATTCACTTCCTTTTAATTCTTCTAAAAGCTGATACTCTTCTTCTTTAATGATGGATAGTCGCGCTTTAGCAAGGTAGATTATTCCATGTTTCTCATGTTTAATTTTCACATACTCTATTTCTGGTCCAACAGCTAATGCAATGTTAGAAATCAATGTCCAAGGTGTAGTAGTCCAGACTAATATAGCAGCATCTTCATCCTTAAGCTTGAATTTCACATAAACACTTGGGTCTTTAACTTCATCATATCCAAGCGCAAGTTCGTGAGAAGAAAGAGGTGTTTCGCAATGCGGACATTGTGGAACAATTTTAAACCCTTTATAAATTAATCCTTTTTTATAATATTCTGAAAGCGCCCACCAAACTGATTCAATATACTCATTTGTACATGTGATATATGGATCATCAAGATTAATCCAATAACCCATTCTCTCAGTTAAAGTACGCCAGCCTTCTTTCATTTCGATGTGGTGATAAACCAGTTCTTTGGCTTTCTTATTGAATTTAGAGACGCCGAATTTTTCGATATCAGATTTCTGAGTAAAACCAAGTTCTTTTTCTAATGCAATTTCTATTGGAAGTCCATGAGTATCCCAACCGGCTTTGCGATGGACTTGAAATCCTTGCATTGTTTTATATCGGCAGACAAGATCTTTAAGTGTTCTCGCCATAACATGATGAATACCAGGTTTGCCGTTTACTGTAGGAGGCCCTTCATAGAATGTAAATGGTTTGTTAAAATCGCGAGTCGAAATACTCTTTTCGAAAATTTTATTTTCTTCCCAAAATCTTAGAATTCGTTCTTCTATTTCAGGATAATTAATTTTTTCGTCAAATTGTTTAAACATCTTATATCTCTATAATTGAAAATTTTTTATTCGCTCTCTTTTTCTTTTTCGTATTTTTTTAATAATTCTCTTTCCGCAGCAATAAATTCTTTAAGACGTAGTTCAATTACATTTTTTCTTTCAATCATTTCATCCACTGTCTGATGAGAGTGGTGAAGCAATTTATCAGCTTTTAATTTGGCTTCTTCAACAATTAAACGAGCTTCACGCTGAGCATTAGCAGCCATAAGGGATATACTTTCATTGTCGTTCTTATAAACCTTCCCTTCTTTTTGAATCAAAATTAATTCACAAACGGCCATTCCAAAAAATGCCATCAATCCAAGTGTTATGTTTCTAAGAATATATAGAATCATATTTTCAACCAGTAATTCATTTAGTCCAAAATAATCGCTGAAAAAAGAAACTAATAACACGCTTAAAAAAGCAGAAGCAACGATTACAGAAAAAACAACTTTCCCACCATGGTTATAGCCAAGTGTTTTATTGATCAGCCATCCGCAAGAAAATGAAAAGATTGAAAGTACAAACCAAACTGAAAAATTTTGATAGCCGGATTTAAACAGCTCAGTGCTCAAAAAATTTGAAGCAAAAATAATGACTGCAAGTAAACCGGCGGTCGCGTAATAAATATTTTTTCTATCGGTCATAATTCTTTAATAACCTCTTTCATTATTAAAGTCATTTTTGGTTCAGCTTCCATTGCTGTTGCGATAATCTCTTTAACATCAACTGGTTTTAATGTTTCAGGAATACATTCATCTGTAATGATACTAATACCCAATACTTCCATACCCATGTGATTTGCAACAATATTTTCTGGAACAGTTGACATACCAACAACATCTGCACCAATTTTTCTAAGGAAAGAATATTCTGCTTTTGTTTCTAGGTTCGGTCCTGGGACTGCTACATAAACACCTTTATGGACGGAAATATTATTTTTCTTTGCTAAATTTTCTGCAATTTCAATCAATCTGTTTGAATATGGTTCGCTCATATCCGGAAACCTTGGACCAAAATCATCTTCATTTCTACCTATTAGAGGGTTATCACCCAATAAATTAATGTGATCTGAGATTATCATAATATTGCCGCGCTTATAATTAGGATTCATTCCGCCGCACGCATTTGAAACGAGAAGAGTTTTAACGCCAAGAAATTTCATAACTCTGACGGGATAAGTAATTTGCTGCATTGTATAACCCTCGTAGAAATGAAATCTGCCTTGCATCGCAACAATATTCTTACCATAAATTTTACCAAATATTAATTTCCCTTTATGCGATTCAACGGTTGACAATGGGAAATGCGGTAAATCAGCATAATCAATTTCCAACTCCACATTTATTTCCCTAACCAAACCTCCAAGCCCGGTACCTAATATAATCCCAATCGAGTATTCTTTATCAGTTCGTTTTCTGATGATTGATAGAGTTTCATTAATCATGTTAATTAAGTTGCTCATAAAAGTTTCTCCAAAATATCATTCACATCAATATCAGCTTGTTCTTCCTTTTTCGGTTCGTCTAAGGATTTTGTTTTCCTAGTTTGTTTTCGTGTATCAATGTTTTCTATATTGAATTCAAGCAAGTCCGCTTGAGATTCAATCATTGCTTTAATTCTAGCAATTAATAATTTTCTTTCCTCCCTCAACTTTAACACAGATTCTCTAACAGCATTTGCACTTTCTTTTGCCTTTTCAATAATTTGAACAGCTTTCAATTCTGCTTCTTTCAACATTAATGCTGTTTGTTTTTTTGCCGAATCAATTGCTTTCGAAGTTGATTCGGTAGCACTCAACATAGCAGTCTGAAGATTTTTTTCAATCCGCTTATATTCTTTCATCTGTTCATCAAGCCGTTCAATATCATTTTTTAATTTTTCATTTTCTTGGTTTAGCCTTTCAAAATCTTCAGCAAGATTTTCTAAAAAATTGCGGACTTCTTCACGGTCGTAACCTCGAACCGATTTATTGAACTCCTGATTTTTTATTCCAAACGGTGTGAATTTCATTTTAAATCCACGCTATTAATAATTTCTTTCGCCAAAAATTGCTGAACCAATCCTTAACATAGTTGAACCTTCTTCTATCGCAATTCTATAATCATTTGTCATACCCATAGAAAGTTCAGTTAAGTTATATCCATTTTTGTTCAGCTTTTCAAATAAATTTCTTAATTGTGTAAATGAGCCTCGAATTATTTTTTCATCATTAGTAAATGGAGCCATTGTCATTAATCCAATCAGATTTATGCTCGGTGCTTCAAAACAATATTGAGTTGTAGAAAATATCTCATCTTCATTTAGTAATCCAAATTTAGTCGCTTCTTTAGAAGTTTTGATTTCTAACAATACATTTTGAATCTTATTGTTCTGCTCAGCTCTTGTTTTTACCTCTTCAGCTAATTTTTTTGAATCAATAGAATGAATTAATACAGAACTTTTGATTATATACTTAACTTTATTTTTTTGTAGATGACCAATAAAGTGCCAATTAATATTATCAAAAATTAATTCGGATTTATCTCTAAGTTCTTGCGCTCTATTCTCTCCAAACTCATTTACACCAGCAAGCAAAGCTTGTTTTATATTTTCAATACTTTGAGTTTTACTTACTGCAATCAGTTTTATATCAGAACGATGCCTTCCGCAGTTATTACAAATAGAAGAAATTTCTTCCTCTAAGACCTTTATATTATCTTTAATCATGCTAAAATTAAGGGTGAAAAGCTATCCCTTTTGCTTTAGAAAGTCAATGAATAACGTTCCAAATATAATAAAAAGAGGGGCTATGTAGCCCCTCTTTAGGTTATAATTTTTCTGGTATATCTTAACTACAACCAGTAGTTGCGCCGCAAGTTGTGCACTTAAGACACGTTCCATTACGTACCATTGTCATACTTTGGCATTCGGGACAAATATCGCCGGTATATCCTCTTTCACGAGCTTTAGCCACTGGATCATTCATTGTCAACATTCTTATTTTCATTTGCATATCGCCATTGCTTTCTGGATGATCTTCGTTACTTTTTCTATGGTCTAATTCAATCATTCTTTCACTAACTATTTCCTCACCGTCAAAGTCAGGCTCAGCAACTGAGTGATAATCACCTTTAATTGGCACTTCATCTTCTTCGACATGAGATAAGTCGTTTCGACTAAGGTAGGTAACAGCCAATTCTCTAAAAATGTAATCAATTACCGAAGTAGCCATCTTAATTCTTTTATGTCCAGTAACAACACCACTTGGCTCAAAGCGCGTGAATACAAATGCGTCGGAAAATTCTTCAAGAGGAACTCCGTGTTGCAAACCAAGCGAAATTGATATTGCAAAGCAGTTCAACAAACTTCTAAATGCGGCACCCTCTTTGTGCATGTCTATAAATATTTCGCCTAACTGACCGTTATCATATTCACCAGTTCTGATATAAACAGACTGACCATTAATTTTTACCTTTTGAGTGTAGCCAGTTCGTCTATCCGGAAGTCTTCTTCGTTTTGCAATGTATCTATGAATGATTCTCTCAGCTATTTTTACAATGTCATTCTCTTCTTTACGATCGATGAATTCTTCAATTTCCTCTTCGGTCATAGTATTAAGCGGCTGAGAAAGTTTTGAACTATCACGATAAAGAGCATTTGCTTTACAACCAAGTTTCCAGGATTGATAATAAGCGTATTTGATATCTTCAATCGTGGAAGCGTTGGGCAAGTTAATAGTTTTGGAAATAGCTCCAGAGATAAAAGGTTGGGCAGCAGCCATCATAAAAATATGAGCATCAGATTTAATGAATCGGGTTCCTTTTTTACCGCACTTATTTGCACAATCAAAAACTGGTAAATGTTCATGCTTAATGAATGGTGCTCCTTCAACAGTCATAGTTCCGCATACGTAATCATTAGCTGAAGCAATCTCTTCTTTAGTAAATCCAAGTGCGCGCAATAAATCAAAACTATAATCATTTATCTGTTCATCGGTAAAACCGAGATTCCCTTTTAAAAATCGATCACCAAGTGAATATCGATTAAACGCAAAACTTAAATCAAAAGAGGATGGCAGTATCGATTCAATTTTATTTATTGCTTCTTCGGAAAAGCCTTTTGCTTTTAAAGACTCGGGATTGATATATGGACATCCGACTAACGTGCCAGAACCTTTAGCATATTTTACAATTTCTTTAATCTGATCATCATTGTAACCTAACTTTTTGAGTGCCGGTGGAATGGACTGATTAATAATTTTAAAGAATCCACCGCCGGCAAGTTTTTTATATTTAACTAAGGCAAAATCAGGTTCGATACCGGTTGTATCACAATCCATTACTAAGCCGATTGTTCCGGTTGGAGCAATTACAGTTACTTGCGCATTTCTAAATCCAAAATTTTCACCCAGTTCAAGTGCTAAATCAGCTTCATCGTGAGCTGCTTCTAGAAGTTCTGACGGGCAATATTCAGGATTTACTCCAAATGGATAAATTGAAAGTCCTTCATATTCTTCTTTACGAACATTGAATGCAGCACGGCGATGATTCCGAAGTACACGCATCATCTGTTCGCTGTTCTCTTCATAGTTTGGAAAGGGACCAAGTTCCTTAGCCATTTGAGCAGAAGTTGCATATGCTCTCATGTGCATAATTGCAGTCAAAGCACCGCATATTGAAAATGCTTCTTTACTGTCGTATGGAATTCCTTGTCGCATTAAAAGTGAGCCAAGATTTGCATATCCCAATCCTAATGTTCTGAATTCAAAACTTTTTTGTGCTATTGATTTGCTTGGATACTGTGCCATTAATACACTTATTTCCAAAACTATTGTCCATAGTCTTGTAGCATGTGTATAAGATTCAACATTGAATTTATGATTATTGTCATTATAAAAGTTAACTAAGTTAAGTGATGCAAGGTTACAAGCAGTATCATCTAAAAACATATATTCACTACAAGGATTAGATGCGCGAATTGGCCCACTTGCAGAACACGTATGCCATTCATTTATTGTTGTATCAAACTGTAATCCAGGATCTGCACTTGACCATGCAGCATAAGAGATTTCATCCCATATTTTTTTAGCCGGTAATGTTTTACAGGGTTTCGGGGTGCGATTTTCTTTTACCGATTTTGATTTTTCTACTCTCCAATACAAATTCCAATCAGCATCATTTAAAACAGCGTGCATGAAGTCATTCGAAACACGAACTGAATTGTTAGAATTCTGACCAGAGACTGTTGCATATGCTTCTGAGTTCCAATCCGTATTATAAACTGGGAATTCAATCTGCTTAAATCCAAGTTGTGCAAGTTTAATTACTCGTTCAATATAATTGTTAGGTACATTGGAATTTCTAGCTTCAAGAATAGCTTTTTTTAAGTGTAGATTGGTTCTTCTATTAAATCGCTCGTTTTCAGGATGCTCAGTGTAACAAGCTTTAATAATATTGTTTAAATGATAATTGCAAAGTTTTGACCCAGAAACAAGCGCAGCAACTTTTTGTTCCTCAACAACTTTCCAATTAATAAATTCTTCAATATCAGGATGATCAATATCAAGAGTAACCATTTTTGCAGCACGCCTCGTAGTACCGCCGCTTTTGATTGCACCAGCAGACCGATCGCCGATTTTTAAGAACGACATTAACCCTGAGGACTTTCCACCACCACTTAAAGGTTCATTTACTCCCCTAACATTTGAAAAGTTTGATCCGGTTCCGCTTCCATATTTAAATAACCTTGCTTCTCTTACCCACAAATCCATTATCCCGCCTTCATTTACAAGATCATCACCTATAGATTGAATAAAGCATGCATGAGGCTGCGGATGAGTATAAGCATCTTCAGAAGATGTTAATGCACCAGTTTTGAAATCGACATAGTAATGCCCTTGCGACGGACCGTTAATTCCATATGCCCAATGCAAACCAGTGTTAAACCACTGCGGAGAATTTGGTGCAGCATATTGGTTTGCAAGCATATACATATGTTCAGCATAGAAAGCTTCGGCATCTTCTTCATTATCAAAATATCCGGCTTTCCATCCCCAGTAAGTCCAAGTTCCAGCTAGTCGGTGAAAAACTTGTCTTGAATCAATTTCAGATCCGAACCTTTCTTTCTCGGGAAGTTCATCTAAGGTTTTTGCATCAGCAGTTGAAGCTAAAAGCCACTTTGGAACTCCATCTTCTTTGATTTTTTTTAGAAGACGAGGCACACCGGCTTTACGAAAATATTTTTGTGCTAAAACATCAGTTGCAACTTGCGACCAATTTTTTGGTACGATAACGTCTTCCATTTTAAAAACTATTGAGCCATCCGGATTTTTTATTTCTGATGTTCGTTTTACAAATTCAACTGATTCAAGAGGGTCTTTGCCAGCAGTAGTGAAGAGACGGGAAATTTTCATTATAAGGCTCCAAATTTCTACAGCAAAAAAGCTGCACGTAAAATTGATAAATTATGTTAAGTACTATTTAACAGTTTGTGTGCGGTGATTCAACTTAAAGAAAATTTTTTTTTAAAGCAATTAGTTGTTTGCTCTATTTTAAAAATTATCAATTCGATTAATATTTTTACTAAAGGAATATAGGAAAATAATATTGGAAGAAAATATTGTTTTTTTATTTAATTTTATTATTAGAGTAATTCATCATAATATTAAGAGGTATTTATGCTAATTGATCGTTCTGCGGGAATTTTACTACATCCAACATCTCTGCCAGGAAAATTCGGGATAGGAGACCTTGGACCAAATGCACACATGTTTATAGATTTTTTGAAGGAATCTGGTCAAACATTATGGCAAGTATTTCCTTTAGGACCGACGGGTTATGGTGATTCGCCTTATCAATGTTTTTCTGCATTTGCTGGCAATCCATTGCTAATCAGCCCAGAATTATTGTACAAAGAAGGATTACAGAATAAAACTGATCTCGAAAACACCCCTTCATTTGATCCGCATAAAATCGATTTTGGTTCAGTGATAAATTATAAAATTTCTTTACTACAAAATGCGTTTCACACTTATAAAAAAAGGGAGAGAAAATTTTCTGAAGATTGTGGAATATTCTGCGAGTCCAATTCTTATTGGTTGGACGATTATTCTTTATTTATGGCATTAAAAAATTATCATAAGGGAATTCAGTGGACTCAATGGGATAAATCAATTGCATTCAGAAGCGGCAATTCAATAAATGAGTGGAGTGAAAAATTAAAAACTGAAGTCGAATTTCAAAAGTTTATTCAATTCATGTTCAATAAACAATGGCAAGCTTTGAAAAAATATGCTCACGAGAATAAGATTCAAATTATTGGTGATCTTCCCATTTTTATTGCATACGATAGTGCAGATTCTTGGGCGAACAAAGAATTATTTACAATTAGTGAAGATGGAAAATTAAATTTTGTTGCTGGAGTTCCACCAGATTATTTTAGCGCAACCGGTCAATTATGGGGAAATCCATTATACAAGTGGAGTGAAATGGAAAAAGATAATTTTGGTTGGTGGCAAAATAGAATAAAAAAGTTACTCGAATTAGTAGATATTGTTCGTATTGATCATTTTAGAGGATTTGACGCGTATTGGGAAATTCCCGGTGACGCAGAAACAGCAATTAATGGCCGCTGGGTAAAAGCTCCTGGTGAAAAATTCTTCAATACAATTAAAAACAACCTTGGTGATTTGCCAATTATTGCAGAGGATTTAGGTGTAATTACAAAATCCGTTGAAGAATTAAGAGATAAATTTGAGTTCCCTGGAATTAAAATCCTTCAATTCGGATTTGGAGAAAATGGAGATAAAAAATTTCTTCCGCATAATCATATAAAAAATTGTGTTGTACATACTGGCTCACACGATAACGAAACTACACGTGGATTCTTTGAATCAGAGAAAAAGAAAAAATCAGGGATATATGAATGGACTCAAGATTATTTAAATTTTTATAGTGATGATATTGTATTCGATCTCATTAAAAAAGCATATTCCTCTGTTGCAAACATTGTGGTTATTCCAATGCAAGACATATTAAATTTAGATAATGCAGCTCGCATGAATTACCCTGGAAAACCAGGGGGAAATTGGACTTGGCGCTTTACATGGGATCAAATTCCAAAAGAATTATCTAAAACGTACAAAATGTTAACAGAGTTGTATGAAAGACCATCCAAGAGAAGAAATGAATTTGAAGAGATTGATGTAGAGGAAGAATAAACTACTTTGACCAAAACGTGTCCCTCATAAAATAAGAGGGGATTTTTCGTTTTATTCCGAAACTTGTTTTCTAAGTACTTCTTCTATTGCTTCAATAAGTTCATCGCTATCAGGTTTTACTTTACTTCTGAATCTGCCAACTACCATTCCTTCTTTGGAAATTAAAAACTTTTCAAAATTCCATTTTACATCCCCTTGTTCAATTCCCTCAGAACTAATCAATTTATCATACAGCCGAGATTTTTCATCACCCAACACTTTTATTTTATCAAACAGATTAAATGTTACTCCATAATTCGATGAACAAAATTCTTTAATCTCTTCATTGGTACCTGGTTCTTGTCCTTTGAAATCATTACACGGAAAAGCTAATACCTCAAATCCTTGGTCTTTATACTTTTCATAAATTTTCTGCAAACCTTCGTACTGAGGAGTATAACCGCACTTGCTGGCAACATTTACAATTAATAGTACTTTCCCTTTGTATTGAGATAAATAGATTTCTTTACCATCAATATCCTTGACAGTAAAACCATAAATACTTTTATCCACGTTATTCCCTTTCATTTCCCTATTCTCAAATGAATATGATTTTGTAGTTGATAACATTAAATACATCGCAACAGTTATTAAAAATAACTTTTTCATAATTCCTCCTTTAACATCAAAACAAAAATTCTATTAAAAAGTTCAATGAATTTTTTTTTGAATAAGTGAATAGCAAAGATGTAATTAAATTAATCAGTCAATAAACAAGCAATAGCAGTTGTATTTACAATATCATCAATACTACAGCCTCTGCTCAAATCAAAAAATGGTTTTTTCACACCTTGATTCACTGGACCAATTGCTTCTGCCTTTCCTAAACGCTGAGCAATTTTGTAACCGATATTACCGGAATTTAAATCAGGAAAAACAAGAACATTTGCCCTTCCAGCAACATCACTTCCTGGAGCTTTCTTTTTACCAATAGTTTCTACAATAGCAGCATCAAATTGCAGCTCACCATCAACTTTTAAATCTGGACGTCTCTCTTTAACAAATTCGACAGCCGCTCTAACTTTAACTACTAATTCATGTTCAGCGCTTCCTTTTGTTGAAAAGGAAAGCATAGCAATATAGGGGTCTTCGCCAGTTAATTTTTTATGATTATCAGCAGTTGATATTGCAATATCAGCAAGTTGACTTTCATCAGGATTTGGATTTACTGCACAGTCAGCAAAACTATATGCATTATCAGGAAAAACCATTAAAAAGAAACTTGATAAAATTGAAATTCCCTCTTTCAAGCCAACACAAAAAATTGCAGCACGTGTAACATCAGCTGTGGTTGCTACTGAACCAGAGACACTTCCATCAGCCATTCCTTCAGCAACCATCATTCCGGCAAAAAATAAATCGCGTTTAACGGTTTCTCTTGCTTGTTCTATTGTTACTCCTTTATGCTTACGTTTGTTATAAAAAATATTCGAAAAGTCACTCAACTTATCAGATTTTTCTGGATCAATTATTCTAATTCCTTGCAAATCAATACCCCATTTTTGTGCATCGTTTCTTATTTGCGTGTCATTTCCAAGGGTAATAATTGAAGCAATTTTCTTTGCAGTTAAAATTTGTGCGGCACTTAGAACTCGTTCATCATGCGACTCTGGTAACACAATAGTTTTTTTCTTTTGAGAAGCTTTCTCTTGAATTTTCTTTAATAGTTCGATTTCTTGCATTTGATTAACCATATTTTGTGAAATTAATTATACAAATATATGCAATTCTTAAAACCTATTTTCTTTTTGAATTATACTTACTAATTAGTTTGAATTTTATTCAATAATTGGGAATATTGTAATAGTAAAAAGGTAATTCAAATGCTCTTTTCAGAAAAACAGTTCAATTTTTTGAAGAAGGTATTCCTAATAATTTTAGCACTGGTTGTAGTGATTTATCTTACATATCTTCTTGCTGAAATAATTGCTATGCTGATTGTAGCATTGCTGATAGCAATGATTTTCAACCCAGTTGTTGATTTTATCGAAAAGAGAGGAATACCAAGAATTGCCGCAGTAATATTTGTTTTTTCACTTACCGGCTTTCTTGTTTTTATTGGAATCTCATTTTTAATGCCGCGAGTTGTTCGTCAGTTTAATACTATTGCATTAATTGTAACGCCTGAAAACCTAAATCAGCTATTAAATCAAGTCGAAAAAACTATCGAATCTTTATTCCCATTTTTAAACTCCGGACACTTAATTAATAAACTATTAGGCTTCATTCAAAATTTATTATTCGGTTGGATTAATGATATCAGTCAGTTGTTTTACAGCATCGTGTCATTGATTGCAATATTAGTTATTGTTCCATTTTTAACTTTCTTTTTACTGAAGGATAACAAACGAATAATTAGTGGAATGGTCTACATAATGCCAAATAAATATTTTGAAGTGGCTTATTGGATTATTAATAAAATTTCGAAAGAACTGAGCAGATTTGTGAGAGGTTGGATTATTGATGCAACTTTAGTTGGTTTGATGAGTGGAGTAGGACTTGCACTGCTTGGGATTCAAAACGCAGCATCAATTGGTTTTATAGCTGGAGTTGGTCACTTAATTCCTTATTTTGGCCCCGTAATAGGCGGAGTACCGGCTATAATTATTTCGATTATTCAATTCGGTGATTTTTCCATGCTTCCTAATATTGTATTAATGTTTCTAATAGTATATACTATTGATAATGGATTCATTCAACCGCATGTTTTTTCAAAAAATACCGATTTACACCCAATCGTTATTATTCTGTTAATATTGATAGGAAGCAAATTGCTTGGTGTGTTTGGAATGTTGCTTGCCGTTCCGGCTGCTACTGTTATTCGTACCTTTGCTAGAGAAGTTTATTTCGGATATAAGAACTATAAGATTATTCGCATGTAGAAATTCATAGGCTACTATTGATTGCAAATCTTCACCACATCAAAAAATGTTCATACAAATAATCATATCATATAAAGAAAATGGAAATTAAATTTATTGGCGCTGCAAGAACTGTAACTGGTTCAATGCATTTAATAAAAACGGTGGATTCAACCTTTCTTCTCGACTGCGGATTGTTTCAAGGTAAACGCAAAGAAGCTTTCGAAATTAACAGAACTTTTGATCAATTTGATCCAGCAGAAATTGACTTTGTGATTTTATCACACGCACATATTGATCATGCTGGCAATATACCATCACTAGTTAAGAAAGGATTTAAAGGGAAAATTTTTTCAACATTTGCGACCAAAGATTTATGTAATATAATGCTTCGGGATAGTGCACATGTTCAAGAAAAAGATGTTGAATATGTTAACAAGCGAAGAAAAAAACATCACAAAAAACCATTCGAGATTTTGTATGATGAAGATGATGTTGCGGCTTCTTTAAGACTATTTATTGGTATCAACTATCATCACGATATTGAAATATCGCCCGGAATAAAATTAGCATTTTTAGATGCCGGACATATTTTAGGTTCTGCTGTTACTTTTTTGTCTATTAAAGAAAATGGCACAATCATAAATTTAGGATTCACTGGTGACTTAGGCAGACCTAATTTGCCAATTTTAAAAGATCCAGAAAAATTACCGAATGTTGATATATTAATTTGTGAAAGTACTTATGGAGGGAGAGATCATGATAATCCAATTGATGCAGAAGATTCATTAACATCCGTTGTTAAAAAGGCTGTGAATAGAAATGCTAAAATAATTATTCCAGCATTTAGCGTTGGCAGAACTCAGGAACTTGTATATGCACTGCACAGAATATTTGAGTCTAAGAAAGCACCTAGAATTCCGGTTTACGTTGATAGCCCATTAGCAGTAAATGCAACAGAAGTATTTAGAGAACATCCAGAGTGTTTCGATTTTGAAACGTCTGAATTCCTCTTAAAGAGTGAAGATCCTTTTGGGTTTAATAAATTAATGTATATAACTAATGTTGAGGATTCAAAAAAACTTAACGAGAAAGATGGACCTTATATAGTAATTTCAAGTTCTGGGATGTGCGAAGCTGGAAGAATTCAGCATCATTTAGCAAATAATATTGAAAACCCGAATAATATTGTTTTAATAGTAGGATATTCCGCTGAACATACATTAGGGCGAAAAATCATTAATAAGGAAGCTTACGTAAATATATTTGGTGAACAATACAAACTCGATGCAGAAGTAATTGTAATGGAATCATTTAGTGCTCATGCGGACGCTTCAGAATTATTAGATTACTGTTCGGCATTTGACAAGAGCAGAATGAATAAACTCTTCTTAGTTCATGGTGAAATTGATCAACAAGAAATTTTTAGATCAAGGTTGGAATTAGTAGGATTCACATCAGTTGTAATTCCAGAAAAGGGTGATAGTTTTACTTTTTGATTACATGTTTATAATTTCACTTGGTACAATTAATTTTCAAATAATTTTAAACACAACTTAGCGTGATAAAAATTAATAAATATCTTCTGCTCTTTTTAATCCCTACTATATTAAGTGGACAAAATATTAGAGATAGCTTACAATATTCACAAAAATCCTTTTCAAATAAACTGCTCAACAATAGTTTTGATAAACAGTTAAATACTTACAAATTTGCTGGACAACTATTTCACTTCTACCAAACAAATAATTTTTTTATAGGTGTAAAAGAAAATTTTAATTCTACAATTATTAAAGCAACAGAAAAGAATATAAAGGACGAGCATTTATTTTCAGCACTTGTACAATACAATATAAATGATGTATATAAACTTGGAATGATGTTAAATAATTCAATCTATTCTGATGACAGACAAATTGCAATTAATAAAGCATCAATACTGAATTCAACTTTATTTTTAAAACTATCACCATTCAAATATCTTCAATTAACTCCTTTTGGAGGAATATCAAACAATAACCAGGTCGGCGAAAAAAACTCTGGTGTTTTGTATGGTGCAGAAGTAAATATTGATAAATTTAATTTTAGTGACTTTGAAATATCCTCGATTTTCAGATATCAAAATGAAGATATTTCTCCAAGAAAAAATACATTACGTTATATCAATTTTGATTTATCAAGCGGCACATCAGATGATTTTAAAAACACAATAAGTGCTTTTTTTGCCCATCAAAGGAAGGATTTTTATTTTGCGGCTGATAAACCAACTCAAGATGAATTTGACATCAATAACAATATTCAAACTCGATTAGAAACAAATTATTTTTTGCAAGAAAAAATACAATTCATACCGGCTAACTCAAGATTTTCTCTTGATGCGCAAAGCAGAATATCTTGGCGAGATATTGAACGTTCAACTAGATACATTAGTATAACCAATCCTTCAAGCAGTGCATTTGATTCAAAAATTAATGAATTTCGATTAGACTTTTCATCAACAGCGTCGTACAAATCAGAATATTTTAATCTTTTGTTCAATTTCAATTTTGCAGAAAGAGATGAAAAACATCAACCCAGAAAAATTGAAGGGCTCAGTTCAATAATTTTTAATGAGCGTGAACTGATTGAGGCACAAAAGAATAATACTTCTCAATTAGCAAATATTTCTATATCATCACAAATCTTTTTAAGTAATAAAGATTATTTATTAATAAGTCTATTCCATCGTAAGTTAAAATATGATACTCCAAGTGAAATTAATTATGACGATAGAGATGAATTATTAAGCATTGGCAGAATTCTTTATGAAAGAAGTTTTAATCCTTTTTTTAAAGCATTCATTAATTTAGAAGCAAGCCTAAATAAAATCGTTTACATATTTGCTCAACGCAGCTCTAATAATAACATCAAAAGAATATTAAAATTGGCTTCCGGAGGAATTATTAAGTCGAATTTTATTACCTCAATAAATTCAGCTGAGGTCTCTGCCAATTATACTGTTTTTGATTATGAAGAATTAAATCCAAACTTCCGAAGTTATTCATTTAGGCAAATTGTAATTAGAGATTCAACTTGGATTAATTTTAGCAAAGGAATTAAATTCTTTGTTAGCGGTTACGTAAAAAACTCTGAACAAGGTAATTTTAAATGGTCAAATTTTACCAGTAAACCTCAAAGATATTTAACTGAATTTTTTGCAGAACCCAAATTTATAATTGAAAGTTTTGGATTTACAATTGGACTTGGAATTCGAGTATTCGAATTGACTACATATAATATCGAAAATGGAATCGATAAAAAAAAGGCTTCTGAATATTCTAGTATCGGTCCAATATCTGAAATCAACTATTTGCTAACAGAAAATTTGAGCTTCAAAACTATTGGTTGGTATGAGTTTATAGTCTCTGAAAATAATGTTAAAAGAGAAATGGCAAATCTAAATGTAAAGTTAAGTTATAGGTTTTAATTTAATAATTTCTACTTCAATTGAATTTGCACGATTAATTTGTAAATTATATTTTAAGCGAAACATTTTAGGAAAATTTTTGACTTATTCAGTATTTAAAAAAGAAATTCAAAGTGATCCTAATTTATTACCTGAATTAGACCAATATATTATTGATATAGCAAAAAATGCCGGGCTGGATAACGATAAATTAAATGACTTATCACTTTCATTCTCCGAAGCATTATCAAATAGTATTACGCATGGTAACAAAAATAATATATCAAAAAAGATAAGGATTGAAGTACTTATTGATGAAAATAAAATGACTATTTTGATTAAAGATGAAGGGAACGGTTTTGATTTAAAAAAAATTCCTGATCCTACTAAACCTGAAAACATACTAAAAGACAGCGGAAGAGGGATCCATATTATGAAATCATTCTTGGACAACCTATCTTATAACTTCACTTCAGAAGGAACTGAAACAATTCTTGTAATAAATTTAAAATAGATTTTTCATTTTTAAATAAAATAATATCTCCAAGTGTTTTTTAGTTTTTATCTTCCTATATTTTAAGTGAAAATCTTTTTACAAATTAATAGGAGAAACAATGCCGCGAAAAAAAATTGCACTGATTGGCGGTGGTCAAATTGGCGGTGTATTAGCACAGTTAATCGCACAAAAAGAACTTGGCGATGTTGTTCTTTTTGATATCGTTGAAGACCTCCCTCAAGGAAAATGCCTTGATATTGCTGAAGCATCAAGAGTAGATTTATTTGACAATAGTATTAAAGGAACGAATGATTACAAAGATATTGAAGGCTCAGATATTGTAATAATCACTGCGGGATTACCGAGAAAACCCGGAATGAGCAGAGATGATTTGCTTGTTACAAATGCAAAGATAATGCAGACAGTTGCTGAAAATGTAAAACAGTACGCACCTAATTCAACTGTAATTGTTGTTTCAAATCCCTTAGATGCAATGGTAACTCTTTGCCAAAAAATCACTGGTTTCCCGACTAACAAAGTGATTGGTCAAGCTGGTGTATTAGACTCATCTCGCTTTTCAACATTCATTGCTTGGGAGTTAGGTGTATCTGTAAAAGATATTAATGCTCTTGTACTTGGCGGACATGGAGACACAATGGTTCCGCTTATACGATACGCAAATGTAAATGGAATTCCAGTAATGGAGTTGTTGGAAAGAAAGTATAATGACAAAACAAAAGCAAAAGAAGTAATGGATGCCATGGTTAACAGAACAAAAATGGCTGGCGGAGAAATTGTAAAATTATTAAAAACTGGATCAGCTTTTTATTCACCAGCCTCATCATCAATTGCTATGGTTAAAGCAATTTTATTTGATGAAAAAAGAGTGCTGCCAACTTGTGCATATTTAAATGGAGAATTTGGAATTAATGGGTATTATGTTGGAGTTCCAGCAGTTTTAGGTGCAAATGGTGCTGAAAAAATTCTTGAGCTAACTCTTAATGATGAAGAAAAAGCAATGATGGACAATTCAGTAAAAGCTGTAAAAGAATTGGTTGCTGATATGGAAAGGTTGGGATTTTAACTTCCCAGAAGTTTAAAAATAAAAACCCTCCATTTGGAGGGTTTTTTTTCAGCAAAAAATTATGCTTTCGATTCATATACACTTATAAATTTTCGGTTATTCTTTTTTATTTCGAATTTAACAAATCCATTAGCAGTTGCAAATAAAGAGTCATCACCAGCTCTTAAAACATTTTTACCTGGATGAAATTTAGTACCTTTTTGACGGACCAAAATTGATCCGGCTGTTACTTGTTCCCCACCAAATGCCTTAACGCCTAAATATTGTGGATTGCTATCTCTACCGTTACGCGATGAACCTTGTCCTTTTTTATGAGCCATTATTATTACCTCCAGCTACTAAGAAATCTTAGTAACTTCAATTCTGGTTAAAAATTGTCTGTGTCCTCTAGTACGTCTATAAGAAGTTCTGCGTTTTTTCTTAAACACAATTACTTTTTCATCTTTCAAATGTTCTAAAACTTTAGCATGAACTTTTGCTCCTTTTAAGTTAGGAGTACCAATCTTTGTTGATCTATCATCATTTAATAATAAGACATTCTCAAATATTAAATCTGAATTTAATTCTGCTTCTAATCTTGGAACATAATACTTTTTATTTTCAGCTACCTTGAACTGTTGTCCCGCAATTTCTACAACAGCAAACATTATACCTCCAATTGATAAAATTTGAGCGGTAAATATATATAATGAAGCGATTTAAGTCAATTAATAGATTATCAGAAAATCCAATAAAACACAATATTATGCTATAATTTTATCCCTTTTTCAAGTAAAAGCTGAATTCACTCCCCATGCCAAGTTTACTTTGAATTTGAATTTTTGAGTTATGCGCTTCTATAATGTGCTTTACTATCGCTAAACCTAACCCAGTGCCACCTATTTCACGGGATCTATCCTTATCCACTCTATAAAACCTTTCAAAAATTCTTTTTTGATCCTCTTCGGATATTCCAATTCCAGAATCTTTCACTGAAATAATGATTAATTCATTCTCAATAATAATCATCACTTCAACAAACCCATTTTCTGTATACTTAATAGCATTAAGAATTAAATTAACTAAAACTTGTCGAATTTTATCTTTATCTCCATAGGCTAATACTTTTTCTTTTGCCGATTCAAACCTTAATTCTAATTCTTTTTTATCAGCATGTGCTCTCATTTCATTAAGAATACTCTCTAATAATTCAATAATATTAAAATATCGAAAGCTCATTTTCATTTGACCAGATTCAATCATTGATATATCAATAAGGTCATTTAATAAATTGTTTAAGTTGAGTGTATGTTGATTCGCTTTATTCAAAAAAGTTCGATTTACTTTTTCATCATTTAATGCACCATCAAGAAGTGTTTCAATGAATCCTTGAATAGCAAAGATTGGGGTTCTAAGTTCATGCGATACATTACCTAAAAATTCAGTTCTAATCTGTTCAAGTTTTTTCATATTTGTTATAACAGACCGATTATTATTAAACATCTGCTTAATTTCAGCTTCAAGTTCATTCAAATCTTTATCCAATTTAATTTCATTATCACTAGTATAACTATTAGATCGAAGTGCAGTAATTGTTCGTATCAGTACATTGATATCTTTTCTTCTTTTACTTCCAAGTAAAAGCAAAACAGTTAATGAATTGAAAACTAAGATCAAAGAAAAAATAATTACATTAGAAAAAGAGGGGCTTGCTATTACTATGAAAAATATTAATATCGATGTTAATGAAAGAACAATTACTGTAGAAAAATAATGTGTATATGAAAAGTTTTTTTTAATATTATTCAAAATTTTTGAAGCGATAGCCAACACCTTTAATGGTTTCAATTAGATTAGAATATTTTTTTAGTTTCACTCTTAGTTTCCTTATATGAACATCTATAGTCCTTTCTACAACAAAAATATTTTCCCCCCAAACATCAGTCAATATTTTTTCACGGGGGAAAACTTTACCAGGATTTTCGGCTAGAAAAGCTAATATTTCAAATTCCTTTTTAGGAAGTGTTAGTTTTTTACTATCAACTTTGGCAATGTATTTTTCACGATCAATAGTTAAAGGACCAATTTTTATTTCCTTTTTAACTTCAAGCTGATCTATTTTTTTATCGTTTTTTCGAAGATTAGCATTTATACGAGCAATTAATTTTCTTGGAGAAATTGGTTTTTTTATATAATCATTAGCTCCTATGTTTAAACCATGCACTTCATCATACTCGGTAGCTTTTGCAGTTAGGAAAATAATTGGAACTCGCTTGTAATCTTTTAACATTCTGATTTTAGTACAAACCTCATAACCATCCATTTTAGGCATAAGAACATCTAAAACAATTAAATCAGGATTCTGAGGGAGTAATGTAAGTGCTTCAAGCCCGTCGTATGCTACAAAAACTTCAAAACCATTTTTTTCTAAATTGTACTGTAAAAATTCAATGATATCACGTTCATCATCAACGAGTAAAATCTTGGGTTTCATAGTTTTAAAAATTTATCTCTTTCCCATGGGCGGCTGATTTGTAAATAGTCTCGAGCAATTTCATTCTTGTAGCTGCTTCAGCAGTAGTTGAAATAACATTCCCTCTTTCTCTTACAGCACTAATAAAATGTTTTAACTCATTTTCGTAAGACTTCTTAAAAAGATTTTGCACGTTTTGAGATTTATTTAATGAATAGTCAATTGGCTCTGATTCTGTTTTCTTATAAACTCGAAACGGATTTAGATATGCACTCCCATCGGTTCCATGGACAACTAAATTAAATCTATCTACATCCGAATATAAATTCCAGCTAACTTCAAAATTAATTACCTTGCCAGTACCAAGCCTAATGAAACCAATTGCTGAATCCTCAACTTGTGTTAAATAATGATTATACTTTTGAACCGATACTGATTTAATATTATCATCCCCAAGCATCCATAATGCAAGGTCGAGAATTACTATACCCAAATCGGCAACTACACCGCCGCCAGATTGCTTTTTATCAAGAAACCATTTTTGATTACTACTTTTTTTCTGTAACCATCCGCACTTTATATAAAATAAATCACCAAGCTCTTTTGAATTAATAATACTTCGCAATAACATTGCATCAGGACGAAATCTCATATTCATGCCAACCATTACAATCCTATTGTACTTTTTTGCTGCTGCAGATATTCCCTTTGCTTCAGAATAATTTAATGCAACTGGTTTTTCAATCAAAATATCTTTTTTGGCCTTTAGTGATTTCAGAGCAATTTCTTTATGGGTACTGGTTGGAGTGGCAATTATCACAGCATTTACATTTTCATCTGCAAGCATTTCTGAATAATCATTGAATTGCAAAGCTGAAGAATATTTCTCTCCGGCAATTTTCAGACGACTTTTATTTACCTCTGCTATAGCATATAAGTTGGCACTCTCAAGTTTTGAAATAATCGGAAGGTGAACAAATTGAGCTACACCGCCAGCACCAATAATTCCAATATTTATTTTGTCCATTATAAAATTACTCCGTTTTTGATTCCAATATTTTTTGCAAATGCCTTTACCTTTTCAGCTATTCCTTTTGGGTCAATTCCAATATCGGTATGTAATTCACTTTGGGTTCCGTGGTCAATAAATTTATCAGGTAGTCCAATTCTGAGTAAATCGTTTTTATAATTCTTATTATTAAAGTATTCAAGAACTGCCGTTCCAAATCCACCGATCAAACTATTCTCTTCAATTGTAATTATTTTATCATGTCTTTCTGCAATTGAATCAAGAATGTCTGCATCAATTGGTTTAATAAACCTCATATTAATAATTTCACAATTAATCCCATCAACATTGAGTAAAGCCGATGCCTTTTTAGCATATTCAACCATATTTCCAACGGCAAGTAGAGCAACATCTTCACCGTTTTGCAGCAATTCACCTTTCCCAATTTCAATTTTGGAAAAACCATTTTCTATATTCACTCCAATTGCATTTCCTCTTGGATATCTAATAACAACTGGCCCGTTGCCATATTCAATTGCAGTAAATAGCATATTTCTCAATTCTGCTTCATCTTTTGGAGACATAATTATAATACCAGGTATCATTCTTAAATAAGTGAGGTCAAACGTACCATGATGCGTGGGACCATCAGCTCCAACAAGTCCAGCTCTATCCAATACAAAAACAACGTGCAGCTTTTGCAATGCAACATCATGAATAATTTGATCAAAAGCTCGCTGCATAAAAGTAGAATAAATAGCCACAACTGGAATTATACCTTGAGTTGCAATACCAGCTGCAAATGTTACAGCATGTTCTTCTGCAATTCCAACATCAAAATATCTTTCCGGAATTTCTTTTTGAAGATAATCCAATCCAGTACCATCGGGCATTGCGGCAGTAATCCCAATTACCTTAGAATTTTCTTTTGCGATTTCAACCAATGCTTGTCCAAAAATAGAAGTGTAGGATATAGAGGAACTTTCCTTTTTTAAAGCTTGTCCAGTAATTTTATCAAATGGAGTTGATGCATGAAGCTTTTGCTCATGCCCTTCTGCTGGTTTGTATCCTTTCCCTTTTTCACTTATTACATGAACGAGAATTGGACCTGAAAAATCTTTTACTTGATCAAAAATTTTAATAAGCTGGTTTAAATTGTGACCGTTGATTGGACCAAAATATCTAAATCCTAACGCTTCGAAAAGCATTCCAGGAGTAATAATTGCTTTAATACCATGTTCAACACGCACGGCTACTTTTCTAATGCGGTCGCCAAAATTATCAAGCTTTCCGGTTAAATCCCAAATTGCCCCTTTGAACTTATTGTATTCAGGATGTGAGATAATTTCATTAAAATAGTTTGAGATTTGCCAAACATTTGGTGCAATAGACATTCGGTTGTCATTTAAAACTACAATTAAATTAGTTTTCAACAAACCGGAATTATTCATTGCTTCATAAGCCATTCCGCCAGTCATTGCACCATCGCCAATAATTGCAACTACTCTCTTTTTCTCTTTTAAAATATCTCTTGCTGCCGCCATTCCTAATGCAGCAGAAATTGAAGTAGAAGCATGACCAGCTCCAAAAGCATCATATTCACTTTCTGATCTTTTTAAAAATCCACT
>Ga0194127_10001469_pt1 | contig 34503 bp, 31 predicted proteins | sample TA2KigC100mmetaG_FD_148624 | JGI IMG/M metagenome (GOLD analysis project Ga0194127, IMG submission 148624) | Freshwater microbial communities from Lake Tanganyika, Tanzania - TA2015036 Kigoma Deep Cast 100m | ecosystem: Environmental > Aquatic > Freshwater > Lake | place: Tanzania: Lake...
CTCAACTAAAAGGTGAACTTGCTTACGAGGGTTGACAGTATAGGTTGGGTTTACTATACTGTCTTGGTGTGAAGGAAGTGCGTTGAGGCATCGTGCCTGTGAAGGAGAAATCCTGAGGCTGTGTAAGCCCTCACCATGGGAGTGTAGCCCAGCGGAAGAGGCAAACGACTTAAAATCGTTCCAGGGTGGGTTCGAATCCCACCACTCCTATTTCAAAATTGACTTTTAATTCCAAAAAAGGAGCAAAAAAAATTCTGGGTAAAAATTGTCCACAGGGTTTTTACAACCATTCTGCATTATTTGGGTCTTTGAGAAAATCTATGATAGTGCTGCTAATTCCTATAGAAGCATTAATTTGTGTTTTTGACTGATTATAAGCATAATTTTGCAATTCATAATCAACACGAGCATTTTTCAAGAAATTAACTTTTGTGATTAAATTATCTCTTTGAGTTACAAGAGGAGGTATTTGATTTTCAAAGTATGTGATTGAAGTAGCAGCAGCAACACAAGATCCACCAGGAGCGCTACTACAAAATCCAACAGCATAACATGAGGTTATTCCACTATTGTAAGTTCCTAAAGTAACAGATCCTATGTTATTTGCTACTCCAATACCTAAATTGGAAGATGATAAAGTTTGAGTAGATTCTGAAAATGGATTAGTGCCAGAAAAAGCATAGATTTTGCAACTAACTGATGGAGCAGTCACTGTTACAGATGATGCAGTTGTTCCACATCCAGCAGCAGATGCTTGTTGTCCAATAGTTAAAATGTTATTTCTTAAATTTGTAATTTGAGTGTTTAACTCTAAAATTTTAGTATCTAATTTTTCAATAGGATACTTATAATTTTCTATAACTTCCGATGGACCATAAACTTTAATTCTTTCAGTTTCTCCTATTCCTGTCTGAATTGTATATCCAGACTGAATATAATTAACTTGTGATAATTGTTCTTTATCTAATGTAATTTTTTCATTATAAAGTTCAAGAAGACTTGCTGTTTGCGTGCTAATTGCCATCACTTACAAATGTTAGTAATCCTATTTATTGATAAATAAGACAGAAGAAATTATAGTGTAGGATATCTACAAATGCCTTTAGCTAGATTAGAAAATTTTCTGAAAAATCTTAATGGTAATACTTTATATGTAGATCCAAATGAGCTAGATGCTTCTGATTCTATTGAAAATAAAGGTAATTCAAGATTAAGACCATTCAAGACAATTCAAAGGGCACTGCTAGAGGCAGCAAGATTTTCATATGTTGCTGGTCAAAATAACGACTTATTTGACCAAACAACGATTTTAATTGCTCCTGGAACTCATTATATTGATAACAGACCTGGATATTGGGTAGATAGTTCCTTAAACATTAAAGATATTAATAATAATGCAAGATCTATTGTAGAATTCAACCTTTCTGCAAACTTTAACTTAAATGATCCTTCAAACCAACTTTATATCTTCAACAGTATTGATGGTGGTGTAATTGTACCAAGAGGTACATCTATTGTTTCTACTGATTTAAGAAAAACAAAAATTAGACCAAGATATGTACCAGATCCTAATTCTGAGTTAGTTGAAAGATCTTCTATTTTTAAATTAACTGGTGCTTGTTATATCTTTGGGTTTACTATTTTTGATGGTGATCCATTAGGTAGAGTTTATAATAACACTACATCAAATACTGTTGTCCCAAGTTATTCTCACCATAAACTAACTGCATTTGAATATGCAGATGGTAAAAACTTAGTCACTAGAAATAGTAATGCAACTGGAAAGACTGATCTTGATATGTATTACTATAAGCTAAGTTTAGCTTATGGAAATCAGTCAAACAGACCAGTTATTCCTGGATACAACAATTTTCAAAAAAGCGTTGATGAAAATAGAATTGTAGGAGAACTTGGATTAGGTCAAATTTCAATCAGCACTGTCATATCTGGTGATGGTGGTACAGGTACTAATGTAATCACTGTTACAACTCAAACCCCACATGGATTATCTCCATTTACACCAATCTTAATTTCTGGAGTTGGGCAACAACAATCTTCAACTACAGAATTGGAATATAATGGTAATTTTCTTGTTGCTCAAGTTGTAAATGAGTTTCAATTTACTTACTTATTGTCAGCAATTCCAACTGAAACACTAAATCCAAGCACATCTGGATCAGTTGTAAAAGTTATTTCTGATACAGTATCTTCTGCATCTCCATATGTTTTCAACTGTAGTTTGAAGTCAGTTTATGGAATGTGTGGGCTTCATGCAGATGGATCAAAAGCAACAGGGTTTAAATCCATTGTTACTGCCCAGTTTACTGGTATTGGATTACAGAAAGATGATAGAGCCTTTGTAAAATATGATGATGCTTCTGGAACATACAAATATCAAGATAATTTTGGCGTAGATCAATTCTTACATCAAGAATCTACATCAATTTACAGACCTGAGTGGGAAAGTTTTCACATTAAGGCAACAAATGATTCATTTATTCAATGTGTTTCTATTTTTGCTATTGGATACTCCAAACAATTTTTTGGTGATACTGGTGGAGATCAATCAATTACTAACTCAAACTCAAATTTTGGTGCAATTGCTCTCTATTCTAAAGGATTTAAGAAAGATACTCTTGCAAAAGATAATCAGGGATTTATCACTCACATTATTCCCCCAAAAGATTTCTCATTAGCAGATAATGATATTAGGTTCTATAATATTGATTCTTCATTAACAACTTTTTTAGCAGCATCTAATGAATATTCAAGAATTTATTTTAAAGATTATGATGATATTTTAACTCCTCCATCATCAAAAGTGAGAGGATTTTCTCTTGGAGGAAAACTATCAGATAAGTTATATTTTAAACAAGTTCAAGATGAGTATTCTATAACTATTACTCCAAATTACAAAATTGATTACAATGTTAGTGCTATTAATACTGGAACAAATCAATTAACACTTGAAAGTATTTCTGGAATTTCAACTGGACTTCCTGCAAAAATTACTTCTAAAAATGCAATTCTTCCAGATGGAATTGAATCTCAAAAAACATATTATGTAAGACCATATGGTGGAAACACTATTAAAATTTATGAAAATTTAAACAACTCAGAATCTGATGTTTCACCAGTAGACATTAAAAATACAATTGGGTTGACAACAAGTAATCTTTATTTGGTTAGCAAAGTATCTGACTTATCATCTGGTGATGTTGGTAGCCCTATTCAATGGGATGATACTAACAAAAATTGGTATGTTGGAGTCTCCTCAGCAACTGCTTCCACAAACTTCTGGACTACTCTTGCCACTGTCTCTTCTCCAACATTTTATGTAAAGAGAAAAATAGATTCAAGATCTAATGAAGATCGTGTTTATAGAGTAAGATTTGTTGTTCCCAAAGAATCTCAAAATGCTTCTGCTCCAACATCAGGATTTATTATCCAAAAATCTTCATCTGCTTTAAGTTCTCTTTATTCTCAAGCAGATTCTACTCAATTAGTAGATGTAAATGGAAATGAAGTTTCTTTAGTCAGAAACACTGGCATGATTATAGATGCTTGGTATGATAGTGGAACACAAACTGCAACTATTGTTACTCATAAAGATCATGGACTGAAATATGGTGATAAAGTTACAATCAATAATTTAAAAAGTAGTAATGAACCAAATCCTGTAGGTCTTGGAACAGGAACAGGATTTAATGGTGAGTTTACTGTAGCGTCTGTTGTTAATGAAATTCAATTTACTTATACATTATCAGTTAATCCTGGAACAATTACAACAGGAGCATCTTCATATCAGTCTTGGTTGACAATTAGAGATTGTGCACAAACTTCTAACTTTAGAATCCCTCCGTATACAATCTATGATACTGCTAGAGGAAATCTTCCATACTTTATTTGTAAACAGATTGATAAGAGTTATCAGGTTTATAATATCAAAGAGATTCAAAAATATGTCCAAGGATCAACTGATGGAGTTTATCATTTAACATTAAATGTTTACAAAAATACTCCATCAGTAACACCATTTAATATTGATGAATATAAATTAAGTCAAAGTATTGAAAATCTTTATCCTATACAAGATTTAGATAATCCAGTATCTGATCCTGAACCAACAGTAACTGCATCCTCAAGAAAATATATTGGCAAAGTTGATGTCAGTAATCTTGAAAGAAGCACAACTAAAGAAACTATAGTAGAATTCTTTAAAGATTTTAATCTTGGAAAACAAATTTCTCAAATTACAAAAGTTAATAATGTTTGCACAATTACTACATCAACTAATCATGGACTTGGGGGAGTAAGGAAAACTACAATTTCTTCTATTGGATCTGGATTTTTAACTGGAACTTATTATGATATTCCTCTCTGTGGAGGAACAGGTTCAAATGCAACTGCAAATGTAACCATTAATGCAAGTGGTCTTGTATCAGAGGTCTCTGTTGCAAATCCAGGATCTGGATATACTATTGGAGATGTTCTTTCACTAAAAGGAGTTCCAGGATCTACAACAACTGCAACAGTTGTTATTACCAGTGTCAATGGATTAATTTTCAATCCTTCTGATCCTGATAGTTTCCAAGTTCTTGGATGTGTAAATGAAGGAAATAATGGTGTATTTGTAATTACATCAGTGACTGCAAATACAATTACATATACAAATGAAAATGGAGTAGTCGAACTTTCTTCTACTGGTTGTGCTATTCTTTCTGGATTAGGATATCCAATTGTTACAAGTCCAGATGGGTCAATTTATGATTCTGGAACAAATACTACAACAATTACAACTCCTTCAACTTTTCCACACTCGTTTGTACCAGGAAATAAAGTTATATTCAGTAATGGTGCTAATTTAATTGCTGGGATTTCTACTGTCACATCAGTGACTGGAATTACTACATTCACAGTAAAAGGTGATGTCTCATCTGCTACTCGTGTATTTTCTGTTGGATTGATTCCAACACTAAAAGATACTAATTCTGCAAATGAAAACTTAAATTCTAGACAGTGTACTGTTTATACTGGTTACAAAGGTAGAGTAAATCAAGTAATTACAACTACTAATTTTAACTTCTTAGTTACTGCAATTGAAGGTTTGAATAAAGGTGATTTTATTCAAATTGGAGATGAAATTATGTTGATTACTAGAGTCTCTGGTGGTGAAATTTTTGTAAAAAGAGGATTGTTTGGAACAAGAATTTCTTCACATTTAAATCAATCTTCAATCAAGAGAATTAAAATTCTTCCAGTAGAATTTCGTAGAAATACTATTTTGAGAGCATCAGGGCACACATTCGAATATACTGGATTTGGTCCAGGTAACTATTCTACTGGTATGCCTACAAACCAAAGTAGAATTTTAACCAATGATGAACAATTAATTTCACAATCATTAACTGCTAAAGGTGGATTGGTTGTTTATACTGGAATGAACAGTAATGGTGAATTCTTTATTGGACGTAAAAAGTTTGATGCCCTGACTGGACAAGAAGTTGCATTTAACTCACCAGATGTTGGTGATGGAGCAACAAATACTGGAGATTTTGATTCATTGACTGTTAATAAAATCACAGTTAATAATGAAATTGATGCATCAACTGCTGTTCAAGTTGTCAAAAAACTTACAATTAATGAAGATCTTAACATAGTTGGAGTTACTACATTAACAAGTACAATTGAATCTACTAATTGTTCTACTGGGGCTCTGATAGTTAATGGTGGAGTTGGTATTGCCAAAAACTTGAATGTTTGTGGAAATGAATCATTAACTGGTGCTTTAACTGTGGGAGGAACTTCCACAATAACTGGAAATCTTACTGTAAATGCACCTTCAACTATTAATGGATATGGAACAATCCCTGTTGGTGGAATTATTATGTGGTCTGGAACTGTTGCAAACATTCCAACAGGATGGAATCTTTGTGATGGTACAAATGGAACTCCAGATTTAAGAAATAGATTTATTGTTGGTGTTGGAACTGATTCCTTAAGTGTTTGGGGATTTGATAAGATAACTGGTACTCAAACATTTACAAATGGACAATCTTATGTTGGAGTTGGATCAATTGGAGGAAGTGTTGGAGTTGGGTTGACAGTTGGTGAAATGCCAACTCACACTCACTTAGACAATACTGCTTCACCAAATAGACCCACTTCAGGTGGTGGGGCAAATGATGGTGCTAGTGGAACAACTACAATAACTGGACCTGCTGGTGAAGATTTGTACCACGAAAACAGACCTCCATACTATGCTCTTGCTTTTATTATGAGGATCTTATAAATAATCTTATAAAGGGGGATAGGGAACCCAATGGCATCACAAGACAACTATTTTGTAGTCAGAAAAGGTTTAGGAGTAGGTACTGCAGCATTATACGCTGATGGGTCTTCAAAATCTGTTGCTATTGGTAAAACGCAAGCAGATTATAATCTGGATGTAGTAGGAGATATCTATTCTGATTCAAGAATTATTGCAGAAACAAATCTTTCTGTTGGGACAAATTCTCCTGTCCAAGAGTTAGATATAAGAGGAAGTGCATACATTCAAAATAAACTTTCTATTGGACCAGAAAGCACAAATCAAATTTTTCAAGTTAATACAACCCCCAGTGAATCAGTAGTTATTTCTGGTGTTGGTTCAGTTGGTATTGGTTCAACTTTACCAAAATATAATGTAGATTTAATTGGTAATGCAAGAATTTCTGGTCTTGCAACAATTACTAATGCAATCATTGGCATTGCAACTGTTGGGTTTGCATCAATTACAGCAGAACAAGTTGGAATTTCAACAGTTGGATTCAGTTCAATTGGGGTTGCAACTGTTGGTAGTGCATTTGTTGGTATTCTTACTACATTAAAAGCAACTATTACTGAGGAAACTGTTGGAGTCTCTACAATCTCCACAGCAAACATCACTCAGGAAACTGTTGAGGTCTCTACAATTGGTATTGCCACTATTACAAGTGCAACAGTAGGATTTGCAACAATTTCTGGTGCAAACATTACCAATGAAACTGTTGGAGTCTCAACAATTTCCTATGCAAATATCACTGATGCTCAAATTGGTATTGCAACAGTAGGAATTGGTTCCATTGCAAATGCTGTTGTTGGACTTGCAACAGTTGGAGTTGCAACAGTAGGGCATTTATTTGTTGGAATTGCAACCATCAGAAGTGAAGTTGTAGGAGTATCTTCTATTACCAGAGGATATATTGGTATTGCAACCATTGGCACAGCAGAAGTTGGATTTGCAACAATTACCAATGCCTATGTTGGAGTTGTAACTGTTGGTGTTGCAACCATTGGTTCTGAGAAAGTGATTGACTCTGAGATAGTCAATCTCTTAGTTACTGGAATCACAACATCTGCAAAATTGAATGTTGGTCTTGGTGGAACTATCATCACTGCCACCAGATTTACACCAGAAAATGTATATAAAACTGATGGTTCTACATTAGTTAAGACCATCAACCCTCTGGTTGGTGTTAATACCACATCTGCAACAAGAACATTAGATGTTGCTGGTGATTTAAGAGTCAGAGGAGAAATTGTTGATTCTGGAAATAATGTAGGATTTGCATATTCAGTACTAGCATCTAATGGATATAATATTCCTGATAGATTTTCAGATGCTGCAAATCTTCTTGTCAGAAACAAAGACTTTATTGCTAATGAAGTTGTAGGATTTATCACAAGCACTGATGGTCCTTTTGGTGCCAATGGTCCTAACTTTGATTATGGTACAGTTGGCGTTGCAACTGGAAAAGTTAAGTGTAAGAGAGATATTGGTTTAATTATTGATGCTATTGCATTTGATATTTCAAGAGGAGGAAACTCCAAATCAGTAGGTGCTGGATTATCTTATTATCAAGGTGTAGCATTATATTATCTTGATGATACTGCACCTCTTCCTGTTGGATTTTCCACAGGATATGTGAAAGTAGCAACTGTTGCAGGTATTTCAAGTATTGCAACTCTTGCACAGTATGTAATTAACAACAGCATAATTCCAAAGTCATATCAAGTTTCTGGAATCACAAGTGTTACTCAGATTTTTGATACTGAAATTTTACCTGATGGTGATAGTAATGCAAATCCAAATGCATGTGCCAATGTTGTTTCTGCAATCTATACTTGTGCAGGAATTGTAACCACAATCATTGGTGTTGGTTCATCTGCTGCACCTAAGATTAATAATCCAGTAGGTCAGACAGTTTGGAGACCAGCTGGGGCAGTAGTTGGAAATGAATGGTTTGTTGCTAAGTATGGTAATGACCAAAACATTGGAGACACACCAGGAGGAGCATTCTTAACAATCAAGAGAGCCTGTGCTTCTGCTGAACCTGGGGATACCATTAGAGTTTTTGCTGGACTTTATGTAGAAAATGGTCCTGTTCAAGTTCCAGAAAGAGTTGCTATTGTTGGAGAAGATTTAAGAAGAACTCTTGTCACAACTTCTGGACAAACTGATTTGTTCCATGTCAGAAGAGGTTGCTATATTTCACACATGTCCTTTGTTGGACCAGAAAATCCAAATGCAATGGTTTCATTCCCAACACAGGGACTTGGATATGCTGATGGCACAGAAAAGAATTGGCAGTCACCATATGTTCAGAACTGCACCAACTTTGTTCCAAATAGTGTTGGAATGAGAATTGATGGTAATAGAGCAGGTGGATTTAAATCCATGGTTCTTGATGCTTTTACTCAATATAACCAAGGTGGTATTGGGGTATCAATCACTAACTTTGGATATGCTCAGTTAGTTTCATTGTTCACCATTTGCTGTGATATTGCTGTTTATAATGACACAGGTGGTGTCTGTGACATGAACAATAGTAATGCCTCCTTTGGTAACTATGGTTTGTGGGCAAATGGAACTACTCCACTTCAATATGTTGGTGTAGTCACAACTGCTCCAAGTGGAGATAACATTGATAGTTTAATTGTTAATGTTGGTGTAGGAGCTACACAAGCATTCTTAGATTCTGTTGATCTTCTAAGAGCAAATTCAGACTTTATCGCTAATGAAGTTGTAGGATTTGTCACTAGCACAGATGGTCCTTATGGTGTTAATGGTCCTAACTTTGATTATGGTGGTTCATCAAAAGGAAGAGAAAAGTGTAAGCGTGATGCAAAGATTATTGTAGAAACACTATCTCTTGATATGCTAACTCTTGGTAATGGTAATTCTATTGATACTGGACTTGCTTATAGAGATTCATCTAATTATTCATTAACTTATTTGAATGATTCTAATCCAGTTCCATCTGGGTTTACATCAGGATATGTTGCAGCAGGAGAAGTTGCAGCAATTAAGTATCTTGCAGGAATTGCTACTTATGTGGTCAGAAATCAAAATCTTCCTAAATCATATCAAAGTGGAATCAGCAGCACTGCACAATCTAAAGATTTCTCTAAGTCAGGAAACTCAGTATCAGTCAATTCATTAATTTCATCAAATGCTGGAATTATTACCAGCATCATTGGAATTGGAACTGGTACAATTCCAACCAGAGTTCTTCCAAAAGGACAAAGACCTTATGATGGACAAGTCACATTCATTGGAGAACAATACTACACTGTAAATAGAATTCAAATTACAAATCCAGGATTTGGATATGCAATTAATACTCCAGTTGAAGTTACAATTAGTTTACCTGAACTTGGTGATAGTGGAATTCCAGCAGAAGCTACAATTTTTGAAAATGGTGTAAATTCTGATGGAACTATTGGTGAAATTACAGTTCTTGTCTCTGGTACTGGTTATGGTGTCACTGCACCAACAGTCACCATTGCTTCTCCACCATCAATAGGTCCTGGTATTGGAACAACTGCAACAGCAGTTGCAATTATGGAGCAACTCTTCTTTAATGTAGTTTCATCCACAAAACCAAATTCAACTGGTATTTGTACTATAACCTTTGATCAGTTTATCACCTATCCTATTTCTGTTGGAACCACAGTCAACTTCTTCCAAGCAAGTAAGATTATTGCCAGTGGTATTACATTTGAATATATAGGTACAGGAACAGATATTGTTAATTCAATTCCTTCTAAGGGTGCTGTGCCAATTCTTGAAAATGAAATTGTGGCAACCAATGGTGGAAGAGTTCCTTTCACAAGCACAGATCAAGGAGGAAACTTCAGAATTAGTGAAGGTATTACAATTAATCAAAACACTGGAACAATCAGTGGAACAGCATTCAGTAAGAGCCTTCAATCAGAAGTAACTCCACTCATCATTGCCTTAGGAGGAGGTTAAAATTAAATGGCACAACAACCATTAAATACTTATAAGACAGTTACTGGTATTGTCAGTACAACTGCAAATACAACAGTTTACACAACAAGAACAGGTTATACTAGTATTATTCTTTATGCACAAGTTGCTAATACTGGTTTAGGAATTGGAACTGTAACTTTTTCACACAAAAGAGTTAATAAAGCACAATCTGGAATCACCACTGAAACAACAGAAATTATTTCTAATGGTCTTATTCCTCCAAATGATGCACTTGTTGTTTTAGATGGAAGATTAGTTCTTGAAAGAACAGCATTGAAAACTGATAGTATTGTGATGAGTGGCATTTCTACCACTTCACCAAATCATCTTAAGTACACTGTAAGCATTCTGGAAACTCTTAATCAGTAATGGCAAAGTATCTTAGTCGCAGAGTAATAAGAACTCCACAATCCAGATTAACTTCTGATAGATATAATTATCTTGGATTAAATCAAGCTGAACCTAACTTAGGGGATCCTCCAGGTGATTCTCCCCCTGTTGGGGTACAATATGTTCTCATCACTGTTGATACTGAGCCTGGTGGAAGATATTGGACACCACTTCCTGCTGGAGTTACAGAGAAGGGAATCACAGTTAGAGATGAAGGAAATATTGTAGGATCTGCTGGGTCCATCACTCAATTAAACTTTGTAGGTCCTGGTGTTAGTGTTGCTGGTACAGCAGTTCCTGGTCTTGGAATAGCTACAATTACTATTAATGCTGCAAACTCTGTTCAAGAACCAGTAGATTCTACACCAAGATTCATTGGATTTACTACACAAAGAGCTGGTGGCGTCGCAACAACTTATGATATTGCTCCAAGTTCTTTAGTATTTTTGTCAAATACACAAAGATTAGGCATTGGTAGCACACAACCATCATATGGTGTTGATGTTGGTGTTACTACAATTAAAATATCAGGTGATATTGCAAATAAATTAGGTGATGTAGGAACGTATAATAAAGTATTAACATCTCTTGGACCTGGCGCAGGATTTACTTGGGCACATGCAAGTGGACCTATTGGACCTCAAGGATTCCAAGGAGCTCAAGGATCACAAGGTTTTCAAGGTCCACAAGGTAACATTGGACCACAAGGAGTTCAGGGACCTCAAGGATTCCAAGGACCTCAAGGTTCACAAGGATTCCAAGGATTACAAGGACCTCAAGGAGTTCAAGGTGCACAAGGTTATCAAGGTTCACAAGGAATTATTGGACCTCAAGGTGCTCAAGGAAGTCAAGGACCTCAAGGTGTTCAAGGTCCACAGGGATTTGGACCTCAAGGTGCACAAGGATTCCAAGGACCTCAAGGATTCCAAGGACCTCAAGGATTCCAAGGACCTCAAGGATTCCAAGGACCTCAAGGATTTCAAGGACCTCAAGGATTCCAAGGAGCTCAAGGATCACAAGGTTTTCGAGGTCCACAAGGTAACATTGGACCACAAGGAGTTCAGGGACCTCAAGGTATTCAGGGATTCCTAGGACCACAAGGTAATATTGGTCCTCAAGGAACTCAAGGACCTCAAGGTGTTCAAGGTCCACAAGGATTTAGAGGACCTCAAGGTGCTCAAGGTGTTCCTGGAGATGTTGGAAATAAAGGACCACAAGGAGTTCAGGGACCACAAGGATTCCAAGGAGATATTGGACCTCAAGGTGCTCAAGGTTTCCAAGGTCCACAAGGTTCTATTGGACCTCAAGGTGCTCAAGGTGTACAAGGTAGTCAAGGTCTTTCTGGACCTCAAGGTTCTCAGGGTGCCCAAGGTGCTATTGGACCACAAGGTGCTCAAGGTGTACAAGGTGCAAGAGGACCTCAAGGAAATACTGGACCTCAAGGTGTTCAAGGTCCACAGGGATTTGGGCCACAAGGACCTCAAGGTGTTCAAGGCACACAAGGTCCACAAGGATCTCAAGGTCCAACTGGTGCAGCAGTCAATATTGTAGGTACATTAGCATTAACTCAAGGAACTGAGCAATCACAATTAGGAGCATCTGGAAATTCTTGGTATCCTCCTAATGCTGGTGATGGTGTTATTGATAGTAATCTTGACAATTTGTGGGTTTATAATGGGACAACATGGACAAATGTAGGAAATATTAGTGGTCCAAGAGGACCTCAAGGAAATACTGGACCTCAAGGTGTTCAAGGTCCACAGGGATCTCAAGGTCTTTCTGGACCACAAGGAACATTTGGACCTCAGGGTGCTCAAGGTCTTTCTGGACCACAAGGAACATTTGGACCTCAGGGTGCTCAAGGTGTCATTGGACCACAAGGTGCTCAGGGTAATCAAGGTGTAAAAGGACCTCAAGGTGAAAGAGGTCCCCAGGGATCACAAGGTTTGTTTGGTCCACAAGGTGCACAAGGAGTTCAAGGAAGTCAAGGACCTCAAGGTGTTCAAGGTCCACAGGGATTTGGACCTCAAGGTTCACTTGGACCACAAGGACCACAAGGATTAGGACCACAAGGTGCACAAGGATTTAGAGGACCACAAGGTCCTGGTGGAAACAGTGGACCTCAAGGTGCTCTAGGTCCACAAGGATCCCAAGGTTCTCCTGGTGCTGCTGGGGGTGATGGTCTATCTGGACCAATTGGACCTCAAGGAAATTTTGGACCTCAAGGTCCACGTGGTCCACAAGGAAATATTGGAGTCATTGGACCTCAAGGTTCTTCTGGGATCTCAGGTCCACAAGGAGTGGGTGAACGAGGTCCACAAGGTCCACAAGGTCTACAAGGTGCACAAGGTGCTCAAGGTGCTCCTGGTCCTTCAAATTCTATTAATGCTACAAACACAACAACTGATGATACTTTCTATCCAGTATTTGTTTCGATTGCTGGAAATGATACAACACCAAGAGTTAGAACAACTTCAACTGCATTTAGTTTTAATGCAGGAACTGGAAACTTAGAAGTTGGTGGAACAGTTACAGCAAGTTCTGATGAGAGTATTAAAACTAATATTGAGACAATACAAAATGCTTTAGATAAAGTTTCACAACTAAGAGGTGTTGAATTTGATTATAAAGAAAGTGGCAAACATTCTTTAGGATTTGTTGCACAAGAAGTTGAAAAAATTATTCCAGATCTTGTTTTTGGTAATGATCCTAAATCAGTTGCGTATCAGAACTTTGTGGCTCTTCTTGTAGAAGCAATCAAAGAACTGAAAATGCAAGTTGCAGACCTTCAAAATAAAGTTAATTCACTAATATCTGAAAATAAATAATAATAAAAATGGCAGTACCAGTAGTCAATTTAACCTTAGAAAAAGGTGCTGATTTTAACACTTCTTTTAAAATTAAAACTGATGGTATTGCTGTGAATTTAACAGGATATACATTATCTTGTAAAATGAAAAAACATTCTACTGCTACAACTTCTTATTCATTTACAGCAACTGCACAAAATCCATTATCCTCTGGTATTGTAAAAATCACAATGTCTAAGACGACTATTTTATCAATTCCTACTGGTAGGTACATTTGGGAACTTTTAATTACACACTCTGGAACCACAACAAAAGCAATTAAGGGTACAGTTATGGTAGAAGGAAGTGCATCCTAATGGAAATAGAAATCAATTTAGATTCAACCTTAGAAGTGGAGGCTCTGGTACAAGTGGCAAACAGGTTAGAAGACTTAATTGATATTGATGCTAGTGATGTTCATGATAAATACGTAATAATGTATGATGCTGCTACGCAAAAGTACAAATTGGTAAATCCTGATTCTGTATTAAATGCAGCAGCAGGAACAGAAACAATTCAACCTGGGTTGGTTGGTTATGCTACTACATTCTTGAATAGAATGGATATTGATTTAGATAATAAAATTGATGTAGACGCAGGAACTTTCTAAAAAATCTAAATACTATTAAAAGGGTAGGAAACAATGCCAGCACCTGTCATTCAATTTAAGAGGGGTTCTTCAAGTGGCATTACATCATTCAAAGCAGGTGAACCAGCGTTCACAACTGACACTTTTGATTTTTATATTGGATTAGATAACACCTTAGCAAACAACAAGTTTTTTGGTTCTCACAGATATTGGACCAAAGAAACTGGTTCAAAAGGAAGTGGAGTTAATCTTGTAGAGTCTACAAGTGGAACTGATTTCATTACGCTTGCAGCACCAGCATCAGTAGGTGCAGCAGTTACTTACTATTTTCCAGCAATTCAGGGAGCAAGTTCAACAGTTCTGACTAATGATGGTAGTGGCAACCTTTCTTGGGGAAGTGGTTCTAATAATGCAGTATTTACTGGTTTTACTACTTTTACCGACACAACTGATAATACTTTAGGTAATGAAAATACTGGATCAGTTCAACTTGATGGTGGTATGGGTATCGCCAAGAACCTAACAGTTAAACAAAATCTTCATGTTGGTGGAGAATCTGAATTTGTTGGTGTCGTAACTTTTAAAGGTGGTACAATCAATCTTGGTGATTCTGACGCTGATAATGTTGTCTTAACTGCAGATGTAAATTCTGATATTCTTCCAAATACAACATCAACATTTAATCTTGGTTCTACTTCTAAGAGATGGGGTGCAATCTATGGCACCAGTTCAAACATTTCTGGTATTTCAACTCTTGGTGGGGCATTAATTTCTGGATATACCCAAATTGCAGACCTTAGAATCACTGGTATTACAACTATTTCAGGAACTATTGATGGTCAGGGTGCATTAGAAATTGATGGTCTTCTCACTTTAAATGATGGTCAAGTTGTATCTGGTGTTTCAACTTTTAACAACCCAATTGATAACAACAGTAGCTTGAGTGTTGATGGTGTAACCACACTGAATGGCAACTTACAAGTTGTTGGATTCTCTACATTCCAGAATGCTGTTGTAATGAACAGCTCACTGGCAGTATCTGGAAACACAACACTTAGTAATGCTCTTGGTGTAACTGGTATTGCAACTTTCAGTAGTAATGTCAATGTCACTGGAAGTGCAGATATTACTGGACACTTGAGAGTATCTGGTATCACAACCATTGGAGATTCTTCTGCTGATACTTTAACTGTTAATGCCACAACAACTTTTGTAGAACCAGTTGTTGGTACAATTGGCACTGCAACCAGAGCAAAGAATGTTGATGTTGCTGGAGTAGCAGTAAACCAAAATTACTACATTACTCTTGTTGATAGTTCTGGAAATGAGAAAGGGGTTGGTGTTGATTCAGAACTGCTTTATAATCCAAACACTAACAAGTTGTCAGTTCCTACAATCAATGTAGGACAATTAAATGCAGCAGATGGGGTTTCTGCAATCACTCTTTCTTCATCTACTGGTGATGTTGGTGTTACCAGCAGCCTGACTGTTAATGGAAACCTTTTTGTTCTTGGTTCTACCACACAAGTAGAAACTACAAGTTTGAAGGTTCAAGATTCTCTGATTGACCTTGGATTAGTTCAAAGTGGTGGTGTTCTTGTTCCACCTTCATCAGATTTAAATCTTGATATTGGTGTTTTGTTTAACTGGTACAGTGGTTCTGCTAAAAAAGCATCTGTATACTGGGATGACAGTGCACAAAGAGTTGGAATTGCTTCTGATGTAAGTGAGACTAATGGTGTTCTAACTGCAAGTGCTTATGCTGCAGTTGAAATTGGAGCACTTTGGGTCACTGACTGTGCAGGAACATCACAAGTCATTTCTTGCACTGGTGCAGAAAGATTCTTAAATAATATTACAATAGACGCTGGGACCTTCTGATGAATGATATTGATTATCAATCTTTGTTATCTTCTTATCAAAAAAAAGTCTCTGAACTTATCAATCAAGTGATAGTATATGAAGCTAGAATTAATTCTTTATCATCATTAACCAATGAATTAAATTCTAAATTAGGAAAATTAGAAAATCAAAAGATTACAAGGAAGAAGACAGATAACTCCTCAGAGGATTTTTGATAAATAACTAAAACTTTTACATAAGAGTTTTTACGGTATATACCAATCAATGAGGAGTTGAATGGCAGCACCCATAATAAGAATTAAAAGATCGTCAGTTCCCAAGAAAAAACCAACGGTAAATGATCTACCTTTGGGAGAATTAGGACTTAACACATATGATGCAGAGTTATATGCTCGTAGAGAAAGAACAGGTATTGGCACTGATATTGTCAGATTAGGTGCTGGTGCCACAGTTACTAATATTTTATATGTCACAACAGACGGATCAGACACAAACACAGGACAAAGACTTGGAGATGCAAAAGCAACAATTGCAGGAGCAGTTGCAGCAGCATCAGCAGGAACAGTTATTAAGGTTAGTGCTGGAACTTATATAGAAAACAATCCTGTCACATTACCAGCACAAGTATCAATTATAGGTGATAATCTAAGAGAGGTCTCAGTTCAGTGTCAGAATTCTGGAAATCTTTTTTATGTGACTACTGGAAATTATGTTGCAAACATGTCCTTTACTGGATCTGCAAATAGTGGATCTATTTTTTCTTTTAGTCCATCAGGTGCAGGAAATATAACTCAATCACCATACATTCAAAACTGTACAAATTTCATTCCTAACAGTATTGGTCTTAAAGTTGATGGAAATAATGCTATTGGAAACCTTAAAAGCATGGTTTTGGATTCCTATACACAGTACAATCAAGGTGGAATAGGAGTTTCAATTACAAACAGTGGATATGCACAGTTAGTTTCATTGTTTACTATTTGTAATGATGTTGCAGTTTACTGTGGATCTGGTGGAGCATGTGATCTAACAAACTCTAATTCTTCCTTTGGTAACTATGGTCTGGTTGCTGATGGTATCGGATCCAAAAAGTATACTGGAATAATCACTTCAACAGCAACATCAAATAGTGATACTTTTGTATTGAATTTAAATGTTCCGACTTATAATGTATCGAATGCAGTTTATGATAACATTAGTGGTGTAACAACAATTACAACTTCCTCAAATCATAACTTCAATATTGGGATGGGAGTTACACTAGCAGGTCTTGGATTTACTTGTTCATCTGGACCTGGTATTGTAACATATCCAAGTGGAAACTTTGGTTATATATTTGATATTCAATCTATTCCAGCAGCAAATCAACTTGTTGTGAATGTTGGACCATCAACTTTACCACATACTTATGTTTCTGGTGGAACTGTTAAAATAAATGTTGTTCGACCATTTGATGGGCAAGTTGTTTATTTTGATGATTTATACTACACGGTTACCAAAGTAACAGTCAGTGCTGGAGGTACAGGATATACATCAGCACCAACAGTTACTATTGCAGATCCAAATACATCTTGGGGCATTAAAGCAACAGCAGTTGCTGAGGTTTCTAATGGTAGTGTTAGTGGAATTACTATTGTCTCAAGTGGGAGAGGATATACTACTACCCCAAATGTAACTATAAGTGCACCAAATATTGGAATTAATACTGCTACAGCAACTGCAACAACAACACCAACATACTATTCTATTGTAAGTTCTACACTTCCATCAGCAGGAGTCACTACAATTACTGTAAGTGAAAATGTTCCTTATGCAGTTGGTGTTGGATCAACTGTTCCATTTTTCAAACAAAGTAGAATCTTAGCATCAGGACATTCTTTGGAATACATAGGTTCAGGTACAGATATTAACACTGCTCTTCCTTCTACAGGTGGTGTTGCAATTCAAGAAAATGAGATTGATATGAGAAATGGTGGATTAGTTGTTTATACAAGTACAGACCAATCAGGTAACTTTAGAATTGGTGATGGCGTTGTTGTAGATCAGGCAGCAGGAACAATTTCTGGAGATTCATATACTAAGAGTTTGTTCTCAACAATGACTCCATTTATCTTAGCACTAGGAGGAGAGTAAAATGGCTTTAGCACTTAATGTATTTAAAACAGTTACAACCATTATACCTACAAGTCCAGTAGGTATTTACACTGCACCAGTTGGGTATACAGGAGTTGTTTTGTTAGCACAAGTTGCAAACATTGGAGCAAACTCTCAAGACATTACCTTTTCCCATCAAAGAACTTCTGCAGGTGTTGCAGTTACTACAAGAGTTTTAAAACAATATCCTATTGCTGCTAATGATACTGCTAATCTTTTAGCAGGTAAATTAGTTCTAGAGTCTGGGGACAAATTAATTCTTTCAGGTAGTAATGGTACTGATCTTGAGTTCATTGGTAGCATCCTGGAGACATTGAACTAATGGCTAAGAATGTAAGTGGAAGGCAACAAAATATAAAAGTTGGTATTAAGTCGTATACTGAATCTCAAACAGTATTAGATGTAACTGGTAGAGTTGGTGTTAATACAACCAATGCATCAACTGATTTGGATGTTAATGGTGGGTTGAGAGTCAGAGGGTTTTTATATGATAAAGACAATCAACCAGGAACATTAGGACAAGTTTTAACATCAACAGGAACAGCATTAGATTGGGCTGATGCTGCACCATCTAATGCTATTACTGGTCTTACAATTTATGATGAAGGCGTCATTGTAGGAAGTGCAAATAGCGTTTCTGCACTGAATATTGTAGGTGTTGGTATTACTGCAACAGTATCATCTGGAAGTGGAATTGCAACAATTACAGTTAATACATTATATGGACCACAAGGAGCACAAGGAACTCAGGGTGTACAAGGTGCACTAGGACCACAAGGAACTCAGGGTGTACAAGGTGCACTAGGACCACAAGGAACTCAGGGTGTACAAGGAGCACAAGGAACTCAGGGTCCACAAGGAAATTCTGGTAGTAGAACCTATTCAGTAACAAATAGTGAAGCAAGTTCATACACAATAGATGGTGCATCCAATCCAACTTTAAATTTACTGCGTGGATTTACTTATACCTTTAGTGTTAATGCTTCTGGTCATCCATTCTGGATTAAAACTGCACAAGTTACAGGAACTGGAAGTGCTTATAGTAGTGGTGTAACAAATAATGGAACTGCTGTTGGAACAATTATATTTGCAGTCCCCTATGATGCCCCCAGTACTTTATATTATATCTGTCAGCATCATGGTGGGATGTCTGGAACAATATCAATTACTGATGTTGGACCTACAGGTGCTCAAGGTGTACAAGGTGTTTCTGGACCTCAAGGTTCTCAAGGTATTCAAGGTGTACAAGGTGCAATAGGACCACAAGGAACTCAGGGTGTTCAGGGTGTTCAGGGTGCTCAAGGTGTACAAGGAGCACAAGGTGTTCAAGGTGCAATAGGACCTCAAGGTGCTCAGGGTGTCCAGGGTGCCCAGGGTGTACAAGGTGCTCAAGGTGTTTCTGGACCTCAAGGTTCTCAGGGTATTCAAGGTGCAGCAGGTGGTGGTCCACAAGGTGCACAAGGTGCACAAGGTGTACAAGGAGCACAAGGATTCCAAGGAGCACAAGGTGTACAAGGAGCACAAGGATTCCAAGGAAATACTGGACCTCAAGGTGCTCAGGGTGTTCAGGGTGCTCAAGGTGTCATTGGACCACAAGGAACTCAGGGTAATCAAGGTGTACAAGGTACTCAAGGTGTACAAGGTGCTCAAGGTGTCATTGGACCACAAGGTGCTCAGGGTAATCAAGGTGTACAAGGTACTCAAGGTGTACAAGGTGCTCAAGGTGTTTCTGGACCTCAAGGTGTACAAGGTACTCAAGGTGTACAAGGAGCACAAGGTGCACAAGGGGTTCAAGGTGCTCAAGGATTTAGAGGACCTCAAGGTCCACAAGGAGTACAGGGTCCACAAGGTTCTCAAGGTGTACAAGGAACAGCAGGAACATCTGTTACTATTATTGGTTCTGTTGCAAATGTACTTGTCAATCCACCAAATAATGCACAAACTACATTAAATAATGCTTTTCCTGGATCTTCTTCAGGAAACGGTGTTATTGATACAGCTACAGGAAATCTGTGGGTATATAATGGCACATCTTGGAATGATGTAGGCAAGATTACAGGGCCAATTGGACCACAAGGTGCTCAGGGTGTTCAAGGTGCTCAAGGATTTAGAGGACCTCAAGGTCCACAAGGAGTACAGGGTGTACAAGGAGCACAAGGATTCCAAGGAGCACAAGGTGTACAAGGAGCACAAGGAGCACAAGGATTCCAAGGTGCACAAGGGGTTCAAGGTGCTCAAGGATTTAGAGGACCTCAAGGTCCACAAGGAGTACAGGGTGTACAAGGAGCACAAGGATTCCAAGGTGCTCAAGGTGTTCAAGGTGCATTAGGTGCTCAGGGTGCTCAAGGTGCTGTTGGAGCACAAGGTGCACAAGGAACACAGGGTGTACAAGGTGCAACTGGACCTTCTACATTAATTAATGCGACAGAAGATACAACAACTGCAACCTTATATCCAGTAATGGTTGGAGCATCTGGTTCTAACCAAACACCTAAAATTAGAGCAACATCTACTGCATTTAGTTTTAATGCAAGTAGTAATGTATTATCAACTAATGATTTTAGGGCATTTAGATACTATGATAATAATGGCAATTTTTTGTTTAGAAGAGGCTCTGCCAGTGGATCAACAAATCATATTAATTTAGCAGATAGCACTGTAGATCCCGCCACAGTAGTTGCTGAAGGTGCTGGAACTGGTATATCATGGGGTCAGAGAAGTGATAGTAACCCATATTATATAATAAGAATGGCAAACAGAAATTTTGGTGGTGCATCTTACACCAAATTAAATCTGAATTGGCACACTGGAATTATATTGGGTTCAAACGCTGCATATGGAGGAACAAGATTTTATGCAGATGCATATCCACTGAGTGAATCTCTACTTTTTCATATTAATGGTGGTTCTAATTATACTTACAAATATACTTGGATGTGGACCAATACCACTGGTTATTACTCTGATACTAATGGTTGGCATTTAGAACCAAATATCAGCTCGTCTTATGGTGGAACCATGATTCGTGGTTCTAGAAATGGTTGGAGAGGAATTCATTTCTATGAGGGAGGAAATACTCCACATGTAATGTTTGATGGATCTGCTAATGGTGGTTTCTATTATGAATCAGGTGGTAGATGGGCTTCATATTATAATTATTCAAATAATTCTTGGGGATTTGGATCTTCCACTACTTCATCTTCAGCTATAATATATGCTAGTGGAAACATTTATTCTACAGGAACAGTCACTGCTGCTTCTGATGCAAGAAGGAAAGATAATATAGTAACAATTGAAAATGCATTAGATAAAGTCTTATCACTCAGAGGTGTAACATATACACGAAATGATCTTAAGGAAAGTGATGTAAATTATGAAAAGACACAAATGGGTGTTATTGCTCAAGAGGTTGAACCAATTGTTCCTGAAGTTGTTACCTATGCAAAAGATGTTGATGAGTATGCAGTATCTTATGGAAATCTGACAGCACTACTCATTGAAGCTATGAAAGAACAGAATGAAGTAATAAATACTATGAGAAAAGAAATTGAAGCACTCAAGCAGAAATTAGGAGAATAGAATGGCACTGATTAGAGATTTTGAAATTCCTGGCACTGGAGTAACTGTTAATAATGCATATCATGTAATAGTAAAGGTTAATACCGAAAAAAGATTAAATGATGTTCTCTTGCCGCCAGATTCTTCAAGACCTGATGGATTAACCAACCAAGATAAAGGTCCAGAGGTTTATTGGAAAGCAGGATATGTTGGTAAGGTAGCAATTGAAGTCTTTTCCTCAAAACAAACAAGAGATGAAGGGAAGTCTCCAATAGGTGCTATAGCAATCAACCCAACCGAAGTTCAATTTAATGGAGTTCTATGTACGAATATTGAACAGTTTGATTTAAATTTCTTTATAGACGCAACAAGTCAACTTAGTATAGTTGATCAAGCATATAATCACTTAAAGACAACTGAGTATTATAAAGATGCGAAGAAATCATAAAATTATAGAGCAACAAATTCAAATTAAAAATTTAAAAGATGAAATCAAAATATTGAAAGAAAATTTTTAAATAATGAGTATAAATAAAAGAAAATTAAGTAAAGTATAGATATGGGATTCATTGCAAGAACTTCTGTTGGTATAGGTTCCACAGATACTGCAGGAAGAAATGCAGGAATTGGAACTGAGACTGGGACCATAATCTTAAATTCCAGTATCCCTCAAGTACAAATATGGGATGGGAGCTCCTGGCAAAGAATTGCAAATTTTGTATCATCAGTAAGTGCTACTGGAGGAACTAAAACAACTTCTGGCAATAATACTCTTCATACTTTTAATACTTCTGGTGAATTTTTAGTATCTGAAGTTCCAACTGGTTCAAATGCACCAAAAGCACTTGCCACAGTTTTAGTTATTGGTGGTGGTGGAGGTGGCCAAGGATCTCAAGGATTTGAAGGTGGTGGTGGAGGTGGAGGAGGTGGAATGGTTGAAGGAAGCAATTATCCTATTGCTGCACAACCCTACTCAATTGTTGTAGGTGGTGGTGGTGCATTCCAATCTGCAAGTGGAACCCCATCTACTGCTTTTGGAGCAACAGGAGTTGGTGGAGGATATGGAAATGGATCTCAAGGAGGTTCTGGTGGAGGTGGTGGTGGATCATGCTGTGCTCCCCCAGTAGCAGGAGGAACTTCAGTACAATCATCACAACCACTTCCAGGAACAGGAAGTTGGGCACAATATGGTAACAACGGTGGAGCTGGGATCAACCAAGGTGGTGGTGGAGGTGGAGGAGGTGCTGGTGGAGCTGGCAATAATGGGCCTGGAGGAGCTGGTGGGGGTGGAAGAGCTAATAGTATTACTGGATCCCCTGTGACTTATGCAAGAGGAGGCGGTGGTGGATATAGAACTCCTGGATCTCCTGGTAACTGCAACCCTAATGGTGGTAATATTTACCAAGATAACAGAGGAAATGGTGGTAATGTTTGTAATGCTGGAAGTCCAGGAGTTGTTATCATCAGTTATCCAACTTGATAATTTGACAATATAATGTATAATGATAATTTGACAAAATAATGTACAAAAAATAAACCTTTTTTCCTGATAAAGATACTCATAAGGTGTATATTTTTGATGGGAAAGAATGGTGGGAGATTGTCCCAAGTTCTTATTTGAAAAAACCTGATTGGACTTGATTATGAATTTGTATAAATTCAAACAAATTTCAGATAATAAAGTAGCTCCATCTTGGAGCTACTTTATCAGTATTGATAATGTATACAGTCTTGATGAATGTAGAGAAATAAAAAAAATTTTATTAGAAAAGGAAGAGCATCTTTTACATGAAACTGGTCAAAATTTAAATCAAGATATTCAATCTGGAATCATTAGGGATGGTGGTACTGGACTTGGAACTGACAGTATCACATCTAGATTTATTTACTTCAATGTCTTAAATTGGAAATATAATTTTTCTAATAAACTTAGAGATAAATTGAAGAAAAATATAGAATTCTATTTGCATCAGTATGAGTTATCCTATGATGAGTATTATGTAAAATGTTGGTTTAATGTATTAAGAAATGGGCAGAAAATTTTAAAACATCATCATTCTGATCATCCATATACATTGATTGGGGGGCATTTGACAATATGCACAAAAGATACTCATACATATTATGAAAATCCTTTTACTAATCAAGTTGCAAAAATAGAAAATACTATAGGAGATTTGACTTTATTTCCAAATTGGATTAAACACTGGACTGATCCTTATGAAGGGGATGATGTTAGAATTTCTATAGCTATGGATGTGACTTATAAGAAAGCAATTGATAATATGCCTGATTATCCAGGAAAAAATAAAATAGAATATTGTATACTATGAAACTTGAAAGTGTAAAAGAAATATTTGATGAAGTTATTGGGGATATTCCTCTTCTTTATCATTTAAATGTTACGACCCCTACTACTCCAGTAAGAAAAAGAGAACTTACAACTTCTAGTTCATTTAGACCAGATACAATAGAATTTGGTCCTGATTGTAAATCAGTAATTGTCTGGACTATTTTTAGTAGAGTTGGTCCTGACTATTATTTTAAAAATGGAATTTTACCGAAAGTCATTAATAGGTTAAATCAATTGTATGGTGGATTTGTTTATGATGAATATGTATTAAGTAGAAAACAATTTGCTATTAGATCTGGTGCTGGTAAATTGTCTAGACCATCCATGGTTTTTAGTCCTCAGTTTGGATTACAAACCAAGATAGATTTAATTCTTTCCACTCATGAGTTTGATGAGACTATTGCAATTGAAGATGAAATATATTATGATAAATGTATAGGATGTGATGCTCCTTGTGAGACTAAATGCCCTGTTGGTTGTAAAATGAATTATGAATTGAGTAATTGGGAGGGTTGTGCTAATTTTGTAGATAGTCAGTATATGTTTGACAATCCAGATAAAATCTGCAGAATTTGTCAAGATTCATGTCCATATTCTAATAATTTAATTAAAGATATTGACAACAAGTATGGTCAATTTATAGACCCTAATTTTTTACATTTAAATACTTATGGAACAAATTAAAAAAGATAATTGGTTTACCTCACCAGTTTTTTCTGGACATTGGAGTGATGCAGATGAGCATAATAAAAAAATGCTCAAGGAAATTTTAAGACTTAGGAAAACAGTTCAATCATCCAACAGAAGTTCTGTAAATGGGTGGCAAAGCGTAAAAAAATTACAAGAGTTTGATTTTATTCAAACTTTTTTAGATTTTGTTAAAGTTCCTATAGTTCAGTCTCTTCTTGATATGAATTTGGATTTATCTAAAAATAATTTGATTATAAGTCAAGCATGGGCTAATGTTAATCCTCCAAATTCTTATAATATTTCTCATCAACATCCAGATAGTTTTTTGAGTGGGGTTTACTATTTGCAATCTCCTGAAAATTCTGGAAATATTATTTTTGAGGATCCAAGAAATCCTTGGTGTTTACTTCAATCTTCTTATTTAAAATTTGATGAATTTTCAAGTTTAGAAGTTTCATATGAACCAAAAGAAGGAATGTTTATGCTATTTCCAAGTTATTTGTCTCATAGAGTTGGTCCAAATTTAAGTAAAGAAGATAGAGTTTCTATTAGTTTTAATGTTTCTATTTCTAAAGCATGAAAGATGATTTTTTCCCTACAGTTTGTGTAGATAATTTTTTTGAATCTCCTGACACTTTCAAAAAATTATCTCAGATTCTTGAATATAAAAAATGCACTAATGGTTTTTGGCCAGGAGAAAGAACTGATTCTCTCCACACTATTTCTCAATCAATTTTTGATAATTTTTTTGCAAGATTTTTTAGGATTTATTATGATTTAGAAATTGAAGAATTAAATTGGAACGCTAATCTTTATTTTCAAAAAATAAAACCATTTGATGATCCTGAATTGAACAAAGGATGGATCCACAGTGACTTTCCTTGTCTTATCGGGGGATTAGTATATTTGAATGAAAACAATGACTTAAACTCTGGGACTAGTATTTTTTCATGTTTGAACAAAGATTCTTTTTTTCTTTCCCCAGAAGAACAAGAATATAAAAGAAAGTTGTTTTTAGGAGAGGATATTGATCTTAAAAAATATAAACAACTTTATAATAATTATGAGAAGAATTTTGTAGAGACTGCAAGATTTAATTATGTTTATAATAGAATGATAGCATATGATGGCAGCACTCACCACAGAGCAAATGGATTTTATGGTAATGAAGAGGATGAAAGATTAACCTTAGTATTTTTTGTGAATGAAATTAAAGCAAAATCAGTTCCTCTAAAAAGAAGATATTGATTTTTTGTTTATAAATATGTTTGAGTCTTAAGAATATTACCCTTATGAATCGTTTCGCTAGAATTGATGGTAGTAACTTAGTTATAAACGTTATTATTGCTAATCAAGATTACATTGATTCTGGGCGTGCTGGTGATCCTGATATGTGGTTAGTTGGTGCAGATAGTCATGGTGGTTACAGACGTTATAGTCCTTCTATAGGATATACATATTCTCCAGAAGATGATGTTTTTATTCCACCTTCTCCACATAATGGTTGGGTTTTAGACAAAACAGATTTTACTTGGAATCCACCAGTTGCGAAACCAAGAGAACCTTGGATTGATTCTGATGGGACTTATAATAATTACCTTTGGGATGAAGAAAAACTGGAATGGTATGTTCACAGTAAACCATATATTGACACTTCAGAATCATCTTCTTGATTGGCAATTTTTAGTAAATTTTTACATTATATAAATTTAAATGGCATATCCTACATTATGGTATTCTACTGAAATACCAAAAGATTTGATAGAAATTTTAGAAAAAGATATTAAAAGTTTTGATTTGGAAGCAAAAGAATCAAGACTTCATGGTGATGAAATTGATAAATTTATTCGTGATAGCAAAAATGCTTGGATTCCTACCTCTCATTGGATTGGGGGATTTGTTTGGCATTATATTCAAAGAGCTAATAGAGAAAATTTTCTTTATGGTTTGACTGCTATTGATGGAGAAAATCTTCAATATACTCAATATGGTGAAGGACAATATTATCATTGGCATATTGATGCTGGTATTGATACTGCATACAGACCTCAAAAAATTGTTAGTTCAAGCACTAATATTTCCCAAGACCTTTCAACAATTCAAGGTGAATATGTAAGGAAACTTTCATTTTCTATTCAACTTTCTGATCCAGAAGATTACTCTGGTGGAGAATTTCAATTTATGAGTCTTGATAATAGTAGCACTTATTTTGCACCAAAGCCAAAAGGAACTATAATTATATTTGATTCAAGATCTCTTCATAGAGTTCGTAAAGTCAAATCTGGAATGAGAAAAAGTTTAGTTGGTTGGGTTGTTGGACCTCGTTGGAGATAATTTATGATGAAAGAATATGTATCAACAGGAGGAATTTATGAGGATGGATATGTGCGTCCTATTATTCCTTATAGGAAAATGTCAAAGAATGAAAATTTTGAGAGGGATGGATATTTATTTCTTCCAAAATTTATTCAAAACCCAGAAGTATTAAAAGAATATCCTTTAATAGATGAAAATGGGAATAGAGTTACTGGGGTAATAAAATACGAAAGAAAAGGAAAGACTAAATTTATACCAGAAGATGGTGTAAAAGGAGCTCTTGCTAGGTATAATATACCCAAATACAAAGAAGTTCATTTTTTAATTAAAAAGTCTATTGAAAAAATCCTTGGAATGGATTTGTATCCAACATATTTTTTTGATAGATTTTATTTTGAAGGACATCATTTAACTCGTCATGTAGATCGTCAGGCTTGTGAAGTCAGTGTAACTCTACAAATTAGTTCTAATCATCCTAATGATCCTTGGCCTATTTGGTTTGATCTGCCAGATAGATCAGAGAAATGCGTTTTAATGGATGATGGAGATGCTGTCATTTATAAAGGGTGTGAAAGGGAGCATTGGAGAGATGCACTTCCATCAAGATATAATAAAACACAAAGATTTTGGAGAAAAGTGAAAAGACTTTATGATGATACTTATCATCATCAAATTTTTCTTCATTATGTTGATGCAAATGGCCCTTTTGTTCACTATGCTTTTGATGCTAATAAATAAATCTTAGTTGATAATTTTATATGGAAACTGTTGCAATCCATTTTGCTGAACTAGATGACAATAACACAGTTTTAAGTGTAATAGTGATAAGTAATAATGATTTAATTGACAAAAAAACTGGAGAAAGACATGAATCTTTGGGGGATGCTCTTTGTAAAAAACTGACAGGAAGCAAGAATAGATGGATTGAAACTTGTTATCATGGATCAATTAGAAAAAATTACGCTGGTCTTGGATATACTTATGATGAAGAACTTGATGCATTCATTCCTCCTAAAAGATATGAGTCATGGGTTCTTAATAAAGAAACTGCTCTGTGGGAATCCCCACTAGGACCTGCACCTGAGCGTACTCAAGAAGAAAAAAATGCTAGATATCTTTATATTTGGAATGAAACTTTAAGGGAATGGGTATTGACTCCACCACCACTTGACAACACCTCACAATCCTGATAAAATCACTCTGTTGGGGTTGAAAGATAAGTTATACAAAACTCTTAAGGACACTTTGGGAACTGACCACAGAACCCCCTAAGGTGTCCTTTTTCATGCTATCCTGTAAGGACAGTAAAGAAATTACATGGCAGTCAACTTAGAAGTTAAAGGATCTCTTGCAAAGTGTCTTGCAACAGAGAATCTGATTGTAGAGCACAAGAAAGTGCCTACTGCTATGTTTGATGTAGATCGTAGGGTTCTGACTCTGCCTATGTGGAACAAGGCATCTGCAACTGTTTATGATCTTCTTGTAGGTCATGAAGTAGGTCATGCACTGTTCACTAATAACATTGATTGGACAGAAGAGTATCCTGATGTTCCTAAAGATTTTGTGAATGTAATTGAAGATGTTCGTGTAGAACGTCTGATGAAGAAGAAATATCCTGGTCTGTGTAGGACTTTTTACAATGGATATAATGAACTGAATGGAGATGATTTCTTTTCAGTAAAGGATGAGAATCTTGATAATCTCTCCTTTATTGATCGCATCAACATGTACTACAAGATTGGTGCATTTCATAACATTGCATTTTCTGATGAAGAGAATGAGTTCGTGACGCGCATCAGCAAACTGGAAACCTTTCAAGAAGTTCTTGACATTGCTCGTGAGATTGTTAAGTTTCTAAACTATAAACGTAAGAAACTTGATGAGATGCCTGAGATTTCTCAAGAACAAAATGTTGGTGGAGAAGAAGTACAACTTCCTGCAGATTCCCAGAATACTGCAGATTCTGTGGATATGGATCAAGAATCAGAGGAATCTTCTGAATCCAATCAAGAATCTCAAGGTGATTCTGTAACTATGAGTCAGGAAGATCTTTCTGGTGGTGGTCATGAACCAAGCGATACGCATGGAGAATTTGAGTCCAAGACCTCACAATCTTTTGATGAGAAAACACAGGATTTGACCAGTAAGTATGGTGCTGCGACTACCTATGTGGAGTTGCCTGAAATCTATCTTGAGAATGTGATTATTCCTAATGATTTCATTCATGCCAAGTGTAAAGAATACTATGCAGAGCATAACTCACAATGGGTTCAAGAATGGAAACAACAAGTAACAGCAGAGTATATGGACTATAAAAAGTCTGCTGAGAAAGAAGTTTCTTACCTTGTCAAAGAGTTTGAGTGTAAGAAGTCTGCTGATCAGTATGCACGTTCTACTACTGCACGTACTGGTATTCTTGATACTTCTAAACTGCATACTTACAAGTTCAATGAAGATCTGTTCAAGAAAGTTTCTATCATCCCTGATGGTAAGAATCATGGTCTGATCTTTATTCTTGACTGGTCTGGGTCCATGTCTAAGTGGATCTTGGATACTTGTAAACAACTCTACAACTTGATTTGGTTCTGCAAGAAAGTCAATATTCCTTTTGAGGTGTATGCTTTCAGTGTAGATTGTAATTCTTATGTGGAACTGCAACCAAATCATCCTCCTATCTACAATAAAGTAGAGGGTGTTCTTGCTCCTGAAAATAGTTTCAGACTGCTCAATTTCTTCACTAGCAAGACAAATGCTCGTGATCTGGATACTCAGATGAAGAACATTTGGGCAGCATGTCATGCCTTCCAGAAAGGTAGTGGTGCTGTTCCACGTCACCTTGATTTGTCAGGTTCTCCTATTGGTGATACCATGCTTGCACTTCATTATCTGATCCCTGATTTCCAAAAGAAAACTAAAGTTCAGAAAGTGAATGTTGTGTTCCTAACTGATGGTGAAGGATATGTGAATACTTCTACCAAAGAAAAGCATGGTCATGTAATTCCTACTAGGGAAACATACACTACTGTTCGTGATAAAAAGAATGGTAGAATCTATGCTGAGTATGAGTATGGTAACTTCCCCAAATATTCCAAAGTTCTTCTTTCTACCCTGAAAGATAAGTTTCCTACTGTGAACTTTGTCAACTTCAGAGTTGTTCCTGGTAGAGATTTCAAAACCTGTTATGATTGGTATGGCAAGGAGTTTGGTGACTATGAGAAAGTAAAGGCAGTTTACAAAAAGGAACAGTTCATCACATTCTCTGGAACTGGTTATGATCAGTTCCATGTCATTCCTACCACAACGCTATCACAAGATGAAGAGTTTGTTGTAGAGGAAGGTGCTACAAAAGCACAAATCAAATCTGCATTTACTAAGATGCTTGGTAAAAAGAAGACAAATAAGAAATTGTTGTCTTCCTTTGTTGATATGATTGCCTGATGTGACAGTTGGGGTAGTGTCTATGCTACCCCCTAAACTGCCCTAAACTATGCTACTATTACAAAGTAATCAACCCAAGACCATGCAAAAACAAATCATTAGTTTGCTAACAGAACAATTTGGCACTGAGGTAGATGCTGCTGCTGTTAAAGTAGTGGCAGAACAAGTCAATACAACTTATGCTACAGCATCTAAGTATCTGCAAGCATATAAAGTTGGTCGTGGCAAATGGAATCTGGAAGCAACTGTGAAAGAACTGGAAGAAACATACAATGCACCTGCTGCTGAGGGAACTGATACTGTTCAGACTCTTGCATCAGTTACTCAAAACTTGATTCCTAAAAAAGATGATACCTTCGTCAACTTTGGTAACTTTAGTGATATTAAGAAAGTTGTATCCTCTGGTTTCTTTTATCCTGCCTTCATTACTGGTCTTTCTGGTAATGGTAAAACTTTTTGTGTAGAGCAAGCATGTGCACAGTTGGGTCGTGAACTGATTCGTGTCAATATTACTATTGAGACTGATGAAGATGATCTGATTGGTGGGTTTCGCCTTGTAAATGGTGAAACTGTATGGCACAATGGTCCTGTGGTTGAGGCAATGGAACGTGGTGCAATCCTCCTTCTAGATGAGATTGACCTTGCTTCCAATAAAATCATGTGCCTCCAGTCAATTCTGGAAGGTAAAGGCGTATTCTTGAAAAAGATTGGTAAGCATATTATTCCCAAACAAGGGTTTAATGTGTTTGCCACTGCTAATACCAAAGGTAAAGGTTCTGATGATGGTAGGTTTATTGGCACTAATGTGCTGAATGAAGCATTCTTGGAGAGGTTCCCTATCACCTTTGAACAAGACTATCCTACCCTAACTGTTGAGACTAAAATCTTGACAAAAGTTGCTCAATCACTTAACATTCCTATGATTGGTGAGCATATTGATTTTATTAAACACCTGTGCACATGGTCTGAGATTATTCGTAAGACCTTTGCAGATGGTGGAATTGATGAAGTAATCTCTACTCGTCGTCTTGTTCATATCATCAAGGCATATTCTATCTTTGGCAAGAAAGATAAAGCAATTAAAGTTTGCCTAAATCGCTTTGATGATGAAACTAAAACCACTTTTGTGGAACTGTATGACAAGATTGATGCAGAGTTTCAGCAATCAGATGAGCAGGTTGCTACTTTCTAGTAACCTGCCTATATAAAAAATACCTTACTCAGTAAAATCCCTATGAACACTCTTTTTCTGGAAAAAGACGAAGATGAAATCTACGAAGTTCTGGAAGATAATAGAGAAGAAGTAGAAGATGAGTATAGGGAAGATAGAATGGAACAGATGATTTCCAGATATGGTTATTGAGGAGTTTACCATGATTCAGAACATAGAGGAAATCATTCATTTAGAGCACTATCAGGAGCTCAAAGAGTTTGCAGAATATCTTGGTGTTGATTACGAAGATTACTTAGAGTTTCTGCATCCTGATGTTGACTTTGATGACATTTCCAGATAACATATAGGGGTGGAAGGTTGCCCCACAGAGAGTGAAGCCAAAGGGATAAGGCACGTGGACAACACATTCAGTAGTTGGTTCGAGTCCAACCACTCTCTACTTGTTTCAGTAGCTCAGTTGGATAGAGCAACTGCCTTCTAAGCAGTCGGTCACTGGTTCGAGTCCAGTCTGAAACGTTCACCATACATTAAAAACATGACTATTCTGAGTATTGAATCTTTTTATCAAGATGAAGAAAAATTTTATGTTACTGCTATGGTAGAAGATGTAGTACAAGTTTATGCACAAACATATTATGAACCTGCTGAATATGGTCCTGCACTGTGCGAAACAACTTTTACAATAGATAATGAAGAATTACGATCATTAGTTATTCCAGATAATGATGAAGAATTGGTCAAGTTTTTAGAAGAGCTTGACTTAAATTGGAAAATGGTAGATAATAGTGATGATTACTTTGAGTGATATATGATTAGAGCTCTTATTACTGGTGGTGCAGGATTCATTGCCCACCACATGATTGGTAAAATTTTAAAGGAAACTGATTGGGAAGTTGTTACACTGGATCGTCTTGATTACAGTGGCAATCTCAACAGATTGGATGACCTTCTGACTACATCTTGTTCTGCTGATGAGCGTAAAAGAGTCAAGGTAGTATTTCATGACCTGAAAGCAGAACTGAATCCTCTAGTTAGATCACAAATTGGTCCTGTTAATTATATTTTCCACCTTGCTGCTGGTTCCCATGTAGATCGCAGTATTGATTATCCCATGGAATTTGTGATGGATAATGTTGTAGGAACCTGCAACATTTTGGAGTTTGCTAGAACTCAAGAGAACCTTAAAAGATTCATTTATTTCAGCACTGATGAAGTCTTTGGTCCTGCACCAGAAGGTATCAAATACAAAGAGAATGATAGATACAATTCTACCAATCCTTACAGTGCAACTAAAGCAGGTGGAGAAGAACTTGCTGTTGCCTATGAGAACACCTATGGTCTTCCTGTGTACATTACTCACACCATGAATGTCTTTGGTGAGCGTCAGCACCCAGAGAAGTATATTCCTATGTGCATTAAAAGAGTTCGTGATGGTGAGACTGTGACAATTCACAGTGACCCTACTAAAACTACTCCTGGTTCACGTCACTATATCCATGCAGAAGATGTTGCAGATGCTGTTCTGTTCCTTGCAGGTAAGAAGTTTACTGAAACTACTTATGGTGGTGCCAAATGTTCTAAGTTTAATATTGTAGGTTCAGAAGAACTGAATAATCTTGAACTGGCACAGATTATTGCAGAGGCAGAAGGTAAGGAACTTAAATATGATTTGGTAGATTTCCACTCTTCACGTCCTGGTCATGATTTGAGATATGCTCTTGATGGTGACAAAATGAAAGAACTTGGTTGGGAACCTGCTAAGTCAGTCAGAGAAAGAATTGCTGATGTCACAAAATGGACACTTGAAAATAATCGCTGGATTACTATTTGAATAGATAGTTTATAGTGTAGGAGAAGTGAATGGTTCCCCTGCTATTACCAACAATCATCACATGTTCAAGTGCTATTGCCATAGTAAATCGTCTTACATCTGTGGGGGGATTGTCTTTACATCAGAGGATGGAAATAGTATCTGAATTTAAACAAATTATTCCTACATGTCCTATTACTGTAGAGAAGGATGAACCAATCAAAAAGTAGAGCTATAGATTTGATGGTTGAAGATTTACACACTGCACATCATGAAATTAGATGTACAGCAAAGAAAGATGGTTGTGAAGAAGATTTAAATGTAATAAAGCAACAGTTACTGGACTATCTCAATTTTCTGAAAAAAACTCCATGATCTATTACTATACATTGTTTACTATTTTTTCCATTATAGCGACTATGGTGGTAATAGATCAAAATGTTGGAGAATACATTGTACTAATGTCTAAGTTAGTTAAATCAAAAATAGAAAGATTGTACTGGATGGTTAGATTCCATCCAGTTCTTTTATCATCACCTATTGTTAAATGGTGGATGATGAGAAAGCACATAAGGACAGCTGAGAAACTGGTACAGGAACTTTCCCAGAAGCAGAGGGACGTGCTATAATATAAGTATATTCAACCAAGATAAATGACCTACAAAGCAACTCTCAAGGTTAAATTTGATACTGAATGGAGTTCCATCCATTACAGTAGTGGTTTTACTGATATGATGCTCCCTGAAGAGCATTATACTTTTGAGGTTCCTGCTGAAGACCTTAATGTTTATCAACTGTTTCGCTTCTTTGCAACTGTTGCTCGTGCAATAGGTCACGATGACATCAACATCATGAAAGGTGCTTGTGGTGTCGCATTTGGTGAAGACCGAAGTGTAGAGGATATGCGTAAGGTTGCTGATGAGTTCGAATTGACTTTGGGTGAAGACCTGAGGAAGAAGTTTGAAGATATGCAGCAGGCAGAAGAAGAGTGGGAGCGTATCAAAAAAGGTATTGAGGGAAAT
>Ga0194127_10001470_pt1 | contig 34463 bp, 29 predicted proteins | sample TA2KigC100mmetaG_FD_148624 | JGI IMG/M metagenome (GOLD analysis project Ga0194127, IMG submission 148624) | Freshwater microbial communities from Lake Tanganyika, Tanzania - TA2015036 Kigoma Deep Cast 100m | ecosystem: Environmental > Aquatic > Freshwater > Lake | place: Tanzania: Lake...
GGGGGGCGTCGCGGGACAGGAAAAAGGGACCGCCCCGCCGGTCCGGGGCGCATCTCCGGTTCCTTGACCTGATCCTGCGGGCGCCTCGGAATCCGCAGGCTACGGGGATCCGGCGAACGGACAGCCCGTGCGAGCGTTGCCGTCATCCTTGCACCGGACCGGAGATGCGCCGCCGGTCCGGCCCGCTAACGCAATCCTCATGCTTCCTTCACAGGACGGTGACCGCGGCGGACCACCGTCGGGCGAGCCGGATGCGCGCGGCGGGTGATTGCGGCTGGCGGCTCGGCGCGGCGGACGGTAGGATGGCGCGGGCTCGGGCCGCGCGACGGGAGGGCGGCATGTCGAAGGAACACATCCTGGTGATCGAGGACGAGGACGACATCCAGGAGCTCGTCCGCTACACGCTGTTGAAGGAGGGCTTCCGCGTCACGATCGCCGGCGACGGCGAGTCGGGCGTGGAGAGGGCCCGCGAGGGCGGGTTCGACCTCGTCCTGCTCGACCTCATGCTGCCGGGCATCGACGGCATGGAGGTCTGCCGCATCCTCCAGGGCGATCCCCGCACCTCGTCGCTGCCGGTCATCATGATCACGGCGCGGAGCGAGGAGAGCGACGTCGTCACGGGCCTCCGGATGGGCGCCGAGGACTACGTCACCAAGCCGTTCAGCCCCAAGGTCCTCCTGGCGCGGATCCGCAACGTCTTCCGCCGGCGCAGCCGCCATGCGGCCGCCGAGGAGCCGGTGAAGGTCGGCGATCTCCTCATTCATCCCGGGCGGCACGAGGTGACGCTGAAGGGCCGGCCGCTGACGCTTACGCCGACGGAGTTCGGCATCCTGCACTTCCTCGCCTCGAAGCCCGGCTGGGTGTTCAGCCGCGAGCAGATCGTCGACGGCGTCAAGGGCACGGACTATCCCGTGACCGACCGCTCGGTGGACGTCCAGATGGTCAACCTGCGCCGGAAGCTCGGCCGCCACGCGGATCTGCTCGAGACCGTCCGGGGCGTGGGCTACCGCTGCAAGGAGACCTGATGCGCCGCCGACGCCTGATCTGGCACGTCGTTCCGCACTTCCTGATCATCGCCGCCCTGTCGACGGCCGTGGCGGCGTGGTTCGCGGACCGGGCGATCCGCGGCTTTCACATCGATCGCGTGGCGGAGAATCTCGCGGTCCAGAACCGCTTCCTCCAGGACCTCCTGCCGGCCGACCCCGCCGCGGCGGACGCCGGCCCCGCGCTGGCGGCCGCGATCGACGCCGGTCGCCGGGCCGCGCCGGGGACGCGGGTGACGGTGATCGCCCCGGACGGCCGTGTCCTGGCCGACTCCACGGCCGACCCCGCCCACATGCAGCCCCACCAGGGCCGCCCCGAGGTCGCGGCGGCGCTGCGCGGGAATCCGGGCCGCGACATGCGGCTGAGCGACACGACCGGCCGGAGCACGCTCTATCTCGCCCTGCCCCTCCGCGCCGGGGACCGCGTCACCGCCGTGCTCCGGACCGCCGCCTCGATCGAGGAGATGGAGCAGGTGCTCGCCGACCTCCAGCGCCGGATCGTGCTGCACGGAATCGCCGTCGTGGCGATCGCCATCGTCGTCGCCTTCCTCCTGTCCAGCCGGGTCCTGCGGCCCCTGGCCGAACTCGAGCGGGGCGCGGCGCGGTTCGCCGCCGGCGATCTCTCGCACCGCGTTCCGGTGCCCGACGCCCGCGAGATCTCGGCCGTCGCGGAGGCGATGAACCGGATGGCGGAACAGTTGCGCGAGCGCATCGACGCCATCGAGACGCAGCGCGCCGAGGTCGAGACCCTCCTGGCGAGCCTGGGCGAGGGCGTGGTGGCGGTCGGCGCGGACGAGCGGGTGCTGTACGCGAACGGGCAGGCGGCGGATCTGCTGAACACCGGCGCGGCGGAGGCCCGCGGTCACGACCTGAGGGAGGCGATCCGTCACCCCGAACTCCAGGAGGCCGTCCTGAAGGCGATGCGCTCCGGCGAGCCCGTCGAGGCCGGCGTGGTGATCCGCGGCGACCGGGAGATCTACCTGCAGGGCCGGGCGGTCCCCCTGCGCGACGCGGGGGGCCAGCCCCGCGGCGCGGTGGTCGTGCTCAACGACCTGACGCGGATCCACCGGCTGATGGTGATGCGTCGCGACTTCGTGGCGAACGTGTCGCACGAGCTGAAGACCCCGCTCACGTCGATCGGCGGCTTCGTGGAGACGCTGCTGGACCCCGATCCGCCGCCGGCCGACGAACAGCGGCGGTTCCTCGGCATCGTCCTCCGGCAGGTCCACCGCCTGCAGTCGCTCGTCGACGACCTGCTGGGGCTCGCCCGCATCGAACAGCAGGCGGAACAGGGCACGATCGAGACGGCCCCGGCCGCGGCGCGGGAGCTCATCGACGAGGCCGTCGAGACGTGCCGGCAACTGGCGACGGACCGCGGCGTCGGCATCGACGTGGAGGCGCCGGAGGAGCTGACCGCGCGCGTCGACGCCGGCCGCATCGGCCGCGCCATCGTCAACCTTCTCGACAACGCCATCAAGCACAGCCCCGAGGGCGCCCGGGTCGTCGTCGCCTCCCGCGATGCCGGCCCCGACCTCGAGTTCTCCGTCACCGACCGCGGCTGCGGCATCGAACCCCGGCACCTGCCCCGCCTCTTCGAGCGCTTCTACCGGGTCGACAAGGCGCGCAGCCGGCGCGAGGGCGGCACCGGGCTCGGCCTGGCCATCGTGAAGCACATCGTCCACGCGCACGGCGGACAGGTCGCCGTCGAGAGCCGCCCCGGCGAAGGCAGCCGCTTCTCGTTCCGCATCCCCAAGGCCGGCCCGCCGGTGGGGCAGGCCTGATCCGGCGCCCCCCGCGGATGGGGTCCATTACCGAATCCAAATAATCCTCTCACACGCCCCTATCCGGGGTCTTGCACGCTGGCCTCCAACAACGGCCCTCGGGAGGCCGGGATGCGGCGGGGCCGCCGCGTCCAAGGATGCTGGAGAGCTCCACGCAACGGAGGACGGAACGAATGAAGATCAATGCCGCGACGATGACCGCGATCGCCGTGCTGGCCTCGGGCGCACCCCTGGCCCGCGCCGCATGGTTCGACACCACGGAGGTGAAGGGCGACCTTCGCTACCGGTTCGAATACATCGATGAGGAAGGCCGCGACGACCGCTACCGCGACCGCATCCGCGCCCGCCTCGGCGTGTCGTCCAAGGTCAACGACGAGGTCAAGCTGACCCTGCAGCTGAGCACCGCGGAGTCCAACGGGGACGGCGAGGGCGATCCGATCTCCGGCAACCAGTCGCTGAAGAACTTCGGCACCCGCAAGGGGATCTACCTCGACCTGGCCTGCTTCGACTGGAGGCCGGCCGCGCTGCCCGGCCTGAGCCTCTCCGCCGGCAAGACGAAGAACCCCTTCATCTGCGTCGGCGACTACCTCTGGGACAGCGACTACAACCCCGAGGGAATCGGCCTCAACTACGCCCTCGGCGGCGACGTCCAGTTCGTGGCCAACGGCGGCTACCACTGGATCCAGGAGCGGAGCGCCGATGACGACTCCATGATGTACGGCGGCCAGCTCGCCCTGAACGTCAAGGCCGGCGACATGAGCACCGTCACCTTCGGCGGATCCTACTACGGCTTCACCGAGGTCGAGGGCCGGCAGGTCTTCGACTGGCAGGGCGAGGAGCGGTCCTACGGCAACTCCACCGTCAACCTGATCGACGGCACGACGACCAACAAGGCCTATGCCAACGGATTCGGCACCGCCGAGGGCTTCGTCCAGGTCGCCTTCGACGTCGCCATCCCGATCACGGTTTTCGGTTCCTACGCCGTCAACGGCGAGGCGGACGCCGACGACACCGGCTTCATGGCCGGGATCAAGCTGGGGAGCGCCAAGGAACCCGGCACCTTCGAGTTCGGCTACGACTACCGCCGGCTCGAGGCGAACGTGTTCCCCGGCGCCTTCACCGACTCCGACTCCTTCGGCGGCGGCACCGATGCGCAGGGCCACCGGTTCAAGGCGGCCTACCAGATCCACAAGAACTTCCAGTCGGCGGTGTCGTTCTTCCTCAACGAGAAGAAGATCTCGAACCCGCACGACTACAACCGGCTCCAGGTCGACCTGATCGCGAAATTCTGAGTCCCGTGCGCCGCGCGGGCCGGCGGTCCGGCCGGTCCGCGCGGCGCACGCCTTGACAGGGCCGCAACCCTGTCGTTTGCTGGATCCACCAACCGGAGGCACCATGTCCGTCCATCTGGACCGGGAGATCGCGCGGCTCAAGAAGGTCATCCTCGAGATGTGCGCGCGGACGGAGCAGGCCGTCCAGGACGCCGCCGCGGCGCTGGCGGACCGGAACGACGGGCTCGCCCGCCGGGTCATCGAGGCCGACGACCGGATCGACCGGTTCGAGATCAGCGTCGAGGAGGACTGCCTCAAGGTGCTGGCCCTGCACCAGCCCGTCGCGTCGGACCTGCGCTTCCTCGTCGCCGTGATGCGGCTCAACCGCGACCTCGAGCGGATCGGCGACCTCGCCGTGAAGATCGCCGAGCGGGCCCTCGCGCTGAACCGCCAGCTGCCCGTCGAGGAGGCCGTCGACTTCGCCCCCCTCGCCCGCATGACCCAGTCCATGCTCCACCGCAGCATCGACGCGCTGATCAACCTCGACGGAGCCCTGGCCCGGGAGGTGATCGAGTCCGACGACGAGGTCGACGCCGGGAACCGGGCCATCGTCGCCCGCGTGAAGGACATGATCCGGACCGACCCCACCGAGCTCGACTCGCTCCTCCACCTGATCTCGATCGCGCGGCACTACGAGCGCATCGCCGACCACGCGGTCAACATCGCCGAGGACGTGATCTACCTGCTCGACGGGCGCATTATCCGGCACCCCTCCCTCGGCGCGCCCGCGGCGACATGATTCGGGCGCATCTCCGGTTCATTGACCGGATCGTGCGGGCGCCTTCGTCATCGCTGAGCAGGACCGGCGATGCGCCCACATGATTCCGATCGCGCCGACGGGGTTGCACTCGCACCCGCCCGGTGGCATCGTGTCCGGCTTATGCGCTCCCCGGCCATGGTCCTCGGAATCCTCGGCTCGATCCTTGTCCTGGAGGCCGGGGCCGGCCCCGGTCACGAGCCCCTCCCGCCCGCCTTCCCGCCCGCGGAAACCGCGTCGGTCACGGGGGCGTTCCGCGTCGCCACGTACAACATCGAGAACTTCGCCGACGGCGTGGACGACCGTGACCGCCCGCCGCCCCAGGCCCTCGCGCAGGCGAAGGACGCGGCTGCGATCGTCGACCGGCTCGCCCCGGATGTGATCGTGCTGCAGGAGATCGAGAACGCGGCGGCGCTCGCGCTCCTGAACGGCGCCCTCGCGCGCCCCTACCCCGTCGGGTTCATCACGGACTTCCGCCCGCCCTCGGGGCGCGTCGGTCCGCACAACGTGGCGGTGCTCTCGCGCGTGCCGCTGCGCGACGTCGTCGAGCGGGATTTCGGCGCCATGGAGGGCGACGTGGTCCCGACGCGGGGCTTCCTCCGGTTCGGCATCGACCTGCCCGGCGGCCGGCGGCTCCTCGTGATGGCGACGCACCTGAAATCCAACTACGGCCAGTCCTCCCGCAACCAGGCCCAGCGCCGGATCGCGATCGAGGCCATGCGGGCCGACGCGGATGCCGCGCTGGCGGGCCCGGGCGGACCGGACCTGGAGATCCTCGTCGCGGGCGACATGAACACCGACCCGGACAGCCCGGAGTTCGCGAAGGACCCCACCCTCGACGCCTTCCGCGACTGGGTGGATCTGTGGCGGGGACGCCCCCTCGGCGAACGCGGGACGTGCCCCACCCGGCTCGGGGATCCCTCGCGCGAGTTTCCGCCCGCCGCGTTCGACCGGATCCTGGTCTCGCCGGCCCTGACCAACCGGCCGTGGACCGTCACGGCGCCGCGACGCCTGGCCGAGGGGGTGAACACGAAGGACATCTTCGCGATCCCGGGCACGGGACGGGGCCACGTGTCGGACCACTACCCGGTCGCGGTCGAGATCGTCCCCTGACGGGCCGGCCGGGCTCAGCGGATGCGGCACATCCGGCGGAAGAGCGACGCGCGCTCCTCGATCGCCGCCGGGGACAGCGCCCCGAGCCTCTCCAGGCTGAAGGCCTCGACGTTGAACGACGCCACGACGCTCCCGTAGAGCATCGCCCGGGCGATCGCATCGGTCGACACGCGGCCGCCGGCCGCGAGCCGGCCCATCAGGCCGCCCGCGAAGGAGTCGCCCGCGCCCGTGGGATCGACGACGTCCTCGAGCGGGTACGCCGGCATCAGCAGGATGCCGTCCTCCGAGAACAGCACGCTGCCGTGCTCGCCGCGCTTGACGAGGATGTACCGCGGCCCCATGTCGCGCAGGATCCGCGCGGCCCGGATGAGGTTCCGCTGGCCGGTGAAGTGGTGCGCCTCGGATTCGTTGACGGTCAGCAGGTCGACCTGCGCGACGAGCGTCCGGAGGTCGGCGTTCGCGATCCGGATCCAGAGGTCCATCGTGTCGGCCATCACGAAGTCCGGCCGCCGTTCCATCTGCCCGAGCACGTGCAGCTGCAGGGCCGGGGCGATGTTCGCCAGGAACACGAACGGGGCGCGGCGGTACGACGGGGGCAGGCGCGGCTGGAAACTCCGGAAGACGTTCAATTCCGTCTTCAGCGTCTTCCGGTTGTTCATGTTCTTCGCGTAGACGCCGGACCAGCGGAAGGTCGCGCCCTCCGCGGTCTGGAGGCCGCGCATGTCGATGCCGAGCTTGCGGAACAGCGACCGGCCCTCCCGCGGGAAATCCGTCCCGACGACGCCGACCATGCCGGTCTTCACGAAGCCGGCGGCGGCGGCGCAGGCGTAGGACACGGACCCGCCGAGCACGTCGGTGCGGCTGTCGCGCGGCGTGCGGACGGTGTCGAGTCCGATGGAACCAACGACGATGAGGCGGGGGTCTTGGCGCATGGGCGGCTCCGTGAATCGGTCCGGCGGACGGGCTATCCGAGGATTTCCTCGATGCGCTCGCACAGGATGTGCATCAGGAGGTGGTGGCCCTCCTGTACGCGCGGCGTGTGCGAACTGGCGGCGACGGTCAGGCAGCGGTCGGCCAGCTCCGGCATCCGGCCGCCGGCCCCGCCCGTCAGCGCCAGCGTCCATACCCCCGCCGTGCGCGCCGCCTCGAGCGCGAGACAGACGTTGCGGGAGGTCCCGCTGGTGCTGAACGCGACGAGGGCGTCGCCGGGGCGCCCGAGGGCGAGCACCTGCTTGGCGAAGGCCTCGTCGAAGCCGAAATCGTTGCCCACGGAGGTCAGGATGGAGGTGTCGGTCGTCAGTGAAACCGCCGCGTAGGGCCGGCGGTTGACCAGGAACCGGTTGACCAGTTCGGCGGCCATGTGCTGCGCGTCGGCCGCGCTGCCGCCGTTGCCGCAGAGGAGGATCTTGCCCCCGTCGCGCACGCGGCGCGCGAGTTCGGCGGCGCATTCCTCCGCGGGCTGCCGCAGGGCGGTCAGAACCTCGTGCGTGACGGCCAGGGATTCCTCGGCGATGCGGTCCCAGTTCATGCCGGCGGCTGGGCCTCTTCGAAGGACGGGCCGTCCCCGGGCTGCGGGGCGCGAACCACCGGCTCGCGCGTCGGCGGGGTGCCGACGAACTCGCGGACGGTGACATCGATCGTTTCGATCTCGGCGATGCCCAGGTCCGCCTGGATGCAGTTCTTCGCCCGTTCCTGGAGGCCGCGGCTGATCTCGGCCACGGGCCGGCCCACCTGCACGCGGCAGTGCAGGTCGATCGCGAGGCGTCCGGACCGGACCGAGACCACGGACCGGAGAGACTCGACGCCGGCGAACTCCGAGGCGAGCCGGCCGAGGTAGTCGCGGATCGCGTCCAACCGGACCCGGACCTCCCCGTCGGGATTGCGGAACGCCAGGTGCCGTTCCGCCGTCGTCCGCGTGACCAGGCTCAGCGGCCAGAGCGCCGCGAGCCCGACCAGCAGGACGCCGGCCGGCAGCGCGAACTCGCCCCGGGTCCCGATCCATGCCCCGAGGCCCCACGCATCCGAACCGTGCCAGGCCGAGTGGGTCACGCAGAGGCCGGCCGCGAGGACCACGGCCCACACCGCGACGCCGAGGGCCACGCGAACCGCCTTCATTCGCCCGTCTCCTTCTCCGGCGGCGCCTTCTCCACCTCCGGGACCTGGATGTTCTGGACGACGACGTTGACGCCCTTCACGGGCTTGCCCGTCATCTGCTCCACCGCCTGCCGGACCTCGGTCTGGACCTGCCACGCGACCTTCGGGATGTTCACCCCGTATTCGACGACCACGTTGAGTTCCAGCACGATGCCGTTCTCGACGATCTCGACGTGCACGCCGCGGTCGTTCGGCTTGCGCCCCACGATGCCCGCGATGCCGTCGACGATCGACCCGACGAGGTCCACCACGCCGGGCACCTTGACCGCCGCCATGCGGGCGATCACGGCGATCACGCCGTTGTGAATGTGGATCAGCCCCAGGTCATTCTCCTCCTCGGGGCGGTCCTCCGGGACCGGATACGACGGCGGACGGGGCATCGGAACCTGCGGATGCTGCTTGGGATCGGCCATGACGCACCTCCTACACCGGCTTGTTGATCAGGAACGTTCCCTGCATGAAGTCCTCGAGGAACGCGGTATTGTACTCGCCCTTCACGAAACGCGCGTCGGCCATCAGCGCGAGGCCGACGGGCACCGTGGTCTTCACGCCCTCGATCGCGAACTCCTGCAGCGCCCGCGACATCACCGCGATCGCCTCCGCGCGGTTGCGGCCGCGCGCGACGATCTTCGCGATCATGCTGTCGTAGTGCGGCGAGATCTCGTACCCGTTGTACACGTGGCTGTCCACGCGGACCGACCGGCCGCCCGGGAAGTTCAGGAACTCGACGAGGCCCGGCGACGGCGTGAAGTTGCGGTACGGATCCTCCGCGTTGACGCGGAACTCGATCGCGTGCCCCTGCGCGATCACGTCGCGCTGGCTGAACGAGAGCTTCTCCCCCGACGCGACCCGGATCTGCTCGCGGACCAGGTCGACGCCCGACACCTCCTCGGTGACCGGGTGCTCCACCTGGATGCGCGTGTTCATCTCCATGAAGTAGAACTCGTTCGCGTTCGCATCGTAGAGGAACTCGATCGTGCCCGCGTTGCGGTAGCCCACGGCCTCCGCCGCGCGGACCGCGATCCGGTGCAGGCGCTTGCGGGTGTCGGCCGACAGCGCCGGGCTCGGGGCCTCCTCCAGGAGCTTCTGGTGGCGGCGCTGGATGCTGCAGTCGCGCTCGCCGAGGTGGACGACGTTGCCGTGGTGGTCCGCGATGACCTGCACCTCGATGTGCCGCGCGTTCTCGACGTACTTCTCGATGTAGACCGAGGCGTTCGCGAAGGCGCGCTCGGCCTCCGAACTGGCCGTCATGAACGACTGCGCCAGGCTCACGTCGTTGCGCGCGACGCGCATCCCCTTCCCGCCGCCGCCCGCCGCGGCCTTGATGAGGACCGGGTAGCCGATCTTCTTCGCGACCTCGAGCGCCTCCTCCTTGCCGGACAGGACGCCCTCGCTGCCCGGCGTGACCGGGATGCCCGCCTTCTTCATCGTCTGCCGCGCGACGGCCTTGTCGCCCATGCAGCGGATGTTGTCCGCCGACGGCCCGATGAACGCGATGTTGCAGTTCTGGCAGATCTCTGCGAAATGGGCGTTCTCGGAGAGGAACCCGTAGCCCGGGTGGATCGCGTCGACGTCCGCCACCTCGGCGGCGCTGATGATGTTGGAGATCCTGAGGTAGCTCTCCTTCGTCGGCGCCGGCCCGATGCAGATCGCCTCGTCGGCGAGCTGCACGTGCATGGACTTCTCGTCCGCCTGCGAATAGACGGCCACGGTGCGGATCCCGAGCTCGCGGCACGCGCGGATGACGCGGACCGCGATCTCGCCCCGGTTGGCGATGAGCACGCGTTCGAACATCGGTTTCTCTTACAGCGGCTCGACCTTGAACAGCGCCTGGCCGAACTGGACGGCCGTGGCGTTCTCGACGAGGATCTTGCGGATCACCCCTCGGCACTCCGCCTTGATCTCGTTCATCACCTTCATCGCCTCGACGATGCAGACGACCGTGTTCTCGTCGACCTCCTGGCCGACCGTCACGAACGCCTCCGCGTCCGGCGCCGGCGAGCGGTAGAGGGTCCCGACGATCGGCGCGGTGATGGTCAGCAGGTCGGCGTCCTCGTCCTTCGCCGCGGGCGCCGCCGCGGGCGCGGGCGCCGGCGGGGGCGCAACCGGGGCGGCCATCGCCACCGGCGCGGCCTGCACCACGATCGGCGCCTCGGCTCCACTGCGCCGCTTGACCGCGAGACGGAACCCCTGGTCCTCCATCTCGAACTCGGCCAGGTCGTTCTCCTTCATCATCTCGAGGATCTTCTTGATCTCCCGGATATCCATGCGAGGTCTCCGTGGTTGCTCGTCCCTGTCCATCACGACGTCCGCCCGCCGGCCCCGATCGCGCGGGCGCGCCGGAGATACCCGACCAGCCCATCCAGCGCAAGCAGATAACTGTCCGCCCCGAACCCCGCCACCTGCCCGATGCAGACCGGCGCCGTGTAGCTCCGGCGGCGGAAGTCCTCCCGGGCCGCCACGTTGCTCAGGTGCACCTCGACGCACGGCACCCCCGACGCCTTGATCGCGTCGTGCAGCGCCACGCTCGTGTGCGTGTAGGCCGCCGGGTTGAAGACCACCCCGTCGTACCGGCCCGCGCTCTCGCCCACCGCCGTCACCAGCTCCCCCTCGACGTTGCTCTGGAGGAAGTCCAGCGAGACCTTGAGCGCCCGCGCCCGGCGATCGAGCTGCCGGCGGATCTCCGCCAGCGTCACGCGCCCGTACACGTCCGGCTCGCGCCGGCCGAGCAACTGCAGGTTCGGTCCGTTCAACACCAGGATCTTCATGCAAACCAGCCCCTCGGCTGCAACTCCGGCAAGGATACCCGCTCCCCGCTCCCTGTCCATACCGAAACGGGCGCGCCACCCGCCGGCCATCCCCCCGCGCAAGGTCGGCGGTGGCCCCGCATCGTAGTCATCACGCTCCGCGTGATGACCATCCGGATTGCGGAGATGTCTTCACGCGGAGCGTGAGGACCACGGTGGCGCCCGCCCCCGGCCGTCACCCTATGCATGATCGGCGGTGGCCGCCCATAGTAGTCATCACGCTCCGCGTGATGACCATCCGGATTGCGCAGATGCCCTCACGCGGAGCGTGAGGACTAGGTTGGCGCCCGCCCCCGGCCGTCACTCTGAGCAAGGTCGGCGGTGGCCCCGCATCGTAGTCATCACGCTCCGCGTGATGACCCCGGATTGCGCAGATGTCCTCACGCGGAGGGTGAGGACTACGTTGGCGCCCGCCCCCGGCCGTCACTCTGAGCAAGGTCGGCGGTGGCCCCGCATCGTAGTCATCACGCTCCGCGTGATGACCATCCTGATTGCGCAGTCGTCCTCACGCGGAGCGTGAGGACTACGTTGGCGCCCGCCCCCGGCCGTCACCCTGTACCGGACCGGAGATGCGCCCGCGCCACCCGGGGCTTCCACGGTTCGGACGACGCGCCGCCGGCGGCCCCCGTCCCCGGAAGAACCGGCCGCGCGGGGCTGGCGTTCGCCGCCGGCCCGCGTAGAATGCCCCCGCCCCGCCGGGCGCGGGCCGGACGGCCCCCGGGGACGAGGATCATGCGGGTCCGCAAGGTCAGCCTGCTCGACGGCGCGCGCTCGGCGCGCGGGGCGACGGTCGTCATCGACGTCTACCGCGCGATGACCTCGGCCGCCGTCATCCTCGCCGGCGGCGCACGGGAACTCCTCTTCGTCACGGACGTCGCCGCCGCCCTCGCCCTCCGCGCCCGCGGACGCGCCGACCTCTGCGCCGGGGAGATCGACGGGAAACGGCCGGACGGATTCGACTTCGGCAACTCGCCTCGCGAACTGGCGGCGGCCGATCTCCGGGGCCGGCGGATCGTCCTTTCCACGCGCGCCGGAACCGCCGGGCTGGAGGCCGCCGCCGGCGCCTCCCGCCGCTTCTGCGGCGCCTTCGTCATCCTCACGGCCACCGTCGGGGCGCTCCGGGGGAGCGGCGCCGACGAGGTCACCCTTGCCGCCATGGGCTGGAGCGGCGCGCGGGGGACGGCGGAGGACGAGACCTGCGCCGACCTTCTCGCCGCGCTCCTCGCCGGCACCCCGGCCGACACCGACGCCGCGCTCGCCCGCGTGCGGGCCGACCCCGAGTCCGCCAAGTTCGGCGACCCGGCCCGACCGTGGTTCCATGCCGGGGACCTCGACATCGCGCTCGACGTCGACCGCTACGCGTTCGCCATCGAGGCCGTGGCCACCGGGGAGGGGCTTCTCGCGGCGCGGGCCGTCGCCCCCCGGACGGAGGGGCGCCCATGATCGAGCCCGAACGCATCCGCCCGCTCAACGATCTCCCGGCCAACCCGGCCGGCCGGCGCGTCGTCTACTGGATGCAGCAGTCGCAGCGCGCCGAAGGCAATCCCGCCCTGGAGCACGCCGTCGCGCGCGCCAACGAGCTGGACCGGCCGGTCGACGTCGTCTTCGGCCTCACCGACGCGTATCCGGAGGCCAACGCGCGGCACTACGCCTTCATGCTCCAGGGCCTCGACGCGGTGCGGGAGGCCCTCGACGCCCGCGGCATCGGCTTCGAGCTCCACCGCGGCGATCCCGCCCGGGTCGCGGCGGAGGCGGCCCAGGGCGCCGCGCTCGTCGTCGCCGACCGGGGCTACATGCCGGTCCAGGTCCGCTGGCGCTCGCACCTCGCCCGGGAGGCGCGCGTGGGGGTCGAGGAGGTCGAGGGCGACGTGGTGGTGCCCGTCGCCGTCGTGTCGGACAAGGAGGAGTTCGCCGCCCGGACGATCCGGCCGCGGATCCACCGCCACTGGCGGAGGTTCCTCGCGCCCCTGCGAACCGTTGACCTGCGCCGGCGCGCGCGACCCGGCGGACGCCGCGGCGGTGAGGTCTGGCGCGACGCGGACGATCTTCTCGCGCGACTGGCGGTCGACCGCTCGGCGGCGCCGGCCGACGGCTTCCGCGGCGGCACGCCCGAGGCGCGTCGGCGCCTGAAGCGCTTCGTCGATCACAAGCTGGCCCGCTACGCGGACCTGCGGAACGATCCCACGATGGACTACCAGTCCGGCCTGAGCCCCCATCTCCACTTCGGGCAGATCTCCCCGGTCGAGGTGGCGCTCGCCGCGGACGCCTCCGGCGCGCCGCGCGTCGCGGTCGACGCCTTCCTCGAGGAACTGGTCGTCCGCCGCGAACTGAGCATCAACTTCGCCGCCTTCAACCCGGCGTGCGAGACCTACGCCGCCCTGCCCGCCTGGGCGCGGCAGACGCTGGCCGACCATGAGGCCGATCCGCGCGCGTACCTCTACGGGTTCGACCGGTGGGAGGCCGCCGCCACGCACGACGAGTACTGGAACGCGGCGCAGCGCGAGATGGTCCGCACCGGGAAGATGCACAACTACATGCGGATGTACTGGGGCAAGAAGATCCTCGAGTGGAGCCGCACGCCCGGGGAGGCCTTCGACACGGCGCTCCGGCTCAACAACCGCTACGAACTCGACGGACGCGGCCCCAACTCCTGCGCGGGCGTCGCATGGTGCTTCGGCAAGCATGACCGTCCGTGGACGCGGCGGGCCGTCTTCGGAACGGTGCGCTACATGAACGCGGCCGGGCTCGACCGCAAGTTCGACATGGCGGACTACGTGGCAAGGTTCCCGGCGGAATGAGGCGGAGAACGAGGGGCGAGGGACGAGGGACGGGGGGCGGGGGTCGAGGGGCGAGGGACGGGGGACGAGGGGGCCGCTTTCAGGTTTGATGCTTCATCCCTTCGATGCGCGCAGCCAGGCGTCGAGGGCCGCACCGAGGCGCGCGCGATCCGGCGGTGGAAGGCCTTCCGGATCGTAGACGGCGCGGTAGGCCAGCGGTGCGACGTCCCGGAGCGGATCGACCGGCGCGGGGGAATGCGGCCCGACGCGATCCAGCCAGCGTGCGGGCGTCTCGGCGGGCGCGCGGCCGAGTCCGGCCCGCGCCATCCGCTCCTCGACGGCGGCCCACGGTGACGCGGGGCCGGGGGCCTCGGGTGCGCCGACCCCGGCATCCGGGCTCGCCGGCACGGCGGTGCGGCGGCGGAACAGGAGGCGCCGGCCGAGCCAGAGCATGAGGGCGACGAGGATCCCGGCCATCCACCGCAGGTCCTGGCGGAGCGCGTTCCACCGCGCGGCCAGTTCGAACCCGATGCGCGACCAGAACTCGCCGAGAGCCTCCCATCCGGCCGCCCCGCCCGCGTCGGCCCCGATCCAGTCCGGCGGCGTCGTGTCGAAGTCGACCCACTGGCCGTCGCGATGGACCATGCACCACGCATGGGCATGCCGCTCGCGGACGATGAACTCGCCGCGCCGGTGGGATTCGTTCAGGACGTAGCCCGTCGCGTAGCGGGCCGGGATGCCCGCCTCGCGCAGCAGGAGGACGGTCGCCGTGGCGAAGTACTCGCAGTGGCCGGCGCGCGATGTCCGCAGGAAGTGCGCGATCGGCGTCAGGTCGCGCCCCGTCCCGTCGGCGGGCGACTTCAGGCGGGTCGAGTAGCGGAAACCGCGGGCGAGGAAGGCCGCGATGGACTGGATCACCTCGTCCGCCGGACGCCCCCGGACGCCGAGGCGGTCGATGACCTCGCCCACGGCCCCGCGTTCCTCCGGGGGAATCGGGCCGAGGTCCCCCGCCTCGGGGCCGGCGCGCACGCCGTCGCCGCCGCCCGCCTCGACGCGGTAGGTGGCGAAGGCCGGCGCGCCCTCCGCGCGGACGGTGCCGAAGCGGCAGGCGGTGACCAGGGTCGCGGGCAGCCCGTCGACCGCCATCACGCCGCGCGGGGCGGGCAGCAGGCCCTCCACGCCCCCGAGCCGGGCCTCGATCGACATCGCGGAGCGGACCGTTCCGGTGGGGTCGATCGTCCACCGCCCGGCGCCGTCGTCCTGCGCGCTGCGGGTGCGGAGGTCGGCGCCCGTCCACGTGCCGAGCCGGTAGGCGCGGTAGACGCCCTCGCGGAGACGGTCCGGGACCGGGCCGGTTTCCGTCCGGACGCGCATCACGACGCGGTCGGAGAGGCGCAGGTCGCCGACGCGTCCGATCGAGGTCCGGCAGCCGAGCGAGCCGGACTCCAGCAGGCCGGCGGTCCACTGGGTCATCACGCCCTCGATCCGGCGCTGGAGCTCGCGCAGGCCGGTATGGGTCGCCTGGCCCGCGGCGACGACGGCGGCGTAGACGGCGACCGCGAGGGCCGCGAAGGCGGCGCCCCGCCGCGGACGGACCTGGGCCAGCGCGCACGCGACGAGGGCGGCGGCGCCGGTGTAGAACCCGGGACGGCCTCCCGCGGAGGCGCCGAGCAGGCAAAGGCCCCAGGAAGCCCACGTGATGTCGAGCCCGCCGTCCGGCCGAGCCCGCTCGCGCACGCGCCGCCGGACGAACCACGTGAACGTGGCGAATTCAAGCCGGGGCCGCGGACCGAACCACTGCGCGGCGAGCATCGGGAGGTAGACGACGGGGATCCACTGCACGAACGCGAAGCGGGTGTCGAGGTTGTGCCGCGAGAACATCAGGATGGCGGTGGCGAGGACGGCGATGCCGGAGAGGTCCCAGATCCGCTCGTAGTCGTCCGCGTCGAGGCTCCACCGCATCGGGCGCCACCGGGCGAGTTCGACGGCGGCGGCGAGCAGCGCGCCGAGGACGGGACGGCCCGTCTGCCAGCCCCAGAAGAGCCACGCGGCGCCCAGCAGTCCGGTGCAGGGCCTCATGGCGCGGCGAGCCCCTCGGCGATGCGGCCGCACTCCAGGTGGCGGATGGACGCGTCCCCGGCGGCGGCCGGCGGCCGCTCGCCGGCGCGGCCGATGACGTAGACGCGCGACGGCACGCCCAGGGCGGTGAGCGACTCGACCATCCGGCGCCGCGGTTCGTCCCAGGCGGTCAGCACGCAGATGGCGCCCGACACCTTCGCCGCGTGGGTCGCCACCAGCCGCGCGAGCGTCTCGAAGGGCGTGTCCTCGCACGGCGCCACGGCGGCGAGGACCGCAAGCATCTGCTCCGCGTGGGCGAGTCCGCGACCCGCGGTGAAGCAGTAGGCCTGCGGCCCCACGAAGAGGAGATCCAGCAGCGAATCCTGTTCCGGCAGCGAGAAGGCGAACGACGCGGCGACCGAGACCGCCTCCTCGAAGACGTCCTCGCGGTCGTCGGGCGCGAAGGTGTCGAGCACCAGCGCGTGGCGGACGAAGAACTCGTTCTGGAACTCCTTGACGATGGGCCGTCCCGCCCGCGCCCAGCTCCGCCAGTGGATGTGGCGCGGCGGGTCGCCCGGCCGGTAGTCGCGCAGCGCGACGAATTCGCCCGACTCGCCGACGGACGAGGCGAGCGCGACGCCGCCCGGCTGGTAGCGCGCGCTGCGCCCGGGCAGGTCGATCCGCGGCACGGGGTAGCGCCGCGGGAGCACGAGGATGCGCCCCGGGGCGGCGGCCGTGCGGACGCCCCGGAACAGGCCGAAGAGGTCCGGTGCGCCGACCGCGACGGAGGCGAGCATCACGACGCCGCGCCGCAGCGGGGTCATCGTCGCATCGGCCTCCACGCGCCCGCGCGGCGGCAGCCGCTCGATGCGCGCGCCGCCGCCCTCGGCGCGGCGGCGCCGCTCCACGAGCCACATCCACCGATGGAAGGCGTAGAAGCGGTCAACCCAGTTCCGCTTCTCCTCGCCCGGCTCGCGGCGGCGGAGGAACTCCTGCAGCGACGGGCGCGGGTCAGGCCAGCGCTCGGCCAGCGTGAGATCCGCCCACGGCCGGTGCGACGGGTTGCGCACCTCGATGCGGTACCGCACCGGCACGCCGACGGTCGCGTGGCGCGGCAGGAGGCGGGTGACCTCGACGCGGGGCCGCGCGCCCCACGCCGCCAGGGCCGAGGCCGCCGCCAGCAGGAGCAGCAGCGCGAAGACCTGGTGCGAGAGCGTGATGTTGGTGTCGACGCCCAGCACGGCCGTCACGAGGAGCCCCGCGAGAACCATCGCGCCCGGGGGCGCGACGTGTGCGCGGATCCAGGCGTCGGCCGCGAAGAACAGCCGGTAGTTCCGGTGCTGCCGCCTCAGGAACCGTGCGCTCACGGCCGGGCCCCGGGATGCGCCGTCACGCCGGGACCGGCGTGCGCCGGACGATCTCCCCGACGACCGCCGCGGCCGTCAGCCCGGCGAACCGGGCCTGGGGATCGAGCACCAGGCGGTGGGCGATCACCGTCTCGGCGAGTTCCTGCACGGGCTCCGGCGGCACGTAGTCGAGCCCGTCGAACAGGGCCAGCGCCTGGCTCATGCGGACGAGCGTCAGCGAGGCCCGGACGCTGGCGCCGAGCTGGACGCCCTCGGCCCCGCGCGTCGCGGCGACGAGGGCGATCGCGTAGGCGCGGACCGCGTCGCCGACCCGCACGGCCCGCACCGCGTCGCGCAGCGCGGCGATCTCCTCCAGCGACGCGCACGGGCCGACGGCGTCGATCGGCTCCGCGAGGGCGTGGTCGCCGAGGATGGCCGCCTCGTCCTCCGGCGTCGGGTAGCCGAGCCGGAACTGCATCGCGAAACGGTCCATCTGCGCCTCGGGCAGCGGGTAGGTTCCGCGGAACTCGATCGGGTTCTGCGTGGCGATCACGAAGAAGGAATCCGAGAGCCCCCGCCGCTCGCCGTCGACGCTGACCTGTCCCTCGGCCATCGCCTCGAGCAGGGCGGACTGCGTGCGGGGCGAGGCGCGGTTGATCTCGTCGGCCAGGAGGATGTCGGTGAAGACGGGCCCCTCGTGGAAGTGGAAGGCGTGGTCGCGCGGATCGTAGACGGAGACGCCGACGATATCCGACGGAAGCAGGTCGGGCGTGAACTGCAGCCGGCGGAACCGCGCGCGGACCGACAGCGCGAGCGCCTTGGCCAGCGTGGTCTTGCCCGTGCCCGGGAAGTCCTCCAGCAGGACGTGCCCCCCGCCCGCGAGCGCGGCCAGCAGGCGGCGGATGCCGGCCTCCTGCCCGCGCATCGCGCGGCGGATGTTGCCCTCGATCCGGCGGACCGTGTCGCGGGCCGCCCCGAATCTCGCATCGCTCACGCGCCGGACCTCCGTTTCCAAGGATCGGACATCGCGCCGTCCACGGTTCCAAGCATCGGACGCCTCCCGCGGCTACTTCGACGGAACGCCCTTGAGCGTGATGCCGGCCGCGCGCAGGTCGGTGCTGCCGCCGTCGCGGTTGTGCAAGGAGATCGCCAGCACGTGCTCGCCCGCCGGGAGTTCGCCGGACAGCCTGACCTCCACCGGCGTGCGCTCGTCCTCGCCGCTGACGATCGCGGACGCGACCAGGGCGTAGGCCTCGGGGCCGTCGGCCATGTTGTCGCGGCCGGCCTCCCGTCCGTCGAGGTAGACGATCACGCCGTCGTCGCGCTGGAGCGAGAGGACGAGGTCCTTCATCGCCTGCTTCGTCGTGAACTTGCGGCGGAGATACCCGGTCTTCCGGTTCTCCTTCTCCGGCGTGTCCCACGTGACGCCGACCGGGTCGCCGTAGCCGAAACCGCCGCCCGCCTCGGGGCTGTCCTTGCCCGACGCCCACTTCGAGTCGTCGAACGCGAGCGTGGAGAACTTCTCGTGGAAGCCCGGCTCCGCCCCCGCGGGATCGACGCCGTCCGTCGGATGCAGCCACTTCCACTCCGAGTCGCCCGGCACGAGGACCTCCGGCGCGGCGGCGTCCTGCGCCGTCGCCATCACGCCCAGCATCGCGCATCCCGCGAGCACCGCCCCCAGGTTCTTCATGGTTGCCATCCTCCCGGCCGTCGCCGGCCCTTGCACGGAAGCGTGGCGCAGAACGCGGCCGAAGGCAAGCCGCGGAGGGCTCGCCGCTTGCGGCGGAGGGGGCCGACCGGTAGGATCGCGTCCGGAGGACTGCGGGAGGATGAGCGACGCGACGGGAGGCCGCGGGGCGGGGCGGCGCAGGCATCCCCCACCCGACGCGCAGGTGCTGGACGCGGTCGTGCGGGCCGCGGCGATGACGCAATCCGCCGCCGACTGGCCGCAGGCGGTCTGCCGTGCGCTCGTCCATTTCGCCGGTGTGCGTCTGGCCGCGATCTACCATGCCGCGGGGCGCACGATCGATCGCGTCGCGACCCATGGCATGGATGGCGCCCCGCTCCCCCAGCGTGTGCGGCGCGTGACGCAGATCGACGCCCCGCGGTTGCTCCGGTATCCGGCGCGCCATCGCGGCCGGACGGTCGGCTGGCTCGTCGTCGAGCCGGCGCTGCCCACCCCCCTTCCCCCGCCCCTTCGCGGCGTCTGCGCGGAACTGGCCCGGCGCCTGCCCTCGCTGCTGCGCATGGCGGCGGAGATCCAGGGCACCCTCTCCCGGATCCGCTCGCTCGAGAACGCCCTCGCGGTGACCCGGACGGCGATCGACGGCAGCCCGGCGATCATCGTGACGTGGGGAGCGGACCCCTCGTTCGCCGTCCGCTTCATTTCACGAAGCATCTCGCAGTTCGGCTACACGCCGCGGGATTTCCTCTCCGGCCGGCTGAACTACGCGTCGCTCATCCATCCCGACGACGTCCCCGGCATGCGCCGTCACGTGGCGAGCGTCAAGGCCGCGGGAGGAATCCGGTACTCGGCCCGCTACCGGCTGCGGAACGCGCGCGGGGAGTGGAGGTGGGTCGAGTCGCACGTGGTTCAGGAAACGCACCGCCGCCGGCCGGTCGAGTTGTACCACGGCATCGTGCTGGACATCACGGACCAACTGGCCGCGGAGGCGTCCTCCCATCTCGCCGCGCGCAGTTTCCGGGAGATCGCCGACACCATCCGCGACGTCTTCTTCGTGATGGAGTACCCCTCGCTCCGGCCCCTCTACATCAGCCCCGGCGCGCTGACCGTGACCGGCTACACGGCGGCGCGACTGGCCCGGGAGCCCGGCCTGTGGCGGAGGACCGCGCATCCCGACGACCTGGCCGCCGTCGTCCGCACCCTCCGGCGCTGCGCGCGGCGGGGTTCGGCCACGCTCGAGTTCCGGCTCGTGCACCGCAACGGCTCCGCCCGCTGGACCCAGATGCGGGTGGCGGCCGTGCGAGACGACCGGGGCCGCGTGGTCCGCATCACGGGCCTGCACCAGGCCATCGGCGACCGGAAGCGGGCCGAGTTCGAAAGCCGGAGGAGGGAACAGACCGAGGCGCTGATCGCCCGCGTGTCGACCGTGCTGCTCCCGTCGCGTGCAAGCCAGCTGGAACAGCGGATGCGCCGCGCGCTGGGCATCGTCGGGACCTTCATCGGCGCCGACCGGTGCGTGTTGCGCCTGCCCGCGCAGGGAAGGCGCGCCCTGGCCGTGCGCGCCGCCTGGATCCGCCCCGGCCGCCGCGCTGCCGGTCCGGCGGCGGAAGCCATCCCCCGGAGCCTCTTCCCGGCCGGATGGACGCGGCTCGCCGCGAGTCGCCCGGTCGAGATCTCCGCCGGCCGGGGCGGCCGGCTGCCGCCCTCCGCCCGGGCGGGACTCCGGCGGCTCGGCATCGCGTCGGTCCTCTTCATTCCGGTCCTCGGGCGGAAGCGCCTGCAGGCCGTCGTGAGCTTCGCCTCGCTCCGCGGGACGACCCCGTGGCCCCCGACCGCCCTCCGGCTCGGACGGGCGCTGGGCCGGCTGCTTCTCAAGAGCGTGCGGCACGCGGAGGCGGCGGCCGAGGCCCGCCGCCGCGAGCGGACCGAGTCGCTCATCGCCCGGATCTCCACGCTGCTGGCACGGCGCCGGGGCGCCCCGCTGGCGCGCGCCATCGACCGGGCGCTGGCTTTGGTGGGACGCTTCCTGGACGTGGACCGGATCCTGATGGTCCGCCGGAACCGGGGGGCCAGCGTCTTCGACGAAATCGGGCGCTGGATGCCCCCTGGCCTGGGACGCGACCTGCCAACCTATCACAACGCGCCCGCCGACATGATCCCGTACATCTGGCAGCAGGTCTCCCGCGACCGTCCGATCGTCTGCGCCTCGCTGGACGATCTTCCCGCGGCCGCCGGCGCCGAACGGCGGTTGTGCGCATCGCTGGGGGTTCGCTCCCTCATGATCCTCCCGGCCCTCGCATGGCATCACGTGCGGGCCTTCCTGTACTGCAGCACGTGTGACCGCACGCGCCCGTGGAATCCGGACGACGTGCGGCTGGTCCGGACGATCGGGAACCTGATCATCAAGGCTGTCCAGCACAGCGAGGCCGAGGCGGAAACGCGCCAGCGCCTGGCGTTCGAATCCATGGTCCTCGCGATCTCGCAGCGCCTCGTCCGCGCCTCGGCGGATGGCATCGACACGGCGATCTCCCGGGGCCTCGCGCGCCTCGGTCGCGGACTGGACGTCGGCCGGGTCTTCCTGCTCCGGTACGCGGAGGACCGCCTGCACGTGACGGAGACCCACGAATGGCACGCGGCCGGCGTCCGTTCGTTCCGGCGGGAGTTCGTCCGCCGCCCGGTGTCCGATTTCGCGTGGTCGGCGGCCCGGACGCTGGCCGGCCGGGAGATCGTGATCCGCACGCCCGACGATTATCCCCCGGAGGCCGCGCCGGAGCGGGCGATGTGCGACATCGCCGGCAACCACTCCCTCGTCTTCCTGCCGATCACCATCGCCGGGCGCGTCCACGGATGCATCGGCTGGGCTGCCACGCGGGGCCCCCGGTCCTGGACCGAGGAGGACCTCCGCGCCGGACGCCTCGTCGCGGGGCTTCTTGCCAGCGCGCTCGGGCGGCAATGGTCGGAGGAGGCCCTGCGCTCCAGCGAGGCGCGATACCGCCGGTTCACCGCCGACGCACCGGACGCCATCTACATCGTCGGAAACGACGGCCGGGTCCGCGATGCCAATCCGGCCGCCTGCGCGCAGGCGGGCGCGCCGCCGGCGGTCCTCCTGGGCCGTCACGTCCGCGCGTTCCTCCCCTCGTTCGACCGCCGCTCGATCGACCAGGCCGGCCGGCGCCTCGCCGCGGAGGGTGCATCGCTGGTCACCTGCCCCTTCCGCCGCGCCGACGGCCGCCGCCTGATGGCCGAGGTCCGCGTGACGCCCCTGCCCGGGGGCGACGCCCTGGCGTTCGTGCGCGACGTCAGCGAGCGGCACCGGGTCGAGCGCGCGATGCTCCAGGCCGCGACCCGCGAGCAGGAGCGCATCGGCCGGGATCTGCACGACCTGCTCGGCCAGCAGTTGACCGGGCTTTCCTACCTGTCCCAGGCGGTCGGCGCCTCGCTGCGCAGCCGCGGGGCCGCCGAGGCCCGCGAGCTCGATCGCATCAGCGAACTCCTGCAGCGGACCGTCCGCCAGACCCGTTTCATCGCCCACAACCTGGCCGCCGTGGAGCTGGCGGAACGCGGCCTGGCGGACGCCCTTGACCGGCTTGCGGTGGAAACCCGGTCGCTCCTCGGCGTACGGTGCGACTTCGAATCGCGGGGCGTCGTCGCCTGCTCGCCCGAGACGGCCCGGGAACTCTACCTGGTCGCCTCGGAGGCCGTGAACAACGCCGCGCGCCATGCCCGGCCCCGGCGCATCCGGATCGTCCTGACCACGACGTCGCGCCGGGTTGCGCTGGAGATCGCCGACGACGGGCACTGGCGCACCGCGGGGCGCGCCAAGCAGGGCATCGGCCTGCGCGTGATGAGGCACCGAACCGCGCTGGCGGGCGGGCGCCTGATGATCGAACCGCAGAGCCCCCACGGGACCCGGGTGCTCTGCGTGGTTCCCTTGCGCCCGGAGATGGGGTCCGCGGAGGAATGAACGGATGAAATCCAAGGCGCCGGCGCCGCATCGGATCCTCCTGGTCGAGGACCATCCCATCGTCCGCGAGGGCCTCAAGCGCATCCTGCAACTGGGGGGCGAATTCGAGGTGTGCGCGGAGTGCGCCGACAAGGCCGGCGCGATGCGCGCCCTCGACGCCTGCCGGCCCGACGCGGCGATCGTCGACCTCTACCTCCAGGGCGCGAGCGGCCTGGATCTGATCAAGGACATCCGCTCGCGGGGCCACGTCCTCCCCATCCTCGTCCTGTCCGTCAACGACGAGGCCATCTACGCCGAGCGCGCCCTCAAGGCCGGCGCGCAGGGCTACCTGATGAAGGAGGAGAAGGCGGATCGCCTCCTCGCCGCCCTGCGGCGGGTCCTCGGCGGCGAGGTGCACGTCAGCGAGGCGGTCTCGGCCCGCATGATCGGCCGGATGGTCAACCATCCGCGCGCGCCCTCCGGCACGGGCGTGGACCTGCTGAGCGACCGCGAACTGGAGATCTTCGACCGGATCGGCCGGGGGCAGACCACCGCGGAGATGGCCCGCCACCTCCACATCAGCGTGAAGACCGTCGAGACGCACCGCTCGCACATCCGCCGGAAACTGGGCGTCCGCAACGGGCACGAACTGGTCCACTACGCCTTCCGGTGGGCCGAGCGCGGCGGGACCGCGCCGTCCGCCACGGCCCGGACGCCGCCCCCCCGCGGCGCCGTCAGTGCGGGTTCGGCCTCGGCAAGCCGACGTTGAGGGCCTCCTTGAGCCCGAACTTCGTGCCCTTGTTGTCGAGGTGCATGACCAGCGTGTACTTGCCCTGCTTGGGCAACTCGTCCCTGTAGCCCGAGTCCCCCTTGGGCAGCATGCGGTCGACCGGCTGCGACTTGCTGAGGATCACCGCGCCGGAGCTGTCGAGGATGTAGAAGTGGACGGTCCCGGAGAGATTCTTGCGCTCCTCCCCGCCCTTCTTCGACGGGCGGACGCGGACCAGTTCGCAGGTGAGCCTGAAGGGGATGGGCTGCTCGGGCCCGAACTCCTTCTCGTTCTTGTCGAGGTACTTCTTCGGCGTCATGCCGCCGTTGAACTCGATCTTTTCGCCTTCCTTCTCATCGACGACCACCGAGCGCTGCAGCGCGGCGATCTGCTCCTCGGTCAGCACGTCGGAGTCGCCGCCCGACTTCTTCGAGCCCGGTCGCGACAGCGTCGGCAGCGCGGGCTTCGCCGGTCCGGGCGCCGCGGCGGGAACGGCCGGAGCGGCGGCGGGCGTCGCCGCGGCGGGCTTGGCGTCCGCCGGGGCCTCCACCGGCGGCGCGGAGGCGGCCGCGCCCGGCTTCAGGTCCGCCGCGCGGGCCTCGGGGCCCCGGAGATCGTCCGGCAGCCCCGGCGCGGCCGCGGGCTTCGCGTGGCCCGGCTGCTGCGACTTCACGAACTCCTGGTCCTCGGCGCTGAGCGACTGGATCTCGATCGTGAGCCGCTGGCCGTCCGGCGTCTTCAGGACAACCATGGGGCCTTGGACGGCGACGAGGTCGGCCTCGACGGTCTTCCCGCTGGCGCTGGTCCACGTCCGGCCGTGGGCCGCGACGGCTGAGGCAAGGGCAAGAAACGCGATGAGCGTACGCATGCTGGTGGTCTCCGCGGGCGAGTATAGCAGCCCCGCCCCCCCGCGCAATGCCCCGGCCGGCCCCGGATGCGCTCCGGCGGCGGGGTTGATTTGGCCGGCGGCGCGGCTATGCTGGCCGCGAGGGTACCGTCATGATGCTCGTTCCGTTCGTCGTGGGTGTCGTCCTGTTTCTGCTCGCGTACCGGTTCTACGGGGCGCGGATCGCGACGTGGCTCGGGCTGGATGACACCCGCCCGACGCCGTCGCACACCCGGACCGACGGGGTCGACTACGTTCCCACCAGCAGCCTGATCCTCTTCGGCCACCACTTCAGCACCATCGCCGGCGCCGGGCCGATCGTGGGCCCCGTCATCGCCGCGCTCGCCTTCGGCTGGCTGCCCGCCGTGCTGTGGATCATCGTCGGGGCGATCCTGATCGGCGGCGTCCACGACTTCACGGTCATGGCGGCGAGCATCCGCAACGAGGGCCGCTCCATCGGCCAGATCTGCAAGGCGTACCTGAGCCGCCCCGCCTACTACATGTTCCTGTTCTTCATTCTCTTCACGCTGATCTACGTGATCATCGTCTTCCTCGACATCACGGCGGGGACCTTCGTGCCGGCCGGCACGGCGGCGCACGTCGAGGGCTCGGAGCAGGTCCAGTTCGAGGCGCGCCAGGGCGGCATCGTGGCCAGCGCGTCGGCGTTCTACATCCTGCTCGCCGTGCTCTTCGGCCAGTGCATCTACCGGCTGAAGATGCCCACGTGGCTGGGGACCGTGATCTTCGTGCCCCTGGTCTTCGCCGGCCTTTGGATCGGGGGCCTCCTGCCCCTGACGGCCGACCTCGTGCCGCCGTTCCTCGGCTCGGCGAAGAACACCTGGTGCCTCGTGCTGATGATCTACTGCCTCTTCGCCGCGCTGCTTCCCGTCTGGGTGCTGCTCCAGCCGCGCGACTATCTCTCGTCCTACCTCCTCTACGCCTGCCTCCTCGGCGGGGCGGTCGGCCTCGTCGCCTCGGGGCTCGCGGGCCGGGCGACCGTCGCCTACCCCGCCTTCCTCGGGTTCACGCACGCCAAGATGGGCTTCCTCTTCCCCGCCCTCTTCATCACGATCGCCTGCGGCGCGGTCAGCGGGTTCCACTCGATCGTCTCGTCCGGCACCTCGGCGAAACAGCTGGACCGAGAGACCTCGGCCCGCAAGGTCGGCTACGGCAGCATGCTGGTCGAGGGGGTTCTCGCCCTGCTGGCCGTGGCCACGGTGATGATCCTCGCCAAGGCCCCCGCGGGCGAGACGCCGGTCGTCACGTTCGGCCGCGGCCTCGGCAGTTTTGTCGAGACGCTCGGCATGCCCTCCTCCTTCGCCTCGACGTTCGCCATGATGGCGGTGAGCACGTTCCTGCTCACGACGCTCGACTCCTGCACGCGGCTCGCGCGGTTCATCGTCGAGGAGATCGCCGGCACGGGCAACCGCTTCGCCCCGCGCCTGCTCGCGACGCTCGCGGTGCTGGTCGCCCCCGCCCTCGTCGTCTTCAAGCAGATCCCGGGCCCCGACGGCAAGCTGATGCCCGTCTGGCAGGCGATCTGGCCGGCCTTCGGCGCCTCCAACCAGCTCCTCGCCGCGCTCGCCCTGCTGGTCGTCTACGGCTGGCTCAAGCGCGAGGGCCGCCGGACGACCTTCGTCCTCCTCCCGATGGCCTTCATGTGCGTCACGACCATGACCGCCCTCGCCCAGCTCGCGTGGAAGAACCTCGCGCACGGCGGCAGCGCGTTCATCGGCGGACTGAGCGTCGTCCTCTTTGTCCTCGCGGCCGTCGTCATCGCCGGCGTGCTGGCGACGACGCGGCGCGTGCACGTGACGCCCGCGGCGTAGCGGGCGCATCTCCGATTCCTTGACCCGATCATGCGGACGCCTCGGAATCCGCATCGCACCCGGGATCCAGCGATCGGCCGGGCCAGCGGCCCGGCCCCACCACGGATTTCCCGGGAACGACGGGTGGGGCTGGGCCGCTGGCCCGGCCGAACGGAAAGCCCGTTCGAGCGTCGTCATCCTCGTAGCACCGGTCCGGAGATGCGCCCCGGCGCGGAGGCGACGGCCGCATCCGGCTTGACCCCGGGGCCGCGTCCCGGCAAACATTCCGCCCCATGAGCCGGGTGTACTTCGGAGGAATCCTCGCATGAGCGACGCCGCACGTCCCGCCCCCGTCATCGCACGGGAGATCGTCCTTCCCTTCATCCTCGTCACCTCGCTGTTCGCCCTCTGGGGCTTCGCGAACGACATCACCAACCCGATGGTGGCGGCGTTCAAGAACATTCTCCTGATCAGCAACTTCGAGAGCTCGCTCGTGCAGTTCGCCTTCTACGGCGGCTACTGCGTGATGGCGATCCCCGCGGCGATCTTCATCAAGCGCTTCACCTACAAGGCCGGCATCCTGACGGGGCTGATCCTCTACGCCGCCGGGTGCCTGCTGTTCATCCCGTCGGGCTGGATGATGGAGTTCTGGGCCTTCCTCCTCGCCTACTTCATCATGACCTGCGGTCTCTCGTTCCTCGAGACGAGCGCCAACCCCTACGTCCTTTCCATGGGCGCGGAGGAGAACGCCACGCGCCGGCTCAACTTCGCCCAGGCCTTCAACCCGATCGGCTCGCTGACGGGCATGCTGGTCGCGAAGAACTTCATCCTGCAGAAGCTCGACCCGATGACCGAGGAGGCGCGCCGGGCTCTCAAGTCCACCGACGCCGCCGCGTTCACCCGGCTCGCAGACCACGACCTCGGGATCATCATCGGGCCGTACGCGATCCTCGGCCTCTTCGTGCTGGCCGTCATGGTCGTGTTCGCCATCGCCAAGCTGCCCCGCAGCCACCACGAGGATCACAAGGAGCTCGACATCGGCGGAACCCTGAAGCGGCTCGGACGGAACGCGAAGTACATCGAGGGCGTTGTCGCCCAGGCTTTCTACGTGGGCGCGCAGATCATGTGCTGGACCTTCATCATCCAGTACGCCGAACTCGAACTGGGCATGACCAAGGCGACGGGCCAGAAGTACAACATGATCGCGATGACGATCTTCGTGACCAGCCGCTTCATCTGCACCTACCTCCTCAAGTACTTCAGCCCCGGCGGTCTCCTCCTGTCGCTGGCGCTCGGCGGGTTCGGCCTGACCGCGGGCACGATCTTCATCCAAGGCATGACCGGCCTCTACTGCCTCGTCGGCGTTTCGGCGTGCATGTCGCTGATGTTCCCGACGATCTACGGCATCGCGCTCCGGGGCCTCGGCGACGACGCGAAGCTGGGCGCCGCAGGCCTGATCATGGCCATCGGCGGCGGCTGCCTCATGCCTCCGATGCAGGGATGGATCATGGACCAGAGCGCCTTCAACCTCGGATTCATGACGCTGTCCAGCGTGCGCGCCTCGTTCGTGCTGCCGCTGATCTGCTTCGTCGTGATCGCGATCTACGGCTTCCGCACCTCGAACGTCCACAAGCACAGCCACTGAACCATCCGGCCGCCCCGCGCGGCCGGCGGGAGACACCCATGCGAACGATCCTGACCCTCGCGACGGCGATGCTGGCGACCGCGGCCTCCGCGGGCGAGTGGAAGCCCCTGTTCAACGGGAAGGACCTCGACGGATGGACCAACCGCGACGGCAAGGCGCCGGGCGCCGGCTGGGTCGTCGAGAACGGCACGCTGGCCATCGCCAAGCCGAAGACCGGCGACCTCTGGACGCGCGACCGCTTCGGCGATTTCGTCCTCGAGGCCGAGTTCAAGACCGACGGCAACAGCGGGATCTTCCTCCGGACCGCCGACCCGAAGAACAACGTCCAGACGGGCATCGAGATCCAGGTCAACGTGCCCGGCGGGCCGGACAAGCACAGCGTCGGCTCCATCTACGACCTCGTCGCGCCGTCGAAGAATGCCGGCAAGGACGGCTGGAACAAGGCCGTCATCACCGCCAAGGGCGCCTCGCTGACCGTCGAACTGAACGGCGAGACGATCGCGACCATGGATCTCGACCGGTGGACCGAGGCGGGGAAGAACCCCGACGGCTCGAAGAACAAGTTCAAGACCGCGCTCAAGGACTTCAAGCGCGAGGGCCACATCGGGCTCCAGGACCACGGCGCGACGGTCGCCTACCGGAACGTCCGGATCAAGACTCTCGACTGACCGCCACGCGCGGAAGGATATCGACCATGGTCATCGGCCTGCTCACGGCCCGGGTCAGCATTCCGGAGTCGCACTCGCTCAAGGACAAGCGGTCCGTCCTGCGCAGCCTCAAGGACCGCATCGTCGGCCAGATGAACGTCAGCGTCGCCGAGATCGGCGAGCAGGACCTGTGGCAGTCGGCGGAGCTGGCCTTCGTCACCGTCGCGGCGACGAAGGAGGTCGTCGAGCGCCGCATCGCCGAGATCCGCGACTTCCTCGTCTGCACCCCCCGCTGGGTCCTCCTCGATACCGAAATGCACCTGATGTGACGCCCGCGTCCGGCGTCGAATGCTCCCCGTTGGTCACGGCTGAAGGCGGATGTCGAGGGGCGAGGGGCGAGGGGCAGTGGCGAGTGTGGGGTGGCGAGGGGCGAGGGGCGAGTGTCGGGTGTCTAGTGTCGGATATTGGATGTTGGGTGTTGGCTGTTGGATGTTGGGTGTTGAGTGTGGGGTGGCGAGTGTCGGGTGGCGAGGGTCGAGTGTCGAGTGACGGGGGCTGAGTGTCGGATGTTGGCTGTTGGCTGTTGGATGTTGGGTGTTGAGTGTGGGGTGTCGGGTGTCGAGTGGCGGGTGTCGGGTGTCTAGTGCCGGATGTTGGCTGTTGGCTGTTGGTTGTTGGCTGTTGGTTGTTGGCTGTTGGGTGTTGAGTCCGTCGTTCGATGTTCGGTGTTCGATGTTCGGTGTTCGGCGTTCGATGTTCAGTGTTCGCTATTCCTCCTCTCCCCGTTCTCTGGCATGATGCGGCCTCATGAGCGGTGAGGCCACCCACGGGGCGGTCCGGCAGGCGTACCGGAGGATCCGGACGCTGGCGGCCGCGGCCCTGTTCGTGATCGTCGCGGGGACCGCGGGCTACCGCGTCCTCTCCGAGGGCGTCACGTCGTGGCTCGACTGCCTCTACATGACCGTGATCACGGTCACGACGATCGGCTACGGGGAGGTCGTCGACCTCACCCGTCATCCCGGCGCCGTGCGGGCCTTCAGCATGCTCGTGGCCGTGTCGGGCATCGGCATCATCACGTACGCGATCGGCAGCCTGACGTCGTTCGCGGTCGACGGCGAGCTCCGGGCGATCCTGAGGAGACGGCGAATGCAGAAGACGATCCGGGAACTGCGCGGGCATCACATCCTCGCGGGCTGGAGCGGCGTGGCGCGCTCGATCCTCCGCGAACTGCTGGCGACCGGCCGTCCTGCCGTGGTCATCGCCCCCGACGCCGCGGCGGTCCGCGAGGCGGCCGACGATCCGGACGGACTTGCGGTCATCGAGGGCGACGTCACGGCCGACGAACTCCTCCAGGAGGCCGGCATCGAGCATGCGGGCGGCGTGTTCGCCGCGACCGACGACGACCACACGAACATCATCGTGTGCCTCTCGGCCCGGCGGCTGAACGCCAGCGCGCGGATCGTATCGGCCGTCCGCGAGGAGGAGAACGCCGTCAAGATGCGGCGGGCCGGAGCCAACGCCACGGTCTCGGTCGTGGGCATCGGAGGGCTCCGGATGGCCTCGGAGATGGTCCGCCCGACGGTGGTCACGTTCCTGGACACGATGCTGCGAAGCACCGGGCCGACCCTGCGCGTGGAGGAGGTTCCCGCCGGCCCGTCCGCCGTGGGCCGCCGGATCGCCGATCTCGGCCTCGACGCCTGCGGCGCCTCGCTCCTGCTGGCCGTCCGCTGCGGCGACCAGTGGCGGTTCAAGCCCCCCGCGGATGGCAGCGTGCGCGAGGGCGACGTGCTCGTGTTCATGACGACGCCCGCGGACCTGGACGCCCTTCGCTCGCGGCTCGGCGCCTGACGCCGTCCGGCGCGGCGGATCAGAAGACGATCGGGGCGAATGCCGGGCGCCCGCCCAGCCGCCCGCGGCCCTGGAGGAAGGCGAGCTCGACCAGGAAGTCGATCTCGACAATCACGCCGCCCAGCGACTCGATCAGCCCCGCCGCGGCGGCCGCCGTGCCTCCGGTCGCCAGCAGGTCGTCGATCAGGAGGATGCGCTCGCCCTTCGCCAGGGCATCCTCGTGGATCTCGATCGTGGCGGTGCCGTACTCGAGGTCGTAGGTCGCCGCGCGCACGCGCCACGGCAGCTTCCCCTTCTTGCGCACCGGGACGAGCCCCACGCCCAGTTCGACCGCGAGCGCGCCGCCGAAGAGGAACCCGCGCGCCTCGATGGCGGCGACGCGGTCGATGGCCGCTCCACGGTGGCGATCCGCAAAGAGGCCGACGGCCTCGCGGAACAGGTCAGCGTTTCCGACGACGGGCGCCAGATCCTTGAACACGATTCCGGGCTTGGGGAAGTCCGGCACGTCGCGAATGGCCGCGCGGATTCTTTCGACGGCGTTCATCGGCAGGGTCCTTTCCCTTTCGCGCCGGCGCCTTCGCCTTCTTGGCCACGGGGGCCTTGGCGGCCTTCCGAACCGGCTTGGCGGGCTTCCTCGCCGTCGCCTTTCGAGCCGCGCGGGCCTTGGGGGCCGCGGGGGGCTTCGGCGCCGGCGCGGGGGCGGCCGGCGGCGCCGTCACCGTCGCAGCCTTCCCGTCCGCTGCCGCGAGGTTCTCCTCGAACGGCGACACGGGCGGGGGGAAGCTGGGCCGCGGCACCTTCTCGTCCAGGAGGTCGCGCAGGCGCAGCAACGCGCTGTTCTGCAACTGGCGGACGCGCTCCCGGGTGATGTTGAACCGCTTGCCGACGTCCTCCAGCGTCTCCACCGTGACGCCCTCGAGGCCGTAGCGGTACTTGAGGATCTCGCGCTCGCGGAACGGGAGGTACTTGATCAGGTACCCGACCTCCTCCTGGAGCTGGGCGTCGTTGATCGTGTCGTAGGGCGACTTCGCCTTCTCGTCGCCGACGATCTCGCTGAACGTGCCGCCGTCGTCGTCGCCGATCGGCGCGTCGAGCGACGCGGGCTTGATGGCCACCGTCTGCCAGTGCGTGACGGTCGCCTCCTCGATGCCCAGTTCCTTCGCGATCTCGGCGTCGGTCGGATCGCGACCGAGTTGCTCGACGAGCTTGCGCTCCGCCCGGCGCATGCGGCCGATCTTGTCCACCAGGTGGGCCGGCAGGCGGATGGTCTTGCTCTGGTTCGCCAGCGCGCGCTTGATCGCCTGCTTGATCCACCAGGCGGCGTAGGTGCTCAGCTTGCCGCCCTTCTTCGGATCGAAACGCTCCACGGCCTTCACGAGCCCGATGTTGCCCTCGGAGATCAGGTCCAGCAGCGGCAGGCCGTAGCGGGCGTAGTCCTGGGCGATCTTGACCACGAGCCGGAGGTTGGCCGAGATCATGTGCTGGCGCGCCTCGCGGTCCCCGCGCTTGATGCGCGCCGCCAGTTCCACCTCCTGCTGAGGCGTCAGAAGGTCCACCTCGCCGATCTCGCGAAGGTAGATCCGTATCGTCTTGTCGCTCTCTCCCATCGGGTTCCCCACCATCGACCGCCCTTCACGATCAGTTGGAAGAGGGAGAATGGCATATTCACCGCCCGCGGAAAAGTCAGAAACGCGCGCCGGCCATCCGTCGGACGCATCTCCGGTCCGCTGCAGCGAAGCGAAGGCGCTCGCACGGGCTTTCCGCTCGACAGATCCCGGTCGCCATGCGGACTCCGAGAGGCGCGCGCAGGATCAGGTCCGTGAACCGCGGATGCGCCCCATCCATCTTGCCGTTGAAACGGGGAATGCGACCCGGCTATCATCCGCCGCAGTCATGACCGAGCGTCCACGCCCGACCGCCGATCGCACCGGCCCCGTTCCGGACGGAACGGCCATGGGCTGCGACGGCGGCGCGACCGATCTCCTCCCCCGCCTCCTCCTGACCGGCATCGCCCCGGGCCGCCTGTGCGCGCTCTGGTCCGTCCCGGCCGCGGCATGGCGGCGGGCGCTGGCGCGGGCACCCCGCGGCCGCGCGGCCCTGCGTCTCTATCGCGTCGATGCTTCCGACCGGAACCCGCCGGGCACGGTCTTCTTCATCGACGGCCCCGGGGCCCTGCGCACCCTCGATGTGCGCGAGGGCGTATTCGTCGCCGAGGTCGGCGTGCTTCGTCCCGACGGGCGCATGGACCGGCTTGCGGCTTCGGACCCCGCCACCGTGCCTGCGGCGGAAGAATCCCCCGACATCAGCCTCGCCATCGTCGATGTCCGCCACCCGCCGCAGGAGGGGCCGCCCACTCCCCTTCCCGCCGCCCGATTCCTCCGTCTCTTCGCCCTCGGGCGCCATCCGCAGCCGTCTGTCCGGCGCGGCCCCGCACGGCCGGCCGGCTCCGTCCCGGCCGTGGGTCAGTACCCCGAGCCCGGCCCGGTCGTTCCGCAGGCCCCGTCCGGCGGTCACGAAACCGACGCGGAGTCCGGATGGCCGCTCGCCTGCCGACGCCGCCGGACCGGCGCCGAGGATGCCGCCTGATGCCCGCGGCCTGCCTGAGCCTGATCCTCCACGCGCACCTGCCCTACATCCGGCACGCCGGCGATGCGGCGTCGTTCGAGGAGCGCTGGCTCTTCGAAGCCGTCGCCCAGTGCTACCTGCCCCTGCTTCGCGTCTTCGAGGGCCTCGTGCGCGATGGCATCCGCGTCCGCATCGCCCTCTCCCTCTCCCCCACGCTGGCCGAAATGCTCGACGACCCGCTCCTCATGGACCGGTGCGCGCACCACCTCGGCGCGCTCGCCGACCTTGCCGCGCGGGAGACCGTCCGGACGCGGGCCGATGCGCGCTTCCACCGCCTGGCCCTCGCCCACCGCGATGCGTTTGCCGCCCTGGCGGCGGATTTCGACGCGCGCGGCCGCCGTCTCCTGCCCGCCTTCGCCGCGCTGCGCGACGCGGGCCTGCTCGACCTCCTCACGACGGCCGCGACGCACGGCCATCTCCCGCTGCTCGGCGCCGTCCCGTCCGCCGCGCGGGCGCAGGTCCGCCTCGGCGCCTCGTCCCACCGCCGGCGCTTCGGCGCCGCCGCGGGCGGCTTCTGGCCGCCCGAACTGGCCTACCGCCCCGGCATGGAGCGCGACTTCGCGGCCGCCGGCGCGCGATGGTTCTGCGTCGAGACCCATGGGCTCCTGCGCGCGTCGACCCGCCCGCAGCACGGGACGTTCGCCCCGGTGGCCTGCCCGAACGGCGTCGCCGCCTTCGCGCGCGACCCCGACCTCGCGCGCCGCGTGTGGGACGCCCGCCTCGGCTATCCCGGCGACCCGTGGTACCGCGAGTACCACCGCGACATCGGCTACGAGCTTCCGCCCGACGCCCTCGGCGCGCTCGCGGCCCCGCCCGGCGCGCGCGGTCCGACCGGCATCAAGTACCACCGCGTCACCGGGGGCGAGGGCGACAAGCGGCCCTACGACCCGTCGCGCGCCGCGGCGAAGGTCGGGGAGCACGCGGCGGACTTCCTCCGCCGCGCCGCGGAGCGGTGCATGGCGGCCGCCGGCGCGATGGACCGTCCCGCCCACGTCACCGCACCCTTCGACGCCGAGCTTTTCGGCCACTGGTGGCACGAGGGCCCCGCCTGGATCGACGCGGTCGCGCGACTCGCCGCCGGGTCGGGCGTCGTCGAGATGCTCTCGCCCTCCGACTACCTCGACCGCCATCCGCGCCTCCAGCGCGCGACGCCCGCGGAATCGAGCTGGGGTGCCGGCGGCGGCCACGAGACCTGGCTCAACGAGGCCACGGCCTGGATCTGGCCGAGCCTCCACGACGCGGCGCGGCGGATGGAACGGCTGGCCCGGGAGACGCGGCGAACAACGAACTCCGAACATCGAACGCCGAACATCGAACTCCACCCCCCGGATCCCGGCTCCCGCCCTCCGCTCTCCGCTCCCTGCTCTCCGCTCCCTGCTCTCCGCTCTTCGCCCTTGGCTCTCCGCCCTCCGACTTCCGACTCCCGACTCCCGCCCTCCGA
>Ga0194127_10001476_pt1 | contig 34355 bp, 32 predicted proteins | sample TA2KigC100mmetaG_FD_148624 | JGI IMG/M metagenome (GOLD analysis project Ga0194127, IMG submission 148624) | Freshwater microbial communities from Lake Tanganyika, Tanzania - TA2015036 Kigoma Deep Cast 100m | ecosystem: Environmental > Aquatic > Freshwater > Lake | place: Tanzania: Lake...
TTCTCGGCCCCAGCATGTTGAATGTGATGGTGGTGATTGGCATCACCTCCTGGATGGGAACCTCCCGGTTTGTCCGCGCAGAGTTCCTCTCCCTGAGAGAGAGGGATTTTGTTCAGGCGGCACGTGCACTCGGCATGAAGGATAGAAGGATCATCTTCAGACACATCTTGCCTAATAGCCTGGCACCGGTCTTTGTGACAGCGACGCTCGATGTGGCTACGGCCGTACTGGTGGAAGCAGGGCTCAGCTTCCTGGGATTCGGGGTTCAACCGCCCGCTCCGAGCTGGGGAAACATCCTCACAGAAGGCCGGACCTATATCTTCGATGCCTGGTGGCTGACCGTCTTCCCGGGGCTGGCCATTCTGATGACGGTTCTCTCTTTTAATTTGTTGGGGGAAGGCTTAAGGGATGCCCTTGATCCAAGGCTGAGAGGGAGAAGATAATTAAAGATCAATTAGCAATAAGCAATGAACAATTAACAATTAGCAGTGAACCCCGTTAGAAACTGCGGAAGGAAATTATCCCTAACGAGGTGAACAGATAAACGGTCAATGATCCACTATGAATATTTATTGATCATTGCCAATTGACAATTGATCATTGCAAAATGGTTATTATGAAAACCCCTCTTTTAGAAGTTCGCTCTCTAACCACTCAGTTCTTCACGGAGGATGGAGTGGTGAGGGCGGTCGAAGATGTGAATTTTGAGATTCACCCGGGCGAGATCCTCAGCCTCGTGGGTGAATCCGGATGCGGGAAGAGTGTGACAGGCCTCTCCCTTCTGAGGCTGATCCCCATTCCTCCTGGAAAGATTATGAGCGGAGAGCTTCTTTTTGAAGGAAGAGATCTTCTTGGGCTGGAGGAGAGGGAGATGGAGAGGGTGAGGGGGAACGATATCTCCATGATCTTCCAGGAACCCATGACCTCGCTCAATCCTGTATTTACGATCGGGAATCAGATTATGGAGGCCCTCCAGCTTCACCAGAATCTTGATAAAAAAGAGGCGAGAAGGAGGGCCATCGAGATGCTGGACCGGGTGAAGATTCCCTCTCCCGAGGTAAGGATCGATTCCTATCCTCATCAGCTGAGCGGAGGGATGAGACAGAGAGCGATGATTGCGATGGCTCTCTCCTGCCAGCCCAAACTCCTCATAGCGGATGAACCCACAACAGCGCTCGATGTAACGATCCAGGCACAGGTCCTTCGCCTGCTGAAGGAGATCCAGGGAGAGATGGGAATGGCGGTGATGTTGATCACCCATGATCTGGGAGTGGTTTCAGAGATAGCGGACCGGGTGGCTGTCATGTATGCGGGAAGGATTGTGGAGTCCGGACCCATTGAGGCCATCTTTGGGGAGATGCGGCATCCTTATACGAGGGGGCTTCTGGAGTCGATCCCCCAGCTCGAGGAAAAGAAGAAGAGGCTTAATGCCATCCCCGGTCAGGTCCCAAACCCGATGGACCTGCCCACCGGCTGTAAATTTCATCCGAGATGTCATCTGATGATCGACGACTGCAAGAGGGAGGAACCTCCCCTCTTTCAGGTCAACGGCAACCACTTCAGCCGTTGCCTCCGGTGGAAGGAATGTTATTAAAAACCCAATGTCAAATGCCAAAGCTCAAAGTTCAAAGGAATTTCAAACGAAAAATGCTAAAGATCGAAAGACCCTCAATTTGGAATTTGGGATTTGGCATTCCTTTGACATTTGAACTTTGAAATTTGGGTTTGGAATGATGATATGTCACAGAATCAAATCCTGATTCAGGTTCGTGATCTAACAAAGTATTTCTACCGGCAGCGGTTCTTCTCTTCGGACAGGGAGCCGATCCGCGCAGTGGATGGCATCACCTTCTCCATCCGAAAAGGAGAGACGCTCGGGTTGGTGGGAGAGAGCGGCTGCGGCAAGACAACAGCGGGCAAAGCCATCCTGAGATTGATTGAGCCGACCTCCGGCCAGGTCTTATTTAAAGAAGGAAATATCCTCGACCTCAACAGGGAAGACCTCAGAAGATTAAGACCCCATATGCAGTTTATCTTTCAGGACCCCTATGAATCGCTCAATCCGAGGATGAGAGTGGGAGAGATCGTAGGCGAGGGCCTGGAGGTTCATCGCATCGCCCAGGGCAAGGAGAAGGCTGAAAGGGTCTCAGAGATCCTTGAGAAGGTTGGACTCCATCCAGGGGATGCGATCCGTTATCCTCACGAGTTCAGCGGTGGCCAACGCCAGAGGATTGGCATTGCAAGGGCCATCTCTCTTCATCCACAGCTGATCGTTGCCGATGAACCTGTCTCTGCGCTGGATGTTTCCATTCAGGCTCAGATCCTCAACCTCCTGATGGACCTGAGGGATCAACTGGGCCTTACCTATCTCTTCATCTCCCATGACCTTCGGATTGTTAAACATATCAGCGATCGAATTGCCGTCATGTATCTGGGAAAGATGGTGGAAATGGCCAATGGAGAAGATCTCTTCCGCAGGCCTCTCCATCCCTACACTCAAATCCTGCTTCAGGCCATCCCCAAACTGGACCCTTTGAAAAGAAGTCAGGGGGCTCCTCTCAGGGAGGAGTTCCGTCCCCATGATCTGAAAAAGGGATGTCTTTTCCAGCCGAGATGCCCCCATTCAAAAGAGAAGTGCCAGATGGAGGAACCTCTCCTTCTGGACCATGGAGAGGGACATCTCGTCGCCTGCCATTTTGTCTCCTGACGAATCCAATTTAGGATTTGCTTTTCTTTGAAAAAATATTCTAAAATTAGATGATTAAGGTTTAGGCTTTCTCCCGATGGACGAGATGTCATCGGATAACAGGAGCGTAACGGGATGGATCAGGAAAAACTTCTCTATTTTAAAGGGTTCCTTGAGGGCCAGCTTCACAATTTGCTGGTTGAAGCCGGAAAGACCTGTAGCGGCATGCGTCATGATCGTGAGGGAGATTTTCCTGACCCGACGGACCGGGCCTCTCTGGAGTCGGACCGAAACTTCCTCCTGAGGATTAAGGACCGGGAGAGAAAATTGATCCTGAAGGTGAAAGAGGCCCTGGACCGGATTGATAACGGGACCTTTGGGATCTGTGAATCGTGCGGGAAATCCATCTCTGAGAAAAGGCTGATGGCAAGGCCCGTGACCACGCTCTGCATCGAATGTAAAACCGAATTAGAGGATCAGGAGCGGAAAGAAAGGCTCAGGGGAACAAAGCCGAAGAAAAAATTCCCCTCTTAAGCCACACCATTCACTCAACACAATTTGGTTCGTTTAACACCTCTTTGCAATAGTTCCGAAGCCGTCATTCCCGCGAAAGCGGGAATCCAGCTCAGAAATACTGGATTCCGGGTCAAGCCCGGAATGACAACTAAAGTAAAGGGTTTTTTGACGCACGACACTAAAGACCTATCATGCCTGAATTGAGAAAAGATCCCATCCACGGAAGATGGGTGATCATTGCGACGGAACGAAGCAGAAGGCCCTCCGATTTTGCGCCGGAAGAACGAATTTCCACCGGCGGGTTCTGTCCTCTCTGTGAAGGGAATGAAGACCGGACCCCTCCAGAGGTGCTGGCCTTCCGGGACAACGGAGCTCCTCCGAACTCGCCGGGCTGGTCGTTGCGCGTCGTCCCAAATAAGTTTCCCGCTCTTCGCATTGAAGGAGAGCTGGACCGGGAGGGCGAAGGAATCTATGATAAGATGAATGGGATCGGAGCCCATGAAGTGGTGGTCGAGACGCCTCAGCATTCCGAAACCCTGTCCACCCTCCCCTTGAAAGGGGTGGAGAAAGTTCTCTGGGCTTACCGGGATAGAATTGTCGATTTGAGGCGGGATGAGCGGCTTCGCCATGTCCTCGTCTTTAAAAATTATGGTTCAGCCGCCGGAGCTTCTCTTGAACATTCGCATTCCCAGATCATTGCCCTCCCCATTGTTCCCACGAGGGTTCGCGAGGAGATCGAAGGGGCAAAAAATTACTTTCTCTATAAAGACCGGTGTGTGTTCTGCGATATCGTCAGGCAAGAACTCCGACAGAGAAAGCGGGTGATCGCAGAGAACAGCGGGTTCGTCTCCATCGCTCCCTTTGCTTCGCGGTTCCCCTTTGAGACCTGGATTCTTCCGAAGATTCACCAGCCAAGTTATGAACAGATGGAAAGTTCCTTCTATGGCCAGGCCGCCGAAATTCTCTCCGGCACCCTTCGGAAATTAAAACAGGTTCTTGACGATCCTCCTTATAACTACATCATCCACACCTCCTCCTACCCGGAACAGGACCGTGACTATTACCACTGGCACATTGAAATCATGCCCAAGTTGACCAAGGTGGCCGGATTCGAGTGGGGAACGGGGTTCTATATCAACCCAACCCCTCCGGAAGAGGCCGCAGAGTATTTGAGGGAGGCCAGATAACAGGTGATGTCCGCTCATTCTGATGGCTATTATCTTCTGAAAGCGACGATCGAACTCTCCGCCTCCTCACTGCCCATCGAAACCAAGCTCGAAAGGATCCTCCAGTCGATCACCGATGGTTTCCAATCGGATCGCTCACTCCTTCTGCGACCGGAAGCGATTCCGAAGGAGGGGTTTCTCTCCCGTGTGGCAGAGACGAGAAAACCCCTGTGGGTCGATGAGGAAAACCTCTTTCGAGAAGAGGGGGTTCTCCCGGAGGAGCGGGATCTTCTCTGCAAGGCTTTTGCCTGCATCCCTCTCTCTGACGAAACCTCTTTTCAGGGGATCTTTTATGTCGGTTTCTCAAAGGGCCGGACATTCTCTTCCGGAGAAGTCGATCTCCTTCTTTTACTCGCAAAGGAGATCGGAGCGGCCATTCGAAATGATCAGCTCCACCGTGTGGCACAGGATCATGAGAGAAGGGTGAGTCAGCTTTCCACCCTGTGGGAGTTGAACAAGGCATTGCTCGCCACCGTCCATTTTGAGCGGATCGTCCATATGACCCTGACCGCCATCACGATCGGCGATGGACTTGGATTCAACCGGGCCATGCTCTTTCTCGTCGATGAGAAGGATCATGTCGTGAGGGGGATGATGGCGGTGGGCCCGAATAGTGCGGAGGAAGCGGGAAAAATCTGGGCGACCCTTTCTCAACGGAAAGGAAATCCCTCGGAGCTGATCGCTCAGATCGAGTCATCCACGGAAAACCATTCCATCCTCAACTCCATCGTGAAGGAGATTAAGGTTCCACTGGAGCATGAGCAGTGCATTCTTTCGCGGACCGTTCTTGAGGGAAGGCCCTTCAATATCCGGTTTCCCCTGGATGGAGAGGAGTGGGTTCAAACCCGGTGCGAAAGGGGGTGTGCCCTCAGTTCGGAAGTGGGATGTTATGTGAGTGAGCATCTCAGCCGCGATCCCAGGATCTATTCCTTTGCAACGATTCCCCTCTGGGGAAAGGGAAAGGTGATCGGTGTGATCCTGGTGGATAACCTCTTCAATCAGGATCCCATCACCGACGAGGATATTCGTTATCTCACCATGTTTTCCAGCCAGGCGGGATTGGCCATTGAGAACACCCTGCTCTATCGGAATTTAGAAGAGGTCCATCAGGAACTAAAAGAGGCTCAGACCTTCCTGGTCTATCAGGAGAAAATGGCGGCATTAGGGGAACTCTCCACCTCGATTGCCCATGAAATCAGAAACCCCCTCGTTTCCATCGGAGGATTTGCACGTCGCCTCGATCGCACCCTTACGGCCGATGCCTCGGAGAAACGGTATGCTCAGACGATCGTCAAGGAAGTGGAAAGGCTCGAAAAGATTCTGAACCATATCCTCACCTATACCCATGAAGAAGCCATGACACTTAAGGAGTTGGACCTGCGCGAGGTGATGGAGGAGAGTCTCTCCATGATTTCAGAAAGTTTAAGAAACGGAGGGATCCAGCTTGACAAAGAGTTCTCGGAAAAGGTCCCCGGAGTGAAGGGCGACTATTATCAGTTGAAGCAGGCCTTTTTCAACTTGATCAGCAACGCCTATGAATCAATGAACGGCAAGGGAAGGCTCTCCATTCGCATCCATCCCCTTTGGAAGAATGGCTCTTCCTTCGTCAGGGTGGAGGTCGAGGATACAGGAGCAGGCATTGACCCCGAATCGCTTCACCATATCTTCAACCCTTTCTACACGACGAAGGATAACCGGTTAGGTCTGGGCCTGCCCATCATCCATAAGATTGCGACCTTCCATCAAGGTCAGATCGAAGTGAACAACCATCCCGGAAAGGGTGTAGCCTTCCTCCTCACCCTTCCGGCGCAAGAGGAGAAACAGAGATGATGAAGATTTTGGTCGTCGATGATGAAGAAAGCATCCGCCTCCTCTATAAAGAGGAGCTGGAGGAAGATGGGTTTGTCGTAGAGGTGGCCAAGGATGGACTGGAGGCCCTTAAACAGGTTCCTCTCTTCAAGCCGGATCTCATCACCCTCGACATCAAGATGCCGGGGCTAAATGGGATTGAGACGCTCAAGCGGATCAGGGAAATGGAGAGGCAAGTTTTCATCGTCATGTGTTCCGCCTATGGAGAGTACAAGCAGGATCTGACGACCTGGGCCTCCGATGCCTATGTGGTCAAGTGCGCCGATCTGACAGAATTGAAGAACACAATCCGGAGACTCCTGAGGCTTCTATGAAAGTAAAAAAAGCGGTCATTCCTGCCGCCGGTTTGGGGACCCGATTTCTTCCGGCGACAAAGGTCGTGCCAAAGGAACTGTTGCCCATTGTCGATAAGCCTTCCATCCAATATATTATGGAAGAAGTAGCCTCGGCAGGCATCGAAGAGGTGATCCTGATTACCGGCAGGGAAAAAGGCTCCATCGAAGACCACTTCGATACATCGACCGAATTGGAGAACCATCTCATCAAAAAAGGAAGGAGAGACCTCCTGAAAATAGTCCGGGAAATCTCCGAAATGGTGACGATCGTCTCGGTGAGGCAAAAAGAGCCTCTGGGCCTGGGACATGCCATCCTCTGCGCAAAAAAGGTCGTAAGAAATGAACACTTTGCCGTCCTGTTAGGCGATGACCTGATCGATGCCAAAGTCCCCTGCATCCGTCAGATGATGGATGTCTATCAGAATATGGATGGCGCGCTCGTGGCCATTCAGAAGGTCCCAAGAGCGGAGACACACCTCTACGGGATCATCAAGGGGAAAAAGGTGATGGACCGGGTCTACTCCGTCGATGAAATGGTGGAAAAGCCGGAGAGGGGAAAGGCGCCTTCTAACCTTGCCATCATCGGAAGATATATCCTTCCTCCCCGCATCTTTGATATACTGGAAAAGGTCAAACCCGACAGGAAAGGAGAGATCCAGCTCACGGAAGGCCTGAAAGAGCTCAGCAGGGAGGTCCCCATCTACGGATATGAATTTATCGGCGATCGCTACGATGCAGGAGACAAATGGGGTTATCTGCAGGCCAATCTTTCTTTTGGTTTGAAACACCCGGAAATCGGTCCAAAATTAAGAAGGTATTTAAAAAATCTGTAGGCTTTTGTTTGTTATCAGTTCATTCTAAAATGTAACAAGTTACATCTTCCGGGGCAGTAGCTCAGCTGGGAGAGCGCCAGAATCGCACTCTGGAGGCCGGCGGTTCGATCCCGCTCTGCTCCACCAGAAAATCAGAAAGGGGCGATCCAATGAATCGCCCCTTTTTATACCTAAGCATTTTAAATCCGGTGAACTACCGGCTGGACTTTAGGCTCAGGAAAATCTCTTCGAACCACCCGGAGAGCCGCAGGAAGAGGTTGATTCCGAACGTCTTAAAGAGGAGAAACCGGAGAGAATCTTCTCGGGCTCCCATTCTCCGCAAAACGGACAGGCCACTGACTCCACTCCTTCATTAGGTTTTTGAATCTTCTCAAAAATTTCACCGCATTTTCGACATTGATATTCGTAGATAGGCATCTTTTCCTCCCTCTCAAGATAATAAATTCGAAATCCGAATATCGGGCGAAGCGTCCTTTTAGGACCAATCCGAAACAATATCTAAATTCGAATCATCCAAATTTTCAAACATCCGTTTTGAAAGTTTCAAATTTCGGTCATTTGAATTTATTTCGAAATTCGTATTTCGTGCTTCGGATTTATGGCTTCCGTCCTAAGACGGAGCGGCTTCATACCCTGTATCCGTTATCGCTTTTACAATCTGGTCCGTGGCAACTGTCTTCGTATTTTCAAACCGGACCTCTCCTTTTTCAAGGTTCACCTGAACATTCTGAACTCCGTCCAATTGACTCAATGCTTTTGTCACAGACATCACACAATGCTGACAGCTCATCCCTTTTACTTTCAAAGTGGTCATGATCTCCTCCTTCGGTTCCCCAACGGCTTTAGGCTCTTGCTCCATAACCTCAGCCTTATCCTTATCCTCAGCCTTAACCTCAGCCTCAACCTTTCTTTTTATTAGTTCATCATACCAAACCGTATGTCGCTCTTTCACATATTCTATATCCACCTCTCCTGTGAAGATTGATTTAGTTAGAGGCCGGTTGACCTTAAAGATCAAAGCGGCCAGATGAGCCATCACGCCAAGGAGAAAGAAGATGGTCGCAAAGGTATGGGTGAGGGTCATCGCCGTGATCAATCCCGGAGGCAGAAAGACTCCAGGCAGGTTTTTAATCACTTTTACAATTCCTGTGAGAACCAGGATCAATCCGACGCCGCCTAAATAGGCATACGCGAGTCGTTGTTCAGGAAGGTACTTATCCGATTTCGGCTCCTTACCAACTCCAAACATGCTTAAGAGGGTGACCAGGGAGGCCTTAAAATCTCCCTTTTTGAGAAGAAGCCCCTGGTGCCCCAGCCATCCATGGTAAATCGCATGAAAGACCATAATGGAGACAAAGACGATTCCTGCGAGATAATGAATTTTTAGATTGATGAAGAAGTCTCCTGCCCAGCCCAGGCCCGGAATCTGGGTCACCATATACCTTTTATACATGGGGAGTTCCCCAAAACCTGAGAAGATCAGAATGAAGCCGGAGATGGCCAGAGCCCAGTGTTCGATCAACTCAATAGAGCTGTGTCGAAGAATTACCTTTTTATCCTCGCTGATCCTTTCCTTCATTACTTCTCCTCCTCCTTCTTCTCTCCCCTCCTGTGATAAATGGCAAGGCCGATTGCACCCAGCGCACTGATGAGGGGGGCGATGAGAAAACCTTTGGCCCATTCATTCACCTCACGAAGCGGGTTTAGAACCTTTCCCATCGTAAGATTCGATTTCGCCTCCTTCAATTTTGAATCGATCTTTTCAAAAGGGGTTTTACTCACATAGATCGTGGCGGTTCCGCCATTCTCTTTTTCTCCGTAGATGAAACCATTGACCTCCTTGGCTCTCTCCTGGGCCATCTTCAGGATTTCGTCCCTTCTTCCGAAATAGAGGGGCTTTTTTGCTCCCAGCCTCTTTTCACAGGCCTCCACGCAGGCAGGCATTTGCCCTTTTTTGATCCGGTCATGGCAGAGATCGCATTTATACATCACTCCGCCCCCGGCAGGCAGGGGTTGAAGTTTGAGATAGAGTCCCACGCCGCTCTGTCTCTGAGGGATATGCCATGGGCAGACCGCTTTGCATTTGGCTCCTCCCATACAGAGGTCATGATTGATCACCACGGACCCATCCGAGTATTTATTCAGGGCGCCGAAGGGACAGAGATGAGCGCAGGGTGGGTTGTCGCAGTGCATACACCGTCGAGGGACGAAGATTTCCTCTCCTTCCATCTCGACTTTCTGCACCGTTGTCCAGTTATATGGGGTAAGCTGATGGATCACATCCCTCTTTCTCGACCAGTCGTCGTGGGTCTTCTGAGGCCAGAGGTCTTTGATCGGTTCTTTTGGGTCGGGAAATTTCTTCTCATTCTCCTTCCGGCACGCTTCCACGCATTTTGGGACGGGTTCGTTTTTACATCCATCACATTTGGTCAGATCGATCAGGGTGGCATAGGTTCCGGGTTTCGCAGACGCGGTCTCAACCATTCCCGCAGTGCAGGCTGCACCAATGGCTGTCACCATCGCCCCCTTCTTAAGAAAACTCCTTCTTGTTAAACCCTGTTTGCTATTCATAAATTCACCCCTCTAACCCTCCACCCCCCCTTTAGCAAAGGGGGAGAAGGGGGATTTTTATTCCGCAATCCGCATTCCGCAATCCGCATTCAGCATTTGCCTTATGCCCAATCGATATACCTTGACATGGCTGCCTGAAACTCTTTCAGGGATTCACCCCGTTTCATCCCCGGCTCTTTTCTGGTCTTCTCCAGGCATTCTTCCAGATGGGTTTGGATGATGATCGCCCCGACCTTTTTAATGGCCGCCGTGGCCGCCGCACTTTGCATCAGGATGTCCTGACAGGCCGCTCCCTCTTCGACCATCCTCTGAAGGCCCCTTATCTGCCCCTCAATTCTTTTCAGCCTTGCCAGGATGTCCCTTTTGGGTCTCTCCTGTTCCATACTATACCCTCCCATGGTATAAGGATATATTAACCACATTCCCTTTATTTGTCAAGGGAAATATTTATTGATGATTGCAAAATGAGCGGGGGTATATGATTTCTACTCTTTTTTGAAAAGGGTCCCCAGCGAGGCGGGGGGGGAGGTTTGAAGGGCCTTGAGCGTGCGGATCAGGAATCGTCGCAGGCCTTCGGGCAAACGGTTCAAAACCCGCTTCGTCCAATCCGCATTCCCGAACGTGACCAGGACCAGGGTGAGGATCATGATCGGAAAAGGCAGGGTGGAGAAAAGCTGTGTGGGGATATCGGGCATCAGGCTCTGTAAAAAATTGACGGCGGTCTGCAGACCGACGAAGAGAAAGGCTCCCAGGGCCGCACGGATCGGATGCCAGCCTCCGAAGATGACGATGGCCAGGGCGATCCAGCCCGTCCCCTCGATTCCATAAGGCCTGGCCCAGCCGGGTTTGACCATGAGCGAAAAGCTCGCTCCGCCCAATCCGACCATGGCGCCGCCGATAAGCGTATAGAGGTATCGCATAGCCGTCACATTGACCCCGCGCACATACGCGGCCGCGGGCCGCTCTCCCAGGCCCAGCAACTTGAGCCCGGGTTGTGTCTTATAGATGAAAGCCCATACCATCACCACGGCCATGAGGCTGAGATAGACCACAGGATTCTGATCGAAAAGAACCGGCCCGATCACAGGAAGATCGGAAAGCCTGTGGATGGCCAGGTGAGGGACCTGAGGTCCGGGGATATGGGCATAGGCCCTGCCCAGCACATAAGCCAGGTCCCGGCATAACAGGGTCAGAACAAAACCTATTGCCACCTGGGGTTGATGAAGGGTCAGGCTCACAAAGGCGATGATTCCTGCGATGAGGCTTCCCGCCACCATCCCTGCCAAGAATCCGGCGATGACGCTATCCGTCTGGAGGGCAACAACAAACCCGATCATAGCCGTGAGCAGAAGCGAGCCATCCAGAGAGAGATTGATGACGCCGGCCTTCTCCGTAATCGTTTCGCCAAGCACGGCAAAGAGAATTGGAGGCGAGGCAGCCAGGACTGAACCGATGAGAATTGAGAAATCCATTCTTCACCCTTCGCGCTGAAACCATCGGGAGCGAATCCCGTGTATGACGAGAATGGAGAGGACCAGCATCCCCTGGATCACTCCTCCGAGAGAGGAGTCCAGTTGTCGCTGAAGCGGCAGCTGGAGGCTCCCCATTGAAATGGCCGCAAAGAAGAAGGAGATCGGCACACTCCAGAATGCTTTGAGGTTTGCCAAGAGGACGACGAGTATGGCCAGGTATCCGTAACCGCTTGAGATCAGAGGAAAGAGATTATGGCGCGCGCTTGTTCCCACGATAAGGATCCAGCCCGCCAGACCCGCGAGAGCGCCACAGAGGCCAAAGGCCAAAAAGATGTTTCGATCCACGGAGATTCCCTTCAAGAAAGCAGCCCTTACATTCATGCCAATCGCCCTCAACTGGAGTCCGAAATGGGTGCCTCTGAGCGCGATGGCAACCGAGGTGATCGCCATCAATCCCAGGAGGATTTCGATGGGACTGGCCTGAAACTCTTTTAAGGACGGCAGCCAGAGCGAAGGAGGAAAAGGTTCTGTTCCGCTTGTCGATCCGATGCCCGGCCTCTTCCACGGCCCCAGAACGAGATAGACCGTGAGGCTGCCCGCGATGAAGTTGAGTCCCAGACCGCCAAAGATCTCATTCACATTGCCATAGCGCCTCAGCCCACCGACCAGCATTCCCCACAATGCGCCGCCCGCAAGGCCTGCCATCCCGGCCAGAATGAGAACAGCGGAAGGAGGAAGGGAGCCCTGCAACGCTTGCATCAACCCCGTAGCAAAGACTGCGCCCATCACGATCTGACCTTCGATCCCGATGTTCCACAGGCCTGCCGCAAAGGTGATCAGCAATCCTGCCGAGCAGAGAAGCACTGGAGCCCAGGTTGTCATCACATAGGCCAGCTTGGCCCAGGAGCCGAAAGCGCCGTACAGGATGAGCGAGAAGGCGTCCAGCGGTGAGGCGGACAAAACCATGAAGATCATCGCGCTCAAAAGAAGCGCCATCAGGATCGCAGAGATCCGGAGCAGGAGGGTTTGATGAATCCATCTGTTATCCAAAGCCTTTGCCTCCGATCGATTCGCCAAGCTGAAACAGGCTGGCGCCGCAGGCATCCATCACCTTTACTTTTCCGCCGAAGAAGATCAGGATTCGGTCGCTCCGGTCGAGCAGTTCCTCCGGATCCGAAGAGATGAAGAGGATGGCGGTGCCCTCCCGGGTGCGGGCCTGCAATAATCTCCAGATATATTCCACGGACTCCATGTCCAGTCCCCGCGTAGGGTGCTCCATCAATAGAAGCTTGGGTTGGGGAGGAAGGAGGGAAAGAAGTGTTCTCTGTTGATTGCCTCCTGAAAGTCCTTCTACGAGAGTTGTTGGCTGGCCTTTGATGTTGAACTCCCGGATGCGTTGAGAAGCCTTTTCTCCTGCTCTATTCCAGTCAATAAAAAAAGCCGGGTTCGTTTCAATCAAAGCCATATGCTCGGCCAATGTCATCCCTGCGATGAGTCCTTCCTCCAGACGGCCTGCAGGCATGTAACCTACGCCTGCCTCGATGAAGTCCTGATAGGGTCTTCCGGTCAAATCCTGATGGTCAATCCATATTCGGCCGACCGAAGGCTTTAACAATCCGGCGCAACCTCTTAAGACCATTTGCTGGCCGCTTCCCTCCAGCCCGGTAAGCCCGACCACCTCGCCTTCCCGGACCTTAAGAGAGAGACCCTTCACCTCCAGCCGCCAGTCGCTCAGTGTAATATCCTGGAGTTCGAAAATGGGCTCTCCGAGAGTCACTTCACACCGTTTCCCAATGGTGAAAGCCTGGCCGAACATCATCTTCACCAATTCCTCTGTCGGACAATCTGCGGCCGCTTCGCCTGCGACCTTCCCGTGAGCCAGAACCGTCACTTTGCCGCACAGGCCTTTCACCTCATCCAGCTTATGTGAGACAAAGAGGATGGTCTTCCCCTCCCCTGTCAATCGATTCAGCGCATTAAAGAGATTCTCTCTCTGCTGGGCTGAAATGGCTGTGGTCGGCTCATCCAGAATGAGAACGCTCACCCCAAGCGCTAACAAGCGAATGATTTCGAGTTGCTGACGTTCTCCGATGCTCAGATCAGAGACCCGCGCCTCCGGATCGAGTTTGAAGCCAAACCGGTCAGCTAATTCATTCAGTCTGTCCTTGTGATGTTTCCGATCGAGCAGGAATTCTCGGGGAGACCCCAACAAGAAATTGTCTATGACACGGAGGGCTGGAAAATCGAGCGGGTCCTGATGAAGCATCCCAACGCCCAGAGCAACCGCTTCCGCAGGGGAGTGGAAACGGACCGTCTTGCCGTCCAATAGAATCTCCCCGCGATCAGGAGAGAGAAAACCGGAGAGGACCTTCATCAGCGTGCTCTTGCCTGCTCCGTTCTCACCCAGCAGTCCATGAAGAGTGCCTGGCTCCACTGTCAGAGTCACGCCGTCATTGGCAGGGATGGGTCCAAAATGTTTGTGGATGTTTTTGAGCTCGACCTTCATGGATGTATTGGAAAATAAGAGTTCATGGGTGAAGGTAATGGTAAGGATGCCGGTCTTATTGCTGGGTTAGGTCATTTGGCTTTAATGCTTTGGCCATAACCTTTACCCTTCGCCCAAACTGGCCTCCAAACCTTAACCCTAACCTTCACCAAAGGACTGTTTTCATAGTTTGAAGACGGAAACGCATGCGCCATGAAACATTATAAAGAAAGACGAATGAAAGCAAATTTTCCGAATCGTTCATTGGAATCATTCGCCGTCATTCGTCTCATTGGACAATAACAAAAACAGAGGGCTATTTACTCGCCCCTTCCATTCCTTTCAGGAGTTGCGGAAAGTACCAGACCTGAAGATCGGTGGCTGTCTCACCCTCTTTCAGATAGGTTTTCCCATCCTGGAATTGGAGCGGGCCCTTGAAGAGATTGATTGAGCCATCCGCTAGCCCTTTGATAAACCCATCCACCTTCTCGGCATTCTCCTGGCTCAACCCTTTGCTCTTTACAAAACCCACGGCGCTTGTATCCGGATGATTGATATCTTTCCAATCCGGACCATTCCAGTCCCAGTACTGAGCCCATTTGCCTTCCATCACCATCTTCACCGCCTTCACGTAAGCCGGACCCCAGTTAAAATAGGGCACTCCCAGGCAAGCTTCTTCAGCCTCTTTGCAGGCCTCCTTGTAATCATACTGGATGGCCCGGACTTTTTTTCCGGCTTTGGACATCTTGTTCGCTTCGACGAGCGCTTCAGTCGTGTCAATGCCGGAGATCACCACATCATAACCGCTTTTGTAAAAATCAGCCGCCACTTTCGTCGGATCAAGGGTCTGGCCCGGAATATTAAACCAGAACCCGATCCAGGTGACCTTGAACTTCAACTTCTTCGGGTCTTTTTTCAGGATATTCGTCCACGCATATTTCGCTCCGAGGTAGGCTGATGCCGCCAACCGCCGGGTTTCATCATTAATAAGAGGACCAAGGTAACCGATCTTGCCCGTCTGTGTTGTCAGTGCGGCGGAAGCTCCGGCGATCATCTTTGCATACTCCATTCTTCCCATCACGTTGCTCAGGTTGTTGGGAGCCTTATAATCTTTGCCCTCTTTCCACGCGTGATCCCCCGAAACATTGACGAAGGGAGTATTGGGATACTTTTTAGCCGCCTCGAGCGTGCCATCCTTAAAGTCGTCCGAAGTGGTGAAGATGATCTTGGCGCCCTTGGAGATCAGATCTTCCGCCACCTGTGGAATGGTCACCCCGGGTTTTGCGCCGGGATTGACATTGTCCACATAGATCATCTTCGAGTTGGGTATCTTTGATTCGACATACTTGCCGCCCATATAGTGGGCTTCGCTCCAGCCATGATCGTTATACGGACCGACCAGAATGACACCAAAGACAAAAGGCGCAGCCTCCTCGGCTTTCTTTACAGGCTCCGGTTTCTTCTTCTCTCCGCAGGCCGAAAGCGCCAGAGTAAGGCAGGCGACCAAGGCTAATGCAATCCGGATTTTTCTTCGGTTCCTCATAGAATCCCCCTCCTCAAGTAAAATTTTAAGTCTGAAGTGAGAGCAGTATAATATAAAGGCCGCAGGGGTGTCAAAGAAAAAAGGCTTGAGGAGATAACCCTAACATATTGTCAAAAAGGTCATAAAATAGTTCAAAAAAATGGCTCCTTAGTCATTTTTTTGAATTTTAGTTTAAATAGAAAAAGCTATAAAATCAATTGGTTATTTAATTATGATCCGTTTGGCACTGAAATTGCTCTATATTACTTAAAAATTAAATATGCCGATAAAGCCAAACTCCGAGTAATCGGAGGACGGAAAGCCACGGATCCTAAAAGAAACCAAAAATTGGTTTCTTACCTTTAGCAAGGAGCTAAGGGTAATCTTAAGTGAATTTGCTAATGCAAATTCCTGGGATGGCCGGGTTGCCAAAGCAAAAACCGGACTTAAACCCGTGGCGCAACTCGATCCACGGGTTTTTTATTGATTTTGAAAGATTTGGAAGGACAGGGTAAAAAATGAAATTACTGACTACAGTCATGATCTCTCTCACATTCGTTCTGGGAATTGGAATGATCGGACTAACCTTCTTTCTCGGAAAGATGGCTTTAGCCTCTGCCATAAGAGAATAGAATATTTAATCCAGCATCAAGACTCTTCTATATCGCCCCCTCAATCCCAATAATGCCTAAAAACGTCTTTTTTTTGACTTTTTGTCCGTTTTATCGGGTGAATCGTCATTCCCGCCAATATTGAAATATATTAATGATATCAATGAAATACTTGTTTCCCCCCCCATCGAAAGAAATTGGCACAAATTATGCTCTAATACCTATCGTTACCTATTGGGATTGTCTTTAAAAACTGACAGGTTCTACATTAAATGAGAGGAAAAAAAGGATTTACACTTATTGAATTATTGATTGTGGTGGCAATTATTGGAATCCTTGCCGCCATCGCCATCCCGATGTATCGATCGCACACAACCAAGGCAAGAATGTCCGAAGTGGTCAATGCTCTTGGTCATCTTGCAAAAGCAGTGGGGCTCTATCAGGATGAGGCAGGAGCCGCAGTCTGGCCCGATTGTCCGGATATGGCAGCCATCCGGACGAGTTTAGGGGTGGGATTGGCAAGTATCAGGATCAGCGATGCCAGAATAGATCAGGCAACCAGAACTATTGAGGTAACTCTTAATAACATTGGTTTAGAGGTCGATGGCCGAACCCTGGTTCTCAGTGGCGATCAAAGCGGTGATGGCTCCATTTCGTGGCAATGGGGCGGCACAGTCCCGCAGGCTTATATTCCAAAGAGGTAACCTCTTCTCAGACTCGAATCACCCTCATTATAGTCCTACGCCTCTCCTCACGAAGTATTAAAACCCCTAATTTTCTTCTTGACAACTACTTGAATTTGTGTTTGAATCCAAATTCAAATACAATCCAATGGAAATTTAAGAATTCTCATGATTGAAAAAATAAATATTGAAAGAAATTTACAGAATCGGGTGTATGAAATCATCAAAAAATACCTTATTCGACCCGATGTGCCTCCCGGGACCCACCTTTATGAGGATAGACTGGCGAAGGAAATTGGGGTAAGCCGAACTCCTGTTAAAATGGCCTTAACCCTATTAGAAAAAGAAGGGCTTGTGGTCATCCAACCCAATAAGGGAGCCTTTAAGTCTCATTTACACTTCCGGGATGTTATAGAGATTTTAAAGATCAGAATGACTTTGGAGTCATTATCTTTGGAAATGGGAAAAGAATATTTTAGAGATAGCAATACCTTTCTATCTCTCGAAAAATCAATTCCAGACATTAGTTGGATTGGGACTCCTGAAGGTTTGACAAAGTATCCTGAATTGGATCAACAATTCCACGAAAATTTAATAATGGTTTCTAATAGTCGACGGCTTCTCCGGATGATCAAAGATCTCGACCCCCTTTTTCAAATGTTTAGATTCCTTTGCTTGCAGAACATTGAAAGAATTAAATTATCCGTTGAAGAACATAAGAAGATATTAGAAGTCCTAATGACAGGAGATATTTCCCTTGGAAAGAACTTGATCCATGCCCATTGGGAATCGGCGATTCAGGATTTGGAAAAAAAACATAGAGAGACGCCAGGACTGTTTCTTTGATGCTCTCAATCTGACTGGAAGAAGCTAAAATGTACTGGATCGTTATCATTGCGTTGATCCTTTTTCTCAGATCAGGAACGCCTGTAGCCTATATCGTCGGAGCGGCGACTGTCTTGACTTTTATCATCACAGGTAATGTTCGCTACCTGGCCGTCCTTCCCCAGCGAATCTTCAGCCAGATTGATATATTCTCCTTGATGGCAATGCCTCTTTTTATTCTGGTAGGCGAGATCATGAATCATACTGGAGTCACACGATATCTGGTCAATTTCTCTATGAGCGTCATGGGACGCTTTAAGGGTGGCCTTGGGCATGTTAATGTGATGACGAGCATTTTTTTTGCAGGTATCTCTGGTTCGGCAGTTGCGGATGCCGCTACTACGAGCAATGTCCTGGTACCCGCCATGCGTGAAAGAGGCTATACGAATACCTATGCTGCTGCTATCACGGCCGCTTCCTCGATCATAGGTCCGATCATTCCTCCAAGCATCATTTTGGTCTTTTATGGTGTTCTGATGCAGGTCTCCATTGGCGGATTGCTCATCTCAGGTCTCGTTCCGGGTTTCCTGCTTGGCGGCGCCCTCATGGCTATCAATACCTATTTTGCCCATCGGCATGATCATCCAGGGGGCCGAGGCGAAAAAATGCCTTCATTTCTACCCAGTTTTGTCAAAGCCCTTCCTGCATTGGCTCTGCCAGTTATTATCCTCGGTGGCATTGCGTTTGGCATCGTTACCCCTACAGAGGCGGCAGCTCTGGCAGTAATTGCTGCTTTAGGAGCTGGGATGTTTTACCGCGGTGTCAGTCTTTCCAACCTCGTTGCAAGTTTCAAACGGACGGCGTCGCTGACAGGGTTTATTTTCGTTATTATGATCGCTGCAGCATGTTTTGGATGGATTGCTGCTCTTGAACACTGGCCTCAACAATTAGCAACCTTCGTCACTGGATTAGGTTTAAGCGGAGCCTCATTTCTTCTAATGACCAATGCTGTCTTCCTGTTGTGCGGGATGTTCACAGATATACCTTTATCCTTAGCGCTCATTGTGCCTCTATTTGGACCGGTAGCTACGGCTCAGGGAATCCATCCCATCCATCTCGGCATTGTGATCTGCCTGAACCTGACGATAGGTATGACGACGCCACCTTACGGTGCCTGTCTGATTACCGTCAGTGCGATCACGAAAGAAGATTACTGGTCCCTTTCCAGGGCTTTATTGCCTTTCATCTTTGTTGAGGTCGCTATACTGATGCTCATTACCTTCATTCCCGAACTATCATTGTTCTTGCCCCGTATGTTTGGTTTTGCTTAACGTTAATCCAAATCAAAAGGAGGTTTATAATGAAAAAGACAGAAAAGGTTTTAAGGCTCTTCGGTTTATTGGTGTTGTGTATTTTTTTAGCACAAGCAGCCTCGGCAGCGGAAATCAAGATCGCCCTGGACTCACCGCCCGATCTTGAAAAAAGTGGCACCTATGTCTGGGCCAAAACGTTTGGAGATTTTCTTCAGGCCAATGGTTTGAAGGTTAAGGAGTTCCCCAGAGATGCTCTGGGTGGTGAAGAGGAGAAACTGGACCAGGTCAGCCAGGGCCTCCTTGAGGTGAGCATGTCCGATCTGGCCAAGGCCGGTCAGTTGGACCCTACCATTTCTGGATTCAGTCTTCCTTTTATTTTCGACTCCATTGCTCACCTGGACAGGGTGCTTGCCAAGACAGACCTTCTCGCCAAGGTCAACGCCGGCACCACGAAGAAAGGCGTCCGCGTCCTCGCTCTGGTTCCGGTGGGCGGTTTTGGTGGTTTGGCCAACATAAAAAGGCCCATCAAGACTCCGGATGATTTAAAAGGATTGCGCATACGGGCCATGGATAAAGCACAGACCGAATACCTCCAGGCTTGGGGAGCAAGTACGGTCGTCGTTCCATGGGCGGAGATCTATAGTGCCCTTCAGACTGGTGTTGCTGACGGTTACCTCAATGCAGCCATTGTGCCGGTTCTCTTCAAACATACGGAGGTGCTCAAGTTTTATTCTGACATTCGTTTCGCCGCTCCCCTCCGGATAACGATCTGCTCCGAGACCTGGTATCAGGGTTTGAAACAGAAGGATCGTGCTATTGTCAATGAGGCTGTGGCAAAGGCAAACACGGCTAACCGGACCTGGCAGGCCAATATCGAGAAAACCGGGTTGGACCAACTTAAGGCCACAGGCATGAAGGTCCATATGTCAACTCTTGACGAACGATCACTATTCGCAAAACTGGTAAGGCCTGTCTATTCTAAGGTCGTTTCAGAAGAGATTGCCAAGGCCTTCATCGCCGCGGCAGATACAAACCGGTAGTCCATGACCGTACGACGATCTATTCTCCAAATCAGCGCTGTGCTCAACCGCGTAGGCGAGCAAGGCGCGATTGCCTTCTTTGCAGCCATGTTGAGTCTGGTTGTAGTACAGGTGGTGGCCCGCTACATCCTCAGGGCCGTCCCGGTTTGGACGGAAGAGGCAGCACGTTACTGTATGGTGTGGGGCGGAATGTTAGGAGCCACCATCGCCTTCTACCGAGACGAGGACCCAAGGCTTCTGCAACCCCCGAAGAAAGGGCCACGCCTTTGGTTAGGGCTGGCAAGTTTTTTACGGGCCCTGGCCGTTGTCCTCTTCCTTGGGCCTGTACTCTATTACAGTGACCGCTTTCTTTTACGCCATTGGCAAAGGACATCTGACGCATTGGGGATCTCCACCTTCTGGGTGACCGTAGCCGTCCCCGTTGCAGTGGCTGTCATCTTCATCCATCTTATTGGGGGGATTAGTCTTCCCGAGGACAATAAACGAAGCACCTCAGATCCACCCTGAGGTCAGCTTTTTCTGAGAAAGGGGGAATGATCTTGTTGGATCACAGTACGTTTGATCTTGTCATAAAGGACGGTTTGATCATTGACGGATCAGGCAAACCAGGATTCCTTGGAGATGTGGGAATACTGGGTGACCGGATCAATCTCATCGGGTGTGGGATTAGCCTGCCAAACCAGAGAGTGATCGACGCAAGAGGATTGGTAATCGCTCCTGGATTCATCGATATTCACAGCCACGCCGATGCGATTGCCTTGATCGATCCAAAGGAAGACAGTAAAATCCGGCAGGGAGTAACAACAGAGTGCATTGGGAATTGTGGCCTTTCGTTGGTCCCTTTGAATAAAGAGCATCTTTCCCCTCTACAAAAGTATGTTGCTCCTTTTCTGGGTGGAGCTCCTTTGAGTTGGGACTGGGAGACGATGGGGCAGTACCTGGATCAGATCAAGGACCCCTCACGTAACATCGCTGCCCTGGTGGGACACGGAACGGTTCGAATTGCTGTCATGGGACCTGAGAACAGGAAGCCGACTTCTTACGAAATGGATAAAATGAGAGATCTCGTTTCGGAATCGATCGATCAGGGAGCCTTTGGTTTATCCTCCGGGCTGATCTATCCTCCGGGGGTTTTCACTGAAACGGATGAACTCGTTGAGCTATGCAAGGCTGTGGCTAAAAGGGGAGGATTCTACGCCACTCATATCCGTGGGGAAAGCAACACCCTTATAGAAGCGATTAAGGAGGCCATTCAGGTTGGCCAGGAAAGCGGCGTCTCGGTGTTGATCTCCCATCACAAAGCGGGAGGAAAAAAGAATTGGGGGAAGGTTAGCGTATCCCTTGAATTAGTAGAAAGAGCACGAGACCAGGGGGTTGATATCCATCTGGATCAATATCCCTATACCGCAGGCTCTACAATGCTCGCCTCCATTCTCCCTCCATGGATGCACGACGGAGGAATTGAGCAGGCCATCGAAAGGCTGAAAGATCCTCAGGTGCGGGCAAGAGTTCAGAAAGAGTTTGACCAAGGAATAAAGGGTTGGGAGAACTTCGTCGACTTTGCCGGATGGGAAGGGATCGTTTTGGCTTTCTGCAAAAGGCAGAAAGAGCTTGAAGGGAAATCGATTAGAGAAATAGCTAATGAAAGAAGACAAGACCCAGCCGAAACCGTTTTTGATCTCCTCGTGGAAGAAAAAGGGGAGGTGATCATGGTCGTTCATGCCATGTCTGAGGAGGATGTGAGAACAGTGATGAAACATCCTCTGGTCATGGTCGGAACGGATGGAATACCAACTTCAGGAAGACCTCACCCGCGAGCCTTCGCGACTTATCCGAGGATCTTAGGGAAATATGTGAGGGAGGAAAAGACTTTATCCCTCGAGGAAGCGATTCGAAAGATGACAAGCCTGCCTGCACAGAAGCTGCGTTTGACGGATAGGGGTGTGATTGCAGAGGGGAAGATAGCCGATATCGTGATTTTCAATCCCTCTACGGTCAAAGAAAAGTCAACCTATCTGAATCCTCATGAGAGACCTGAAGGAATCGAGTATTTATTGATAGGGGGTTCGCTGGTTATTGAAAGAGGCGAGTTGGTAGACACGCAAATGGGCCGGGTTTTGAGAAAGAACTAAATATTTAGTCCCTTAGCAATAAAATTGTGCGTGTAGATGTCATAATATTTTTTGCCCCATCATTTGAGCCCCTATTCATGGGCATTCTAGAGCGTTTTTGAAAATCTCAACTTTTTGGATTTTGACGTTTCCTTTTTGGTTCTGGCTTGGCCAGGTTAGGGAAGAGAGGATGAAATGAAACCTAAAGTGGCTGTATTAGGCGGTGGAAATGGAGCTCATGCTGTTGCTGCAGATTTAACCTTTGCAGGATATAAAGTAACCATGTTTGAGTTTCCTCAATTCAAGTCAAATATTCAAAAAGTTTTAGAGACACGAGAAATCGTCAAAGAAGGTGTAAGCCCTACTGGAGTAGCAAAAATTCACGTGGCCACAACAGATATTGCAGAAGCGATCAAAGGTGTCTCTATCATTTTGGTGATCATGCCTGCCTTTGGACAACGAATGGTGGCGATGACCATGGCTCCTTATCTGGAGAATGGTCAGATCATTGCTCTTTTCCCGGGGTCAGGAGGGGCTCTTGAGATTCACCAGGTTTTAAAAGAGAAAGGAATAAAAAAAGATATCACCCTTTGTGAAGGGGTAACACTTCCCTATGGCGCACGGATGATAGGGCCGGGGAAAGTGATGGTCTTTACTGAAGCGGTGATTCTCCCGACCGGAGTATTTCCCGCTTCTCGAACAGATGATACAATCTCCCAACTGAAATCTCTTTATAAAACGATCCAGCCAGCCAGGGATGTTCTGGAGGCAGCAATTAATAATCCAAATCCTGTGGTTCATCCGGTCGCCACCCTCCTAAGCGCGACCCGAATTGAATACTCTAAAGGGAATTTCTATCTCTATGTGGAAGGAATGACTCCTTCCGTAGCGAGGACCTTTGAAGCATTAACAAGGGAGAAGATCGCTATTTGTGATGCGATGGGATGGACGCTTTATCATTGGGATAATTTGGATCCGAGGGGATACAATTTAGGGAATACGGTTGAGGAATGTAACAAAAAGATCCTCAATACAAGTATGGATAGTGCTTTCGGAAAGGATAGCATCCAGGCCGGGATGAAGATGAAGGGACCGGAGAACATGAAAGATCGTTTCATCACAGAGGATGTTCCTTATGGAATGGTTCTTATTTCTAATTTAGGAGATATGCTTAACATCCCGACGCCTGTCCATGATTCCGTTATAGAATTATGCTCCACCATAAACGGGGAAAATTATTGGGAGACCGGAAGGTCCGTCCAAAAGTTGGGGATAAAAGGATTAGATGTGAATAACCTTAAAAAATTCCTTACAGAAGGAGAGATATAAACGGATCCTGAAAAAATTACCGACAGACTTTGCAAAACCCTGAGCAGAAATCAAATTTGGAACTGAAAAAAGGAGGCTGTCAGAAGGGGATTGAAGACTACCCGGGGCCGTCTCAATCACCTCAGGTTCCTTCAGAGCGCTCACTACATCCACCTTCCTTTGTGAAAATCTTGAATTGCGAGCAAATCAAAACAGACCTTCTTTTTTCCTTGACATTTATTTATTTCTATGTATAACTATAGAAACATAGAAACTCAAAGGAGGTGCGATTATGCGGTCAATTATTTCAAAGTCGGTTGGTGTCTTTGTTATTGCGGTAATGACTGTTATTTTAAGTGTCTCGTTGGGATCCGCCCAGGAGATTAAAGGGCCCATCAAGATCATTGTGCCTTATCCAGCCGGGGGTGGCTCCGATGTGTTAGCCCGTCTGATCGCAGACAAGTTGAAGGATTCTCTGGGCCAGACGGTTATTGTGGAGAATAAACCAGGCGCCGGCGGCAGGATCGGCACCGAATATGCCAAGGGTCAGCCGGCAGACGGGAGCTCCATGCTTTTTGTAAATCCTGCTCTTTTTGTCGTGAGTCCTATGGTCTACTCCAAGCTGTCATATGACCCCGACAAGGATTTCAAGCCCTTATCCCAAATCAATACCTATGAGTTCGTCCTCGCTGTTCCTTCAAGTTCCCCTATCAAGGATGTAAAAGGTTTGATTGAGTGGATGAAGAAAAATCCGAAGCAGGCCAACTACGGCTCCCCTGCAGCCGGCAGCCTTCCCCATTTCTTCGGTCTGATGATCAGCAAATATGCAGGGGTCGAGATGGTCCATGCCCCATACAGCGGCTCTGCCCCTCTTCTGACCGCACTGATCGGGGCGCAAATTCCCATGGCGGTGGATGTATTTGATAATTATTTCCCGCATCATCCGGATAAAATACGGATTCTGGCCACAGCAGGCGGTTCCCGTAAACACCCTGACATCCCAACCTTCAAGGATTTGGGATATAAGGACATTGAGGGTGTGGGTTGGAATGGGATCGTGGTCCCCTTCAAAACACCCAAACCGGTCATTGACAAATTGAATCAGGCGGTTGTCAAAGCCATCAAAATGCCGGATGTGACACAGAAGATCCAGCAGATGGGGTCTGATGTGACCGGCACGACCGCAGAGGAGTTTGCCAATATCCTTAAGCATGATCGTGAAAAATGGGGCCCCATCATCAAGGCTTCAGGATTCAAGGCAGATTGATCTCATCACGCAAAGCATAAGGACTTTGATGCACATCAAAAGAGCTAAGGACTTCAAGGCCGGTCTGATATTCATATTTTTTGGTATTGGATCCGCGGTTTTTTCCGGAACTTACCAGATTGGGACGTCTGCAAGGATGGGACCAGGATATTTCCCTTTTGCCCTCGGCGGAGTGCTCGCAGGGTTAGGCCTCGTGATTGTACTTAGAAGCCTCTCCAGGGGAGAGGGGATGAGGAAGGCACGATCCTTCCGGGCAAAACCGGTGGTCCTCGTGGTTTCCTCCGTCGTCCTCTTCGGGCTGCTCCTTCGGCCGCTTGGCCTGATCTTTTCCACTGTGATTCTCATCATTGTATCAAGCATGGCGAGTGACGAATTCAAAAAGAAGGAAGCCATTCTGAATGCCTTTGTATTGCTTGCCATCGTTTTGATCATCTTTGTCTATTTCCTCAAGTTCCAGATACCGGTATGGCCATCCTTTCTGACCGGACGAATCTGACCTCATACAGGGAGAGATGACATGGAACTTCTTTCCAATCTGGCGCTCGGTTTTCAGACAGCGATCTCTCCACTGAATCTTTTTTACTGCTTCCTCGGGGTGTTGATAGGAACGCTCATCGGCGTGCTGCCGGGGATTGGGCCTGTTCAGACCATTGCCATCCTGCTTCCCGCAACCTTTGCTTTACCTCCTGTTACAGCTTTGATTATGCTCGCTGGTATCTACTACGGGGCTCAATATGGTGGGTCTACGACCTCCATTTTGGTGAATGTGCCGGGAGAGGCCTCGTCGGTCGTGACCTGCATGGATGGCTATCAGATGGCCCTTCAGGGTCGAGCCGGAGTGGCCCTGACGATCGCGGCGCTCGGCTCATTTGTTGCAGGTTGCTTCGCCACACTCCTTCTTGCCGTTTTAGCCATCCCTCTGTCGGAAGTCGCTTTCAAATTCGGACCGGCGGAGTACTTCTCGCTGATGGTCTTCGGATTGATCGGTTCCATTGTGTTTGCATCGGGGTCAGTGATTAAGGCCGTGGGAATGGTCGTGCTTGGCCTGATCCTTGGGATGGTTGGGACGGATATTACAAGCGGCACACATCGCTTCTCTTTCGGCATCCCCGAGCTGGCAGACGGCATCGGATTTGTCCCTCTTGCCATGGGCCTCTTCGGCATCTCCGAAATCATTAAAAGTCTTGAGCGGAAAGAAAAACGTGAGGTTCTCAAAAGTAAAATAATGGGGTTTTGGATGTCCAAAAAGGAGATCAGGGCGGCTGCACCCGCTGTGGCTCGTGGAACACTCACCGGATCCCTGTTGGGAATTCTGCCAGGCGGAGGTGTCATTCTGGCTTCGTTTATCTCCTACATGCTGGAAAAGAGGATCTCCCGGGATCCTCAGAGCTTCGGCAAAGGGAACATCCGAGGCGTTGCAGCTCCGGAGTCGGCAAATAATGCGGCTTCACAAACTTGCTTCGTCCCTCTGCTTACGCTCGGCATTCCGTCCAATGTCATCTTGGCCATGATGGCCGGCGCCATGATCATCCATGGCATCCAACCAGGACCCCGTGTCATCAGCAGCAACCCCTCTCTCTTCTGGGGTGTGATTGTATCGATGTGGGTGGGCAACCTGATGCTGGTCATTCTGAACTTGCCGTTGATCGGAGTATGGGTCAAACTCCTCTCCGTTCCCTACCGCCTCCTCTACCCCGCCATCCTGCTTTTTTGCTGTATCGGGATCTACAGCGTCAACAATAATACCTTTGACATCGGGCTAACAGCGTTCTTCGGGCTTCTGGGTTACACTTTCGCAAAACTTGAATGTGAGCCGGCGCCTTTGATTCTGGGATTTGTTTTAGGACCGATGATGGAAGAGAACTTGCGTCGGGGCATGCTGCTCTCACGGGGCGATCCTTCGGTCTTTTTCACCCGTCCATTGTCTCTCGCATTCCTGCTGATGGCTTTTGCCATGCTCATCGTTATTGCCCTTCCAGCCATCCGCCGGAAAAGGGAGGACGCCTTCCACGAGGAAGGGTAGAAAATGTAAAACCCGTTAGAAGGATTTTGCCCTTCTAACGGAATGTTCACACAGGATAAGCCCAGTACCCGTTCTGGTGGAGGGCAAACAACGGGGCTTTCTAACAGGGTCAATGGAGATCAAAATGGTGCAACGGAAGAAATTACCTCTCTACCTCCAAATTGAATCGATTCTCAAATCGAAAATCCTCACAGGTGAATTGAAGGAAGGGGATCGTCTCCCCCCGGAGAATGAACTCTCGAAACAATTTGGAGTGAGTCCATTAACCGTCCGGCAAGCTCTCTCCTTTCTTGTGGGAGAGGGTTTGCTGGATCGGAGGCCCGGAATAGGGACGACGGTTAAAAAGAGTCCTGATGAAAAGATTACCCTAACCCTCTCGGGGAAAATAGATGAACTTCTCTCGCTCGGCAGGGAGACTGAAACAAGGGTTCTCCGTTCCGAAGTCATTCAAGGGTTTGACAAGCCCATCCGCTATCTCAAGTTGAATCTGACAGACCAAATCTGTTTTGTCGAAAAAGTGAGATATTGGAAAACGATCCCTATGATGGTGGTCGAAGAATATGCACCTCAATCGCTGATCGGACCGTTTCTTAAAAACAAAAAATCAACGGTATCTTTGTATTCTATTCTAACTCAGAGAAAACGAGTGGTTTTGAAGGAGGCTATCCAGACCATCGAGTCTTCCACGGCAGATCAGCGAATTGCCTCTCTGCTTCAAATCGAAATGGGCTCTCCGTTGTTCTACACGGAACGGACTTTTTTCGAAGAATCTGGTCTTCCCATCCTCTTCCAAATCACCTTTACACGTGCTGAGCATTTCAAATTTTCAGTCCATCTGGGCCGGGAGAAGAAAGAGAAAGAGATGAAATGGGTGGTCTATTGAGGAATAAAAGCACCACATCAAGAAAGGAGTAGGAAGTCATGGCAGAAATGGTTGGTCCAGGGTGTCAAAGGGGAATTCCTGGCAATGTGGAGATGCCTTTAGCGGTGGAACGTTTGCCAAATGGGAATACGCTCATCGCAGACGCTGGAGATGAAGCAGGGTTCGGAAGTGAAATCATCGAAGTAAACCCTGTTGGAAGTATTGTCTGGAATTACAATGAAGGTCTCCGTTTTGCCCACAGCGGTCGCCGATTGAAAAATGGGAACACTTTGATCACAGATACGACCAATAACCGACTGATCGAAGTCACTCCAGACAAAAGGATAGTGATGAGTTCAGATGAATGGGGTGGAGGCACAGGCAAACTTTCAGACGGCTCCCATCTTCATTATCCCAATGAAGCCTTTGAACTCGAGGACAGAACCTTTTTGGTCACCGATCGGAACAATGACCGCTGTATCCAGGTGGACCGAAACGGGAAGGTGATCTGGGCTTTTGAAAATGAACTTCGACATCCCCATAATGCGAATGCCCTCCCCAATGGGAATATGTTGATCGCAGATTCTGATGGAAATCGAATTCTTGAGATCAACCGGAAAAAGGAAGTCATCTGGTCTTATGGAGACGGGTCTGCTGAAACTCTTTGGTGGCCCAGGGGTGGAATCCGCCTGGAGAATGGGAACACCCTCATCACAGACAGCAAGAACCATCGAATCATAGAGGTTTCCCCTAAAGAGAGGATCATCTGGAAGTTTCAGACCGAACATGTGGATAAGTTCTATATTACCCATGCCACAAAAGAAGACACTTTTTTAATTGCCTGTACGGATGGACATCACCAAGTGATTGAGGTGGACCGAACCGGAAACATCGTATGGCTATTTCGCAACTACCGAAGACCCGCACCTGTATATCGTCGATTGACCAATGGTTTTTTCAAAGAACGGGAGGAGAATGGATTACCAAAATACTGGGTGTTGGCAACCCGGCTTTCTGAAGGAGGCGGTAGATTTATCTGGGATACCAATAATAAACCTTCTGCTTGCCCCGGATTGGAATATGACCGCCCCGGTGCCCTTTTCCTGCAACAGAATATTGCCGTCAAACCGGGAGAAACCTATCGGGTGGGGGCTGAAGTCAAGACAATCGATTTAAAGGGAACAGCCTGCCTTCACGTCGATTTTTATGATCACCTTGGAGGAAGCCTTTATCGCGATATCACTGAAATGCCATCGGGTGAATACTTTACCGGGACGAATGATTGGACCCATGACTTATTTGAAATCAAGGCTCCCCTTAAAGCCACTTTCGCCCAACTGCGGCTTGCCATTAACAACAGCGGCAAGGTCTTTGTAAGAAACATCATGATGAATCTCATATAGCGTTTAACATCACGAAAAATAGAAAAGGAGGATAAACGATGGCGCTTGATAGAGTGATCAGTGAAAAGAGAAAGAGACAGTGTGCGAAACTGGTGGAGATCTCCAAAGATATTGTGAGGCAGGCTTTCGATAAGTTTAAGCCTGAGGAACTGGGGATCACCTGGACGGGGGGAAAGGACAGCGGATTAGGACTCTGGATCATCCGGCAGGTCTGCCAGGAAAAGGGTATTCCAATTCCCAAGACCATGATCATTGGTGAAGGGGATGAATTTGAGGAGATTGAAGAGTTTGTTGATAGGATGAAGAAGGAATGGAATGTCCCTTTAGGGGTCTGCCGGAATGAGGATGTTCTCAAGGCGGCCAATCATACACTGAATGCAATAGTGAAGGTGAAGGATTTGAGTGAACGCAACCGTGAAGAACTTAAACGGATTGGATTCGATGAGGAGGAGTTTCCCTTTGAGGCAGAGTCTTATACGGGGAATCATCTGATGAAGACAGTGGTCTTCAATGAGTTTCTGGAGCGAAATAAAATCAAGGGGATCTTTCAGGGGCTCCGTTGGGATGAGCATCCTGCCCGATTTGACGATCCCTATTTTGAGCACAAGGAGGCATCTCATTTGGTGCCAGAGCATACCCGGATCCGTCCTATCCTCCATTTCACCGAGAAGGATCTATGGGACACCTATGCCGCATTTAAGATTCCTCATTGTCAGCTTTACGAGCGGGGCTATCGTTCTCTTGGAGCGAAGACAACAAGTCTAATTTCTGAGGACGGTGTTCCCGCATGGAAACAGGATTTGGAGAACACGGAGGAGCGCGCCGGGAGACGTCAAGACAAAGAGAAGGCAATGGAGAGGATGCGTCAATTAGGATATATGTAAATCTCCACAATAGAAATCCCAAATTCGAAATCGAAGAGTAATATTTGCAAGAGGAAACCGAGAAACTTTGTGGATAAATGGGGAGTTAGCGAATGTCACATTTGATTCCACCTCACGGAGGGAGGCTTAAACCCTTGCTCTTAAAGGGAGAAACGTTACAGGAGGCCATTAAAAAGGCTAAACACTTTCAACGAGTCAGGATGACCACCCGGGAGAGGGACGATTTGATCATGATGGGAATCGGAGCCTTCAGTCCTCTTGAAGGATTTATGGGAAAGGCCGACTGGAAAGGGGTATGCGATGACATGAGGATGGCAGATGGGACATTCTGGCCAATTCCCATCACTCTGTCGGTGACCAAAGAAGTTGCCAAGAGTTTAAAAGAAGGCCAGGAAGTAGCTCTGATGGATAATGAAAACAATGAACTCATGGGCACAATGGTGGTGCAGGAAAAATACACCATTGACAAGGTCTATGAGTGCAGGCAGGTCTTCAAGACCGATGACATCAGGCATCCTGGTGTAGCCAAAGTCATGGCTCAGGGAGATGTTAATATTGGCGGTCTTGTCAAAGTTTTTAGCGAAAGTGACTATCCGGAAAAATTCAAAGGTCTCTATACCACCCCGGAGGAAACCCGAAAACTCTTTGAAGAAAAGGGTTGGAGGACCATCGCAACATTACAGCTCAGAAACCCCATGCATCGGTCCCATGAATATATTGCCAAGATTGCTCTGGAAATTTGCGACGGGCTTTTCACCCATCAGCTTATTGGGAATCTCAAAGAAGGAGATATCCCGGCTGAAATAAGAGTCAGATGCGTTGATGCCCTAGTCGAAAACTATTTCCCCAAAGATCGAGTTATCCAGAAAGGTTACCCCTTAGAAATGCGTTATGCAGGACCGCGGGAAGCATTGCTTCATGCGATCTTTCGACAGAACTATGGTGCCACCCATTTGATTGTGGGACGCGATCATGCGGGTGTTGGTAACTATTATGGTCCCTTTGAAGCACAGGAGATCTTCGATCAGATCCCCTCGGATGGACTCTTGATAAAGCCCCTGAAGATTGACTGGACCTTCTATTGTTACCGTTGCAAGGGGATGGCTTCTTATAAAACCTGTCCGCATCCTGAGCAAGACCATCTCTCGTTGAGCGGGACGTTATTAAGAAAGAAACTCACCGGAGGAGAGGCTATCTCTGAAGAGTTCAGTCGGCCTGAAGTCCTCAAAATCCTGACCGATTATTACCGAGGCCTCTAAGAAGATATGGAAAATGTTTCCCTGCCTGTTCTACCATTGCTCGGCCTGATAGGTGGGTTCCTTTCGGGATTGCTCGGTCTGGGAGGAGGCGTGATCATGCTCCCCCTCCTCACCTTTATCGGTGGAGTTCCTCTCAAGCTTGCCACGGGAACGGATCTTGTCCATGTGTTTATCGCTTCAGCAACGGGCATGTTTTTTCATTATCGAAATGGGATTGTCGATTTAAAAGCGGGCGTTCTATTAGGGATAGCAGGCATTGTAGGGGGATTCGCGGGATCTTTCCTGTCTGTTCAATTATCTGCGCGTAACCTACAGTCTATTTACCTTTTGGTGGTTGCCCTAGCCATTACGATTCTTTTGATTCCACTTAAATCAGAGAACAAAGACTACAAGATGGGAAATTTCAACAAGGCCCTCGGGGTTACTATTGGTATTGGGGTCGGCTCTTTGACAGGTCTATTGGGCATAGGAGGGGGGTTTATTATTCTTCCCCTATCTATCCACCTTCTTGAGATTCCACTACGAGTAACAATCGGAACTTCCCTATTGTTTATATTGATTTCTTCTATAGGAACCATCGGAGCAAAATTCAAAGTAGGACAAATTCATCTCCCGATTACCCTTTTCGTTATTTCAGGCTCGGTCGTCGGGGCCCTTTTGGGCGCTCATATTAGCAGAAAAATCCAAATCAAATACCTACGTGTAATCCTCATCTCCGTTTTAGGTCTGATCTTTATCACAGTTGGATTTAAAACCTTCTTCAAGTGATTTCATATTCACTTACCTCCTCAACATTGGTTCCGAATAAAAGGCGGTCACCATTTCGTTGCTCTGGTCGGTATCGGTCTGGATGCCAATGGCCAGGATCGGCGGAGGTTTTTTCCCAAAGGCTGTTTTAAAATCTTTTTGGACATTCCTCTTAAAATAGACCCACTGTCCTGCCCTGCCTTCGCCTGACTCCAGGACAAAAATCTTGCAATTTGCCTCTCCGGGATGGTCAAAGAGATGCCCCTTGGGCAGACGGGTTGCCCAGATATATTCGATTTTAAACCCTGAAGGCTCCCCCTTTCCAACCCTCTTAAAAGGCCCCTCTTTCCCGAAGACAATCATCACCCGGGCCGCCGCATCAAAGCGGTCTTTCCTGGTTTCAATGGAAGAGTGGACCACATTGGAAACCTTCCATCCCCAGGCAAGGACAGGAAGGTTCCTCTCCTTCTCTCCTGCAGCTTTATAGAGAGAAGAACGACTGCCCACACTCTCCGCCTTGATGATCCCTTTGCCAGCCCTTGAGTATTGGGTGGGAGAGACGGAAAAATATTTCACCTCCCACCAGCCCTTAACCGGTGATTCAGGCTCTTCGGGTTTTTCCTGAGGAGAACCAAAGAAAGGGATTTGAGCGAAGACCAGAAAAAGGCCTAACGGGATCAATAGGAATTTCGTCATAACCATTTTATACCATAGTTTGGGTAGTGATTAAGAGAACTCTGAAAAAAACCTTCTTCTGCCATTTTGATGACACACCTTCAAAAAAATTATTGCACAGATTAACATTTATTTCCAATGCATTTTTAATCGTTGTAATCATTCTATAATCGGTGTCATCAGAGATTTCTGGATTTTTTCTGAAATCTCATGAAAATATTTTGACAGGTCCCACTCTGTCTCATATAATTTGTTCATCCATAGAAAAGGAAAGATGACATCGTCTCTTTTTTGAGAGGAAAAAGCGCAGAATTTACCGGGAAGGTGCCATGAAACAGACCCTGAAGATAGCTGTATTATGCACTTTTATTTTAATGTCTCTCGTTGGCGTGAAAGAGGCCGGATCAGAGACGATTGATTTCCAGGAGATGGAGACGGCGATGCTAAAAGAAATGAACCTTGCGCGGACAACCCCGCAGTCATATGCATCCCACCTCAAGGAAATGAGAAAGTATTTTCACGGGAAAGAATTGAGGCGACCGGGCGGATTACCGATTTTGACAAATGAGGGTGTTTCAGCTCTGACTGAGGCAATTCGTTTTATGGAAAAAGCGACTCCTGTTCCGAAGTTGAGACTATCCGTAGGCATGTCCCGGGGAGCCCGTGATCAAGTCGAGGTTCAAGGAAGCACGGGATCGGTTGGCCATGGTTCCGCAGAAGGAAACAGGCCTCACGAACGAATCGGTCTTTACGGAAGCTGGGAGAAAACGGTTGGAGAGAATATCGCTTATGGATACGCGCACGCACGTGATGCCATCCTGTCATTCATCATTGACGATGGCGTGCCCAATCGCGGCCACCGGCGAAATATCCTGAATCCAAATTTCCGTGTCGTGGGTATTGCTTGCGGTCCACATCCGGCTTACCATACCATGTGCGTTATTATCTTTGCGGGCGGATACCGAGAAAAAAAGGATTAGTTAGACGTTAGACCTCAAGCTCTTCCAATATATGAAACCTAAATTGAGCGATTCTATATCCAAAAGAAGAAAGGTTGATATTCCCGCCCCGGTCTTCGCAGACGGGGTTAGAAAACCCCGTCTATCGATAGGCGGGACATTCTCTCCGAGCCAGAGGCCTTCTGAGCCGGAGGCCTGTCCCGCTATCTTTTTGTCATCCCTGGCTTATTTCTACTCATTAGTCTGACGTCTGAGGTCTATAGTCTTACTGTCTGAATCACAGTGTGGAGGATAAGTGTATATCGGTTTTCTATTAAAGGGTTTGATTATTGGCTTTTCGATTGCGGCGCCTGTCGGGCCCATCGGTCTATTGTGTATTCGGAGGACATTGGCAGAAGGACGCACGGCTGGTTTGGTCTCCGGCCTCGGGGCGGCCACAGCTGACGCACTCTATGGCTGCATCGCTGGGTTCGGGTTGACCTTCATTTCCACCCTGCTCATCAGTCAGCAAGCATGGTTTCGCGTTATCGGTGGCCTGTTTCTCTGCTATCTGGGCATTAAGACTTTCTTTTCCAGACCTGCGGAACAAACGGCTAATGGTAAAGGAAAGGGACTCATTGGCGCTTATGCCTCAACGTTTTTCCTAACGCTCACCAACCCGATGACCATCCTCTCTTTTGCGGCCATATTTGCCGGACTGGGGCTGGCGAGCGCCGGGGGGAATTATGTCTCTGCAAGTATTTTGGTCCTGGGCGTATTCAGCGGTTCAGCCCTCTGGTGGCTTCTCTTGAGCGGCGGTGTTTCTTTCTTCCAGGCAAAATTCAATCTTCGCGAATTGAAGTGGGTTAACAGGATTTCCGGCATCCTCAT
>Ga0194127_10001483_pt1 | contig 34309 bp, 15 predicted proteins | sample TA2KigC100mmetaG_FD_148624 | JGI IMG/M metagenome (GOLD analysis project Ga0194127, IMG submission 148624) | Freshwater microbial communities from Lake Tanganyika, Tanzania - TA2015036 Kigoma Deep Cast 100m | ecosystem: Environmental > Aquatic > Freshwater > Lake | place: Tanzania: Lake...
TTTTTTTGTAAAAATCGGCGAAATATATTATTTAATAAATTTGTATATACCATATATTGAAAAAATTAATAAAATAATTAATAATATTTGATTAAAAATATCGAGCCTTTAAAATAAACTTTATTGATTGTATTGAACTAATAAAGACCCCAAATTACTTTATAAAGCCTTATTATTTGTTTATTATACAATATTATTATATAGTTATTAATAATTATCGCGCTGTGATTTAACTATATCTAATTACTCGTTTTATTCATCAAATTATTCCTATGCAATACCCCTTTTTTTTAATACGCAATTTTAACAATTTTCTTTATTATAAAGTTTATTATAAATATCTATAGTTTCTTTGCATTATTCGTATGTAATTTGACTCATTTATAGTATGAAAATTTTTATTTAACAATCATTTTGCCAATAACAATTTATTAATTTGCGTTCTATTAATAAATACATATAAATATATTTTTGCTTTGATTATCTTCGGCGCAATTAATAATAAAAAAATAAAAAAATTTAATTCAAAAAATTTAAAAAATAATATTAAAACGCTATTTTATTATTAAAAATTTATATATTTCTATTATTTTTCTCGAATAAATACAAAATAAAGAGTAGCATTCCATTATTTAACAAGCATTTGATATACAATTCTTTTTTAATTAAAATATAATGAATTTCGCGCCTATATTTATAAGCAAAATAAATATATTACTAATTTGCCGCATTTTTATATTGAATTAACAAAAAATATCAAAATAAATAGTTTTTATACGAATATGATTATAATAAACGGCAAAAATGGTTGAATATATGAACTCTCAAATGAAACAATATATACAAATAAATAACTTTTGCATTATATGTATTGTTTCAATTTTTAAAATATAATTATATTTTTGATAATATTTAAGCTCGTATTATATATAAATATTAAATATTTTAAGTGGCAAATATATTATTATAGTTGATTGAGATATTATTATGGATCGGCAATTGAATAATTTTACATTAAAAGTGTCATATTTAACAGTTTTTATTTTACTTAAACTTATAGAGGGTTAATTTAATATTATATAATTTCATAATTTGAGTTATATAAAAGACGCGAAATTTATTATTTAAATATATAATATATCGCAGATAATTAATAAAAATGCGAATATATAGAATTTATGCATTGATATAATTTAATTTTAAATATTATTGGAAGAAATTAAACATTTCACAGCCATATCAAATCATTTTAATATACGAATTATAACTATATGCGCGCACATAAAATTTTAAATAAATATATTGCGGCTTTATTATTGTCCGTGAGTGTAATTTATATATCAAGCAAAATTTATATTTGCGTTTGTTTTGAAATTGAAATGTATATATTTTGGCAAAAATAATGATTTATGTTAAAATATAATTGATTTATTATATAAAAGTAAGGCAAAAATTAATTTTCTAAAATAATTTGAATTTCATATTATAATAAAAATCAATTTCTCATATTAACATTGTCACTTATTATTCGCGCCATTATATAATAAAAATCAAAATGTTTTCGGCAAACTTTGTTAAATTACATTATAATTTTATTTTAAACACTAAATTAATTTTAATAACGCAATATATAATTAATTAAACATAAAAAAGTGCGCGTTTTTTATAAACAATTTGCTTATTCTTGTTTTTTCTATTTAATAAAATCTGCTTTAAAAACTTTCTTATCAAATTTGCATTCATTTTATTAATTTTCAAGTTATAAATTACAAATATAAACTAATTTTCTATATAACCAATATATTATTTGCGCTATATTTTCTATATAATCAATATATTATTTTGCGAGAAAAGTTTCAGAAAATGAATTTATTATTAACGAGACATTTTCAATAAAACAAGTATATGATTAAATAAAATTTAAAAAAAAATCGGCTTAATACACAAAAACTTTAGGTAAATCAAAAATATTTGATTGAAATATTCTATAAAGCGGCGTTTTAATTCATTAAAAATTATCTTTTTGCTATATTCTTATTCATGAAAAATACTCCGCGAAGAGGTTATTCTTATTCATGAGAAATGTTTCGCGAAGCGGTTATTCTTATTCACGAGAAATTTTCCGCGAAGCGGTTATTCTTATTCATGAGAAATGTTTCGCGAAGCGGTTATTCTTATTCATGAGAAATGTTTCGCGAAGCGGTTATTCTTATTCACGGGAAATTTTCATTAAATAAAAGTATATGGTGGGTCGCTTCGCTATTTATTTTTTGATAAAGCATTAAACAGCTTCGCTGAATATGGTGGGTCGCTTCGCTATTTATTTTCAAGATAAGATAAAGGGAATTAAACAAATATAATTTCGCGGAATTTAAATTTTAATTACAAACTGCAAAGGATTATGCTTATTATTTTTGAAAATTTTTAATTGGCATTTGATTTATTTTGTTTTTTAAAGTTAATATATTAGAAAAATAATTTTTATATCGTGAATAAGTATCAACATATATCATTACACCATAATTTCAATATATACATCACTCAATTATATCGCAAAAATATTTATTTTTTTATAAACAACCCGCAAAATTAGTAATAATGACAATAATATCGCCTCAATATAATTTAAATTTATATATTTTAACTTTTGTGAAATTAAAAATATTTTTTTGCGCAAAAGAATATTTGATCATTGATTAATAACGCTTATAAAAAATAATATAAATATCGCGAGTTTATCTTTTTATTAATATCTTACAAATTATTTTGCTTTAATCGCGAGTATAATAATCTACTTTTTTATATTTTATTGCAATATAAAATTATAAATCGCGAATTATATATTATTTTCAATTCATTTATGTTATTTTCTATAAATTATTATTTAAATGCGCGGGTGTTATTTTAAAATATAAATTATAGATTAATATAAATGCCATTTTTGTAAATTATTATATGCAAATTTGTTTATCTTCAAAAAATATTCACAATTTCACTGTTTATTTTGGCGGCTATACAATTCATCATTTTATTACAATATTTAATAATTATGCTAAATTATGGGGACCAAAAATTTTATTTACATTATGATGCGCTTTATTTAAAATACATTTTTGCATGAAAACTTTATGTATTTTATTTTTTAAAAATTTTGGTAGCTAGAAAAAAGTTTATCGTTAAATATATTATACAATTTTCTTGTTAAAAACAAATGCATTAATTTATAGTGTTGATTCATATATAATATAACTTTGCGTTTTATATTTTTAACGCATTATTATCAAATATTAATATTTATAAACAATAAATATCATTTAATCGCAAAACATATAGTTATATAAGCGCAAAATATATATATATTTATAGCCAACACTGTTATATTTGCATTCATATAATTTAAAAATTTATAATGGTTTACTTTTAAACTAATATTTTTGCGATAAATATATATATGTATTTTTTTAAAGGAGTGATAATTAATAATAATAAAACACGCAAAATATAATTTGTTTTTTTAAATTGCGTATTATATATTAATTTATAATTTGCGCGGTGTTTATATTTTTGATATATTTTTGAAAAATTTATAAGTATTTACGCATTAATTGAATTTTTAAGAGAAATATATAATTGTAATTTAGGTTTAATTTAAATTTTGATAAGAAGTTTTTAAGATGAATCAATAAAGCGAAACAGTATTATATTATAAGTAAATAAAAAAATGCGCAATTTATTTATATATCGCGGTTATATATAGATAAAATTATATGAAAAATGCGCATAAATAATTATGTTTAAATGTATTGAAAGAAATTTACATATTGTTTAAACACTTTTCTACATATTTAAACCAATAAATAGGATGATAAAAAGTTATTTTGTAATAAGGTGATCGGTTCAAAATTTTTATATATCAGGTAGTTACATAGAGAGTTTGTGTTAATGATATATAATAAATACGCGTACATAAATTATAATATAAAAAGCGCAATATATAAATATAAAAATGTAAATACATGAATTAAATGGCGAAAATAGAATAGAAAAATTTAATATAAATGAAAAAATTATATATTATTAATAAATTATGCAATAGGATGAAGGTGATTTATAATAGGAATTGATAGAATTACGCTATAAATTAAAGAATATGTAAATATGCGAAATATATAAAATACCGAAAAGATAGGTAGAAATATAATTGAAATTAGTGGGAGGAGATACGTGGTAATGGTTTACATCATTGGCGGGAAATGCGTTTAATTATTTATTGGTGATATTTAGCGGAATAATACCAGGATTAGATAATTATATGAAATAAATATTTGCCACAAATAAAAATATGGCGACATTAGAATCAATGGTAACTTTTAAAGGAATGAATGTAATAAAAATGTATCCAGATTCAATGTAATTAGACGGTTAATAAAAGTTGGGCACACAATAAATATAATAAATATAACAAAAATTGGATTATATGAAACAATGTATAGATTCCTATGATACAGATTTTGAGAAACAATATAAATAGCATATAACTGATTTGGTAAATTCGCAAGTATAAGTATTAATAATATGTGTGCCATAATTAACACCGGTAGTAGATACATTATTTGCGACAACAGGAAAAATGCAAGGACTGATTGAATGGGGAATAAAGATAGCAAAAATTATATTGGGATGGTAAGGAGGATAATAAGAATTTGAAGAATTATCAATAAATACACAAAAATAAGTATTTTTTAGCGATAAAACATAAAAAGAGTTTTAATAATAAAATGGAAATATAAGGGTATATAGGGGAGGGGATGATACTAGCGATATAAGATAATTTATACAAAAACTATGCGAAATATTAGGTTTAATGGCATTTGGTGGAATGTTAATAGATTTGATAGTGACCTTGATAGTAACAGCAGTATTGGCAATAATAGCGGCAACTGGAGCAGTAACTTGGTGGGTACCATTGGTGTGTTTGCTCGTAGGATTAATCATAATTTTTGGAATTGGAGTAATATCAGCATTAATGGCAATTGCTGCATTAACGACAGCGGCAATTATGATTTTAGGTGTTGGAATTTATGAATTTGTTTAAAACTACCTCGTAAAAATATGCGCCGATAAATATACTGATGATAGTTAATCCCAATATTTAAATTTATGTCATTATTACGAAACTTTGCTCAATTATTTCAATTAATACACAAATTAACAATAATAACTCGCCTTGAAAAAATATGATTCATATTACAATTCAATTGTATAATATAATCAGGACAGAATAAGATAATCACTTGATTACGCGCATGATTTACTTTATACTGTTACTAATGATATAAAAAATATGTAATATTGTTTGAACGATATTATATCCCATACAAATACAAATATATATAATTATGGCCAAGATTCTATTTTGTCTATTATTCAAAATATTAATGTTATTTAAGGCGTTATGAATAATTATAGCACTGTTGTACATCCCCACATTAATTCTCTTACCAATGAAATTAATGATCATCATTTGAGTTATTTATGGGTTTAAACATCGATGGACGATTACAAAATAATCAATGATTAACAATTAAACGATCTTATTGCGCAAAAAAAAATTTATTAAAACAGCCCCTATATTTTTCCATATGCTAATTTTTCTAATTAAAATTCCATCGACAAAATCATATAATAACTTGGGTTTAATAAACTTATTATATAAGACGTCAAAATTAATTCCTGCTATATTTAAATTTTGCTTTATTATTATAATTCTCAACTTTAATTTGCGTAATTTATAGATAATATTTAACTTTAAACTTCATAATATATGGATTAATTGATGTTATTATATTCGCAAAGAGTAAATATTTTTAATGTTAATGTTTTTAATAGTATTATAACAATTGAATAATAAATTTTTAACTTTAGTCAATAAATAAACAATTATCAATTTACGCAATTTATTAACGATTCTCAATAATAATTAGCCGTATATTAGAATAGTTCCCCTAAACCTAAACCCGATTTCTCTGATAAATACAAAATATATATCGCCGAATTTTAATCTTATTTGAAATAAACACAATTAATGTATTCCAATCAATATTAAACTTAATTTTTGCGCCAAATATAAAACATTTCTACCGGATCTAGCAAATAATATTTGTATTTATCATATTTTTTCCTATTATTGTTTCTCTCCGTATTTATTATTATTTTCCGCAAAATTTATCAATAATATCATATAAATTTGTTAAATAATTAATTAAATTCGTCAAATTATAAATATTCACTCCCCCTTTAAATGCATAATTTATGATAATATTATTATACTTTTAATACTATATGCCATATTTAATAATATTCAAATATTTTCTTATTTTTTTCGTATTATTATTTGTTTCTCATTATTATTTCTCCTGTCAAATCATTCACTTTATTACATATATATTTCCCATATAATACAAATTCATATATATTTTTCATTATTGTTTCAATCTCTTTTATTTAATTTTCTATATGAACATTTAAATCATAAATACTTTCTATTTAAATATCTTATTCTTTATTTTTTTATTCTATATTTTGTAAATTAATTGGATTTTTTTGCAATTATTCCATTATTTCTATATGTATTTTATATTTTTCATCATTTTCATCAATTTTATTTTTGCGCAATAGATATAATTATTATATTTCTATTTATTTATCATCTATTTCTTTTAAATCTTTCGCAAAATATTATTACCATTCATTACTTCCCGGCACATTATTTTAAATTCCCTCTATTATTTATTTATAAATCATATTTTATTTTGTTTTTTTATAGAAATTCATTCAATTATATATTATTTTCTATTATTTATATGGTGTTTCATTATACGCAAATATATTTTCCTTTTTTTAATTTTATTAATATTCTATATATTGCGAAAATATTATATATAGAATAATTACCACTATTATTATTTTTAAAACGCACATTAATAATTAACGCCATTTTTTATTTCCAATAAAAGGCACTTTAATATTATTTTATTCTTAATTTATGAAATTTCGCTAATTTATATGAGGATATCTATATATTTCATCTCGCGTATTTTGAATATCGTTTAAATTGCTTTCTGGAATATCAGTTGTATATTATATTTACCGCATTTTTTTTAAATCTTGTTTTTTGTTATTATAATTTTGCTCTTATTTTATATTTTATTTTAATTTTTCCGCATATTTTTCCTATTTTTTATGATTATAAGACCTATTTTCGCGCAAATTTGATTCGTGTAATTTTTGAAATATTTATGATTTTTTTTCATTATCATTATTGAATTTTTTTTATTTTTCATAGTTATTTTATTATATATTGTACTGTATTTGCGGTTATTATTAATTATCAAATGTTTATTATTATTAATTATAACTCAAAGTACTGGGGACTTACTATAGTTCATTTGATATTTCATTTTATGAATTAGGCGTACTTATTTATTGATTATCCGATATTTTTTGCCGATTATTTTCATAATAATATATTTAGTTTTTAATACTTGTCGGAGAATGTGTTTAATTATGCGAAATAATATTATAATCGCTACCAAAATCGGATTAATTTTATTATATACTACTTTCTGATTATTATGGCGAATTATTTTAGTTATCTGTATAAAAAGAGTCGCCGTCTGATATTTAATCAATGTTTTATCTTGATTTGTAACTTGACAAATGCGAATTTGTTTAAGAGGGCGGTGAAGAATCTTTAAAAGCGGAATTATTTTCTTTTTTTGATAAAGTTTAATTTAAATCGGAATAATTTTACGTATAATAATTAATAAAATTATTTTTGCTTTATTATAAATCAGATTATTTATTAGGCGTATTGTTTTAATAACTTTGAGTGATACCCATAAGATCAGAGATATCAGAAGTTTTATCATTAATAATTGCATTATTACTATCAACTAAAAATTATTGAGAATCTTAATTATTGTTTTAATAAGAAAATTCTGATTATTTGCGCGCTGTAAATGGTCTTATAGTATAATTATTGTGTAATTTTGAGTTTTATAGAGAATTTATAGGAGAACGTATTGAGGAGTTTTTAGAACTTTATAATTAAGAGGCGTTTGAAAGTTATTAAATAATAGATGGTTAACTCAAGGTTGAAGGTGATTAATTTAAAGATATATCATCAAAATGTATGGAATCCTGCAATGAGCTACGAGGTGAATTTTTAAACTAGCGCGATAAAATATTATTAGATTACATTGATTTATTGACAGGCGATTACTTTAAAAGCGACGACTTTTATTTTTATTATTATAGTTAAAAATTATATAAAGGCGCATTTTATTATGACAAAATAGATAAATTATTGTTTTCTTTAATAATACTATTATTTTTTGGTGAGAATTAATTTATTTCGCGCGAATTATTGCTTTAAGATGTTTATAAAAGATTTTATGAAGAATCTGTGTCGCCATTTAAAAAATCAAGCATAATTACAGATTATGAATCATTTGTAGAACTATTATTAAGATTTTTTGGGGGATGATTATTTTAAGTGGGATCTATTATTTTTTCAAGTATATCATATGATTGATTATTAATAAGGTCCTAAAAACTTGTCATTTACCGACTATTTTCGGAATTTTAAATTTTTGATTCTGATAAACTTTAATTAAAAGCATCTCGAAATCCTCCCTATAATACATCAAATTAACGGGATAATTATAAAGGTTATTTAATCAGATAGTTATCAATTTAATCATAGAATGACCTATTTTCTTCGTAGTCTATATACATTTATTATAATAAAAAATGATTAAAAAAATTATATAATAACACATATGGAATTTTGTATAAACGACCAATCTATTTTAGTTAAAGAAGTTAATGCGTTTAAATCTATTTTAAGGTGCAAACATTGCGATTATAGTAAAGAAAATTAAAATTGTGTATTATATATAAATAATTATAATAAAAAATAATCAATTGATGTTCATAATATTTACGGCGATAAATTAGCGCAATAAATAGAAAATAAATGTATTCAATGCAATGAAAATGTATATATTTATATGTAAAAAAATTTGAATGAAGTTAAATATATTTGCAAATGTTCCCAAAATGTTTAAGATGAATGAATAAATAATTTTTTTTTATCAGCAAAATAAAAATTAATTTGCGGATTAAAAATAAATGTTTTTGATATTAAAAAAACTAACTAATATATTACATTAAAATGACTGATCTAACATAACAAACATAATAATAAATCAGCAATCAATAAAGATAAATAACGCGATAACAATATTAAGATGAATAAAATTATGTAAATCCATCATAATAAAATAACGAACAATAATAGGGCGCTTTAAAAGAAATTAAATAAAATAAAATTGCGCGATAATAAACGTTGTAGTAATATGATGAGTTATATTTGAGTTTATTAAATAAAAATAATAAAAATCGCACATAAATATATATATTATATGCCTTAATATTATTATTATTTATGTTTATACTATATAAAACGCATAATAATTCAGTGCCAACATAAACATTATAATAAGTTCAAAAAATATAATTAGGTACAATTGTGGCGGTTTGGAAATCACCAGCAATGGGAGATGATTGGTTATATTGCGATGGTAAATAATATGATACAAAAATATATAAAGACTTATATAATTTGCTGGGGACGGATAGATTACCAGACTTGCGGGGATATTTTTTAAGAGGTTTTGATGGAGAAGGTGTTGTTGATCCCGATCGCGGTAGATAAATTAATAGTATATAAAAAGGCACCTTTTAAAAACATACTCATACTATTGAGCCATAGCCTAGTGCTATTACACCTGATAAATTACCGCCTCCAAGTTCAACTGGATATGGACTCGTGCGATATTCCAACAAAGAAAATAACACTATAAGCACCGCATATGATAGTCAAATTGGTTCAAATACTTACGAAATGGATTTAGCTGATATATATCCACCTAAAATTGGATTTGAGGGCGATAAAGAAACAAGACCTATTAATATCGCGGTTAAGTATTTTATTTTTGCGCGATTATGATATTATTTTATATTTTTAATTTATTTTATTCGCATAAATGGATTAGATTTACAAAAAAAATACATCGGTGTTTTTATACATTATTAGTAGCAAATAAATTGTTTTACATAAAGGTTCTTTAATTGGAATGAAATTAAAAGATAATACAGAGTAAAAAGCTCTTTTTGATAGTATTTTATCTCTTATGGAAACTTTTATTAATTCCGAAATACCTATTAAAATAACTAAATATAATATTATCAATGATTTCGATGAAAATCCATCACAATTACACATCGTTTATTATATATATAAAGGATAAAAAATATAAACTAATGATGTTTATACTTTGACTTTTATTGATAAAGCTGTCGAATCATTAAAGTAAAAAAACGAAAATGGCATCGATATTTATATTTTAAAGATGCTTTATAATTAATAAAGATAAGTTTCAAAATAATATAGTATCAACAAATAATAACTTGTTAAAAATAATATAAAAATACCTCTTACCAAAATTAGTGACCGCCCTAATATAAATAAACTATGATTTTATTTTATATTATATATAAATGCTTAAAAACTCTGATGATAAAATAGTTGTCAATAGTTCAACTGACAATTTAAAATAAATAACCCGCTAAGTAAATCGCGTTAATACAAAAATAAATGTCGCATATATTATTGTCATTATTTTATTTATGCTTGCCTTATTTTTTGCTTATACATAAAATACATAATAAACTAATTTTTCTAATAATATATCAAATTTATAAAAATAATTGAACGAAAATAACGAAAAAGTAGAAGCATTAAATTAATTATATTAAAATTCCCGCCAGGCAATACAAAGATTAGGCGCATATAATGATTCCTTCAGCACTTTTCAAGCAAACCAAGATAATATTTAAAAATAATTCGCTTCTATATAATAATATAATTAATCATTTGCGCAATTTAAATAAGATTAAGATGCTATTAATTAAGTTTTTAATTCATTTAAAAATAATTATAATGACATTTTATTGGCCGTTTCCGATCTCAAAAAAAGCGGTAAATAATATTCTACTGATTTAACTTATTTGCGGACTAATTAAGATGATATTTATAAATAAATCGTCAAATTTAATGATTTTATTTTGCTAAATAATAAACTAACTTCATCTAATACATAACCTATTTCATAATCTATTGCGCAATCTATTACCAATCAATCATCATCTCTCCCCATCGGAATTATTATGCCATTTATCGGTAATTCTGTTCCCTCTCCGGGTAAGTGGCTTTATTGTAATGGTTCTACTTTTGACGCCAATATTTATAAAGATCTTTTTGTTATATTGGGTAATTCAAATATTACTCCCGATTTAAGAGGCGTCTTTTTAAGAGGGTATGCTGATGATTCGCAAATTGATAAAGGGCGCCAGCTCAATAATCTTTAAGATAGCGGATTTTAATCACATTCGCATAATATTTCTTATTTAAATTCCTATAATCAAAATAGTTAACCCGCGGGTAGTTAATACGGTGTTCTTAGATACGCCACTAATAATGAAACAGAGGCAAATACTACGTCAATTGGATGGGATAAAATCGTTTATAATAAACCTGAACTTGATTTGGCCGATCTTTATCAAATTAAAATTGAAAATACCGGTATTAATGAAACTCGACCCATTAATTTCTCCGTCAAATATTATATCTTGGGTCTTAATTGATTTTTCTACATTTTATTTTATACATTTATTTATTTTTCTATAATTTACCATATATATTACACATATTATGTTATTTTTTATATTTAACCTATATTTTGGTAATACAAAATACTCGCGTCATAAATTTATAATTATGTATTAACGCAAATTTTAATATTTATATTTTTGCATCTTTTAGATATAAATCGGCGGGAGAGTTGTAATGGGTGAATAAAAGTTATTTAAATACCGCGATAAATATAATATATAAATACTTATTTTAACTTGTTTAATGACAATATAATAATATATTATGCCGATTTTTTAATTTTTAAATGTGTAGATATTCTTTAAAAAAATGAATAATATTACCTTAAATAATGTAGTCGGCTTTAATAAAAATATTGATAAGAAAACTTGATAAATAGTATAATAATTTTATAATAAACGCGATATTAGAATTTTTATATGAAAAATAAGATTATCATATTGGAAGCATAAATACAATAAGTTATTTAATGTAATTTGAGCATATGTAATTGTATCATACATAGATTGATGCTTAGTTTATGCAATAGTTTTTAAAATATGTCAACGAAAATTACAAATATTTAAAGTATTTGAAACAAATTAAAACGGCAAATTATTTTTATAATATTAGCAAAGAAAGTATAACTTAATAATTTATTTGCGTGAAAAAAAAGAAATAAATGAATTAAAGTATTGCATTACGTGTGTATCATATAAATGATAAAAAAAAGTAAAATTACATAAATATATTTAAAAACGGCAAAATATTAATGTCGGGTTTAAAGTAATAATTCTTTTCATTATAATTATACACGCAAATACATATTGTACATCTTATTATTAAATTTATTTTAAATTACTAGGCGCAAAACACATCAGTTCAATTACAATATTGCAAAGTTATTATGATGAATATAAATACAAAATTATATATGGAATATCCTTTAATATTATGCAAATTATATAATCATATGAATAATAATAAAGAATTATTACATACAAATCAATATAAATTATTCGCGGTTGAATAATAAAGAAATAAACCCGCTATTATATTGCGATTCAAAATATTATTTAATGATAATACACTTTTATTAGTAAAATAAAATTAATAATAGCAAATTACTGTGATAATACTTTAAAACAGCAAATTATAGTTTTTGGGAAATAATATTAATATTTCATTATAATTCGCCATTTAAGAATAATTATAAATGGTTATAGAAAATGAATCAAAAATTATTTAAGAATAAATCAAAATTATTTAATGAATGTGTATTCGAATTCTCCATCATTTTTATTAATTTTATATTAATTTATATATAATAATTATTATTATGTTTTTTTATATGATTCGATATATAAATCTTTGAGTTGACTAAAATATTTTTTTTCTTTTTCGTTTATATCTATTATTAATTTATCGCCTTCACAAAATATTTATTGCTATTTTTTTGTATTATCTTTACAACTTTGCAATATAGAAATTTATTATAAAACAGAAACATCAAACCCGCTTAAATATTTTTCAAAATCCTTTTTATCATATTGCGCTAATTTAAAATTATTAATCATCATCATATTGAATTTATATGTTTAGTATATTCCTTTTAATATTGATGATACGTATTCTTTTTGCAAATTTTATTAATTATATATTTATATATTCAACTCAAATTAATCAAAATATATTTTTTATTGCGGAACTTCACTCAAAAATAAGGGTATTTTTTTAGTTTTGTTTAATATATCATATGAAAATTAAAATTATTTTGTTTAAAATCCGCAATAATAATCATTATATGTAAAATATTACATAATTGGTTGAATTTCATAATATAATTTATATATTTCATAAATTTATTTATCATTTACATAATTATTAATTTATTTTTGCGTTATCTTTTCAAGTAAAGGCACATCTTTAAATATTTACTATGGTTTAATCGGCAAAAAGAAATTTTTTTATTTGTATTCTATCAATAAGTATTATATTTGAAAGTTTTAATTAACCAATTGCGAAATTATATTTATATCGTTTTTTTTTGATATTTCTATAATTTCTATTTGTTTAATTTCGTGACGAATGTTAAACATAGTTGTAATCTTGTTTTTTTCTATATAAACAATCGGATTATACGTATTATTATAAAACATTACAATAATTTGTTTAGGGTATTATATCCAAATTTATTATTTATTATATTGTATGAATTCAATATATTGAATTTCCATGTTCAATTATATAACACTTATAAAAAATTCTTTTAAAAGCGAACAATTATAATTGTAAAAAACATTATTATTTGTCAATTATTCAATATCATATTATATTTTTTTTATTTAAATGTGTTTGACTTTTTTATTAATATATTCAAGAATATCAATTTGGCATAAATAATTAATGGTTTTTACAAAAGACAAAATTACGTTATAACTATTATTATTTTAATTAAATTCATTTAAAGCATAAAATTTAAGATTTTTGAAATTGCTTATATAAATACTAAATTATTTTGCGCTAATTTCAGCGTACCGACCAGTTAAAACTTTATCAATAGATTTATAAATATAGGTGCCTTTTTTTGAATAATCAGTGTGTTAATGTGTTTTTAAACACTATTCATAAAAATTTTTTTTCCGTATTAATTAATCTTTTTAAATTTTTTAACAACAAGGAACGCAAAAATTTTGCGGATGAATATTTAATTTAAACATTAAAGAAGGATATTCAGCGTTACATTAATAATATTGAACGTCTTATTTTGTAAAATTCCAATATTTCGTAACAAATTATTTATTTGCTTCCTCTTTAGAAACAGGAATGGGCTGATGATTTCCTTAACAAACTCTACTATATTATAGTTTTGTTTCATTTTGCATTAGATTATTATATAACATAGGATCGATTTTTTAAAGCAATTTTGAAAGATGCAAACTATTAGTCTATATTTTTTATTCATCTTGCTATAAAAGAATTTAAATAAGTATTTCCGATAAAATCCCGCGTTATATATATAAACCTTGATAATCGATAGAAAGTTAATTATTTACATTTTGTATATTCAATGTATATTTATAAAAGTTAAATAGATTTATAGTTTTATTTTGCTATTAATATTGCTATATAAATTTATTAAAATTGTCAAACTATAATTCTATAATATTTTTATTATCAAAAGAAATAATTTGTTAATATTTAATAGAATTTTGAGAGATGCCGTTATATGTGAAATCGCTATAATTTTAAAGTTATTTTAAGAATAAATTAAAAACATTTTATAACTTTTCCATTTCTTTAAATATATCGGCATAAAGAATATTTTTATTGATAATAATTGTGAAAATAATGCTTTATTCGTGTAAAATAAAACCGATTAATTTACTGATTCCAATTATTAAATGTTTATTATTTTTAATAATTTCCGTATCAAACTGTTATGTAATGGATTTTTATGAAATTAAAACATTATTATTTTCAGTGAATTAATATATAAGCCGATCAATTTGAAATTATTCTTGCCGCAATTTATACATATTATAGATATTTTTCAAATTTAAATATTCTAAATACAAATCATATTTAAATTATATTTATTAAACAAATAATTGTTCTTTATATTTTATAGAAAGCGGCTTTTATATATTCTAATATATTTAATATTCAGTTTCAAGTTTTTAAAAATGATTTTAATCAAACATATATTTACTATAATTTTGAGTTATATAGGGAAAAAATATATTATAAAATATTTGATATGTCCAATTAAGTTTGTCTCTATCATTTGTAAATTCCGCAATCTTAACATATTATTCAATTTATTCTAATGTAATATAATGTATAGTAATGTCATCATCAGATATATATTATTGCGCGAAATTTTTATTATATATTATTGATATTTCATCATATTCACGCACATCATAATAATTAGGCAATTATTCCTCAAAATATTCAAATTATTTAGTATCTTTATCGCATATATATTTATAAACTTATTGTGGTATCATTAATTTTTAATTCTTGCCATTAATAAATAAATCGTATGGGTATAAATATTATTTTTTGTGTTCTATACAAAAATAAACTAATTACGGTTATGTTTCTAATTACTTACTTAAAACATAATGTATATTATCTAATCTATAATATTTATGTATTTATATATAAATCGGTTTTTTATTATCATCGACTGATTTTAAAATACATTTTTGTAACATTTTATACAATAATAATATTTTTATAATTCGATTATAATCAATCTAAAATTTGTTATTAATAATTTTACTTTATTTATATTAACTCGCGCGAATTTCATTTAAATAAATATATATATATATTATTTTCCATTTTTATTTTATATTTTCGTACTTATTAATAAATCTCATATTATATTTGCTACCTATTAAAGATTTAATTCCATTTTTTTATTTATTTATACATAATTATATTCGCGCAAATATTACACCCTCATCCTATCCACGCCCTTTTAATATGTTTCCGTTTTTTGTTTAACACTCTATTTCTAGAACATATAATTTTCAAGTATTATTCTGTAAATATTAAAATTTTGCGCAAAATAATAATGACAAATAATATTTTATGTATATTAAAATAAAGTAATTTTATAGTATTATTAATCATTTGCGCGAAAATATGATATTACCATATAAACAAAACATCTATTTTGCTATTCGAATCAATAATATTACATAATCTTGTCAAAAAATCGCCACATTAATATTTGTCAGCGAAATAATAATAATTAATAAACTAAAAATGCTTAATAAAAGGAATATATTATATAAATTCGCGAAATTTTATAATATTGTATTTTATTATATTATAGAAAAACGCGAAATAAAAAATATATTGAATTTAAAATAGGCGATTATATAAATATGTTATATAGAAAAATGGCGATTATATAAATATGTTATATTGAAAATTCGCGATTATATAAATATGTTATATTGAAAATTCGCGGTTAAATAATATATTTATCTTTTAAATTAACAATTTTATGTATATTTTACATTCAAAACGTGTAATTATATATAATGTGTTAAATGAAATGCGAAATATTAGTGGGAAATAAAATATGAGATAGGAAATAATAGTGAGGGTTGGTAATATGGTATCACATGATATTATAAAGACGATATTAAGCGGATTTATAAGGGATTTATAAAGATTTAAACAAATCCTTATCAGTTAAAATAGAGTTTTAATCAATAAAGTCGCGTTTTTTTTAATAAATTTTCAAGAATTATTGTTTATATATTTTAGAACAGCTTAATAAAACGATTTGCAAAATTTTATCAAATTAATTTTAATATGTGAAAACATGAACTTTTTTATTTTTTTTAAATTATAGATTATCAGATTAAGGAACTAAGATTTAAATTTTAGGTATACCGTATTTATATTTCATCAAATAATAACCAGTGTGGCAATATTCTTTAATGGCATTATCTTTAACATATTGTTATAAAATATCTTTGTATTATTAATAATTTAATAGCGCCTATCTTTTACCCATTAATTAATACATGATATTTTCATCAAATTATAATTTATATTATTATAAGCTTTTAAACGAAAAATTTTACTTAATCATTAATTTGAGGGTTTATATTTGCTATAAATTTTTCATATTAGATTGGGGTTTAATTAATTTTTATTTATAAAATAAATAATATTGCGCCAAAATATTGTTATTAATGCAATGTTTATACTATATATCAAACACATTATGTATTTATGAAATATTAACATTTATATAAAGCCATTATTACAAAAATTAATTTAAAATTTGCCAAAATTAATATTCTTCTTCATTATTTGTGTTTAATAAGTAAAATATTAAATGATTTTGCATATTAATAACATTCTATCTATCTATAGGAAGCTATCTCAACTTATATCCATTCCATAAATAATAATCAATATTTATATTGTAATTTTTTGTAATATATATATTATTATTATCAATTAAATACATAAAATACTATATATCGGCCAAATTCTTTAACTATTTAACAATTATATGCAAATCTTATTTATTATTTTATTAACAAGGTCTCTATAATATTATTGCTTTTTATAATATTTATTTTGTAATATATTTATTTATCTCGTATACCATTTTATATTTAAATAAATTTGTATTAATTATATAGTGTTTAATATGGGCAAACTTATAATAAATAAAAAATGAGAATAATTTCAAAAAAAAACATGATAAAATATTATAATTTATATGAGCGCGAATTTATATATGCATTATATAGATTTAATATAAAAATACCGTAAATTTAAAATATATTATTGCGCATTAATAAAAGTTAAATATAAGTAAAATTATAGAAACGCGAATATAAATATTATGCAAATATAAATATTATGCGAATATAAATATTATGCGAATATAAATATTATGCGTATATAAATATTATGCAAATATAAATAAAATAAAGGTTAAAAAGCGGGTAAAATAAAAGGAAATATAAAAATAAATAAAAACTTTACGCGAAAATAGTTATGAAAAGCGGCAATAAATAATATTTTATGTAAAGAAACGGATAAAACTATTAAATACATATGATATATTTATGCGCGAAAAAGATTTATAATAATTCACACGGAATCATTTAAAAAAAAGATATTATATTGTGCAATAAAATGTCGGAATATACAACACATTACTTGGATGGCAGAAGTGTAGAATTATTTGTTGATAAATGGCTTGCTATGAAAGGATATATTTCAAAATGTATGCGACAATATAATTTACCTTATGATTTGATTGTTATAAAACCGCCTAAAAAGAAATACATTGTTCAAATTAGATCTACTAAAAGAAATGAACCTGATATTTTAGATTAAAATATTAATATGTTACTAGAATCTGCCAAATAATTAGATTGCGTTCCTTTAATTTGTATTGTTTATACTTCCCCGAGAGATTTTATTATGTCCGATTTGCAAGGTAATATTATTGAATAAAACTTAAAAAAAGAAATTAAAAAATACAAATTAAGTATTTCCAATGATATTCCTCGGCAAAAATAGAGAGTTATTGGTGATAATTTTAATTATAAAAACGGCAGAAATATGGAATTGCGTCTTGATAGTTGGTTAACATATAATGGATTCATTACTTAATAAACTAAAGGTAGCAAAAATTCTTATGATATTATCCTTATTGACCCCTTTAAAAACACAAATAATACCTATATTTTATAAATTAAATCTTATACAAAGCAACCCAGTATTTCCTGTTAAAATAAAGAATGGTTGATAAGTGACGCATTATAAATGAAATGTATTCCTCTTATATGTTTGGTTAATATGAATAACCTTTAATTTTATATTATGCACGCTGATGGCTCTTTATTTCTCAGTAATTATACAAATAAATAACTTTTGCAATAATAATCCGATATTATTAAAAATATTTGCCATAAATAATACAAATTATAAAACGGCAAAAATTGATTCTGCGCAAATAATTATTTTATTCTTTCACTTTATTATAACTTTTCTTTTTTCTCCTTAAACAAATGTCTTTTTCTATACATTATTTGAGCGATTTTTATTTTAATATTCCAATTTTAAATTATTTTTGATTTCAGCATAAATAGTTTTATTTCGCGATATTTAAATAAACTTTATCGGTTATTCATTCTTTTTTATATTTTAGGATAGTTTGTAATTTAATATTTATATGTGTTTAATATTATTTTTCGCAATATTTTTATTTAAAGCCCCCAAATTTGTATATTAAAGTACTATTATTAATATATAATCGCGCCATTAATATATCATAATTATTATTTTTATGCTTTATTTTTAAAACTAGCGCAGAATTTTTATTTTCATACTATCAAATTAATTTTATTTGTCTTTATATTTTAAAATTATCGCTTTTTCTCGCAAATATTATATAAAAAATAACTTTTAATGCTAATTTGGGTGGCTAATAAAGTTTTATGACAAGCTTTGTCATTTGGTAGTTATAAATATATTTTGCTAATTTTTTTTTATCAATATTTTATACAAATTGCGGTCATTTTAGCTTGATATAAAAAGTCTATGGTATTGTTATATGCTTATAATATAGAAAAATATATAATGATTTATATGTTTATAATATAGAAAAATATATAATGATTTATGCGCGTTTATAATATTGAAAAAAATGTAAAATAATTTTATGCGCATTGTGAATATATTCAAAGACATATTAATTTAAATATGTACATAGATATAAATATATAATGATTAATAGACAAAGTATATAATAAAATAATTAAAATATGACAAATTTAATTAAAAAAAACATAAGAAATGTAAAGTTAATCTATTGCATAATTATAAACAGATGGCCTATAACTAGGAACGGTATTTAAAAATTAAATAATATCGCAATAAAATTAAATATTATTTAAAAGTGGTGAATAATAAGATATTATTTTGAGCGGAATTAATGATCCAGCAAAATTAAATGATGCTGTAAATTTGAATTATTTCATAAATAATAGCGGATAATCAGGAGGCCCATAAGAATCTTCATAATTACATATTTTGAACTATTATATAGGTCAACCGATTGATATTACAATGTTAGTTACCGGCTACAATTATCAATAAATAATATTTGCGCAAGGAAATACAGTATTATTGAATAATCAAACATTATCATATTAAAATGGTGTTTATATAATAAATACACATAGTATAAATTCAGAAGAAATTGACAAAACAAAGAGATTATCTGGATTCGATACTGATATAAGCATGATAAATAAATCGGTTATAATAGGAAACTATAATGTTAGTTTAATTTTTTCGCAATATATTGTTGAAAACGCCGGTATATCCGTGGGTAAATAAAACTTATGGAGACAAATAACCTATGTTTTTCCGCAATAATTTTTTGATATTCAATAAGAAAATGATATATAGTTTGTAAAATTGCCTGTTTAATAGGTTGATGGAACATATAATTTTAATACTAATGTTTAAATTGGCGGCACTTTATTTGATACAAATAATAGTATTTTATAAACTGATGGTGATATATATGCAAAATAATTATTTTTAACTTCTGATGTGTCCAAAAAATGCGATATATAACCCTTATAATCTAATTAATCCCGCGATATTTTAATGGATTTTTAACCTTGTTAGTTTAAATGGAAAAATTCTTTATAAACTGATTTCGGTTTAATTGCCCAACAAGTTTAAAACGTTAGTTAAACACTTATTTCTCAATAAGATAACATTTTACACGTCAATTACGTAAGTATAATCCCATTACTCATCAGCGGTTATCAAAATTAATAATCGCAATTATAATCATTGTCTGAATTTAATTCTAATTTGCAAAAAAAATACCTTTAATTATAAGTTTAATTTGATCAATTATAATAGTTTCTTTTAAATAAATCATGAAAAACAAATAAATTAAACAGCATAACAATTTTTTATTGTTGGTACATTAAATATTTTTTATTTTTAATTGCCAATATAATATCTATCGCAAAATTTCGTCCTTAATCACATTTCCGCGAAAATATGAAAACTACTCCGCTCCCAATTCGCCACTCAAGATCAACTTTACTGAATTTATAATAGTTTTGAAACTCGCAATTAATTATTAATATTAATTTTGCAAAAATACATATATTAATATCAAAAAAAAGAATTATCCTATAGTTTACAATTATAAATTAACTCATAAAATATATTTTGCATTTCAAATATATAGTATGACTTTTTTAAAAGGCAAAAATTTATATTATGAAAAAATAATAATATAGCGCATTAGATATTTTATTTTTGGCAAGTAATTATGATAATTTTTTTTATTAATTATTAATAGCGAGAATTTAATTTATAAAGCGAAAAAGTTATTCAATTTGTGACAAAAGTATATAAGTTTTATAAAGTTCTATCTTAATCGAAAGTGGTAACTTATTAACCGCGGATTTTCATGATAGTAGGAACACCATTAACACCGTATTTCATCATAATTTCTCTATTTTCATCACCTTCAAAAACAATAAAATCGGTGTATTAAATACCGAGATGTTTTAATTAATGCCACATTGGATCGAATTTAATGCAATACGGACAAGATTATCGGCGGAAATATATAATTTATTGATTAACAGGTTATTATAAATTATGCGCATCATTTAAAGCATAATTAACATTATTTTGTGCGCCATAATCATTGTCATCCTATTATTAATTGTTATACCAAGATATACAAAGGAGTATCAAGACTAACATTGCGATTATAATTATCATCATACAGTTCATTTTTATATTTAAATAATATTTGTCAATAATAATTAATTAATTGGCGAAAAAATAAAAATAATTTATGCAAATTTATAAAAATATAGATTATGCGGTTAATTTATGATTATGTCCAAATAATTATTTAAAAAAATATAGATTAATATTACAAATGTTAAAGTAAGCAAAAAAACCAGGAAGACCTAAATACAACGACACACAAAAACAATAAATATTAGGTGTATAAAACGCGCCTATGGATATAAATAATACCTATAAATAAATTGATAAAAACAATATAATTTTATAGTTATGCACTTAACACCCTTTATTTTTGAAATTTATCATAAATATTATGAATAGTTTTGATAATTTAAGCACTGTTTATTTTTATTTAGATGATAATAATGCGTATATTTGGTAATATGAAGAGGGAATTTATAATAAATGTTTTATGAAATTAAATTTGGATAAACAGTAATATTATTATTTTAATGATAATCAAGAATTAAAACATATAATGTTCGGAATTTAAATAAATGTTTTATGAAATTAAATTTGGATAAACAGTAATATTATTATTTTAATGATAATCAAGAATTAAAACATATAATGTTCGGAATTTAAATAAAAACCATATATAATACGGTGAACAATTACAATAGATCGTCAAATAAAACATAATTACATATTATAAGAGATGATCAATAAATGTATTTATATATTGAATCATACAAATAGCAATTACAATAGGTGGTGGGTATAACAAATTTATAAAAAATAAATGTAAATTGTTATATAGATACAATAAATAATTACATAACGCAATAATTATTTGGCACAGAAAGTTGGAACAATAATGAATAATTATTGTATTAAAATATATTCAATAATCATAAATTGTTTTAAAAACTGTTTTTACATGATTATAATCAGCACAAATTATATAAATTCAATATTGATAATAATTTAATAACAAAATTTATAAATGAAGTCCAAAAAGATCGCCAAGAAGTAGTAATTAGCCGCAAATTTGATACAAATAATAACTTATAATGTATTTTATTTACTTCAAAATTACCTGGTACGGGCTCTATTAAAATGATTCAGTTTAATAATAATGAAAAAATGAAATACAAATAATACGTTTAATAGCAAAGTGATAATGAAGGCGTTTTAATTTATACCGATATTATCAAATAAATCACTTCTCATTATCCCAATAATTAATAAAGTATTTAATTCATTATTTTTAATCCAAATGTTACTCTTAATCAATAAAATAATTATATTATTATCAAAATAAAAAATGAATTCGGGCATATTAAAATTCTCCTTTGCAATTAATTAATTCAGTATTAATGATCATTATAATTTTTATCTTTTGATTAATTTATTTTTTATGTAATTTTTCAATTCTAGATCACTTAATTCCGAGCTATTATATGAAATATCATCAGAATAATTTGATGCCGTCTCTTATTTTTATTATCCATTTGTTGAACAATTTGTTGTATATTTGCTATCCACCATCGATTCTTCACTACTTTCTACTCCTTGATCATCTATTTCAAAACTTTCATTTTCTTCACTCATATTATCTACCATTATTTATTAATTATCATTATTTTGCGTTATTTTTATTTCTTCAATACATTCATTATTAAAAAATTCCCGCGAATCTTATAATAATGAGTCATTTTGTTCTTTTTTATTGTTTAATTCATTCAATTTCAATAATTCCATAACTTCCCCAGTGCTTTAATCATACATTTGCCATAAATCTTATTCATTTATTAAATTATTTCTTAATGAAACATTTCGCGGCGGTAAATCTATTAATGAATTATTTTCGGCAATAATAATTTATCCCTTATTTTTATTTTGTTTTTAAGAACTCGTTTTAGATTATGATTGATTTTCTATTTATTCATTGTTTGATAAATTATCAGCGCTTATTGACGATGAATTATATGATTGAATACTACCACAAATATAATCCGCGTTATTGTTATAATATGGAGATTTTAAAGGTATTTAATCATTATTTGAGATGGGCGAATTATTTAATGCGCCAATAACTGATTAGCAATTCATTTTAAAAAATATTTTTTTTATACATTTTTAATTGCGGACTTATATGTTTGTATTTTAATGTCAATTGAATAACATTTTTATTTATTTGCCGCTATTTGTATCAATTTCAAACAAATAATGCAATATAATGCTTATCAAAAACAAAATTATTGTAACGATAACCAAAGAAACATTTAAATAATACGATAAAATCATAGAGATAATAATAGTTCCTATATAATCTATTAAAGGTGTATCACAAATTCTATAGCTATGTAATCCTTTGCGAGATTCGCCAAATATTTTAGATTTCATTTATGCCGCAAATTATAATTATTTAATTTTTATTATATAAAATTTGTTTTACATAAAAATGAAACAAAATTAAGAAGTTTATGATTTTTTGCCTGTACATTTATAAAAAAAATGGCAATAAAAATAATTATTGGTTTCTAAATTATAGCAATAGTACATATAAAGTTTGGTTATATATCAAAATATGTAAAAAAAATAGCGCGAATTATAAATTAACGGACCATTATTAAAAGCGGAAAATGATTTAGTTTCGGAATCTAATAAATAATAATGTGATTAATCTTTTATTTCTTTAAATAAAATTGAAATTATTCCCGCGTAATAAGATAGTTAAACATCTACCGCGCATTTGTCACATTAATTAATATTATAAAAGCAAATTATAAAAAATGTTTTCTATTAATATAATAGAGCTCTTTATTTTTTCAATGATTTTGTAGATTACCAAATATACGCGTACAAATTACTTTAAATTAACGCGAAAATTAAAGAAAAAAATAATAAATCCTATAAAAGTAATAAATTTCTCGCGCTCAGTAATATAGAATTACAGAGTTAAAAATCTAATATATGAACTTATTTCGCAATTACATATGCAAATTTTCATGATATTACTATATACTATTATATTTTATCGCGTTTTATCATATTTTTTATTCATTATTGTTTATCGTTTTATATATCATCTTCATAAACATTTTCAATTGATTTTTCCGGCAATAATCGAATTTAATTGTTATCTAAGTCTATGTTTTATTCCATATTCTTTTCGGATTTATATTCATCTTATAGCTTTTGCATTTTTTATTTATATTTTTCAACTAATTTATCATGTTTTTTCGCCATTTTTTATTCAAATTTTTATAATAACTTTTTTTCTAATTAAACATATTTATTTTTTAATTACTCGTCAAAATTATCATATTTTTAATTTTATAGTTCCTCATATTTTTCAGGTTTTAACTACTTTTATATTTGTTATGGCGCCATATTCTATTATTTTTCATCAATTTATGTGTTTTAGCAAAATATTTAATTTATTTTATTTTATATTTTTTACTTTATTTTTTAAGTATTATTACTTACTTGCTCTTTGATATCGCTCATCTATAATTTATTAACAATCATATAAATGACTATATACATAATGGCGCATATAATTATTACATCCATCATTTATGCGAAATATATATATATATTTATAAAAATATTTATTGAGTTTTTTGATTTAATATAAATTTGCGTTATTATTATCTATCAAATACGTATTATAAAAAGTATATAAGCGCGTATTTTTTAATTCAAGTTTATTTAATGGCGCGATTTTAATTACTAATTAAACAAAGTTTTTGATAAACAATATTATTCACCGCTATTCACTATGAAATTATTATTTAAACGCAATATATAATATAACACAATCTTTTAAAAGATATATTTTTGAAATCTGTAAAATAATATAATTATAAGTTATATAACATAGACTATTACATGAGAATACGCGATTATAAATAAATTATAATTTATATGTATATAATAATATAGTATTGAGCGCGAAAATATATATGAATATTGTAATAATATTGAGAAAACTATGTGGAGATTGATCGAATATTATAGATATTAATAGAAAGTTAAAAAACAGAAGAAAAAAGTGAAATACATATATTTGTATAATTAAATTTTGAACTAAAATAAATGAGCTAAAAAATATAATTTCTATATCAGCAATAAGAATCGAAAAATAATATATTTTAAATAATATTTAAATCACATTGTGATCAATAAATATTGCAATAAATATAATCAGGACAATAAGTGACGGCAAATGAGAAGGTGAGCAATAAATTAGTAAGTCTATAATATTTATACCATAGTATTATAATATAGGCGTAATAAAGTATATTAAGCATAAAAATATTAGATAATATACCGCCATAATTTAGTTATTGTATATAAAACGCGCATTTAATATTATCATTCACGGTATCGTCATAATAATAATTTATAGGGCAAATATTTAAATAAATAAAACAAATAATAAGTTAAAAAACGATAAATAACGCGATAAAATGTATAAAATTTGAGAACAAACAATTATATAATATAATGAAAGATGATATAGAAAAACTGTATAGCGGTGTATATAGCGGGTTAATAATATATTGTGTATCAAAATAAAACAAAAAAATAATAGATGTAATATATGAAAAAATATTAAAAATGCATTTAAAAGAAGTGGTATAGTAATAAACATTGAATTTTCAATAAAATATAGATAAAGAACAATATATATAATGCGAAAATTTTAAGAAAATAAATAAATATTAAAAGATTTTATTGTAATATATAATGTTATTTTAACATTTGTACGTGATAGTTATGGGATAAAATTTTTATGTAAATAAATAAATATGTAAATAATTAGATTATTCGCAATTTAAACGAATGATGATATAACTTTATAAACCGATAAATACAGATGATAAACAAAGAAAATAGAAAGGAGCGAATAAAATATGTAATATTTTGGCGAGTAAAGGTTTAATAAGTTACAATAATTATGAAGAAATAAATAGTTATTTGATGAAATACAAATATGAGAACAATCAAAATGATATAATAGAAATATTAGAAGTATTGAGAGATGCGAAATGAGCGAAAATTATAAATATAATAAATGAACGCGAGTATTGATAATTACAATCACAAATAGATGAATAAATATTGGCAAAAAATAATATAAATGGATTTATTATTTGTGTTATACTTGTAATAAAATTGGTTTTATTAAATAAATAATAATACGGCCTCTGTTATAAATGAGATTTTGTAAGATATATAAAATATGATAGATAACGACACAGGTCATATCGATGTATAAGTGTACATATTTTCTATATAAAGAGCGCTAAATAGTATTTAAGACGATCATATTCTTTTAAATAGGCATTATATAACATAATTTGTACATTATTTTATCGATTTCAAATTTGCTATCAATGATCAATTATAATTATATGTAGTATAATCTCATAATAAACATGTAAAATAAGGATAAATTATAGATAAAATAAACAATATAGATTCAATTTAATATATTCATTATTTATAGCAAAAATATTAAAATTAAAGGCATTCAATAGGATACAATTTATTAGAGCATTCAAAAATATTACATTGTAATAATCCTTTTGACCGAATAAAAAGTGTTTAAATAAAAAATAAAATAATAAAAATAAAATATCAATAGTATTTAAGATTTGCGCCATTTACAATTCATGATTAATTTATCCCAGAGCCAAATAATGATTAAATTTATTTTGAATACGAATAAAAAAACAATATATTATACATGAGATTACGAAGCTTTTATTTAAAATAATAGGAAACATTATAAAGTTTATATGATAAATTTTGCGCAAAAAATAACTATACAATAAAAATGGAAGGTCTTTAAATAATAATCAATATTTAAAATAATTACGGCGGGTATTAGCATGTTCTTCAATAAATAATAGCTTTTTTAAAAATAAATATTGGCGAATTATTTAAATATTCTATTTCGCGTCATATGATCAACAAGCATATTTTAGAAAATAAATTAAATTCTTTTGGAAATAAACGGTCAAAAGATTTTTAAAAGCTCGCCAATAAACTCAAATTTATTGAATATGTTGATAAAAATTACAAAAAATAATCTAAAATTCATTTGCATTTACAGAAACAAATTAATATCGTTTAAAAAAACATCGATAAATACCCAAAAATTTACATTATAAATAATGACATTTGCTTTAGTAGTTGCGTTTGGTTTAATAATATTCTCAAATTATTTCCTAATATTATACATATTGGCAATTAAATCGGTAACACAACTGGTTCTGGTAATATGAACCCTATTCTTTTGCCTAGTTAACTTATTTAAATACATGTTCCTACTTTTTGGACCGTTTTTGAAGATGATATCATTAATAAATTATTGTTTAAAGATATTTTTTAAAACGATATCATTGTTCAAAACACTTTTAACACTAAAGATTAAATTATTTAATATATTTTAAATAATTAAGTCGCGATTGATAAATTATTTAAATAGAAATTCGCAAATATAAAACAAGATATTTGATTTTTACTCGCCGTATATTTTTGTTTTGCTTCTATTTATCATATTGAAATTCAATCTTTATCTTTTATTCATACAATTTTAAATTATTTTTCTCTTTATTAAACATTTCTAACTATAAAATCTCTTTAAACGCGACTTTTATATTTTGCTTCTTTATATTTTTAACAATATAAATTATTCAATATTATTTTTTAATCAATTATCGCGCATAATTTGTTTATTTAACTTTATTTTATAATTAAAAATTTCGGTATTTAATTAAATATATATTTTGCCGCTAAATTTTATTTTTTATTTTCTATGTTTTATTTAATAACATAATATTTTGATTTTCTATGGAATCATCTTTTGTTTAAATAATAATTTCACACTTTCGCTCCAAACATCCAATATATTTATTATTTATTAAAAAACAAACAAAATATAAAATAACTATATTAGCATTCCAAATATATTAAAAAACACCGTTATTTATTATTTATAATATATTTTTAGCGCAAAAAATCAGATTAAAATTCATACTTGAAGCAAATCATTGTATTTAATTATATTTTGCATATATATTTGTTTTATTTTTTTATAATTTTATGTTTAATACAAATTATCAATCATCGCGATCAAATATAAAAACATTTATAAAACGGTATTTTTAAATAAATAATTTAATTGTCTTTTTTAGGCGAGTTATAAAGCAAAATATATAAAATAAAGCACTATATCAACTTTGTTATTCAATATTTTATAATAAATTTCGAATAAATTTATATGATATATTTTTTGCAAAATAAAAAGAATGAATCATATAACACCGTTTTTCTTTGTTTCTTTCATCACAAAAAGTTTATTCTAATTCTGTTTAAACACTTTTTATTATCGCGCGATTTTTATAAATTAACATTTTGCCGATCTTTTATATTATCTCAGAACACTAAATTATCTTGAACTCTCGCGACTTTACATATTCTCGATTTCAATATCTTGCGTAAATGTTTATTCATTTGTTTTTGTTTCTTATTAATTAATGCAAATTTGTTCATTATAATATTAAATAGCGCATTTTTTAGTGTCTTCTGTTGTTTGATATATTTATTTTTTTGGAGAATACAAAAATTCTTTTTGATTCAAATGTTCATTAATAAGATTTAAACGATTATTTTATCTCTTTTATTTTATGCCTAAACTTATTTCGCGGTAGATTTTATCTACAAATTTTTAAAATATGATCATATATATGTATTATTTCTTTAATAGAATAAATATTTTTTTGAATAGTTATATAATCGCGGCGATTATTTTATATTATCTATCAAAAAGCATAAATATAAATATATTTTATATAACAATGTTTATATATTCAATGTTTATTGGCACTTATACAAATAAAATATTTTTTATCAATATTTTATGATATAATCTTTCTTTAATAGTTATATTGCATTAATTTATGCGCGATTTAATAAGTTATTAATAATTTTCTCACTATTTTTTGAATGAATTATTTAAAATACAATCATATTTATATTCGCGCTTTTAAAAACATGCAGTTTTCTATTATAATATATTTATTATATAATTATAATTATTGTTATTTTATTGGCAATATTAAAACATAAATTTATTTAAATCATTTATAAAAATTGCATACATTTATAAATTTATATAATTTATGAAATATTTTTGATTACGTTTAGTATAAAAGTTCTATTATCGCGAAATTAAATAAAAATAAAATCAAAATACGTTGTTTGTATATTTTTATAAATATATTAAACCGCTTTATACAATAGAATGTATATTTTTATACATAACATATTTGCGCAAAATTTGAAATATAATTAGTATCGATTAAAATATAATTTTAAGTTTAAAGTATTAAAATAGACACTATTTTTAAATAATGTGGAATTAAAAATAATTTTATCCGCAAATATATTCATTTGATTATTTTATTTAATATGAAACGAAAGAAAAAACGCGGTTAATTATTATTACTTTATCCACAACAAAAATAGCATCAAAAATTAATTATTAAATATAAAATCCTATCGATGATTTGTATCATATTTATATTATGGCGCAAAAATATGTAAATAATAACAATAAAATATTAAAAAGCACTTTATTATTTCGCGAGTTATTATTTTATTATAGAAAGATACAAAAAATATATTATTTCCACAACTACCAACAATACAGTTACGCTTTAAAATAAATATTGCTATAGTTTAAGCGCACATATATTATATTAATTCATAACACAACCTCTTAAACAAAACTAAATAATGATTGCCGTTAAAAATAAAAGACGATGTGTAACAATATATTTTATGTATAAATTAGCTCAAAAATAACGACTAAACAATTCCATACAATAATATGCGTTAATATAATTGAAACAATAAAATAAAAATTTCATAGCGCGATCTCAATAAATAAAACATTAATAAATGAATTTCGCGTAATTTATAAAAATTTTAAATAAAGTTTCGTATATATAACGCGCAAATTGTATATTGTTTATTAGTTGAATACAAAATAAAATAATACCAAATACACATTGAGTATATTTATAAAAAACGCTATGTTTAAAGCAAAAATAAAAATATAAGTAAACCATAATTCGCTATTAAATATGCGTGTTTTTATATTAATGAGAAAATTAATAATTGCGGGATAAAATAAACGCCATATATTATAAAAAATCTGCCTATAAATTTGTATAATAAATAATAAAAAGTATATATTTACCATTAATATGAAATTTAAAGACCAATTTATACAATAAAATAAGATAGCAAGCGTTATATATAAACCCGCGAATAAAGTATTTAAACAATAAAATATAAGTAAAATGTGCGTAAAAATTAGCAAGTGTGAAAAATACGATATATGTGTTAATTAACGGAGTATAATTAAAAATTATCGATGAAATTAATTAAAAAAAGGAATAAATAATAGACATTTAAAAAAATCGGCCTATAAATTAATATAATAAAATGGTTAAATAAATGATAACCGTAAAATAAAATTTCTCAAACGATAATATAAGACGAGTTTCTTTAATTACGGCAAGGGCTTATCTTTAATGCAAAAAATTATAGAAAACAAAAGATGTTTATTATAGCAATTTAATAATAACTAAAAGCGATTTTTTAAAAAATTTAGGCATTTATTTAGATATGAAAGAACTATATTATGTATAATAAAAATCAATGTAATATGAACCATCGCAATAAAAATAATTTATGGATAACTTTTATGAAAAACAAATTATATAAAAGTATAGAAAAAGCCAATAAATATATGTATATTACGCCCTATAAAATAAAGGTTTCGTTAATAAAAATAATATATACAAAAATAAATAAAGAAATAATTTTATTGAAAATTTGCTTTAAAGAGAAAAAGTATAAAAATATAAAATATTTATAAAAGATTTAGATAATATTATATTATAATCCCGCAATTTATTATGATAAAAATATATCAATTTAGAATAAATAATAAAAAAACAAATATTATTCATTATATATCAATTATATTGCGGAATTAAAATAATATAATTTATAAATAAATAACAAAAAAATATAATTAACCTTTTAAAAAATATTTAGATTTTCATTTATAATGCATAAATATTAATTCAATAACGCGAATTATATAATATATTTTTTATTATATTCAAAATTGTATATGAGCGCAAAAAATATTATGGTATCATTATTTTTATGTAATTCGCGAGAAACAAAATTCATAATATAAATTTATAATTATATACCAAATAAATTGCGCGCTATATAATATTCATCTCCTATTAAACTAAAAAATAATTTTATTCAAAATAATTAATTGCGCAAAATAAAAATGTATTGTCGATAATAAATGTTTGAATGATAATTACTCGCGCTTTTAAAGAGAAAATTCAACCATAAAATAGGCGATTGTTAATACAATTATTAATAATAAAAAATATTTTAAAGTTATTTTCGCATTAATTTATTATATTAAAATTGAACAAAATATATTAAAATAATGATAATAAATATATAAATTCGCGAAAAATAATAATTTTTTTATTTAAAATATCAAAACTTTATTTGCGATTTTATATAATTATTTATATAATTTTCATTTGTTTAACTCGCAAAATAATAATTTGATATCAAGAAAAAATATATTCTTTATTGAATAAATAGTAAAATGATATAAATACAAATATATTTAAAAATATAGAAACCAATATTAATGCGGCAAGTTAAATATAAATTAAATAGAAAAACTAGAAAATATTTAAAGTGGTTAGTAGGGAGTAAAATTTTTATAAATAGAAAAGCGCGATATTATAATTATATAGAAAAAGTTATGAGAAACAACCCACCCATAACATTTATTTAATGAAAATTTGTATGAACCTTATATAACAAATGAGAAATTTTCGGTAATATTAATAATAACCTCGTATAAATATTTTACTGTTTCGCGAATTTATATAAAAATAATAATTAATACCGTGTGATTATTGAAATTAATTTGCCGCTCAATTATTCATAGTTATTACTTTGCAATATTTTTATTAATTTTCAAATTATATTTTACGCAATTAATTATTTATTCATGTATAATAATATTTATACCGCGATTATAAAATTTTTTATTTAATCAATTAATATATTGAATAATGGTTTTTATTTTGCGGCCTTTTTATATAATCCGATTTCAAATACGCAAATTATATATAAATAATCGCGATATTTTTTAATATAAATAAATAAAAATATAGTTTTCGCAATATTTAAATTATAATTTTTATTGACACCATTTAAAAGAGCAAATTATTAATGTTACATATTCTTCGCGCTATATAATGTTTCAAATTAATTTTATAAAACTTTTATTTTTAATTCAATGTATATTGATATAACCTAAAATATATGCCTTTTGTTTTTTTCGTTTATATTATAAATTTCAAGCATTTTTCAATCGCGTTATTAATTTATTCTTTTATTAATTATAAACAATATATTTTTAATTCGCCGCTTAATTTTATTTAAACCATATTTTATATTATTATATACTAATATTTCATTATTTTATATATAATAATCATCACACTTTTTGTAATTTTCATTTATTTAATATTATTGATCGCAAAAGTATATTCATTTAGAAGATAGGTATATAATAATATTTTTATTTAAATATATTTTCCGTGAAATAGATTATTTATGCTAAATATTTCGCGAAAATACAATATTATTAACTATAAATTCTCCACAAAATTATTCATAAATATAAAAATAAGTTAAGCGAAAAATAATCAATATGTATAAATATATTAAAAAATAAAACTTTATTTACTAGAATTTCTTTATAAAGCGAATTTTTATTCATGAATAATTTTCCGCGAAGCGGTTATTCTCACCCACAGGAATTTTCCACGAAGTGGGTATCTTATTCATAGGAATTTTTCACGAAGTGGGTATCTTATTCACGAGGAATTATCCGCGAAGCGGTTATTCTTATTCATGGGAATTTTTATTAAATAAAAGTATATGGTGGGTCGCTTCGCTTTTTATTTCTTGATAAAGCATTAAACAGCTACGCTGTATATGGTGGGTCGCTTCGCTTTTTATTTCTTGATAAAGCATTAAACAGCTACGCTGTATATGGTGGGTCGCTTCGCTCTTTATTTTTTG
>Ga0194127_10001498_pt1 | contig 34147 bp, 36 predicted proteins | sample TA2KigC100mmetaG_FD_148624 | JGI IMG/M metagenome (GOLD analysis project Ga0194127, IMG submission 148624) | Freshwater microbial communities from Lake Tanganyika, Tanzania - TA2015036 Kigoma Deep Cast 100m | ecosystem: Environmental > Aquatic > Freshwater > Lake | place: Tanzania: Lake...
TGCTATTAAGAACTTCGTATATAGATCAAGAGAACATTTTGATTTTGTCATAATGTAAGTACCATCAAGATGGTGTTTACATTATGACACATATGTTGTGTGGAGCGGAAGTGCGTAGGTTCTATTAAAAATAGTTTGTTATTCTGGACTTTGTGTCTTGCCGAAGCCTTAGTGAAGGAAGGCGACCCAGAATCCCTGTGGAAACGTACGACGTGGATCTAATTACCCGTCAGGATGAAAGACGGAGAGAGGTTGAATAAAAAAGAGAAGCCGTTTTCCTTAGATTAAACCTAGGGAAATAATGGTATTGTAAAGTATGCGAGGCTGTGTCATCCTGTATTCCATAGTGAATATATATGTTCAAATTTTGGATTTTTAGAAAAAATTTTTGGAAATAATCATGTCAGTATGACAAAAGACGACGTACACAACATCACATTGCCAGCAATCCCCGGTGTCTACCTCTTTTGCGATAAGAAAGGGAAGATTATCTATGTGGGGAAAGCGACATCGCTTCGTGATCGGGTACGGAGTTATTTCAATGCGGATGTTGTATCGTCACGTGGACCACTTATTGCAAAAATGGTGGAGGAAGCAACAACTGTTACGTATGAGGAAACAGATTCTGTACTTGAGGCGCTTATTCGTGAAGCGGCGCTCATCAAAAAGTACCAACCGAAATACAATACGAAAGAAAAAAGCGACAAGAGTTTTTATTATATTGTGATTACCGACGAGGAGTATCCGCGCGTACTTTTGCGACGTGAACGCGATCTCGTTGCCTCCGGGGGTTCTGATGATGTGCGTTCTATGTTTGGTCCATTTCCCCGTGGAGGAGTGCTCAGGGATGCACTTAAAATCATACGCAAGATATTTCCCTTTCGCGATACATGCAAGCCATCAACAGATACATCAAGTAAACCTTGTTTCAATAGACAAATTGGTTTGTGTCCTGGGGTATGTTCGGGTGAATTATCAGCACGAGCATATCGCGCGCATATTAAACGGCTTGAGCTTTTTCTAGGAGGAAAGAAGACCACATTGGTTACACGTCTGGAAAAAGAAATGGCAACATACGCACGTAAAGAATTGTTTGAAGATGCGTCACGTATTAAACGTACATTGTACAATCTTAAGCATATTCAAGACATTGCGCTTATCAAGCGCGATGATGACATGTTCTCTGACAATGCATCTCGTATTGAAGCGTACGATGTTGCGCATATGGCAGGTGCGCATACGGTCGGTGTCATGACTGTCCGCGCTGGCGGGGAAGCAAAAAAAGACGAGTATCGTATGTTCACGATTCGTATGGCAAAAAAAGGGGATGATCTTGGCGCACTCGCTGAAGTGCTCGAACGCCGTTTGGGACATCCCGAGTGGCAATATCCACAACTTATTGTAATTGATGGAGGAAACAATCAGTTTCGTCGCGCGGAGCGCGTTCTTGCTCAAGCGGGGGTCGTGATACCCGTAGTATCAGTGGTGAAAGATAATCGGCACAAAGCACGCGAACTCTTGGGAGACAAAGAAATAGTGCGAACATACGAGAAAGATATTATTGCAGTGAATGCAGAAGCACATCGTTTTGCTATTGGCGCATTTAGACGTAAACAGCGCAAGGGTGCGCTTCTCTAGTATACATAAGTGTGTTTATCTGAGAACTCAAGTAGTTAAAAGTTTATCGTGTATAGTTTTCTTCCGTCTGTTCCTATAACCTATTTCCTCTAACCTCTCTCCTATATTCGTCCATCCCATCTCCTCTCACCTCTTTCCTCCTATAACATTGACACCATCACTCAACTATGGTTATAATGATACTTTCTTGTTCTTTTTAAACATAGTGTTTTTTAAAAAATTTTTAAATCAGTATATCCCCATGGAAGTTAGTGAAGTTGTCGGTTCGGAAGTAAGCACTTCCGTTGTCGCTGAAAAAGCGACGTTTTTTGGTTATGTTGTACTTTCTCATAACGACGTGCGGGCAATTTTCGAGTTTCCTGCCACCTGTTGTGGAAAAGACGACAATGCCTTTGTCGCTTTTTCAAGCGATTTTTTGAATCTTATTGCATCAGGAAACGCCCTAAAGATATTTTTGGGCGTTTCTCAAGTTCGGGTCGATGCGAATTCTTTTTCGATGCCAGAGGAAGTGCTGGCAAACTGGCCAGAAAAAGATTCTCTCATCGTGGCGCATCCGTCCCCACACTTGGAACACGCAGATATTCTTCCTGTTTGGGAAAGGATATCTTCGCGATTTCCGAAATTTTCTTCCCAAGGTTTTGTGTCGTATGCGGCATATGACACGAAGACAGAGAAAGTCGTTCTCTTCTCTTGAACGCCACCCCCGTATCCACGGGGGTTTTTGTATACAGAGAAGCGCTCTTCGCGGTATACTAGAGATAACGTCATGGACGGTTTTTTGCATGACAATCTTATTATCGCGGTGATACGCGGTGGAGCGGGGGAGTATTCCTCTCGTTCTTTGTCCGCTGGTTCTGCTATCGCGCGCGCTCTTGAAGACGTTGCGACGATTCTTGATATTTTTGTGGATACTGATGGTGTATGGCATATCGCAGGTGTTCCCAAAAAACAAGGTGATATTGTTAATCGTGCCGATTTGGTGATTTCCGCAATTCCTGTCGCACGTGCGTATCGAGATGACGTATTTCATTCAGGTATAGTTGATGTGGTTCCTTCTATTGGGACAGGACATGCTGAAGGAGCGCTTCTTGCTCGTGTGCCACATTTATATGAGACACTCCGAATAGGTGGTGTGAAAACTCCTCGTATGAAGGTGTACTACGCAGATGGTCCTGACGGATGGAGCGGTATGGTAGAAGATATTTTTCGCAGTATGCCACTTCCTGTGGTGATGCGTCCTGCTCTTGATGAATTCCCTGACGAAGCACCCAATCAGCCGATAAAAGATTTTGACGGCATCTTTCGCGTCCTCCATACCTATGGAGCAAATTCACAATTTGAAGGTATCGTTGCCGAAGAATATGTCCGAGGAAAACGTGTTACGGTATATGTAATCGATGGATTTCGTGGTGAAGCATCGTATGTTGTTCCTCCCGTATATACGTTTGACGTTGATGAGCAGACACAGGCATCATTGTCTCTTGCTGAAAGTAGATATGCTCAAGAAACAGCACGTATGGCATACGACGCACTTGATATCAACGGTTTCGCGCGTTTTGATATGGTCGTGGGACCGTCTGGTGCATACGTTCTGGGTGTGTATAGCGTCCCCGACATTTCAGCATCGTCGCCCATTCATCGCGCGCTTGAGCGTGTCGGCGCGGATGGGAAGAAACTTATGATTCATATGGTCAATCGCGCGCTCGACATGCATACACGTGCGTGATATACATGATATGTATATGCATACACGCACACGGCAGAAAGTAGGACTCGCATTAGGAAGCGGAGGATCAAAAGGCCTTGCGCATATTGGTGTGATCAAAGCACTTCGCGCACACGATATTCCGATTGATATGATTGCTGGTTCAAGTATTGGCGCCATGATTGGTGGGCTGTATGCGTCCGGACGCTCTATAGAAGATATTGAAAAGATTTCATGGGATGCAAACTGGCGCATGATGTTTGCCATGGTGGACCCGAAATTAAAACGAGGACTTATCAGAGGCAACAAAGTCAAAGAGTTTATCCGTCATGAGCTGAAAGTAAATACATTTGAAGAGTGTCCTATCCCATTTTCTGCTATTGCGACAGACATGCAGACAGGGGCATTTCATGTGTTCAATGCTGGTGATATGGCGACTGCGATACGAGCGAGTATCTCTGTGCCCGTTGCCTTTAAACCAGAAGAAATAGATGGGGGTATCTATGCTGACGGTGGATTGTCCGCGCCTGTTCCTGTGGAGACAGTGCGTCAAATGGGCGCTGATATTGTCGTCGCGGTGAACTTGGATAAGCATTATTACAATGAAAAGAAAAAACCGGCATGGTATACCGTTGCGTATGACTCGCTGAATATTTTACGGTATCATCTCGCGCTTCAAAATGTTGAAGATGCCGATGTGGTTATTGATATTGATACGCATACAAGCGATGTATTTGATTTTTTCAATTTTGTTGATGGAGCAGAAAAGATTGCGATAGGGGAGAAAGCGACGGAGGAAATTATTCCTCAACTTGAGCGAGTGACTGCGGAACAGGTGAAGTGAAGTTAAGTAGAAGTGGTGGACCTGAGGGGATTCGAACCCCTCACCTCACGAATGCGAATCGTGCGCTCTACCAAATGAGCTACAGGCCCGAGTGCAAGCATTATACCGCGTTTTTTGTTTCGGGCAACCGATAGTACCGCGAGAGTTGCGCTTCAGAGTATTTTGTGGTTAAATGAAATTCGTTGTTTTTCTTAACTAAACTCGAGGTGCATATGGAACATATTGGAGCAGTCAGTATGGGAGGAGAAGAAATTAACATCGCGTTAGACGCTTTCCATTTCCCACTTTTTTCGTTTGTGGGTAATGATCTTTGTATTTGGTTAGCTCCTCTTCAGCAAGGATCTTTCCCAAGAGAAGAGTTTGTCATGCGAGGAGGTTTCCTTATGAGTGAGAGGCAACTTCTTTCGCGGATACGCTGTCTGCAGGCTTCCGGAGATGGTAGTTGGATGTCTAAAGAAGCCCTACGTCTTCTTCGTCAAGCGAAAGAAAGTTTAAAGAAAGTGATGTAGTAAAAAGACCGCATCGTCGCGGTCTTTTTTGTTGTCATGACTTGAAATTAATGTTGGGGAAGAAATATAGTATTACTGCGTATCGTGACGTTTGATATCTGTTTTATTTTCTTGTTTAAAAATCATGTATGAATAAACAATTGAGATAACTGCTGAACTGATAATCGTCCCGAGGAGAATGAAAAACCCATATGCAGGCACGAGAGTGGCAAATGCTGTCACAATACCTGAGACTTTGAACAATGTTCCACCTAAAACATGTGTTTTGTCCCAGACAATGTCACTCGCAAGTGTCCATGGCGTGCGAATACCAACAAAATAATTTCGTTTTGTTTTTTCAAGGAGAGACCCAATACTCCAAAAGAGTCCGCCTAAAGCAGGAAACATCCATTGTCCAAGATTAAATGGTATTCCCATGTTCCAGACAAGTGTGAGTATATGAATATACAGAAAAAAGAGGATGAGAAGTATGACGAACATATCAAATTCTTTGCGGAATGTATCAATATTTTTCTTGAGTGGGTCAATATGGGAAAATAGGGAAAAAAGTCCTACCAAAACAAGCATGAGGAGTGGCGCAAATGAAAGCGCAAATGCTTTCGGCATATATCCATTCGGTTCGCCTGAGATGCCCCAGTGAGACACCATGGTATCGGGAAGATAGGGAAGTAGTACAACACTCGTGATTACTCCAGTGCCGATAAGTATATATGAGATGAGAAGGTGTTTGTTCATAGGGGTGGGGGATTATAATTTCTGCCAAATACCGTTTATTAGATTAAATTTTTTTGAATCGTCCATCCTTTTATCTGTCTTTCACGACGACGAGCTGAAACAAGTGAATCATACGTTTCGTAATATATTAATTTTACTGGGCGACGTTTTTTAGTCCACGCCGCTCCTTCGCCAGAATTATGTTCTTTTGTGCGGTTCCTGAGATTTTTTGTTGACCCACAGTATAAGCTTTCGTCACAGCAAAGAAGTAAGTAAACATAGTAAAGCCCTTCGACAGGCTCAGGGCATTCGACTTCGTTCGGCTTTTCAGGAGAAGCCCTATTCATCTGGTAAAAAGGTCGAAGACCATGAGCGGAGTGAGGCTTCATCTCTTGAAGCCGAACGAAGTCGAATGGTCGGGCTAAGCGAATCGTCCCGCGGTTACTAATCATAATGCTTCGCCAAGGCTCGCATTCTGATAAGTACCGCTGGACGCGGCTCGCTGTTTTGCGTAAACGCAAAACATGCTCCGCCGTTCGATTCCGCACGGGAAGCGAGCAGTCGCTTCCCTTTAGCCCTCTACTCTCGTTCGGGCTAAGCGGAATCGAACCGCTGCCACATCCACCCCATGGATGCATACTACCACTGTACGATAGCCCGTTATTCTTGTGAATACACTCTATTTAATCAGGAAAATGACTCTCTGTCTATCTTGTGTGAAAAGAAAAAGTTTTCCACAGTTAAGATAAGAAAAAGAAAAAATGTTTTTGTTGTATACTGTAGACATCTATGGCATCTGCGCCCCGCGCAACTGGTTCTTCATCTTCTTCTCCCGCTTCACGGGGGAGTAGGGAAAAGGCGACCCAATCTCCTTCACGAAACATACCACCTCAATCAAAAGAGATCGGGGTTTCTTCTGTAAAAAAGACTACAGTATCTTCTGTACCATCAAAGCGTATCACAAATCCACGCCAACGACGCATTCTTGTTCCGATCGTTCCGCGCAAAAAGAAAACACCCCTGCAAATTTCTCCCAAGAAAAATCTTTCTGAAAAAAAGACACCTGCGCGTGATGTCCTTACATTACGAACATCCGTTCCTTATACTAAAACAATTTCTCCGAAAAAATCAGTACTGCAATTATCAAAACAAAAAAAGATAGGTGCAAAAAATACGCCTCTTACTCGAAAAGTTTCTACAAGGAAAAAAATCGCACAACCAGAGAAAAATCCTTTACTCAATCGACTCGAACGACATGAGTCAAATCCTATTATTCTTCCTCGTGAAGAATACACATGGGAATCGTGGCAGACGTTCAATCCCGGTTCCGTTCTTGTTGATGGAAAAGTACATCTGTTTTACCGCGCTATGGGTGCTGATGGACAATCACGTGTGGGGCATGCGGTTTCTCTTGATGGATATACGATTGATGAGCGTTCGGACACCCCAGTATTTGAGCATGCGACATTGCAACCGTTTCGCATGAATCCAGTTGCTTTTGCTTCCGGTGGAGGATGGGCGGGTGCGGAAGACCCTCGCGTTGTCTATATTCCAGAAGATAATCGTCTCTACCTTACGTACACTGCGTGTGATGGGGGACTCAAGATGGCAATAGCATCAATGCATATTGATGATGTACGAAAACGTAAGTGGAATTGGAGTACACCATCTATTATGTCGCATCCATATGAATATCATAAAAATTGGATGATTTTCCCTGAAAAAATAAATGGGAAATATGCGATTCTCCATGGCATAAATACAGGTATTCTTATTGAATATGTCGATTCACTTGTGTTTCCTGATGAAATATATATTCCCAGTAAGTATCGTATGGAAAAACGTTTAGGTGTTTGGGACACATGGGTACGTGGACCTGCGGCTCCGCCTATTCGTACAGACGAAGGGTGGCTCGTCTTTTATCACGCGGTTACATACGATGAACCATGGAAATATAAAGTAGGCGTCATGCTTCTTGATTTACTTGACCCAACAAAAGTCCTTCATCGTTCTTCTGGTCCAGTGCTTGAGCCCACGGAGGAATATGAATACAACGGCGCAAAAGGTGGTATTGTATATGTCTCAGGGGTGGTTGTGAAAGATGATACGTTGTTTGTATATTACGGAGCATCCGATAATTATGTATGCGTTGCCTCTGCTGATTTTGCATCATTTATGAATGACTTACGAAAGGATGCTACTCCAGCAATTGAAAAGAAAACGGTGATAAAGAAAAAAACTCGTAAACGTAAAACCATATAATGTATATGATATTTCTTTTTTAGTTTATCGTTTTTTATATTTCATTCATGATACGTTCCGAACACAATCCCATTCTTTCTCCTGATGCAAAGCATTCGTGGGAAGCACAAGCAGTATTCAACGGTTGCCCCATAAAGTGTGGTAAGGAGACTTTCTTGTTGTATCGCGCTCTGTCGCTTCCCCACTATCAACTTCCCGTGAACAGCGATATCAATGTTTCTACAATTGGTATTGCACGAAGTGAAGATGGATATCATTTTTCTGACAGAAAACGCTTCATTACTCCAGAAGAACCATGGGAGCGTTTTGGATGTGAGGATCCGCGCGTTACCTATATCGACGGGAAATATTACATTTTTTACACGGCGCTTTCTGAATATCCATTTCGTGCAGATGGTATCAAAGCCGCCGTTGCTATTTCTGACAATCTTGAACACGTGCGTGAGAAACATCTCGTCACACCCTTTAATGCAAAAGGCATGACCCTTTTTCCTGAACGCATCAATGGCAAACTATGGGCACTTCTTACTGTTGATACTGACCGTCGTCCTTCGTTTATTGGTATTGCTTCGTTTAATGATGAGGTGGAAATGTTATCAGAAACATATTGGCATACATGGTATGCAGAAAAAGAAAAACACACCCTTGCGTTCAAACGTCCCAATCATATCCATGAAGACCATGTAGAAGTCGGTGCTCCACCAGTAAAGACAGATAAAGGATGGCTCGTGTTTTATTCGCATATCCGTAATTATTTTATTGGAGATGCATTCTTTACTGTTGAAGCAATTCTTCTTGATCTCAATGACCCACGCAAGATTATTGGTCGGACAGAGTTTCCCCTCATGTCTCCTTCAGAATCGTATGAACGATACGGCATGGTGCCCAATATTGTCTTTCCTTCAGGTGTGTTGGTGCAGGGAAAACGGGTAGACATTTATTATGGCGCTGCTGATACTGTCTGTGCTCTCGCATCTGCATCTATTGATGATATTATCGAAAGTATTCTCACAAAAAAAGAAAAACGTATTGTATTCAAACGACGAAGCACACGCCCAGTCATTGAACCCATTTCAAATCACCCGTGGGAGTCAAAAGCAACATTTAATCCCGCCGCGCTTCGTATCGATGATACGACACATTTGGTATATCGGGCGATGTCAGAAGATAACACGTCCGTCATGGGATATGCGACGACAAGAGATGGTATTCATATCACAGAGCGTCTTCCAGAGCCAATCTATACCCCGCGCGCTTCGTTTGAACAAAAGAGAAATCCTGGGGGAAACTCTGGATGTGAAGACCCGCGTCTTTCCATGATTGGAAATACTATATACATGAACTACACGGCGTATGACGGTGTGTCTGTACCACGTATCGCCCTCACCTCAATATCGAAAAAAGATTTCCTCGCACGTAACTGGCAAGCATGGAGTGAACCCGTCCTCATTTCTCCTCCTGGTATTGATGATAAAGATGCTTTTGTGTTCCCAGAAAAGATTGGAAGTAAGTATCTTGTTGTACATCGAAGCGGGTTAGATATTGATTTGGCATGGAGGGAAAGTCTTTCTTTTGGGCACGATGACTGGCTTGAAGAATATCGATGGATACAGCCGCGAAAGGGATGGTGGGACTGCCGGAAGGTTGGGGGTGTCGCTCCTCCCCACAAGACCGAAAAAGGATGGATATTTCTTTATCATGGTATCTCTCATGATGGTGTATATCGTCTTGGCGCCGTGCTTCTTGATAAAAAAGACCCGACTATTATACGCGCACGAACATGGTATCCAATCTTTGAACCGGAAGAATCCTATGAATTAGAAGGCATTGTTTCTAATGTTGTTTTTCCTTGTGGGTCTACTGTTCATGATGGGAAGATGTTTATTTATTATGGCGGAGCAGATAAGGTGGTCAATGTCGCATCAATTGCCATAGATGATTTGCTTACGGCACTTTCATCACCGCTTTGTCGTGAAATATAAGATATGATGAATATGTTTATGCGAAAAAATAAAAAGAAAGAAGATGCAAGGGATTTCTCTGCGTACAAACTCTTTGCATTTGATATTGACGGTACAATAGCAGAAAGTAAAATGCCTCTTGATGATGAAATGGACTCTTTGCTATGCGGATTATTACACACCCATGATGTTGCCCTTGTCTCTGGGGCATCATATGAACAAATGAGCACACAAATCGTATCGCGTCTTTCTTGTAGAGAACAATTCAGTCGACTATGGCTTATTCCTGTTTCAGGGTCACTCTTGTATCGTTTTGTAGAGGGAACATGGTCATGTCTTGATAGTCATAATTTTTCAGAACAAGAAAAAAAAGAAATCATGGATGCATTTGAAGAGGTTTTTGTTGAGATAGGATATGAACAGCCCACGCAACACTATGGTGATATATTTGAAGACAGAGAGGCACAAATAACGTTTTCCGCACTTGGACAACAAGCGCCTATTTCTGAAAAGATGAAATGGAATAAAGTATCTGACATCCGTCCTGTCATCACTGATTCTTTGAGAAAAAAACTTCCATTGTATGAAGTACGTACTGGAGGAATGACAACTATTGATATTACGCCTAAAGGCATTGATAAAGCATTTGCCATAAAAAATTTGTCGCGTTTTTCTGGTATTACAATTGAAGATATGTTGTATATTGGAGATGCTCTATATCCTGGGGGAAATGATGAAGCGGTTATCAAGTCGGGTGTACGAACGTTTCCTGTAAAAGATTTGTCTGATACAAAAGATCTCTTGCGCAGTATTCTCAACAATACTGACAAGAGAGAAAAGTAAGAGTATGATACACCCTATGTCTACACATATATTCAAAACACTTTCTTCTGTTGACGAACGCCCGTGGGGTTCGTTCACTGATTTAGCAGACGCTGATGGGGTATGGCATGTCAAAATACTTTGTATCAAGAGCGGAGAGCGTATTTCTTTGCAGCGACATTTTTTACGGGACGAACACTGGGTTGTCCTTGAAGGAGAAATTGATGTTACTCTTGATGAAGAGGCATATCATCTGAAAAAAGGGGAGCATATAGTTGTCCCGCGAGAAACTCGCCATCGTATTTACGCAATAACCGATGCGACTATTGGAGAAATATCCGTGGGTCATGTTGATGAGAACGATATTGAACGATTTGAAGATGACTATGGAAGGGTGTGATTTTTCAGTGTTTCAAATAAGTTGATGCCAATAGAAAAAAGAAAACACCGCACAGAAAGTACGGTGCTTTCTTTTTTGTGGTCGGGATGCCGAGAATCGAACTCGGGTCTCACGCACCCGAAGCGTGTATACTACCACTGTACTACATCCCGCTTGTTATCCAGCTCAAGTTTCATAACAAACAATGTATTCTGAATAGATTTGCACAAATAATCATAATATTTTCTTTTGCAAACGTATTCATGAAACTTGGGCTGGGTGGGCGGCACAGGAATCGTCCCGCGATTACTAACAAAAATGCTCCGAGCACTCGCATTTTTATAAGTATCGCTGGACGCGCCTCGCTGTGTTGCGTAAACGCAACACATGCTCCGGCGTTCGATTCCTGTCGCAAAGCAAGCAGTTGCTTTGCTTGCCGCCTGTGGGCGGCACAGGAATCGTCCCGCGATTACTAACAAAAATGCTCCGAGCACTCGCATTTTTATAAGTATCGCTGGACGCGCCTCGCTGTGTTGCGTAAACGCAACACATGCTCCGGCGTTCGATTCCTGTCGCAAAGCAAGCAGTTGCTTTGCTTGCCGCCTGTGGGCGGCACAGGAATCGAACCTGTGACCTCACGCGTGTGAAGCGTGCGCTCTAACCATCTGAGCTAGCCGCCCGTGGAGAAATCATACACTGATATATTATGAGAAGCAAGAAAAAATAGAGACACATAATGACGAAGGAATATTGGTCACGTTTTAGATATTTCTATTTTTTGCGGTATGAATATATATGTGTTATACTCACATTTACGGGCCATTAGCTCATCTGGTAGAGCGCATCCATGGCATGGATGAGGTGACCGGTTCGAGTCCGGTATGGTCCACCACTTCGCCTTGCACTATTGGCCTTACGTATTCTTGATTCGTGCTTCGTAATTCCCCAGTGCCACGTTAGGGTGCAGGGCACGCTTGTTTCGAGTATCTGTCCCTATAACCTATTACCTATAACCTCTTTCCTACATTCGTCCGTCCCTATCTCCTCTTACTTATTCCCTATCACCTATGCCTGATGCCAATTCAAAAAATGCAGACAATCTCCTCATGACGACAAATGCCATATTTGCTCGTCTTGAATTGGGCGCAATTGTCCTTGAGTCACTTCTTGCAAACAAAGAAGTATTACTTTTGGAGACTGGGAAAATGGTTGACGCTACGCTTGCTAATAGATTAGAAAAAACAATAACAGACGCACATATATAATTAATATTTTATGTCCACATACGATACATTTCCACACGATGAACACAATGACGAATTTGCCCCGTATGGCATGTCCGTCCGTGAAGAACAAAAACCCATTGCTTTGGACCCTTTTTCTGAAGGTGATTTTTCTGATGAAGACTTAAAGCAACCCGAAACCTTTGATCGTGTCAGGGAAACACTTGAAAATGGTTTTGAATCAACAAAACAACATGCAACCGAACTCTCTGAAAGGGGTATGTATGTACTTGCACAGATGAAGGGAGATATTCTTGGACAAACAGGGATAAACCAATCTGAGCAAGACCGCCAATTAGAAATATTTGATAATTTTGAAGAAATGACAAAAACTATTGCATCAATCGGCGCAAATATTGACGGTGCGCGAAATGACGCAGAAGACACTCTTACAATGTATGAATCTCTCGGAGAGATTCTATCTGCCGAAGAAATGGAAGAGCGATACCGTAGTATATTTACCTCATACGGTAAATCATTTGTTGAATACGCAGAAATTGTTTCAAAACTTGAGGAATTTGAAAAGAAACTTGCAGTATGATAGCAGAAACACGTGTCGCGCTTCTCACATTTGCACGCATGAGCGGTTGGATTGTTGCACCTGTTTTAGGAGGGCTTGTTCTTGGTTATTATATTGATGCGCTTTTTAGCACTGGACCATACGGAGTTCTCATATCTCTTATTGTCTGTTTTTTCATTTCAATTGCGGGTATTATACGCGAAGCAAACAAAGCAAGAGACGATATGAAAAAACTCTCAGACATGATATAATCCAGACGTCATGGAACCTTTGGGAACCGGAATTATTCAGCAAGAACTATCAACGACCGTTTCTGACACGGCTGTTTCCGTATCAGCACACACAGAAGAAACTTTGTCTCATGGGCATACACATACTTTATATGCCGAACCAATTACCTCTTGGGGAGATGTTGTCATTACCAATGCACTTCTTTCTTCATGGATTGTTGTATTTGGTATTATTGTTCTCTCACTTATCATTCGCATATCTCTCAAACATATTCCTGGACGTCTTCAGGCATTTTTTGAACTTATATTTGAGCAAGCACTTGAACTTGCTGATGGAGTAACGGGGAGTCGTAAAAAATCGCGCATGTTTTTTCCGCTTATTTTTGCACTCTTTCTTTTCATATTACTAAACAACTGGATAGGTATTATTCCCGGTGTTGGTTCTATTGGCATGACTGTATCAGAAGGTGGGCATGAGACCTTCATTTCATTTCTTCGGGGTGGAAGTGCTGACCTCAATACCACACTTGCACTAGCAACCATTGCAGTTGTTGCGAGCCACATCTTCGGCATCCTTGCTGTTGGTGCATGGCGCCACATCAATAAGTTTATTAATATTCGCGCCCTTATTGAAATCCCTAAACGCGTGCGAAATGACCCGACAGTACTTATTGTAAACCCAATCAATGTATTTGTTGGTCTTGTTGAAATTGTTGGCGAATTGGCAAAAATTGCAAGCCTTTCATTTCGTCTTTTTGGAAATGTATTTGCTGGTGAAGTGCTTCTTGCATCAATGTCAGCAATACTCGCATGGGGGTTGCCGATTCCATTTTTATTTCTTGAAGTATTTGTTGGTTTGATACAAGCTACTATCTTTGCTATATTGGTGCTGTCGTATCTTTCCATGCATACCTCCATGGAAGAACACTAGAAAAGAGGTTGTAGTATTTATTCACTTTATTCATCATATTGACATTTTTTATGGATATTATGCTTGCAAAAGCCCTTGCTATCGCCATTGGATCATTTGGCCCAGCAATTGCTATCGGTCTTATCGGTTCAAAAGCCATGGAAGCAATCGGACGTAATCCTGAAGCATCAGGAAAGATTCTTGTTCCGATGCTCTTGTCTATTGCATTTGCTGAAGCGGTTGCCATTTATGCCCTCGTTATCGCGTTTAGTATTAATTAGACGAGAATTATAGGAAATAGATGGTAGGGATATACTCGAATCAAGAATTAAGGGTTACGAAGTACGAACTTGTACGCTTGCCCCGCATCCTACGTGGTGCGGGGAACATACGAACACAAACTTTTTGAAATAATTATTTACATGTAGCGGTATTCGTATGTTCGTATAAGTTCGTACTTCGTAGCCAATATCATATTGACAGACAACACTATCTCTCCAACAATTTTTATAAACTACGGACTCCCCATTTACTAGCATACATTGCTCATGAATCCTCTTGTTGCGTCATTTCACATTGATACTGTCATGCTCATCGCACAGGCAATTAACTTTGCCGTTGTGTTTGCTGTACTCTACTTCTTTGTGATCAAGCCTTTGATGCGTGTACTTGATGCGCGCACCGCTTCGGTAGAAAAGGGTATTAAAGAAGCAGAAGAAGCGACAAAAAAACTTCATGCTGCTGAAGAGGAATATACTACTCAACTTGCTAAAGCGCAGAGTGAGGCACGAAAACTTCTTGAACGTGTAGAGAAAGAGGGTGAAAAAAAACGTCTCGTAGCATTGGAACAACTTACCGAAGAACTTGTCAGTGAACGCGCGGAGGCACGTAAACGCGAAGCAACAGAACGTGAACTTTTTCGTCAAGAGATGCGCGCAGAAGCAGTGAATATTGTAACAAACGCACTTGAGCGGATTCTTGCAACACGCGAACCTTCTGTCATAGATAATGCGCTTATACAAAAATCTCTTGAGGATACTCGCAACTCTACCCTATGACCCGTATCACACCACAACACTATGCAATTGCTCTTGACGCACTTCTTGCAGAACGTAACGCGGATGAGTATGTGGCTATCCTTACAGCGTTTGTGCAGGTGCTTACGATGGACGGTATGATAAGCCGTGCTGAAGAGATACTTTCTGCTTTTCAGTCTCTTTGTGATACACGTACACATACTGTCTCCGCGCATGTCGTTTCTCGTACACCCCTTTCATCTGAAATGCGCACCGATATGATTGCGTATGTGAAAGAGCGCACAACATCATCCGCAGTGCGTCTTATTGAGACAATTGACCACGATATATTAGGGGGTATACGTCTTACCTATGAACACCGCATACTTGATGCCACGATACGCACCCGTCTCAACACATTGAGTCATGCATTGCACGCTTAATATTCATTTATTATCATGTCACAATCTTTCCATACAACTGATGCCATTATTGAAGATTTGAAACGTCGTATCGCTGGCGTATCTCTTGAGGCGACTGACCGTTCCATTGGTATTGTGGAGTCGGTGAAAGACGGTATCGTCTCTGTTTCAGGTCTTCCTGGTGCGCGCATGTCCGAAATGATTATTATTGCATCAACCAATGGTACACACGAAACACCTGCGATGATTTTGAATCTAGAAAAAGATACTATTGGTGCAATTATATTAGGTGAATCCATACACGTAAAAGAAGGGGACATGGTAGAAGGGACTGGAGAAGTCTTACGTGTTCCCGTAGGAGATGCACTCATAGGGCGTGTAATTGACCCTATGGGGCGACCTCTCGATGGAAAAGGTGTGATACATCAGGAAATATTATATCCCGTAGAACATATTGCTCCTGGTGTTATCGCGCGCAAATCAGTATCCGTACCACTTCATACGGGTATTAAAGCAATTGATGCTATGGTCCCGATTGGATGTGGACAGCGTGAACTTATCATTGGTGATCGTCAAACAGGAAAAACTGCTGTCGCGATTGACACTATCATCAATCAAAAAGGAAAAGGTGTTACCTGTGTATACGTCGCAATAGGGCAAAAGGAATCAAAAGTAGCAGGTATTGTTGCCAAGCTCGAAGAACACGGTGCCATGGCATATACAATAGTTGTTCTTGCCGGAGCATCTGACCCCGCATCACTTTCTTATATTGCGCCATATGCAGGTACTGCTATGGCTGAATATATACTTGATAAGGGGGGAGATGTGCTTGTGGTATACGATGACTTGTCCAAACACGCCGTGGCATATCGTGAATTATCACTTCTCTTGCGTCGTCCACCGGGTCGTGAGGCATATCCAGGTGATGTCTTTTATCTTCACTCACGACTTCTTGAGCGTGCATGTCGTCTTGACCCATCACATGGTGGTGGTTCTATCACAGCACTGCCTATTATTGAAACACAAGCAGGTGATGTTTCGGCATATATTCCTACAAACGTTATTTCCATTACTGATGGACAGATTTATTTAGAGACTGATCTCTTTCATCAAGGAATGCGCCCCGCTATCAATGCGGGACTTTCAGTATCGCGTGTTGGCTCTTCCGCACAAACAAAACTTATGAAAAAAGTTGCGGGTAAAATGCGTCTTGAAGCGGCACAATATCGTGAGCTTGCAGCATTTGCGCAGTTTGGTTCTGATATTGATGACGAGACACGTAACCGTATTGAGCATGGTAAACGTCTCATGGAGATTTTGAAACAAGATCAATACGCACCACTTGCCGATGAAGAGCAAGCACTTATCTTTTTTGCTCTTCTTGAAGGATATTTCGCCGATATTGCCGTAGAGGATGTAAGAAAAGCGGAACATGCACTTCTTTCATATATTCGTACGGTAGATGCGGATATCCTTGCGACCATGAAGAAAGAAGGTGCATTCAGTGAACATATTGAGACAAGACTTCGTGAACTTCTGAAAATGAATGCAGGAGAGAAATTAGAGGAAAGAGGTTAGAGAAGATGGGAGGGACGAATGTAGGAGAGAGGTTAGAGGAAATAGGTTATAGGAAGTAGGGACGAACGCTCGAATCAAGAATTACGAAGCACGAAGCAAGAATACGAAAGACGAATGATGAATTATGGGATACGAATAACGAATGTGTACGAATAAACGATAAACTATAAAAAGAAAAAACTATAAACGATGAAATAAGAAAAGAGAAATATGAAATATGGGAAGAGAAAACTATAAATGATAAAAATAAAGAAGTCATATTCGTACACATTCGTTATTCGTAACCGTTCTTGAAACTTGCAACTGACAACTAGAAACTCATCAACTCGACAACATCATGTCTGATATCAAAAACATCAAAAGCAGAATACGCGCCGTAGAGAATACACGCAAAATTACAAAAGCAATGGAAATGATTGCTGCCTCTAAAATGCAAAAAAGTGTTCACGCAACACTTGCGTCTCGTGCGTATGCCAATCTCTCATGGAAGACACTCCTTTCACTAGTTCAGCATGTGCGAGATACTGGTAACACATTATCTCACCCACTTCTTGACAAGAAAGAGACTGTTATAAGGTCACTCATGATTGTTATGGCGGGCAATAGAGGACTCTGCGGTGGATTTAATACTGCAATTACACGCAAAGCGTATACTGCCATACGTAACCATGAAGAAGCAGCGGGTGTCCCTGTTGATTTAATTACCGTGGGGAAAAAGGCCGATAGTATGCATGTGCAGTATGGATATGATATTGTTGCAACATTTCCTAAGCATGATGCAATTATTTCCCCCAAGCAAATAGAGCCACTTGCGATGTTTGTGATTGATGCGTATCAAAAAGGAATATATGACCATGTATTTGTTGCATATACCGACTATGTCAATCCAGCGCTTCAAATTCCTCATGTACGACAACTTCTCCCTATTGATGTTGAAGCAGAACATGCATACCTTGGTATGGATCCTTTCGCAGAGAAAGCATTGCCTACTGATGTTACGTTTGAACCAAACGCGAACGCAGTTCTTGATATACTTGTTCCGCGTCTCATAGAAATGAAATTATACCAAACACTTCTTGAGACGAATGCCAGCGAGCACGCGGCACGTATGACAGCAATGCGTCAAGCATCTGACTCAGCAAAAAGCATGAAGGACGAACTCACGCTATATTATAATAAAGCTCGGCAAACAAATATCACTTCAGAAATTGCAGAAATCGCTGCCGCCGCAAACGCCCTGCTTCACGGATAATCATTATTCATTTCTTTTCACATATTCTTATGTCATCCCATACCGGTACCATCACCCAAATCATTGGTCCTGTCGTCGAAGTCTATTTTCCCGAAACACTTCCTGGACTTTATCATGCACTTCGTATTTCAGCAGACGAAGGACGTGATGCGCTTGTGCTTGAAGTCGCGCAACATACGGGCGCACATACAGTTAAGGCAATAGCACTTGGCGTGACCGATGGACTTAAGCGTGGTGACACTGTAGAAGATACTGGCGAAATGATTACCGTACCTGTTGGTCGCGAAACTCTCGGACGCATGTTCAATGTGCTTGGTGAAGCGATTGATGAAAAAGACACGCCCGTAACAAAAAAACGATATCCTATTCATCGTCCCGCACCATCATTCACCGAACAATCATCAAAGACTGAAATCCTTGAAACGGGTATCAAAGTCATTGATCTTATCTGTCCCATCGCCAAAGGAGGTAAGGTAGGTATGTTTGGTGGTGCAGGTGTTGGTAAGACAGTAATTATTCAAGAGTTTATCAACAATATTGCCAAACACCACGGTGGCTATTCGGTTTTCGCGGGTGTGGGAGAACGCACGCGCGAAGGCAATGACCTCTATCATGAAATGAAAGACGCGGGAGTTTTGGACAAAGTAGCGATGACATTCGGACAAATGAATGAACCGCCTGGCAACCGCGCGCGCGTCGCGCTGACCGCGCTATCCATGGCAGAATATTTTCGCGACGAAGAAGGACAAGATGTACTTCTCTTCATTGACAATATTTTTCGTTTTACCCAAGCAGGACTTGAAGTATCCACACTTTTGGGACGTATGCCATCCACGGTAGGATATCAACCAACGCTTGCCAGCGAAATGGGAGAACTCCAAGAACGCATCACCTCTACCGACAAAGGTTCCATCACCTCACTACAAGCTGTGTACGTGCCCGCTGATGACCTGACGGACCCAGCACCAGCGACGACATTCGCACATCTTGACTCAACGGTCGTCCTTGCACGTGAACTTGCCGAAAAGGGACTCTATCCAGCAATTGACCCACTTGCTTCAACATCAACACTTCTTGACCCATCCATCGTTGGAGAAGAACATTACGCGGTAGCACGTGGTGTACAGAAAGTATTGCAACGATACAAAGACCTTCAAGACATCATCGCTATTTTAGGAATGGAAGAACTTTCTGATGAAGATAAATTGACTGTATCGCGCGCACGTAAAATACAAAAGTTTCTTTCACAACCATTTCATGTGGGAGAGGCGTTTACGGGGCGCCCAGGTGCGTATGTTACACGCGAAGATACTGTCGCTGGATTTAAAGCAATACTAGATGGAGCGTATGATACACGGAGTGAAGATGACTTTTATATGAAAGGCACTCTCACTGATCTTGACAAGGCATAATCCATGTCTGATTCATTTCATTTTGACATTACCACTCCCGAACGACGTGTGTTTTCTGACACGTTGATTTCACTTACCGTTCCCACAACAGAAGGGGAGATTACGATACTCCCCGGACATATCCCGCTTGTTTCCACACTTGTCTCAGGTGTCATTACCCTTATCAAAAAAGACGGGACGGAAGACGTCATGGCTGTTTCGGGCGGATTTATGCATGTACATACCGGAAATGTTGTCATTCTTGCTGATACCGCCGAACGCGCCGAAGAAATTGACGAGGTTCGTCTCGCCCAAGCCCGTGCGGATGCAGAAGAAGCGAAAAAGCGCGTTACATCAGAAGACCGAGAACAATTTGCTGATATCGCGGCACGTCTTGCTCGCGAACTCGCGCGCACCAAAGCCCTTCACAAATGGCGCGACATCGGGAAAGGAAGGTAAATAATCTCTAGCATCTGACTAAGTTCACATACATATTGCACTCATTAACCAAATGGGCGCAACATGAAAACACATTGCACATACAGAGGGATTAAGGGGTATTTGACCGTATACAACCATACGGTAAGGTATCGGTATATGATTACCGAAACAGCACTAAAAAGAGTACGCATTCTCGATCATTGGAAAAAGCACGGGCTTCAGTCCACCATAGACGCCTTCGAAGTTTCAGAGAGAACGCTCTGGAATTGGAAAAGTCGGTTTAATGGCAAACCAGAGTCTTTGAATCCGCGTAAACGATTACCTCAAAAGAAAAGAAGAAGGATATGGGATCCTCGAATTCTGGATGAAATCAGAAGACTTCGCAGTGTGGACGTACACCCTAATCTTGGGAAGGAAAAGATACATCCATTACTTGAAGATTTTTGTGACGCTTTTGGTCTTGGTGAATGTCCAAGTCCTATGACAATCGGCAGATTGATTCACGATATGGGAGGTCTACGCACATCACCTCAAAAGGTGTCACATTTTGGAAAAGTAAAGAAAACAAATCGTCACAAAGTATTGAGAAAACCCAAGGATTTAACCCCCAGCTACCCAGGACATGTTGTCGCACTCGATACCATTGAGAAACAGCGACATGGCAGGAAGATGTATATACTAACCGCAATCGACATTTACACCAGAACGACATTCGCAATCGCAACCAGGTCTCATGCATCAAAAACATGTGCACACTTTTTCTCTATAATCATGGAAATGTTTCCGTATGAGATTACCCATGTGCTCACCGACAACGGGAGCGAGTTTAAGAAATATCTGGACCAACTCTTACAAGAACGTGGAATTGTTCACTACCACACCTACCCAAAGACTCCCAAGATGAACGCTCACTGCGAAAGCTTCAACGGCACAATCCAAGATGAATTTGTGGACTTCAATAGTAATCTTTTATTTGACGATACGACTAGATTCAACGAAAAGATGGCTGTGTATTTAACATTTTACAATACTCAAAGAGTGCACTATGCATTCAAGAATAAGAAAACGCCACTTGAGGTCTTACTAGCTTCCGAGTATTATATGAAGAAATTACCAAGAGAGTGCAAACATGGGTGGACTTATGCATACAATTGACGTTTCACTGATGTGTGCTATGATAACATTCTCTTGTTCCTTCACGCTGTCAGACTTGCTGACGGCGTACAGTTTTACTAACTTTTTAAAAGAGAGGTTTCTATGCAGAAACTTTTCCTTGGGGCCAGACGCCACCCCGGCGTTGAGTCCCGTGCAACGTTCGTCGGATAAACGCAGACCTCGTTTAATCCGACGATTTGCTCCCGCTTCGGCGGGAGTAATTTTTTATCCACACCACGGTTCATTGACATGATACATAGATATGCGACAATAGTATCAAGGTTCTTTCATTTTTGTTCTTTGTGTTCTTTCAGTTAGTACTGAGTAGTGATTGTTATTTGATTGCGCTCAATGTTGTGCACCAACGTCGACTCGGCCGAGTCAAAAAATTTTTTACATTCGTTGTACACAACCATTGACGTTCAGTCATATCACATTCATTTCTCCTCTTTTACAAGGCCCCTCTGGGGGTCTTTGTTTTTGTATGAAAACATACAGAACACATATAACAAATACGTACAACCATACGGAATAAAAACTTTTCTTTATATATTACTTTATACGAGGCACATATGCTGAAATGCCCTGTGCCACAGAGAACACATAGCGAGTTACACGGATACGAGCAGACGTACGTATCCGTTATTCATAGGTGTGGCGGTAACAAAAACAGCCCGACATGACACCCCCTATAAACGCTTGACAAAAAATCTGGGTATGCTATACTCTACCCAGACCTTTCGGACTGCCTTCCGCAAGGTATGTACAACATCAACCGACCCATCTTTCCATATTTTAAAAAATATGGAAAGATGGTGTCAAAAATAAGGAGGTGCATATGCTACACGCACATTGCCACAATGTCCCAGCATCCGGCTATATGCTGGATGCCTGACCTTCTGCCTGCTGGCAGATGCTCTGCAAAAACCAACGCAGAGCATCTGCCTGAAAACCCCGCATTCGTGCGGGGTTCTCTTTATCTATTGTTACACATGTATGTATTCTTTTGCACTACGTCACTTCACTCATAAATCATCATTTGAATACCCTCTTTTCTTATTACATATCGTAACACATAGGGGAACATTTCATCTCTTAAAACTCGTCCGCCCCGCCCTTTCTTAAGAAAGGGCGGGGCGGACACGCGCGCTCTACGTAACAGAGATCTCGCGGGAGAACTACGAACGAAGAACTAGCTTTTCGTCTCTCATGCTATACTACTCCCATGTCTCATCTTGATTCACTCAATCCCGCACAACGTTCCGCAGCAGAACATACGACGGGACCACTCCTTATCATTGCGGGCGCGGGAGCAGGCAAAACAAAAACTCTCACACATCGCATCTTGAACCTCATCAAGTCAGGCGTCGCGCCCGAACAAATTCTCGCCATCACATTCACCAACAAGGCGGCGCGCGAAATGGCTGACCGCGTTCGTACACTCCTTGCGACAGAAGCATCGGTTCGTCATGGCGCGAAAGCAGGGGAGCCGTTTGTTGCAACTTTTCACTCTCTTGGCGCATATATCCTTCGCACCGAACATGAAGCCACAGGCAGAGGGACACACTTTTCCATATTGGATGACGATGATACAAATCGTCTCTTGAAACAGGCAATCGTTGCACAGCAACTTGACCCAAAACAATTTGAACCGCGTCGCCTCAAAAATGCTATCTCACGTGAAAAAGGCGAACTCCTCACCGCGGAGACGTATGCCGCACGCGTCGGTAATGAATATTTTCCTCGCATCGTCGCCGGTGTATGGAAAGAATATGAACGCCTCCTCGTCCAAGAAAAAGCGTTTGACTTTGACGACCTTATTCTCCATACAACGCTCCTTTTGTCTGAACGTCCCGATATCCGTGTCAAATATCAAGCGCGGTGGACACACATTCATATCGATGAATATCAGGATACGAATGTGGCGCAATACAAACTTTCAAAAATCCTCGGAGGTGACCAGCACAACATCTGCGTTGTCGGCGATACCGACCAAAGTATTTATGGTTGGCGTGGCGCGGATTTTCGCAATATGATGATATTTGAAGAAGACTATCCGGAGGCAACCGTCGTTCTCCTAGAAGAGAATTATCGTTCTACCGAGCACATCCTTGCCGCTGCCAACGATATCATCAAGAAAAATAAAGTACGCAAAGACAAAACGCTTTTCACCAATAAAAAGGGGGGAGAAAAAATCTCTATTGTCTCAACTCTCGATGAACGGGAAGAGGCACGCTTCATCGCAAAGACATGTCGCGACCTCATCACACAAGGTGTATCACCAAAAGACATTGCCATTCTCTATCGTGCCAACTTCCAGTCGCGTGCACTCGAAGAAGGACTTCTCGCACGCGATATTCCGTACCAAGTGCTGGGTGTGAAATTTTTCAATCGCACGGAAGTCAAACATGTACTCGCCTATATCCGTGCGGCACTCAATCCCGACGCGACTGCCGACATCGCACGCATCTTGAACGTCCCCACGCGCGGACTTGGCAAGACAACGCTTGCTAAAATCTTGGCGGGAGATGAAGCATCGTTGCCACCCGCGACAAAAGAGAAAGTCGCTTCTTTTCGCACAATACTTGCCAATATTGCCCACGCGGCAGAAACCTACACACCATCACTTCTCATTCGCTACACCATTAAACAAAGTGGACTTGAAGAGATGTTTCTCAAAGACCGTGAAGAAGGGGAGGAACGATTAGAAAACGCGTATGAACTTGTCGCGCTCGGCAGTAAATACGACACACTTCCCCTCGGCGAAGGTATTGCCACACTTCTTTCTGATGCTGCGCTCGCGTCTGATCAAGACTCGCTCGGTACACATACAAAAAAACAAGTTGACGCGGTGCGTCTCATGACAGTCCATGCATCTAAAGGACTTGAATTCCCGTATGTATTCATCACCGGTATGGAGCAAGACCTCTTCCCACATCGAGGGTTTGACGGACCAGTCAGAAACCCCGAGCGCGAAGAGGAAGAACGTCGGCTTTTTTATGTCGCGGTTACGCGGGCAGAAAAAAAAGTGTGGCTTACGTATACGCACATGCGTACGGTGTTTGGATCAAAAAACGTCAATACACCATCAGAGTTTCTCATGGACTTGGATGAAGCATATATTGAAACAGCAGAAGAAATAGGAGAAGACGAAGAAGATACAGAGCCACATGGGGAAGAGAGAATGATTGAGTATTTGTAAACGAATTTTCAGTTTCAAGTTGAAAGTTTCAAGAGACTAAAAACTGTCCTTTTTATAGACAAGAAAGAATAAAGGGCTGCCCCCTTTTTAAAAAAGTTTAGTGTAATAATATTGTGCCTTTCGTCCCCATCCAGCAAAAACTTCGGTGGTTATACTGTCCTTGCAATAATAGATAAATATGTGTACATTTCAATATAGGGGTGATTGAATAACTTAAAAAGTAGCCATCATGCGGATAATAACAGGAGAAGAATCAGAATTGGTAAAAAAATACATGGGCATCGCAGTTGAAACTGCAAAAAAAGCAACGTGTGCGCGGTCGCGATGCGGAGCGATTATCGTCACACCGGATGGGCAGATCATCGGCGAAGGGTTTAACAGCCCTCCCGGAGGATTGAAGAGTCAATGCAGATGTGGCAATGAAAAGCGTCTCTACCACGAGAAAGTAACCGACAAAACATGCTGTGTCCACGCGGAAGAGCGCGCCATCATACACGCACTCAGAACACATCCCGAGAGTGTCCCCGGATCAACCTTGTACTTCGTACGATTGGACGAAGATGGTAAGTTGCACTATTCAGGCGCACCCTACTGTACGATATGCAGTAAACTGGCGCTCGATGTCGGCATCACATATTTTGTCCTCTGGCATAGAAAGGGGATAACAATCTACGATACCGAAGAGTACAACGACAAATCGTATGCATATACTGATGCATACAGGATCATCTCTCTACAAAACACACGACCTTGAGGTCGTGTTTTTATCTCTGAAGTTTCTTATCTATTTCTTTTATATGTTCCACCATTCCCTTGGGAATGAGAAAATATTTTGGACTGCCCGTCTCAGGATACGGTGTTCGGTTGGGAAGTTTATATGATTTTGGATCCCCGATAAGAATATATTCGTCTGTCTCTCTCATGAGGGTGCCGGATGTCTCCATGTCCGTACACCCTGCCGGAATGTTCCCGAGGTGATAGAAGGATGCATCTTTCCATGTAACGACAACGTGTTTCATAGTGTTATGTCCGCGTCGCACACATATGGACCAATGTCGGACATGCGAACGATCGTCGCCTTGGGAATAAAAAATCCATCAATTGGTTCAACAATTTCGTTCTCGCAGTACATATTAACTGCAACATGCACATACTCGTCCGTCTCTTCCACAAGAACCCCAACTGTATGTTGAGCAGGAGGAAAAACATCAACGGAAGATTCTTTGTCAGTATACCCAGCATCAAACCATTCAACAACTATAATACGTTGACTCATGCGTGCATTGTAACGAAACAAAAATGGACATGCAACGCACGAACTACAACACGCATCTCAAAAAAGATTGTCTAAAACGACAAAACGCCGTATAGTTTTGGTATTGAGAACATCTCATCGTCTCTACACATGTCCGCGCATCCAGAACAGCCACTCATCATTGTCATCCTTACCGCGCTTATTGGTGGTGTGTGGATTGGCACGCAATTTCCTACATTTGTTACCACCTATCCAAACATATCCCTCTATCTTCTCATTGGGATATTTTTCCTCAGTTCGCTCACCATTGATATGCGCGCTGTTATCCATGCCCTACGCGACGCACGTACTGTTGTTCCTGCCGTTATCTTTACGCTCATACTTCTCCCATTCCTCGCGTATGGTGTAACCGCGCCCTTTGCCCCCGCGCTTGCAATATCATTTCTTCTTCTTACTGCAATGCCTGCGGGTATGACATCACCTCTTCTGTCAGAACTCGCCGGAGGAGAAAAGCATACCGCTCTTGTCATCACTATCACCAGTTCACTACTAGCACCATTCACTGTTCCCTTTATGGTGTCTGTTATGGCGGGGCATGTTGTGTATGTGGATGGCATGGCAATGTTTCTCCGTCTCGTCCAAGCGATTATTCTTCCTTTCTTCGTAGCACAAGGTATCCGTATATATGCCTTGCGTGGCATATCGCATGTATCCCGTTTTTTTACACCCTTCTCTACCATACTTCTTGGTGGACTTATCGCATTTATTGTCGCCAAACGTCCAGATGAAATCGTCTCACTAGTAACACGCGGGGAGTCCTTACCTGAGCTTCTCGCGATATGCGCGCTCTTTATCTGTGTTCATATTGTCGCGTATATTGTTTTTTTTAAAAAGGCACTTCCTGACCGCATTGCCCTTACTGTTTGCATGGCGTATGTAAACTTCACGCTCGCTGTTGATCTCGCGGACAAATTCTTTGGCACGCGTCCTGATATCGTTCTTCCTGTCGTTCTTTCTGTCATTCCCTGGGCACTTCTCTTTATTCCGTTTCGCGCATTTACTCGCTACACACGCGCCATCCATAAGACACCCTCTCATGAGTAATATCCGTGCAAAAAAATCCCTTGGGCAACACTTCCTCACTTCTGAAAAAGCAATTGCTGATATTGCTAACGCGACATGCGCGGGAATAGGGGACACCATCCTTGAAATCGGCCCGGGAACGGGCGCGCTCACGCGCGCCCTCCTTGATACCGGCGCGCACGTTGTCGCTGTTGAAAAAGACGACCGTCTTATTCCAGAGCTCAAAACGCTTTTCGCAAACGATATTGCCACGGGACATCTTACACTCATCCACGGCGACGCGCTAGACATTGACCTCACTACGCACGGTCTCGTTCCCGGTGCATATATCCTCGCCGCAAATATTCCCTATTACATCACTGGTCTCATTATCCGCCGATATTTCTCACGCGCACACCTTCCCACACGTGCCGTTCTCCTCGTCCAAAAAGAAGTCGCGCGTCGCGCGGTCGCAGGGAAAGGGGATGCAAGCATTCTTTCTATTGCCATTCAAACATACGGTACGCCACACGTTGCGCGTACCATTCCTCGTGGCATGTTCACTCCATCACCCACTGTTGATTCTGCTGTCCTTGTCGTCGAACATATGTCTGATCCCTTTACATCTAACGAAGACGAACGCGTGTACTTTGAAACAGTGAGAAAAGGATTCGCGCATAAGCGTAAACTTCTTGCATCCAATCTCGGATGTGGACAAGACACCCTCCAAGCGTGTACCATAGAAAGAACGGCGCGCGCGGAAAATCTTTCCGTCGCCGACTGGCACTCTTTATGTACATCCGTACCTCCTTCGGAACATTAATCCTCGTCATCCTTACAGGGTTTGCAATCGCTTCAATTATTCTCTCATCTCAAAAAGACGCATACGCAGACGATTCTGCTTATTATGTTGGCGCATCAGGATACACTCGAACGTTAATCAATATCGGCAATACTGTTATCGTTGCAGAAATTGCTGATACAGAAGAGAAAAGAGAAAGAGGACTAACAACACATCGCACATTATCACCAGACGCGGGCATGCTTTTCATATTCCCTGAAGAGAACACCTACGGAATATGGATGAAAGACATGTTATTTCCTATTGATATTATATGGGTTTCAGAAAAGAAACGTGTCGTCGATATTGAGACAAACGTATCACCCGAAACATACCCTGATATATTTCGCCCAAGTATTCCCGCACGATATGCGATTGAGGTTCCTGCTGGTTTTGTTACGCGACACAATATCTCTATCAACAATACTGTAAGATGGTAAATTGATACCCTCAAACTATTTCATGCGTTTTCCTTTTTCAATTCTCCCTTTATCTTCAGGAATACTCGCCATAAGTGCAGTTATGATCCCTTACGGATTTATTGTGGCACCACTTGCTCTTGTGCCTCTTGCTTTATATGCTCGAGACAAAACACATTCGCGCTATATAATATTTCTGAGCGGCCTCCTTGTTGGTTGTCTAACAGGAGGTATATCCACATTCTGGTTTTGGGGTGCATACCCCCTTTATTGGGCAGGGTTTACATCTCCGATTATTGCTGGAACTGTCATCGGTGTTGTGTGGATATGTTCCTCGCTTCTTATTGGTGTTTTTACTGGCATATGGTCAATCCTTATACAATCACCACGTCGTACAATAATTACTGATATATTTTATGGGGCATCTCTCTGGGTATTACTTTCAATTATACGTTCGTGTATCTATTCATTTTTTTGGTGGGGAAAGGGAGCGTCAATCGGACATTACTGGGATTTTGGAAATCTAGGTACATCTTTTGCTGACAGTAGCTTTCTCGTCTCTATTACTTCACTTGGGGGACCATATCTTTTTGAATTTATCATCGCAGGAAGTGCTGTAGCAATCACGCATCTTATTTTGGCATATCCCAAGAGACATCTTGGCACAATGGCACAATCTGTAGGAATACTCATTCTTTTTCTTATTATCACCCCAAGCATCGGGCACATCCTCCACCCACGTGACACAGCGGAATCCATCTCTGCAATCGCAATCTCTCTGAATGAACCTTCCGTCTTTGGTACGACAAAGATAGACCATGTTCGCAAGCAAGCACATGCGAAACAGTATATTGATACTGCAATAACTTCTGGTATACAAACTCATATACTTATTCTCCCTGAAGATACCGGCCTCCTTGGCTCACTTTCACCTGATGCACGTCGTCAACTTCTTGATCCTCTTGCGCTATCTTCATCATTTCTTGCTGTTGATTCAGAAACAAAACGTACAGAAAACGGTTCTCTCATACTCACCGCGCAATACATAGACCCAACGGGAACACTTGTGGGGCAAGGTCAAAAACGTTTTCTCGCCCCCTTTGGTGAATATCTTCCTTATATAGCAACGGTTTTTTCAAGAACCTTTGGTCAGGAACACTGGTCTGAGACATTTACAGCACGACGTGGATATACCCCTGGGACAATTATTGAAAGTGTTCCCTCAGAAAACATATTTTCACTCACAGTCTTATTTTGTTCAGAAATAACACCTAACTCTCTCTACACAAAAGCATCACAACAAGGTTCTACTGTCTTTGCAAACGCCGCTTCACATAGTGCATTTAATGGACACCCACTTCTTACTACCTACATGCTACGAAAAGCAAAAATACACGCAGTAACACACGCGCGTCCCTTCATACAAGCAGGAAACATGACACCCTCTTTCATTATTAATGGAGATGGACACATGATTACGTCTTCTCTTCGTGGAGAAACTGGTTTTATTTCTGGAAACTTTTTTCTAAAAAAAGGACACACAGTTGCTGACCATATGGAAATGTGGGTAATAATACTCTCAGTAATCATCATACTTATCTGGAATAAACGGTATACATAAAAACTTATACCCGTGTAGTAATACACATCTGCACTTTCTTGACAACACTTCTTTCTGTATAATGATATCGTATGCACCGACCCATATCTTCCTACTTACCGAGTAGGCAATTCGGCATCATTGTACTTTTCCTTATTATTGTAGGAAGTTTTTATGCATATACACATCTGACAAAAACACCAAACGGTAATACTCCTCTTTCTACACAAATGCTTTCATATATCCCCGAAGGATATGACCCATATGCCGACAATGACGGCGATGGACTCGCTAACTGGGAAGAAGCTATGTGGGGGACCAACCCAAATGCTATGGATACGGATGGGGATGGAACAACTGACAATGTTGAACTTGCGCTCAACCGCAACCCTCTTGTAAATGCCACCGACGACTCTCTTTCAACATACCCTGCAATTCCGTCTCTTGAAAGCGCTGATACGGGCTATGCGGGTCGAACTGCTGGTATCGCCCAATCGTTTGCAAGTCAACTCTACGCTATTGGTGTATCAGGAAATGACACATCGGTAAATGGATCAGACGTACTCAACAATATTATCAAAACTGAACTCGCACAAGGAAAACTTGTAGATGAATATGTCACAAAAGACGTTCTCTCAGTAGATGATTCTATGGAATCTTACCGTGCTTATGGAAATGCGTTTGGAAAATTTATCAATACCTATAAAGAACGAAATGAACCATACGCAACGGCAGAAATTATCAAACGAGCATTTACCACTGAAGATCTTCCCTCACTTTCCGCACTATCCTCATACGCAGCATTCCTGCAAGCAGAAGCACGTGTACTTGCTACAACTCCTGTACCAATAAGTTTTGTCGCGGAACATATTGAACTTGTAAATGGGGTACACAACATGGGAAAGGCGTTCACTATATTAACACAATCTGCTCAAGACCCATTTATGGCACTACTTGGACTGGGTGAGTACTCAACGGCGTATAAACGTTTTACTGAAACAATTGACACATTCACCTCAGCATCCGCAAAACAAAACACATCATTTTTGCCTGAAGAACCAGGATTTATGTTCATACAAGAATAACCCTATCATATATGTCATCTGTCTCCTCCATATTCTTCTCATGTCCGTTCAAACGTTTTATCGCGTCACTATTTCTTTGCAGTGTTCTCCTTACAGGAACCTTAGCAATTCCTTCACGGGCACACGCTATTCCTGTTGTTGTTACGGCAGACATACCCCGCGACCCGAAAGAACTCGGACTTGATGCTGTCGCATGGATGGTTGCCAAAATACTTGTGGGTACATTACTCCAAGAACTCCGTGGTTTTATTAGTACAGGACATTTTGGCGATCCGCTTGCTATCGTTGATATCCGAGCATTCTTCGGTAAATTAGCACGTGACACAACGATGGCATTTATGGGAGATATTGAAAACATTGATATCTACCAACCCATCAAACAACAAATACTCCAAAACCTTGCAAGAAGTTACACGTCATACACAGAGGAAATGACAAGCACCATACAAGATGTTCTTATTGTGCCCGAAGATTTTACAGATGACTTCCTCAAAGGCGGTTGGGTTGGTTTTATGACACTTCTTGAGCCACGCAACAATATATACGGACAACTTTATATGGCAAAAGATGTGGAGTCACGAAAGATTGCAGCAAGCTCTGGAGAAGTAAAAGACGAACTCTCACAAAGTGGGGGACTGTTATCTCTCCCTGGCAAATGTCTTGAATATGCAGTAACTACAACATTTTCTGGAAATACCACAACAACTACACCAGGAGCTTGTGTTCGTTGGGAGCGCGTCACACCAGGGCAATTTATCGCGACCACACTTTCTAATACCCTTGGAAGTCCTGTTGATTCACTTAATAATGCAGATGAAATATCAGAATTACTTGCCGCGGCTGTTAATGTTCTTGTAAGCGATATTATTATGAAAGGTGTTACTATCGTAAGTAGCGCGGCAAATAATGCTGTGACAGGCGCCCTCACAGGATCGGGCTCTAGCTCAGGGCCATCATCAAGTTCCTCATCGTCTGGAAATCTCTCTTCGGACAAAGCACCTCTTATTACTGCAATAAACAATGACATCACGGCACTCACACCACTCATCACCACAAGAGCATCATTAGTAACTGCCGATGCGTCCGCAGCAAATACTATTGCCAAAATTGATACACTCCTTACAAATACGTTTTTTGACTCAACAATACTCTCATCTTACCGAAACGAACTCACTGTACTCCGTACAACAATCAGTACACATATCGCTCGCATTGATGAAGTGGGTGTAACAAGTGCTTATCTCACTTCACTTCAAACAATCAAAACAGATGTTCAAAACGCAAATTCTATCTCAACAATACTTGCTGCATATTCGGCATACAACGATACCGCAACGACAGTTGATATGACTGCCGCGCGTAAAATTGCTTTCCAAACAGATGAACTTCTCATCCCTGCAAACCGTGTGAATGAAATAACCTCAGCGGTAAACGCTCTTCCTGTAAATTAAAAGGCAGCATACATTTCTCACCACCAAAATACCTATCACTGTGCCTCTCGTTGAGGAACAGTTTCGTATGCTGTACGAGACATAACCTCTATCACACAATCTATACATATGTACTCGTATAACAGGAGACTATTACCGACATAAAAAGCACCTTTCAGACACAAGATGTTTACCCACACTTGCTCTTGACAAAAAGTATATATTGTTTATCCTTGAGACAGGAGCACATCACAAACAAAACAACAGATGCCGACGCTCCGCCGGCATCAATAAAGGAGGCAACAATGAAAAAAACATTATGGGCGAAAGCCCTGGTCATAGTCGCCGTGTTCTTTACCACGGCGTGCTCAAGAAATACTCCTCCGGTTGCGTCGGAGGGAGCAATTTTGCAAAAGGAGACTATTGGTGACCACGCCAACATGTCTCCCTCTGAGATGCTTGATGCATGCATCTCAGTCGGGAAAGACATGTCTTTCCCGGAAAAAATAGATATGATAGAAAAACTTCCCCCAAATGGGGAAGTTTCGAGAGAAATAGAATTTCTCAAAACAGCATATTCTTATACGAGATTATCTATTTTGAGCGATTCCCGCATGGCCCATGGACAGATGCGGGATGCGCTCGGGGTATCTGAATTACCTCCAAACATAGAGAGTTTTATATCCGCTCTCTATGACAGAGCATCAAAGGAGGGGAAGGATTCTCTCCCTGGAATAAATGACATTCTTCCAGGGATTATAAAGAAAGGATACTTTCTCCCTTAAAAACTACAGACCGGCTTTGCCGGTCTTTTTATACACAACTATTCAAACATATTTATTACATAAACACATGATATCTGCTATACTTTACCTATCATGTTAGACGGTGGTATGTGTCATATTCGTCGATTCTTCAACACATTTCCTTTGGTGATGTTGTTTAGTTTGATTGTTATATGTTCTCCTTTGTCCATTGAAACACCTTCTCATTACATTAGCGCATCAGATTACAAACAAATAACTATACGCACACCTATTGCTTACGCAGATGATGGAGACGGAATGAACATAAACAATCCTTTTGGACCCGTTTTTACATGGGGCATAGGTTGGATGGGACTGCAATTTCAATTTCACATAGAAAACGTCATCGGATGGATAATGTACGGTCTTTTTCTTGTTGCATCATATTTTATGATTGCTTCTGGAATCCTTTTTGACGTCATGCTCAACTTTGGACTCAATCCAGAAGTAATGAAACAACCATTCGTCCAAACAGCGTGGATTGGTATACGCGACTTGGTAAACATGCTGTTTATCTTTGTCCTCATTTATATTGCCATTGCTACCATTCTTGATATTGGCAAACATAATGCAAAATCAACTCTCACCAAACTCATTATCGTAGCACTGCTCATCAACTTTAGTCTCTTTGTATCACGAGCAATTATTGACGCAGGAAATATTTCTGCTCTCTTCTTTTATGATGCTATAGAAATCAAAGATGTTGAAAATCTGGCAGGGGACGCACAAGCAGCACTTGCCATGCAAAACCTCGTCCTTACCAATGGACAAATCAAAGGGGTATCTCTCGCCATCATGTCAACCATCCATCCGCAACAGATACTCATAAACTACCAAGGAAAATACACGGAAAACAATAAAAATCCAACAGGAAACGATGCATGGAAACTTGTTTTCTTATATCTTGCCTCGACCATCCTTGTTGGTTTTATCGCTATTACCTTCCTCCAAACAGCGTTTCTCTTTCTCTCACGTATTGCCATCTTGTGGATTCTCATGGCATTTTCTCCGTTTATGTTCGCGGGGACAATCCTTCCTGAAACAAAGTCATATGCGAGCAAACTCTGGAAGGAACTTGCGGGAAAATCATTCTGTATCACTATCTTTCTCTTTTTCTTGTGGCTCACTGTTCTCTTTGCTAATCCTGCAGCAGAGGGCACAAGCATCTTTGCCAAAGACACCTCAAGCACAAACTTCCTCCAATTCATTATCCTTCTCACACTCAAATTTGGCGTGATTATCATTCTTCTTAATTATGGGAAAGAATTGACAAAAAAACGCTGTGAATCATTTGACGGAAAAAGTTTTGACTTTGCAGGCAAACTCCTTGGTGGACTTGGGGCTGTCGCAGGACTTGCTTTGGGAGGTGGTATTGGTATGGCGGGACGAGCAATAATAGGGAGAACCACCGCTGG
>Ga0194127_10001504_pt1 | contig 33999 bp, 25 predicted proteins | sample TA2KigC100mmetaG_FD_148624 | JGI IMG/M metagenome (GOLD analysis project Ga0194127, IMG submission 148624) | Freshwater microbial communities from Lake Tanganyika, Tanzania - TA2015036 Kigoma Deep Cast 100m | ecosystem: Environmental > Aquatic > Freshwater > Lake | place: Tanzania: Lake...
CCGAAGATCCGGCCTGACCGCCGCCGTGAATCGCTCGAAGGCATCGAGGTCCTCGGCCGCGCGCGCGAGCGCCTGGTCATACGCACGCTGGTCGCGTGCGAACCGCTGATCGAGTTCCTCGAGCCACGCGCCGTAGGCCGGCGCATCGCCGGGATCGGCCGGATCGAAGCTGGCCACCGAGAGGTCGCGGCCAGCCGCGCGCGCTGCGTCATCAAAGGCCCCCAGGACCTGACCGACCTGCAAGCGCACCTCGGCATCGACATCGCCCGGTGCTACCAGCGTGATGCGCCAGGCGCCCTGCATCGAAGCAAGCAGGTCGCGCGTCGCTGGACTGATCTCGAAGAGTCCCGCGCGGGTCCAGTCCGCCTGCACGCGCGCCAACGGGCTGCGCGCGAGTGCGAACGAGGCCAGTGCGATCACGCACCATGCCGCACCGTGCGCGATGGGCAAGGCCCAACGGCGCAGTCCTGAGGCCTGCGCGGAGCGGGCGACTTCGGTCGCTCCCAGACCGATGGCCACGCCAAGGCCCGCGACAGCGAGCCCAGCGAACATCACGATGTTCGAGACATCGACCAGGCCGAGCAGGAAGTCGTCGAGTCGATGAAGCGGGCTGAGCGCGAAGCCGATGTCGGCTACCCCGGGCAGGCTCGATCCCGTGAGCGCACCCGTCACGATGGCCCAGCCTGCCGCGCAAGCGAGCGTGAGGGCATAGGCCGCCTCGGCCGAACCGGCGAGCGCACCGACCGCCAAGGTCCACGCGATGATGGCAGCGGCGGCCAGCGCAATGCCGAGGATCGCCGCAGCCAACGCACCCCAGTCAGGCGTGGAGGCGATCGACGCCAGAAGCGCGCATGCGCAGCACGCGACGATCGTGATGACGGTCGAGACGATCACCGCGCCACACCACCGCCCGGCCGTCAGCACGCGCGCCGATGCAGGCGTGGCCAAGAGCACTTCCCACAGTCCCGATCGACGCTCCGTGACGGTGGCCCGGATCCCGAGCGCCGGTGCCAGCAGCAGCATGGACCACATCATGGCCACCATCGCCGGGCGAAGGTCCAGGAGGGCGCCATCCACAAGCACCGACTGCAGGGTGACCACGAGCCCGATCGCGAGCACGACCGCGAGCACGGTCCAGCCCGACATCGTTCCCACAAGCGCGATGAGTTCGCGCCGCACCATGCCGACGAAGGCACTCATCGCTTGCCTCCGACCAGACGCGCGAAGACCGCCTCGAGGGCATCCGGCTCACGCTCGATCCGCCGCACGAGCCGATCCCCACCCTGGACCGCCTGGGCGAGCCGATCATGGGCATCGGGGAGTGCGCTTCGGGCACGCAGCCTGGTCCATCCGCCATCGAGCGGCTCGACCTCGGTTTCGCGCCATCCATCTCCAAGCGAGGGCCGCGCACCCCTCCACTCAATCACGAAGGCGGCGTCGTCGGCACCGATGGCACGAAGTTCCGCCAGTGTGCCTTGCGCAACCGTGGTGCCATGGTCCATGAGCACCGCGCCCTCGCACGACTGTTCGACCTCGGCGAGGACATGGCTGCTCACGAGGACGAGCGCGGACCTGCCGACCTCGCGGAGCAAGGCCCGAAAGGCTGGTGCCTGCACGGGGTCGAGCCCCGCGCTCGGCTCATCAAGCAGGACGACGCGCGGCCCGTGCACGAGGCTCGCCGCCAGCCCCGCACGCTGCCGGAATCCTGAACTGAGCGCGCCGCACAAGCGATCCTTGACCGCATCGAGACCACACCGCTGGAGCTCGCGCGCAATCGCCGATGAACGCTCCGGGACGGGTACACCCGCGAGCGAGCATCGAAAGGCGAGGTACTCGCGCACCGAGAGGTCAGTCGGCAAGGGGCTGCGCTGGGGCAGCGTGCCCAGCCGCACCCTGGCGGCGGGTTCAGCAGGATCGAGGCCCCCCACACTGACCCGGCCTGCATCGGCGCCGAGCGTGCCCGAGAGGATCCGGAGCGTGGTCGTCTTGCCCGCGCCGTTGGGACCGAGCAGGCCCCAGACGCCGGTCGGCCCCACCGAGAACGACAGCCCGCGCAACGCGTGCACGGCGCCGAACCTTCGATGCAGCGAGTCGACCTCGATCACGGTACGGAGTCCACTGTTCGTGAGTGTACGGACTGCGTTGGATGACCACACGCGGATAGACTTCCAAACGACGATGTCGAATGTCCCCGCTGGGCCCGGAGCCGATCAGGCGATCGCCATGCTGAACGAGATCGGCGACGGCATCGCCATCGTCGATGTGCATGGCGAGATCCACTGGATGAGCCAACGCGTGGCCCAGCTCGATGCCCCAACGCTTCGAGGGCTTGCCGATCTCGCGCGCACGCTCATTCCGGACATGGCAGCCGAGTCCCGGCGCACGTGGCGACGGCGCTTCAGTTGCGGCTCGCATTCGTGGGAGGTCGTGGCCACGGGGCTGGGCACCGATCGGATGGTTGCCGTGCTCGTGGATGCGACGGTGCGCCAGCGACTGGCCGCTCGCATGGACCAGATCGACGCTGCCGGCGGCGAACTGCTCGACTTGGACGCGCACATCGTGAACCCGCTCAATGTGGCGGAACGCCTGCAGCTCATCGAGCGCAAGATCGATGCTGCGATGGAAGCGATCTTCGGCTTCACGCACTTCGAGGTCCGGCTGCGCAACCGCAAGACCAACCAGCTCGAGCTCGTGATCGGGCACGGGCTCGATCCACTGCGCATCGGGGAGTCCATCAACGCGGAGTCCGTGGGCCATGGGATCTCTGGGCTGGTCGCTGCGACCGGTCGCTCCTACATCTGCAATGACCCGGCCCGGGACCCCAACTACTTGCCCGGCCTGCCGCTGGCCCGCTCGTCACTGACGGTCCCCCTGCTCCTGCACGAGCGCGTGATCGGCGTGATCAACGTGGAAAGCGTGCGTGAACTGGCCTTCGGGGACGAGGACCAAGTCGGGCTCGAGACCTACGGCCGCTATGTGGCCATGGCGCTCAACATCCTCGACATGCTCATCGTGGAGCGATCCACGACGAGCGAGTGCATCGGCGGCATCGTCCGAGACGAGATCGCCATCCCCATGCAACTCGTGCGGGAAGCGGCGACCGGCGTCGCGGCTGGCAAGCTCGATGCGCACGAGCGGCTCGAGGCAGCGCTCGAGACCCTCGAGGCACGCATCCGCGGCGCGACCGGCGGTCCGCAGACGGTGCTGGGCATCGACAAGATCGAGCATCGATCCGAGCCCGACCCCGTCATCGCCGGCAAGCGGATCCTCGTGGCCGACGATGAACCCGGCGTGCGTGACGCGATCAAGTCGATCCTCGGCGAAGCGGGCGCGAGCGTCGATGTCCGGGCCGACGGTGGCAGCGCGCTCGATGCGGTGGCGCGGGCGATCGCGGATCGTCGACCATACGACTTGGTCGTCTCCGATGTGCGCATGCCGGACCGTAACGGCTACGAAGTCTTCCGGGGCACACGCGACATGAGCCCCGGTACGCCGGTGCTCCTGATGACGGGCTTCGGCTACGACCCCAACCACTCGATCGTGCGCTCAAGCCAGGAAGGCCTGCAGTGCTGCCTCTTCAAGCCATTCCAGGCTGCCCAGTTGATCGAGGAAGTCCGCAAGGCGCTCGTCAGGCAGGCGTGACTGCCCGCAGCACGCGCGGCAGGTCATCGCTGTCACGCAGCACGAACGGCTCAAGGAACCCACACGATCGCGCGAGCTCGACCGCCGCACGCTCCTGGCTCGCGGCGATCTCGACGAGCAGCAATGCCCCGGGCCGCATGCGAGCCATCGAGCCCTGCACGATGCGCTCGACGACATCAAGGCCATCGGCCCCGCCATGGAGCGCCGTGCGCGGCTCCCACTCTGCGACATTGGGCGCGAGCTCGGCGAACTCCGCATCGCTGATGTAGGGCGGATTCGACACCACCAGATCAAAGACACCATCGGCGTGACCAACTGCGGACCATGCATCGCCCACACGGAACGAGCAGCGATCCGCAAGGCCGTGGCGCTCCGCATTGCGACGGGCGAGCTCGATCGCTTCGGGCACGAGATCGGTGAGCACGAAGGAAGGCAGCGCATCCACATCGGACGACGGCGCTCGGCCGGTCGGTGGCTCGGCCCGCGTTGCCTCCGCCCCATCGGACTCGTCACCGCTCTGGGCCTCCGGGAACTCAGGATGCATCGCACGCGCCAGCACGCGCCCCTTACGCTGGCGCCCACGCAGCGCGCGCAGGATGCTCAGCGCGATGCAGCCGGTTCCCGTGCCGAGATCGATCGCCGAACGCACGGAACCGATCGGCTGCTGCGCGATCCAGGCCAAGGCTGCATCGACGAGAGCCTCGGTCGAGGGCCGCGGGATCAGCGTGCATGGAGCCACCTCGAAGTCCGCGGCGTGGAAGCCCCACGACCCCACGAGGAACTGCACGGGCTCATGACGGCCGGCTCGCGTGACGAGCGCACGCAGCGTGGCAAGCTCGTCGGCCGTCCAAGGCCGTTCAGGTTCCATGTAGAGATGCATGCGCTCGCAGCCGGCGACGTGGGCCAGGAGCAGGTCCGTGCAGACGGGGGCGCTTTCGATCCCCTTCTGCTGCAGGAATCCGCGCATCCAGTCGCGAAGACCGCGGGTCGTCCATGACTCGGTCGCCATGGGGAGGATCCTAGCGAGCCGGTCCCGCTGCGCCGGGAATCGCTACCATTTCCGCCCCGACCGAGGCACCATGAGCATTGACCTGAACGCCATCGCCACCAACGCCACCGAGTGTGGCGTCTTCGCCAGCGTCACCTTGCACGGGCACGATCTCGAGTGCGCAGCGCTCGAGGCAGCCGCCCCTGCGACCTACTCGCTCCATGTGGCGGGCGACCGGGTCACGGTGCGGCTCCGGACGGCTGATCGATGGCTCAGCGAGTCGATCGAGACTGACCTCCTGCACTACGGTGACGCGATCGAGGACCTCGTCGCCGAGGAGCATGTCGAGCTCGGTGGCGACGGACAGGTGCCGAAGATCCGTCACTTCCGCAACGACGCGCGCGAGTATGTCTTCGAGAACGAGGTTCCGCAGGCCGACGATCGCACGGCGCTGCTCTTCCTCCTCGCATACGAGGCTGCCTTCCGCCAGCTTGGCGACATGGGCGGCGGCGACGAGGACGAGTGATGCCCCAACCGCGCGTTCTGATGCTCGGGTGGGAGTTCCCGCCCTTCATCACGGGTGGCCTCGGCACCGCCTGCTACGGACTCACCAAGGCCCTCGACGCCGAGGGTGTGCCCGTGACCTTCGTGCTACCCAAGAGCGTCGACCGCTCGTTCGCCTCCCATGTGAACCTTCTTGCGCCCCAAGCCGGGGCACGCTTTGTGCGCCATGACCAAGCCGTGGCGGAGCAGTCCGTGGCGCCGGCAACCCCACCGACGCCGAAGCAGCGCACCGCGGCGCCGGCTCCAACGGCCGGACCGACCGTGGTCGACGAGGTGCACCTGCGCGAGTTCCTGCAGGCTCGCCTGCTCGAACTGCCTGTGATCGCCGACGCGCCGTACTCCGCCGCTCGTGCCGAGGCGGTGGCGCGCTGGATCCATGAGGTCGGCGCTGCACCGGAAGTGCTGCGCACGCTGCGGATCCCGGCCGAAGGTGGAGCCCTCGTTCCGCTCACGGACTTCCTGGCCCCGCGCACTGCAACCTCCACGCCCGCCGAGGCCGCCCCGATCGTGGGTGCAGCCGACTACAGCGGCGACCTCATCGCCCAGAGCGAGCGCTACGCGCAGTTCTGCGTACAGGCTGCGCGCGGGCTCGAGTTCGACGTGATCCATGCCCATGACTGGCTGACGTACCCAGCGGGCATTGCGGTGGCACGCCTCACGGGCAAGCCGCTCGTGGTGCATGTGCACGCCACCGAGTTCGATCGCAGCGGCGAGCATGTGAACCAGCTCGTCTACAACATCGAGCGCAGAGGCATGCACGCGGCCGCACGCGTGGTCGCGGTGAGCATGCTCACGAAGAACCTGTGCACGAACCGCTACGGCGTCCCGGCCGAGAAGATCGACGTCGTCTACAACGGCGTGGACCTCGACCCCGCTCAGGCAGGGATCAAGCGCATCGAGCGGCATGAGAGGATCGTGCTGTACTTCGGGCGGATCACCATGCAGAAGGGACCGGAGTTCTTCGTGCGTGCGGCCAAGCGCGTGCTCGAGGTGATGGAGGACGTGCGCTTCGTGGTAGCTGGCAGCGGTGACCAGGCCCAGCGCATGATCGAGCTTGCCGCGCAGCTGGGCATCGGCGGGAAGATGACCTTCACCGGCTTCCTGCGCGGGCGGGACATCAGCCGGGTGTTCTCGATGGCCGACCTCTACGTGATGCCCAGCGTGAGCGAGCCCTTCGGCATCGCGCCGCTCGAAGCGATGGGACACCGCGTACCCGTGATCATCAGCCGCAACAGCGGCGTGAGCGAGATCCTCATGCACGCGCTCAAGGTCGACTTCTGGGATGTGGACGACATCGCCAACAAGATCGTCGCCGTGCTGCGCCACCCTCCCCTGCAACGGACCCTGCAGGACCACGGCGAGTTCGAGGTCAGAGGCATTGGCTGGGACGGTGCGGCGCGCCAATGCGTGGCGAGCTACCGGCGCGCCATCACGGCTGTGCGCCCTATCATCAAGGTCCAGTCGACCCCCTAGGACCCGCCACGACATGGGCTTCTTCACCAAGCGCAGTCCAACACCAACTGCTCCGGCCGCACATCCGACATCGAGCGCCACTGAGGCTCGGATCCGCGAGCTTGGGGGTCAGTTCCTTGATCGCGCGCGTCGCAACAAGGGGTCGCTCTTGAGCGCGGCGGTCTGGTCGAACAAGCTCATGGACTGGTCGATGAAGGACGAGGCCTTCAAGGTCCAGCTCTTCCGCTTCGTCGACTGCTACCCCATGCTGCGCACGCCCGAGGCCGTGCACGAGCACCTCGCCGACTACATGGCCCAGCCCGGCGTGAAGCCGCCGCCGGGCTTCGAGCTCGGCATGAAGGCCGGCGGGCTCTTCAAGGGGCTCATGAACTGGGGCATGGAGGGCCAGATCACCGCGATGGCCGGCAAGTTCATCGCCGGCACCGATGCGCAGAGCGCGCTGCCCACGCTGCAGTCGCTGTGGAAGCAAGGTCTGGCCTTCAGCGTCGACCTGCTCGGCGAAGCCTGCGTGAGCGATGACGAGGCGACGGCCTACCGGGCGAAGTACCTCGACCTCGTCAACAACCTGCCCTCCACGGTCGCAGGCTGGGCCCACAACGCTCGGCTCGACAGCGATCACCTCGGCGCGATCCCACGCACCAACGTGAGCATCAAGATCTCCTCGCTCTCGGCACGCGTGGATCCGATCGATACCGACGGCTCGATCCGCGGCCTGCTCGAGTCGCTCGATCCAATCCTGGCTGCAGCGGCGTCGAAGGGCGTCTTCGTCAACTTCGACATGGAGCAGTTTGCGCTCAAGGACCTGACGCTTGAGCTCTTCATGCGTGCATGCGAACGCCACTCGTTCCCGGCGGGCCTTGCCATGCAGGCGTACCTGCGCAGTGGCTCCGACGATGCCGCGCGCATCATCGACTGGAGCCGGCGTACGGGCCGTCAGGTCACGGTGCGGCTTGTCAAGGGCGCCTATTGGGACTACGAGACGATCCACGCCGAGCAGCAGGGCTGGGCAAGCCCGGTCTGGGGCGCCAAGCGTGATACGGATGCGAGTTTCGAGCGTATGGCCGCGCAGTTCATCGCGAGCACGCCGACCTCGGCGGGCGAAGGCGGCGTGAAGCTTGCGCTGGGTTCGCACAATGCGCGATCGATCGCCGCAGCCATGGCAGCGCTGGAGCGGCGCGGCCTGCCCACGAGCGCGCTTGAGCTGCAGATGCTGCACGGCATGGCCGACGAGCTCAAGGCGGCCGCGGTCGACCTCGGACTGCGCATCCGCGAGTACGTCCCGGTCGGCGAACTCGTGCCGGGCATGGCGTACCTGGTGCGCCGACTGCTCGAGAACACGAGCAACGAGAGCTGGCTCAAGGCCGGTTTCCTCGACAACGCCAGCGCAGACTCGCTGCTGGCCGATCCTGCCCGGCCTGACCCGGTCAGCGCCACGGCTCGGCTGGAGGCCGCACCCGAACGCCATGCGCTGAGCGATGCGGTCGATGGCGTGGGTGACGGACGGCCGTTCTACACCGAGCCCATGCGCGACTTCTCGCGCAAGGAAGTTCGCGATCGGTTCGCCGCTGCCTTGGGCGCCGCCCGTGTGCCACAGGTCGGCAACGACGGCACCATCGACCAGGCGACCGCGATGGTCGAGGCTGCCCACCGGGCCTTCCCTGCCTGGCGCGATGCGGAGCACCGCTCGCGAGCAGCCGTGCTGGTGCGCGCGGCGCAGGCCATGCGCGAGCGTCGTGACGAACTGAGCGCGATCATCATCCGCGAAAGCGGCAAGACCTGGCGCGAGGCCGATGCCGATGTCTGCGAAGCGATCGACTTCTGCGAGTTCTATGCCCGCGAGTCCTGCCGGCTCTTCGCGGTGCAGCGCTTGGGCCACTTCGTCGGCGAACTTGACGAGCAGTGGCACCAGCCGCGCGGCGTGGCCGTCGTCATCGCTCCCTGGAACTTCCCGCTCGCGATCTGCTGCGGCATGGCCGTGGCCGCGCTCGTCACGGGCAACACATGCATCGTGAAGCCTGCCGAGCAGACTCCGGGGATCGCCAAGCTCCTGTGCGACATCCTGTGGTCGGCCGGTGCGCCGCGTGAGGTGCTGCACTTCATCGCAGGCCAGGGAGAGACCGTCGGGGCCGCACTCGTGCGCCATCCCCGCACCGCGCTCGTGGCCTTCACGGGATCGAAGGCCGTCGGCCTGGACATCGTGTCGGCCTGCGGCATGCCCGGCGATGGCTTCGTCAAGAAGGTCGTCTGCGAGATGGGCGGCAAGAACGCGATCATCGTCGACGCCAGCGCCGACCTTGACGAAGCGGTGCTCGGCGTCCGACAGTCGGCCTTCGGGTTCTGCGGGCAGAAGTGCTCGGCGTGCAGCCGGGTCATCGTGGTCGACTCGGCGCACGATGCCTTCCTGCACCGGCTCGTCGGCGCGACGCAAGCGCTCGTGGTTGGAGATCCCAGCCTTCCGGGGACCGACATCGGCCCGGTCATCGATGCCGATGCGGCGCGCAAGATCGCGTCATACGTGGAACTCAGCCGCACCGAAGGCAAGCTCGAGACCCAGCTCCCCGTCCCGGCTGGACTGGCCGAGCGCGTGGGCAAGCCGTATGTGGGCCCTGCGATCATCAGCGGCATCGAGCCCCACCACCGGCTCGCCCGCGAAGAGATCTTCGGGCCCGTGCTTGCGGTCATGCGCGCACGCGACTTCGACCATGCGCTCGAACTGGCCAATCAGGGCGAATACAAGCTCACCGGCGGCGTGTACAGCCGCAAGCCCGCCAATCTGGTGCGCGCGCGACGCGAGTTCCGTGTGGGCAACCTCTACCTGAACCGCGGGATCACCGGCGCGCTGGTGGGCCGCCAGCCCTTCGGCGGGTTCGGCATGAGCGGTCTGGGCAGCAAGGCCGGCGGCCGCGAGTACCTGCTGCACTTCGTGGAACCGCGTTGCGTGTGCGAGAACACGATGCGCCGCGGCTTCGCACCCGGACTCGAGTGAGAGCGCGCGAGAACGCGATGCGCTGGGGCTTCGCGCCCGGACTCGAGTGAGAGCGCGACCTGAGCCGCTACCCCGACCCGGCGTAGTCGACCAGCGCACCGCTGCTGCGATCCAACTGCCGGTACTGCACGGCCTCGAGCACATGCTCGGGCTCGACACGGTCGCTCTGCTCGAGGTCGGCGATGGTGCGCGCCACGCGCCGGACCTTGTCATACGCGCGGGCCGAGAGCCCGAGCCCGGTCATCGACTCGGAGAGCACGGCAGCGGCTGGGGCGGTGATCCCACCGCATCGATCGAGCGTCGACGAGGCGAGCGATGCATTCAGCACGCTCCCCTGCCGAGCGGCTTGGCGTGAACGGGCGCGGTCGACCAAGGCGCGCAGGCTCGCTGAATCGGCGCCCGAACGACGCGTGGCGAAGAGTGAGACATCGACCGGGCGCACCTGCACATGCATGTCGATGCGATCAAGCAGTGGGCCGCTGACGCGAGAGAGATACGCATCAGCATCGGCGACGCCACCACCACGGCCGGCACCACGATTGCCGCGCGCCGTTGGATTCATGGCTGCCACGAGCATGCACCGCGCCGGGAAGCGGACCGTGCCCGCACTGCGCGCGATGGTGACATGACCATCCTCGAGCGGCTCGCGCAGCGCCTCGAGTGCGGGCCGCATGAACTCGGGAAGCTCATCCAGAAACAGGATGCCGTGGTGCGCCAGCGTGACCTCACCTGGACGCGGGCCGCGTCCACCGCCGACGATCGCAGCGCAACTGGCCGTGTGGTGCGGGGATCGCACCGGCCGTTCGATGGCCAACGACACGCCGCCGGGCAAGAGACCGGCGGCACTCTGGATGCGGGTGACCTCGAGGGCCTGATCGTGATCGAGTGGCGGCAGGATGCCCGGCAGTGCGCGGGCCATCATGGTCTTTCCGCACCCAGCAGGCCCGATGAGCAGCACATTGTGCCCGCCCGCTGCGGCGATGGCCATGGCTCGCTTGGCCAGCTCCTGCCCGAGGATGGCCCCGAAGTCCGGCGCGGTGGACGACGCCGGCACACTCATCACGCCCGGCTCAAAGGGCTCGAGCGCCTGGCCCGTGCGTGCATGCTCGATGACCTGCTTGAGATGCGTGGCGCCCAGCACCGTGATGCCACGCACGACCGCGGCCTGCGCTGCATTCTCGGCAGGCACGATCACGCCTCGAAGGCCCATGGACCGCGCTGCCATGGCCATGCTCACGGCACCGCTGATCGAGCGCAGCCGGCCATCGAGCGCAAGTTCGCCCGCCACCATCCATTCATGGAGCGCCGGCGCTGACGGCACCGCCTTGGCGAATGCACCATCCGCGGCAAGCAGTCCCAGCGCCATGGGCAGGTCGAAGACGGGGCCCTCCTTGCGAAGATGTGCCGGCGCCAGATTGATCGTGAGCGGGCTGCGCGGCATGTCGCGACCGATCGCGGCCAGCGCGCTGCGCACACGCTGGATGCTCTCGCGCACGGCAGCATCGGGCAGGCCCACGATCGTGGTGTGCGGCAGACCACGCGAGGCCACGGTGACCTCGACCTCGACGGCGAGGGCATCGAGGCCGCGCAGGACGAACGAGAGGCACCCGGAGGGCATGGCGCCATCATGACGCCGTCGTGGACTGCTCCCCGGAAAGCCGCCGCAAGTTCGGTGGAGATTCCAGTGATCACCCTGCGCCCTTGCGCCCCGCTACATTCGCGCGGTGGATCCTGCCGCCGCCACGCTGCCCATCCTGACGAGCATCGTCGACCAACCGGTGCTGGTGGCCAAGATCGCGCTCATTGGGCTTGCTGGCGGACTGGGAGGCGGCCTCTTCGGCATCGGCGGTGGCCTGGTGATCATCCCCGGACTGACCGTGGTCTCGGGGGACTCCATCAAGACGTTCCAGGTCGCAGCGCTCCCAGTTGGCGTGTGCGTGGCCAGCAGCAGCGCAGCGAAGAACCTTCGAACCAAGACCATCCAGTGGCGCTGGGTCACCTGGGCACTCCCCGCGACCATCGTGGGCTCGTGGCTTGGATCGATGCTCGCCGGACTGCTCGACGCGCGGGTGCTCGAAGTCCTCCTTGGCTGCTTCCTCACGACCACCGCACTGCGCGAATCATGGGCGCTCTGGCGGGGCAAGGAACAGGATGGGCCCGCAGCCCCGCTTCGAGCCGCCCCGGTGCCGGTCCTCGCAGTCATGCTGGGCACGCTCATGGGCGTGCTCTCGGCGCTCTTGGGGATCGGCGGTGGCATCCTCGCCGTGCCGTGGCTGCGCATGCTCGGCGGGCTGCCGATGCGAGCGACCATCACCACCAGTTCTCTTCTGGTGCTCATCACCAGCAGCTTCGCCATGCTCGCACGGATCACCCCGATCGTCCAAGGCGAGGGGTTCGCCGGGCTGCATGATGAAGCCCGGCTCATGATCTGCCTCCTCCCTGGGGGAGTCATCGGCGGCTATCTCGGTGCGTCGCTCATGCATCGCCTGCCGGTTCGCAAGCTTGCGGCAGGCTTCGTGATCCTGCTGATCCTGCTTGCGGCACGATTGTTCTTGGGCCGATGAACCTCTCACTGCCATGACCGACCCCACGATCACGCCCGATCCATCGAAGGAGCCATCGGCATCCGCGCCGCATCGCACGGCAGCGCTGGCTCCAATGCCAACCGAGTCCACCACGCGCCGCAACGCTGCCTTCGCGCTCGCGATCGTCTGGGTCACGGTGCCGCCGCTCATCGGCTTCAAGCTGCTGGCCAACATCGGCGCCGTCGGCGAGTGGCTCAAGGAGGATCCATCGCGCGGGATCCCCGCGTACATCCTGATCTTCGCCATCTCGAGCGGGCTCGGCATCCTGCCGACCTACGCGCAGGCGATCCTCGGGGGCTGGGTGTTCGGGCTCACGCTCGGAGCACCTGCTGCGATCGCAGGCTGCGTGGGCGGAGCGCTGCTCGGCTGGAGCTTTTCCAGGCTCGTGAGCGGTCGCGGCATCGAAGCCTGGCTTGATGCAAAGCCCAAGGCCCGCGCAATCCGCAGCGCACTCGTGGGCGCGCACCAGATCCGCCTGATGTGGCTCGTGGCGCTGCTCCGGCTGCCGCCGAACTCGCCCTTCGCCATCGCCAACCTCGCGATGGCGAGTACCGGCGTGAGGTTGCTGCCGTTCATGGCGGGAACGGCGATCGGCATGACGCCACGCACCATCGCCGCGGCGGGCATCGCAGCGGCGGGCGCGGCCACCGGTGCAGGCGACATCCAGGCGCTGATCCGCGATCAGGGCTGGCTGTGGTTCGGGATCGGGATCGTGGCACTCGTGGCTGCCTTCAGCGTGATCAGCCATGTGGCCAAGCGTGCACTCAGGCAGGCAGGGCTCGAGACAGGGCTCTAGCTCGCTCTACCGAGTGGCTGACCATCGCCGCACCGCCCTGCGCATGCCGGCAGGATCGCGGCCACAAGGCTCACGGCGACTGCAGCGCACCGCCCGGTGCCACCTGTCCCGCGCGATCGGGTCGTGTCTTGGGCGCCACGCCCGGCCGCTGCACAGGATCGTTCAGGCGCGCATCGATCGCATCGAGCATCGCATCGGCGAAGATCCAGAACTGCGCCGGTGGCCGACTGCTCCGCGATTCGATGCGCACCTCCGGATCGCGACGCACTTCGCCCGTCTCAGGATCGCCGTCGGGAGCGGCCGCCAGCACGCGAAGCGTCATCGACCAGGTCTGGCGCTGGTACTCGGGCTTTGCGCCCTCCTGTTCCAGCACGCGCTCGATGACGCGCATGAGCTCCACGCGACGATCGCCGCGGCTGACCCACGCATTGTTCTCGACGGTGTGCCACTGCTCGACGGCAGGATCCTCGGCGACCGCCACGGTGCACTGCCACAACCGCTCCACATCGCCGCCCGGGTACGGGCGGGATGCCGTGCCCAGTGCGCAGCCGGTGGAGGGAAGGACCAGCGCGACCACCGCCACGACCCGCGCCATCAGGCGCATCACATCACTCGGGGAACTCAGCATTGGTGAAGACCTTCTGCACGTCGTCGTGCTCCTCAAGGGCATCGATCAGCTTCTGTACGGCAGCACCCGATGCGGGATCGACCTGCACCATCATGCCGGGGATCCACGCGATCTCGGCTGATTCGAGCACGATCGAGGCGGCCTCAAGCGCTTCCTTGACCTTGGAGAGGTCGGCGGGCGCCGTGAGCACCTGCCATGCACCGCCAAGGTCGCGGATGTCCTGCGCACCGGCCTCGAGCGCGACCTCCATGAGGCGCTCCTCGCCGGTCTTTTCGCCATCGACGAGGATCGAACCCTGCTGCGCGAACGAGTAGCTCACGCTGCCGGGCACGCCAAAGCTGCCGCCGTTCTTGTCGAAGATCGTGCGGATCTCAGGCGCGGTGCGGTTCACGTTGCACACGAGGCACTCGGCGATCACAGCCACACCGCCGGTCGCATAGCCCTCGTAGCGGACGGCCTCGTAGGACTCGCTGTCGAGCTCGCCGGTCCCCTTCTTCACGGCCTTTTCGATCGTGTCGCGGGGCATGTTCACGGCCTTGGCCTCGTCGATGGCCAGGCGAAGGCCGGCGTTGAAGCGCGGATCGCCGCCGCCTGACTTGGCGGCCATGATGATGGCGCGGCTGGCCTTGGACCAAAGCTTTCCGCGCTTGGCATCAACGGCGGCCTTGCGGTGCTTGATGTTCTTCCAGGCGCTGTGACCGGCCATGGCGCTCGTCCTCTGTGCGGTGGATCCTTCGGGATCCGGCGTGCGTTCACCTGCCCAGCCGGAGTGCGGAGCAGGAAGGAATCATCGACCCTTGTTGCGTGCGGCGACCTTGGTTCGGGTCGCGCCCGACGCGGGCTTGGAAGCCTTGGCCGACGCCTTGGTCGGCTTCGCGGCCTTCTCCGGCTTGGCGGCCTTCGGCGCGGCCCTGGACCCCGCAGCGTGACGCTTGTCGGCCGCGGCCTGCAGCGCGAAGTACGACCCGAGACCGTGGCCGGCGCGGATGTTTCGCTCGAGCACGCCGGCGGCGTCCGAGAGCGATACGGTTGCGCTGAGCGCGCCCTCCTCGATCAGCAGCTCATGCGTCGTCTGGTCGACAGGGATCGCGTGCACGCTGTAGCGCAGGAGGCACACCCGGTTCGAGACATACGCGATCATGCCGTCGAGGTTGTCGAGGTATGCACGGATGTGCTGCTTGGGATGCCCCTCGAGGTGCGACAGGCTCACCTTGTGGTGGTGGCGGAAGATGTCGTAGAGCACGCGACGCATCGCCTTGCAGCGCTCCTCGGCACGGGGGTAGCGCACGCCGATGATCTGCACCATCTCCTCGACGAGGCTCACGCGAAACTCGTTGAAGTCGACGGTCGCCGAGCGGATCTTCTGCATGGCGGCCTCGGCCATGTGGCTTGGCGCGTCATACATGAGGAAGCTCGAGATCAGCAGGGCGACAGGGTCGACCGCGTTGGGGTCGGCCGCGTGCTCCGGCTGGGCATGGCGCTTCACCAGCGCACTGAACTTGGTCTGGACGAACTGGTGCTTCTTGGCGGTCATGGTGGTGGTCACGTGTGGTCTGCCTGGTCGGAAATTGCCTCGGACCCTTGATCGGATCCGTCATCGTCGCTTGCCCTGCCGCCCAGGTCAGGCGCGGGCACGATGCCCTCCCGGCGCAGGCCTTCGGCGATCGCCTGTTCGACGGTCATCTGGCGATGGCCGCTCTCATCGAGGATGAAGTCAAGCCGCGGCACATGCCGCAGCGCGCTCTCGTCACGCACGACATGGCGCAGGTGCGCCGCCGCGCTCCGCAGTGCGCTGACCGCGAGCCGGCCGCGGTCGGCGGGCGACACACTCACGCGCACGAGGGCGCGCTGCTCATCCGGCGAGACCTCGACCGAGACGATCGAGACCAGGCCCTGGAAGCGCGGATCGGCCAGCCCCTCGGACAGCCGCTGCTGCAACGCGCGGCGGATCACGCTCGCCCACTGCAGCAGGCGGATCGGCGTCTCGTCCTTGCCGCCGATGCCGGGGAGCGATGTGGCGGGTCGGCGGCGCTCAGTCATCGCTGCCTTCACGCACGACGACGGACTTGTAGCACTCGAGCACATCGCCGACCTGGATGTCGTCGTAGCCGACGATCTTCATGCCGCACTCGTTGCCCGAACGCACTTCCTTGGCGTCGTCCTTGAACCGCTTGAGCTGCTCGAGCCGGCGATCCTTCTCGATGACGATGCCACCGCGCGTGACGCGGATCTGCGCGTTGCGCTCGACCGTGCCGTCGGTGACGTAGCAGCCCGCGATCGCGCCGACCTTGGAGATGCGGAAGACCTGGCGCACCTCGGCGTGACCGAGTACGTCGATGCGCACCGTCGGCTCGAGCATGCCCTTGAGCGCCTTCTCGATGTCCTCGCTGATGTGGTAGATGACGTCGTAGAGGCGGACATCGATCTTCTTGGACTCGGAGAGGGCGCGCGCCTTGGCGTTGGTCGTGACGTTGAAGCCCACCACGATTGCGCCGGTCGTCTCGGCGAGCAGCATGTCGCTCTCGTTGATGCCGCCCACCGCACAGTGCTTGACCACGACCTTGAGGTCGCCCACGCTGATCTTGGGCAGCATGGCCTTGAGGGTCTCGACACTACCCTGCACGTCGGCCTTGACCACGAGCGAAAGTTCCTTCGCCTTGTCCTTGCCGATGTGCTCGAGGATGTTGTCGAGGGTGACCTTGGGTGCGGCGAGCTCGCGCAGGCGCTCGGCCTGTCGGCGCTCGTTCGCGGCCTGCTCGGCCTCCTTGAGCGAATCGACGACGAAGAACTTGTCGCCCGCGTCGGGGAGTTCATCCAGACCGCTCACGGCACACGGCGTTCCGGGCACCGCTTCGGTGATCCGCTGGCCACGGTCGTTGACGATGTCGCGGATGCGTCCCGACGCGCGGCCGATCACGATCGAGTCGCCCTTCTTCAGCACGCCTTCCTGGACGAGGATGCGCGCCACGGGGCCGCGGCCCTCTTCCATCTGCGCCTCGAGCACCGCGCCCTGCGCATTGCCGGCCCAGTCGGACACGATGCCCTTCATGTCGGCCACGAGCGCCAACATGTCGAGCAGATCCTGGATGCCGATGTCCTTGAGCGCGCTGGTCTTGACGACTTCGACTTCGCCGCCCCAGGGCACCGTGTTCAGGCCGTGCTCGGCGAGCTGGCCGTAGATGCGCTGGAAGGTCTTCTCGCTCGCTTCGGGCTTGTCGACCTTGTTGAGCGCGACGACGATCGGCACGCCGGCGGCCTTCGCGTGGTTGATGCTCTCGACGGTCTGCGGCATGACGCCGTCGACGGCATCGACCACGAGCACCACGATGTCCGTGATGCGCGCACCGCGAGAACGCATGGCGGTGAAGGCCTCGTGACCGGGGGTATCGATGAAGGTGAGCGTGCGATCACCATCGCCCGCCTTGACCGGCACCATGAAGGCACTGGTGGCCTGCGTGATGCCGCCCGCCTCGCCAGAGGCCACGTTGGCCTTGCGGATCCGGTCGAGCAGGCTGGTCTTGCCGTGATCGACGTGGCCGAGGATCGTGATCACCGGTGAACGCGATCGGGGGTCCTTGCGCTCGCGCTGGGCGAACTGGCTGGCGATCGCATCTTCGGCAGTCTGCTCGCTGACGACCTCGAGCACGATGTCGAATTCGAGCATGATCTCCTCGGCGCGCGAGGTCTCGATCACGCTGTTGATCGTGGCCATGGTGCCCGACAGCAGGAGCTTCTTCAGGATGTCGGTGGACTTCACGCCGGTGGCGGCGCTGAGCTCCTTGATCACGATCGGCTCGGCAATCTTGACGGGACCGCTGCTCTTCTGCGGCTGCGCACGGCCGCCGGCGCCCATGCGACCGCCCGGGCCAGCGCGACCCGGGACGGTCTTGTGGCTCTTGAAGAAGCCACCGGCGCGAGTCAGGCGGCCCTCACGATCGATGAGGTCCTGGGCGCGCCATGGCTCGAAGGGCGCATCGCCGCCCGCCTTTGCGCTGCGGCCTGCACCGTCGGCGCGACCACCCGCTCGCTTGTCGTTAGGACCGGTGCGGCGATCATCGCGGCCACGCGAAGGGCCACTCGGACCGGCCGGACCGCCGGTGCGCACACCTGCGCCACCGAAACCCCCTGTCCGTGGGCCGGAACGGCCGGGGCCACCTGCCCCCGGACCACCCGTGCCTGGGCCCGTTCGCGGGCGCGGCGCAGCGAGTCGATCAGGCTCCTCGACGCGCACGACACGCGGGCCGGAGAGCGCGGTCTTGCTCGGCTGAGACAGCATCTGCCCTGCGGGCTTGATGATGTCGGGCCGACGAGGAACATTCGGTGCAGCACGCGGGCCCGTGTCGCTTGGGCGCCATGTCGGGCGCGCGGACGAGGGCGGCGTGGTACCAGCGGGGCCTGACGGGCCCGTTCCGGTCGAGCCGGGCCCTGCCGAGGGCGGCGTGCCACCGGTCGTGCCGGGCGCTGCGGGTGGGGTGCGCGGAGCGAGGCCGCTGGCACCAGTGCGAACCACGCCCGAGGTCAGGCTGGAGGGTCGTCCCGTGACCGCTGCGCTGGGCGGAGTTCCGGGTGCGGCGGCTGGAGTCGCTCCAACGGCCTTCGGCGCTGCAACGGAACCTGGTTGCGGAGTTGCAGCCGGTGCGGCTGCAGGCGCGACTCGCGCGCCCTTGACCGGCGCTGCAGCCTTGGCCTCGACGGCAGCGGGCTTGGGCTCGACCGATTCAGTTGAGGTCGGCGCCGGGGCATCGCCCGTCGCGTCGTCGCCCTTCTTCTTCTTGGTTGACTTCGCCGTCGTGGCGCGCTTCTTCGCCTCGACGACATCGACCTTCTCGGCAGTCTCGACTGCCGTGCCGCCGGCAGCGCCGGAGAACCACTCTCGAATGGTCAGCGAGAGGCCAACCGACACCGTCGATGCAGCGCTCGAGACGCCCTCGATCTGCTCACGCTGGCACTTCTCGACGACGTCCTTGCTGGTGACGCCGAGTTCCTTGGCGAGTTGGCTGATCCTGATCTTGCTGCCCTTGGGAGTGCTCAATCGGTGCTCTTTCTTTGATGGTTCCGGTGAGTCGCTGCTGGTCTGGATGATGGTGCGGGATCGTGAAGGATGGGTGAAGCGCTCAGCGCCCGAGGATGTCGTCGGCCGCAGCTTCGCTGGCAGCATCGGGCGAAGCGGGCTGGCCGCCGCCGAGGATGCCATCGACCGCATCGCCGCCCTCGGCAGCCATGCGCTCGGCCTCGGCCTGCTTGGCGGCTTCCTGCTCGGCAGCGACAACCTTGGCGCGCTCGGTGCACGCATCGACGACCGCCACGGCGAGTTCATCGCTCATGCCGGCTTCATTGACGAGGATCGCCTCGCCGACCTCTTCGACGTCGAAGACGCTGATGAGGCCCAGGACACCCATACGGTCGAGCATCTCGTCCGTGACGCCGTCGACGCCACGCACGGTCTCTTCCAGGATCTCGAGGCCGCGCTGGAACTCAGGCGGCGTGAGGATGTCGACATCCCAGCCAGTCAGGCGCGCAGCAAGGCGGACATTCTGGCCGCGGCGGCCGATGGCCAGCGACAGCTGGTCGTCGCGCACGATGATCGTGGCGCGGCCGAGCTCGAAGCACAGGCTGACTTCCTCGACTTCGGCGGGCTTGAGCGCGTTCGAGATCAGGATCTGGCTGCTCTCGTTCCAGCGCACGATGTCGATCTTCTCGCCGCCGAGCTCATCGACGATGTTGCGGATGCGGCTTCCGCGCACACCGACGCAGGCGCCGACGGCATCGACCTTGCTGTCGATGCTCGCGACCGCAAGCTTGGTGCGGAAGCCCGGCTCGCGCGACATGGCCTTGATCTCGATGGTGCGCTCGGCAACTTCAGGCACTTCAGCCTCGAAGAGGCGGCGGATGAAGTCCTGGTGAGCGCGGCTGAGCACGATCTTGACCTGATGGCCTGCATCGCGAACGTCAAGCAGGAGGCAGCGCACGCGATCGCCGGGCTGGAACTGCTCGCCGGGAATCTGCTCGCTGCGCGGCATGAAGCCTTCGGCGCGGTCGATCTGCACGATGAGTGCGTTGCCCTCGTAGCGCTGCGCCAGTCCGGTGACCAGCTCGCCCTGCCGCTTGCTGAACTGGTCGAGCAGGCTGCTGCGTTCGTCCTCGCGGAAGCGCTGGATCATGACCTGCTTCGCGGTCTGCGCGGGAATGCGGCCCAGGCGTGCGAGCGGAATGTTCTCGCGCTCGCCAGTCTCCAGATCATTGCGCCAGAGCGTGATGGCGCCGGTGAGGCGGTCCATCTCGCAGCCGAACTCCTCGGGATCGAGCGAATTGAAATGCTTGCGCGCAGCGCTGACCATGGCCTGCTCCAGGTCCTGGATCAGGAGTTCACGGTCGATGCTGCGTTCGCGGGCGATCGATTCGAGGATGCGGAGCGTTTCTTGGTTCATGGTCTGGTCCTTGGCGTACTGAGTTGATGGGTTGGAGAATTGGTGGGTTGTCGCCGCGCAAAAACACATCGAGCCACGGCGGTTGCGGCAACCGCGTGGCTCGTCGCTCTACGACCACCCGATGGTGGCTGCCTTGGCGCTAGGCGCCCCCTGCCTTCCCGCAAGCGGGGAGCAAGGCGCGACCGACGCCGGCCGACCGAGGATTGACGCGCAAGCGCGCCATCAGCGGTGGGCCGTCGAAGCGGAACCCGCCATCAGGCGGGCAAGCAGGCTGTCGATGGATCGAAGCATGCGCCGTTTCAACGAAGGGGTGCGAGAGACGAGCCCCGCACGGACGACCCGGCGGGAAACGCGATTCTAGCGATTTTCCCGAGACAGCGGAAGAGCCAAACCTCGCTCCGGCCGAGCCGTAGGATGTCCACATGACCTGTCTTGACCGCCTTGGAGCGATCTTCTGCGCCCTCGTGCTGCTGGTCGGGGGCCCACCCGCTGCGATCGCTCAGGTGCCCGGATTGAGCGGTTTTCCGGGCTCCGCCCCTCTCGGCGAGCCAGAGGAGGCCGGCACCGGCCTGAGCACCGACAAGGTCAAGGTCCGGGCCGTCGCCTCGACCATGAGCCCTGCCGCCGGCGCCGACCTGGTGATCGCGGTCGAGCTCGCGATCGCGCCGGGCTGGCACACCTGGCCCAACCAGCGAGCGCTCCCTGAAGGCACGGCCGAGTTCATCGGTGCCGTGAACACGACGATCGCGGTGACCAGCGGCGATCCTGCCAAGGCCACCGTGCACGAGGGCTTCACGCAGTGGCCCGCGGTGCACACCGTCAAGGCCGACCTTGGCGATGGCGAGCAGTCCTACGCGGTCTTCGAGGGCCGCTCGGTCGTCTTCGTCCCCGTCACGATCGCACCCGGCGCGAGCGGCGCCGTCACGCTGACGGTGAAGGCCGGCTTCCAGAGCTGCGACGATGCCACCTGCCTTGCCCCCGCCGACGCGACGGAAACGATCTCGCTCGCGATCGACGGCACCACGGCGGCTGCGGTTCCCGGTGATCTCTTTGCGGGCTTCGATCCCTCGGTCTTCGGGCGCATTCGTGGCGGCGAGCAGGCGCCGGTCTCGCTCGAATTCAAGCTCACCGACTCGATCCGTTTCGAGATCGATCCGCGCGGCTCGGGGCTCGTGCTGCTGGCGCTGCTCGCTGCGCTCGGCGGCGTGCTGCTGAACTTCACGCCGTGCGTGCTGCCGGTGATCCCCCTCAAGATCATGAGCCTCTCGCGCGCGGCCGGCACGAAGGGCCGCATGCTGCAGCTGGGCGGGATCATGAGCCTGGGCGTCGTCTTCTTCTGGGTCGCGCTCGGCACGCTATTTGCGCTCGCGAGCACCGGCATCAAGGCGCTCGAAGGTTTCGCGCAGCTCAACGCGCTCTTCCAGCTGCCGTGGTTCACGATCGCCGTCGGCGTCTTCATCTGCGTGATGGCGATCGGGATGGCGGGCTTCTTCACCGTCGGGCTGCCGAACTGGGTCTATTCCATCGAGACGAAGCAGGAATCGGCGGGCGGCAGCTTCGTGTTCGGCATCATGACCGCGGTGCTCAGCACACCCTGCACCGCGCCCTTGATGGGTGCGGCCGCCGGCTACGCCATCAAGATCCGGGATCCGGGCACGGTGATGCTCGTGTTCACGTCGATCGGCCTGGGCATGGCGTTGCCGTACCTCCTGCTCAGCATGAATCCACGGCTCGTCGACCGCATGCCGCGCGGTGGCGCGGCGGGTGAACTACTCAAGCAGTGCATGGGGCTGCTGCTCCTTGCTGCCGGCCTGTACTTCGTCGGCAGTGGCGTGAACGGCTATCTCGAGGAGCCGAGCCATGCGTACTGGTGGCTCGTTTCGCTCGCGGGCATCGCGGCGGGCCTTTGGCTCGTGCGCGGCACGCTGAAGATCGCGAAGACCGGTCGCAACCGCACCGTGTTCGGCGGCGTGGGGCTGCTCATCGCGGGTGCGAGCGCGCTCATCGGCTGGTCGATGACCTACGAGGCGATCGACTGGCAGACCTGGACGGCCGAGCGCGAGGCCGCTGCGCTCAGGGAGGGCAAGGTCGTGCTCGTCGACTTCACGGCGGACTGGTGCATCAACTGCAAGACGCTCGAGAAGACCGTGCTCGAATCACAGGCCGTGCTCGATGCGCTTGAACAGCGCGGCGTGGTACCGCTCAAGGTCGACCTGACCAGCGGCGTACCGGCGCGCGGCGATCGGCTCAAAGCGGCCGGCGGCGCGACGATTCCGCTGCTCGTGATCGTGTCCCCCACGGACGGACCGATCTGGAAGAGCGAGCTCTACACGCCGGGCGATGTGGTGGCAGCGATCGAACGCGCTGCGAAGTGAGGCTGGTCAGGGCAAGGACGTGACCGGGGGCCGCTCAGCGCACCTCTGCGACGATGCGGCATCGCTCTCGCACGGCACTCGGCAGCTGACGCAGCGGATCGAGACGGAAGGAGTCATCGACCTCAAGCGCCTTGCGCGCGGCATCGCGCGCAGCGGCATCGTTCCCTGCCATGCCGTAGGCATCGGCGAGCCGTACCAAGGAGGTGGTGTGACGAGGATCCTGCGTGAGCACATCGCTCCGCACAGCGACGACCTCATCCCAACCCACAAGACCGCGCACGACCATAGCATCGATGATCGCCGCCGACACCAAGGCTGAACGGAACGGGAACGCGTCGCGAGCGGCGCGAGCGGAGTCGAGCGCTTCGCCGAACCACACCCGGGCCCGCGCCGGATCGGGCTCCGCGAGCCCGGCCTGCAGGAACTGATCCGCCGACTTGAGCAGCAGCAGATGGCGACGAAGGATCGGCTCCTGCTCGACGGCCTCGCGGAGTTGCTCGCCTGCGCTCGCGCGCGCAGGCGCCGTGAAGAGATTCTCGACGAGCGTTTCGGCGGCGGCGTCGACTGCCTGTTCCTGGCGAGCCGTTGCCGACGCGGCTACGCCCTGCAGCGCGGCGATCATGGCAAGGCAGGCCGCGCCCAACGCGATGGGCCAGCGCTGCGCGGTGCCGCCAGATCCCGTCGATGCTGCCGGGGTTCCCGTCGGCACCCCCGCCGTCGAGCGGACCGTGTTGGCGATGGGAAGAACGTGGTTACCCATGGCGACAGCCCCAATCACACCGAGCACCCACGATGCACTGCCCGGTTGCCAAAGGGTCATCTCGATCATGGCATGGGCGGCGAGCACCATCGCAAGCCCAGTCGTGACCGTGCGGAGCGCTCGGGCATCAAGGTTCGCCAAACCACTCACCATCGCTTGGGCGAGCCCGGCTGCCAGCACGATCCCGATCGCAGGCAGCACGCGACCACCGGGATCGGCCAGCGTGGTGATCACGCCGACGACCGACAGGCCAAGCAGCGACACCATCCATGCTTCGCGCGTGCCAGCATCGTGGGCCGATGCAGCCGCAGTTGCGCGCTCGTGCTGCGCATCCGTCGCCCGGTCCGTGCCGCATCCCCAGAGCATCACGACCCATGCAGCGGTCATCAGCACGCCGGCCAGACCCATGGTGGCAAGCCAATCCACCGGCGCCGCATGCGCACTCGTCACTTCTTCGACCGCGAGAGCGGGACGGTGCAGCGTGTACGCGGCTTGGAAGGAATCGGGACCACAACCCCAGGGCCAGGCATCCAGCATGACCTGCCAGGCGCCGACCCAATACTGCGAACGGAAGAAGAGGCTTCGTTCGCCCAGCGATTCGCCGAGCGCACCTCGCGCCAGGACCGCCGCGACCGGAATGACGAGCGCTGCAAGCACCGCCACGCGAGCGTGCCATGACGATCGTCGTGACCACCATGCGGCCACGAGCCCGAGTGCGCACGCGGCGAGCGCACCCTTCGATCCATTCACCACCACGATCGCCGCGCTAGCAACGGCACACAACGCCAGCACCGCTGCAAAAGGCAGCGCGAGCGTTCGGCGCGCCTGCACGGCAAGCACCGCACACGCCACACCCACGGCGCCCACGAGCCCCGCCATGATGTTGGAGAGCCCGAACCATCCGGTGGCCTCCAGCTGCATGAGTCGACGTTCGTAGGTCTGTGCCTGCGCCGACTCCGCGGTCCAGCCCTGCGCTGCGAGGAACTCCTGTTTCGACGCCGCGTACTGCGCCACGGTCGCAGGGTGCTCCACCGCGAGCTGCCACGCACCACGAACAAGCCAGAGTGCGGCCACCGAGAGGAAGACCGCCAGCGCAATGCGCTGCAGGCGCGCTGCCTGCGCATGAGCGGAGCATGCCGCCAGCGCTCCCGCGCCCACGAACGCGCTCACCCACGCACTGCCGCGCCAGAGATTCTCGAACTCCCCACGGAGGACGAGCCCAAGGTCGATCGCCGCCACGATGCCTGCCGTGATCGCTAGGCCACCCTGCCATGCTGCGGTGCGGCTTCGCGCTAGGACCGCAAGCAACCCCGCGGCCACGAGGCAAGTCAGCGCATCGATCGCCAGACTGCCGGCCGGACCGAGTCCGGCGAACGGCACCACCGCATCGCGCGAGATCGCGGAAGGATCCAAGTCAAAGTGGACGAGCGGCGTCCACGCAACGACGCTGCGCGCGGCAAGCAGGCCGGCGAGCGTAGACACGAGGCAGCCAGCCACCGCGCCATGCTCCGTGTCCGATCGCTCAGACAGCTGTCTGGATGTGAATGCCGCAGTCACGCCCGGGAGATTAGGTTCAACAGACTCGCACGCGAGCGGCGATGATGTCCGTCGGAGCAGTCAAGACCGCGCCGATCGAGCATTCAGCCCACGGCCCCACTACCCTCTCCGCATGGCCGAGACGATCACCGCCATCACCGTCTACTGTGGCAGCGCCCTAGGTCGCGATCCGGCCTTCGAGGCCTGCGCGCGCAACGTCGGCAAGGAACTTGCGCACCGCGGGCTCACGCTCGTCTACGGCGGCGGCGGCATCGGCCTGATGGGCACCGTCAGTCGCTCGGCCAAGGATGCGGGCGGCAGGGTCGTCGGCATCATCACCGAGCAGTTTCTGGAGCTCGAGCAGGGCTGGAAAGGCTGCGACGAGCTCATCGTCGTGCCCGGCATGCGCGAGCGCAAGGCGCTGCTCGAATCGCGCGCGCAGGCATTCCTCGTCCTGCCCGGCGGCTTCGGCACCTACGAGGAATTCTTCGAGACCTTCGTCGGCCTCATCATCGGTCGACATCCCGCGCCGATCGGCCTGCTCGATGTGGATGGCTACTTCGACCCGCTCTGCCAGCTGCTCGATCACGCGGTCGAGGAAGGCTTCGCGCGCCCGGCGGCCCGGAGCCTGGTGCTGCGCGACACCGATGCCTCGCGCCTGATCGACCGCATGATGCAGCTCGAGGAGAACCCGCCCGATCCAGTCGAGATGCTGCCGATGCACGGCGACCGGGAGCGAAGCGCATGAGTTCGCCCGTCGGACTGATCGCTGGCCAAGGCCAGTTGCCCGTCCTCGTGGCGCGCGGCATCCGAGCGGCCGGCCATCGCGTGGTCTGCGTGGGCCTGCGCGACCAGTTCCTGCCCGAACTCGAGGCCGAGTGCGATGCATTCAGCACCGCGGGCGTCGTGCAGCTCGGCCGCTGGATCCGCCTCTTGCGCAAGGGTGGCGTGCCGCACGCCGTCATGGTGGGCCGCGTGAGCAAGGCGCGCATGCACGATCCCCTGCGGCTGATCCGGCAGCTGCCTGACTGGCGCGCGATCGACCTTTGGTATCGTCGCCTCCGCCACGACCGTCGCTCGCATGTGGTGCTTGCCGCGGTTGCGGACGAACTCGCCGGCGCCGGAGTCCCGCTCATCGACAGCACGACCTACATCCCCGAGCACATGGCCAAGGAAGGCGTGATGACGCGCTGCCAGCCCGGCTCGCTGCAAGCGCGTGACATGGCGTTCGGCTGGCCGCTCCTGGACAAGATCGTCGAGCTCGATGTCGGCCAGGCGATCATCGTGCGCGAGGGCGACATCGTGGCGGTCGAGGCCCTCGAGGGCACCGACCGCATGATCGACCGCGCTGGCGAGCTCTGCCGCGCCAAGGGCTGGACCCTCTTCAAGAGCGCCAAGCGCTCGCACGACATGCGCGCCGATGTTCCGACGATCGGCGTACCGACCGTCGAGCGCGTGGCCCGCAACGGGGGCGCATGCATAGCCATCGGCTCAGGCCGGGTGATCCTCGTCGATGCGCCCGCCGTGCTGGCTGCTGCCGATCGATTGGGAATCGCAATCGTCGGCGTGGCGCACCCGCCTGCCTGAACCCGATGGCCGATCCCGACTGCCCCTTCGTCTCGCGCGCCGGGCTGAAGCTCGAGCACGCGATCGCAACCTTCGGCCTCGAGATCGCCGGCTGGCGCGTCGCCGACTTCGGCTGCAACATTGGCGGGTTCACGGATGTCTGCCTGCGACGGGGCGCAGCCCATGTGACCGCCATCGACACCGGCTACGGCACGCTCGCGTGGACGCTGCGCAACGATGCCCGCGTCACGGTCTTGGAGCGGACCAATGCGCTGCATGTCCCGGCGCCGGCGGATCCAGTCGATCTGATCACCATCGACATGGCATGGACCCCGCAGCGGCTGGCGATCCCTGCTGCCTTGCGCTGGCTCTCGAAGGCTCCGCATGCACGGATCATCTCGCTCGTGAAGCCGCACTACGAAGTCACCGCCGAGGAGAAACGCCTGCTCAAGGGTGGCGCGCTCGAACCCGACGACAGCCGCGCCGTATGCGCGCGCGTGCTCGCTGCGATGCCGGCGCTCGGGGTGCGCGTGATCGCCCACGCCGACAGCCCGATCACGGGTGGCAAGACCTCCAAAAAGGGCCGGGGAAACATGGAGTTTCTGGCGCTGCTGGGCCGAGCCGAATGACCTCGGCCGGACGGGCATCGGGGCCCCGGTTCGGGTAGGCTTCGCGGGCTTCGAACGCGGCATCTCGCGGCCGTCGCAACCACCCCCATGGCCACCACACCGGAACCATCGCCCAGCCCCGCACCGATCGACCGCGTCGTCGAGCAGGCCATCGACCGTGAGCTCCACGAGTCGTACCTGACCTACGCCATGAGCACGATCATGGACCGCGCGCTGCCGGATGTGCGCGACGGCCTCAAGCCCAGCCAGCGGCGCATCCTGGTGGCGATGAACGACCTGAACCTGTCGCCCGGGCGCAAGCACATCAAGTGCGCGAAGATCTGCGGCGACACCAGCGGCAACTACCACCCGCACGGCGAGAGCGTGGTCTATCCGACGCTCGTCAACATGGGACAGTCGTGGAAGACCCGCTACCTGCTCGTCGACAAGCAGGGCAACTTCGGCTCCATCGAAGGCGACCCGCCGGCCGCCATGCGTTACACCGAAGCGCGCATGACTGCGGCCACCGTCGCGCTCATGGAGGACCTCGACAAGGAAACGGTCGACTTCAAGCCCAACTACGACGATCGCCTGATGGAGCCCACGGTGCTCCCGGCCAAGCTGCCGAACCTGCTCGTCAACGGCAGCGCGGGCATCGCCGTCGGCATGGCCAGCAGCATGCCGCCGCACAACCTGCGCGAGGTGTGCGCGGCGATCGTCGCGGTCATCGACCAGCCTGACATCGGCCTCGAGGACCTCATGCGCCACTGCGCGGGGCCCGACTTCCCCACCGGTGGCGTGATCGTGGGTCGCCGCGGCATCATCGAGGCCTACGCCACCGGCCGTGGTCGCGTCACCGTGCGCGGCACCGTGCACCATGAGCAGCGCAACGGCCGCGATGTCATCGTCATCGACCAGATTCCATACCAGGTCGTGCAGAGCAGCCTGATCGAGAAGATCGTCGAGTGCACGCGCAAGGATGACGGCCAGCGCGAAGCGCGCATCGGCGACATCAGCGATGTCAGCAACCACTCTGGCCGCGATGCGCAGACGCGCATCGTGATCACGCTGAAGAAGGGCGCCGATCCGCAGGTCGTCGAGCGCAAGCTCTACGAGTACACGCCGCTGCAGTCGACCTTCAGCATCATCAACATCGCGCTCGTCAACGGCCAGCCTCGCACGCTGCCCTTCAAGAGCCTGATCGAGGCCTACATCGACCACCGCCGCACGGTGATCCGCCGGCGCACGGAGTTCCAGTTGCGCCAGGCGCGCCAGCAGGCCCACCGGCTCGAGGGCCTGATGTACGCCGTCTGCGACATCGACGAGGTCATCCGCATCATCCGCGAGAGCCGCACCCGCGAGGAAGCGATCGAGCGCTTGCAGCAGCGGGCCTTCCGCATCGCCCCCGACCATCGATACGCGTCGCTCGTCCCGCAGCGGGTCGCCGAGCGCAGCCGGCAGGACGGTGGCGTCCAGCTCACGCGCGTGCAGGCCGAGGCGATCGGCGCGCTGCGCCTGATCCAGCTCGTCGGCCTCGAGATCGAGAAACTCGCCAACGAGTTCACCAAGCTGCTCGAGCAGATCGACGGCCTCGAGGCGATCCTCGCGAGCGATCGCCTGGTCCTCGACATCATCCGCGAGGACACGATCGAGCTCGCCGAGCGCTTCGGCGACGACCGTCGCACGGTGCTCGAGGAAGGTGATGCAGCCGACTTCGACATGGCCGAGCTCATCGCCGAGCACGACGTGGTGGTCAGCATCTCGAGCGAGGGCCTCGCCAAGCGGCTCCCCGTCGAGACCTACCGCACGCAGGCCCGCGGCGGCGTGGGGATCAAGGGCGGCGAGGTGCGCGATGGCGAGTTCGTCGAGCACATGTTCGTCTCGAGTTCGCACGACGACCTCCTCTGCTTCACCGATACCGGCCGAGTGTTCCGGCTCAAGGTCTGGCAGGTCCCTGAGCTTGGCCGCACCAGCAAGGGCCGGAGCCTGAACAACCTGCTTGACCTGCGCGATGGCGAGCGCGTGCGCGCGTTCCTGCCCATCAAGGACTTCGAGGCGAGCGAGGACTACCTCTTCTTCGCCACCGCGCAGGGCCGCGTCAAGCGCAGCGCGCTCAAGGACTACCGCAACGTCAATCGCAGCGGCATCATTGCAGTCAAGCTCAACGACGGCGACGGCCTCGTCAATGCCCTGCTCACCCGTGGCAACGACCATGTGCTGCTCTCGACGGCACAGGGCATGGCGATCCGCTTCGACGAGAACGATGCACGCGTCATGGGCCGCGACACGGCAGGCGTTTCCGGCATCGACCTCGCCGAGGGCGACTTGGTGGTCGGGCTCGTCCGCTGCGACGACACGGCCGATCTCTGCACCGTCACGCTCAACGGCTACGGCAAACGCACGCCCATGGGCGAGTACCTCGTGCAGCAGGAAGACGGCTCCACGCGCGTGCAGAGCCGCGGCGGCAAGGGCCGCAAGGACATCGTGGTCAACGACCGCAACGGCCCCGTGGTCTCCGTGCACCCGGTGACCAACGACCACAACCTGCTCTTCATGACCACCAACGGGATGGCCGTCCGGATCGCGGCCAAGGATGTGCGTGCCATCGGCCGCAACACGCAGGGTGTGCGCGTGGTTCGACTGCGCGATGGCGACACGCTGCGTGCCGCTGCCCGCGTGGATGCGAGCGAGGATGGCCCGGCTCCGACCGAGGCCGTCCCCGACGAAGAATGAGACACCCCCACGGAGCCCCCCATGTCCCTCACCAACTGGTCCGAGACGATCGTCATCGCCGAACTGCAGGATGAGCCCTCCTTGAGCGAGGACCTGTCCGCGCTCGCTGCCCGGTTCGAGCAGGATGGTGACCACCGGGACGTGGTGCTCGACCTTACCGAGGTCAACTACCTCACCAGCTCGAACATTGCCGCACTGCTGCGCCTGCGTCGCCTCGTCATCTCCAACGAGTGCCGCATGAAGGTCACCGGCTGCACCAACTCGGTGTGGGGCATCTTCCTCACCACCGGCCTTGACAAGGTCTTCGACTTCGTCGACGACAAGCTCATGGCGCTCGCCACGCTGCAGATGGGCGGCTGAGCATGCTTCGCCTGCGTCGCACGCCGCTCGAGCCGCGCATCGAACTGGTGCCGCTCATCGACGTGATGATGTTCCTGCTGACCTTCTTCGTCTACGCGCAGGTGCTCACCACGCGCGTGGCGATCGTGCCCATGGAACTCAAGCGCTTCAGTTCGGGGACCGAGGCCAAGGTCCCGCCCGCCTGCAGCGTGAGCATCGATCTCGACGGCCGCGTCTGGGTGGACCGGCGCGAGGCAGGCCTCGACCAGCTCGCGACCATGGTCGACGAGCGTCGAAAGACCGATGGCCGCACGGTCGTCTACCTCGCGGTCGCCGATGGCAAGGGCACGGTCGATCGCGCTCCCATCCTGCAGGAGGTCTGGGAGCGCCTCAAGGGCAGCGGGCTCACGGTGAACATCGTGGGCAAGCCCGCTCCTGCGCGCACCATCCAGCCCGCGCCCCCGGCCGCCGCAACACCCAACGCAACGCCCACCGGGTCAAGCCCCCAAGGCACGCAAGGGCAGCCGTGAACGTGAGCCCCGTCGCGTTCGGCTTTGTGGTCAGCCTCCTGCTGCACGTGCTCGTGCTCGGTGGCTACGCCGAGGATGCCGCGCGACTCGTGGGCCAGGCCGTACTCGCCGTCATCGAGCCTGCACGCAAGCCCGACGCGGCCGAAATCGATCCCTCGAAGTGGCCCAAACCCTCCGACCGGCCGCAGGACGAGGTCCAGAAGCCAAGGCCTGAATCAAAGCCCGTTCAGAAACCTGAACCGAAGCCCGAGCCGAAGTCCGCCGAGATGCCCCCGGGGGAGCAACGGCCGCCGCGCGCACCGGAACTGCCGCCGCCACCCGAGCCCGATGTGGTCGAAGTCACCCCGGGCATCGAGGGCGGCTCGCCGACCAGCATGAACTGGATCGGCTACGACGAGTATCAGGAGCATCTGGCTCGCTTGGCCACGCAGGAACAGGCTGCGTTCGACTTGGAGTCATCAGGCGGTGGCGCGCGATCGGTGACCGCAGAGCCCCAACCGTTGCCACAGGGCCCCGAGGGCCAGGCGCCGAGTCTCGTCGACCGCTCCGCGGCGGCGGCGCAACCCGCCACGCTCACGCCCGCCGCCACGGCTCCGCCTGAGCCCACTCCACCCTCGCCCACGCCTCCTGCCGTCGCCACGACCACGCCCGTCGAGCCCAAGCCAGCGCAGCCCGCGCAACCCGAGCCAGCGCCAGCACTCTCCGTTCCCGGGATTGTGCCCGATCCAGCAGCACTCGATCGCGCTCTGACCACCGATCCGTCCACCGCACCACCAACATCGCCCGATCCGACGAAGCCGCCAGAGGCCGCGACACCACTGCCTTCAACGAGGTCACCCAAGGATGCAGCGGCCTCGGCGCCAAAGCCCACACCAGCGCCAGCACCGACGCAGCCGACGGCGCCGGCCAAGGTCGAGAAGCCCGGACAGGAACGCCCGCAGATACCGCCACAGGTCGATGCGCCCGGCGCCGCGACCAACCCGAATGCGGACCAGGCCGGCCCTGTCACCGACGGCGCAAAGAGCGACAAGCAGTCGGCGGCGACGAGCGTGATCGATGTCCCCGCCAGCCTGTGGAAGAACGGCAAGCCGCTCGCGCGCGAGGGCCTGAACATCAAGACGCGCCGCGTCGAGCTGACCACGCTCACGCAAGTCTCGGGGAACTACCGCAATCCGCAGTGCGACATCTACTTCGACCACACGGGGAAGCCGGTGCAGGTGAAGATCGTCGAGAGCAGCGGGTTGACGGATGCCGTCGATGAACCTGTCGTCGACACGCTCTACCGCTGGCGCGCCAGCGGCAAGCAGATCAGCCAGCTGCAGCCGGGCCAGCTCGCGCGCTTCCGCGTGCGGATCTATCTGCGCTGAGCCGAGCACCACGGTCCGGATCGCCATCGCGATCGTGCGCGACGCGATCACGAGCGCCTTCGCTGCCCGCAGCACCCCTGCCCCCCGTTAGACTCAATCACGCCATGCGCTCACGCACGCTGCTCATTGCCGGTGCCGTCACCCTTCTCGCTGCCATCGCCCTCGTCACCTTCGTGGCGCCGCGGCTCAGCCGCGCCTTCGAGGACACACGACACGCGGAATCGAAAGACTTCGGCGACGACGTGACCGAGCATGGCGATGACGTCATGCTCGGCGATCCTGCCGAGAGCGAGGAGCGCGACGACGAGCCGAGCGAACCCGAGCGCGCGCTGCCCATCGCTGGCGCACCAGTGTCCGTGGGCATCTACATCATGGATGTTTCGCACATCAACTTCGCGGAAGGCACATTCGCGATCGATGCCTACGTCTGGATGAATTGGGACGCGGCCAAGTTCCTCCCGCCGGGTGCCGAGGCATCCGCCGAGACGGCAAGTCTGTCGCGAGCCCCCTGCGACACGATCGGTTTCGTAGGGGCCTTCGAACTGAATGTCGCACCAGTTGTGAAGAAGCCCGGCTACGCCCAGTTCCGGGTCATCGGCACGATCCGCCAGGAGTTCAACCTCGCGCGATTTCCCCTCGATCAACATGTGCTGCGCATCGGCATCGAGGACGAGGAGTGCGCTGACCACATCGTGCGCTACGAGGCCGACGCCCGGAACTCCGGCGCTACCGACTTCCGCATCACAGGCTGGACGCACGACCGGCCTTCGGTCTCGACCTACACGCGGACCTACGAGACCAACTTCGGCGACCGATCGCTGCCGACCGGTGATGAATCGCGCTTCGCCGGGATCGCCTTCGAGATCCCCATCCGGCAGGTCCGGCTGGCGTACTTCGTCAAGCTCACCTTCGGCCTCTTCATCAGCACGGTGCTGGCACTCATGTCCCTCGTCGTCGCGCACTACGGCGTCGACCGACTGGGCTTCCCGGTGGGTGCGCTCTTCGCTGTCGTGGCGAGCCAATGGATGGTCGGCGAGGCCCTGCCGCCACGCGCACCGCCGACGATCGCCGACTGGCTGCACGTCACATCGTTCGGGGTGATCCTCGCGGTCACGCTCGTCAACGTGCGCTCGCTCCTGGTCCTCGAGAACGGCGACCCCCAGAGGAGCAAGGCCATCGACCGATTCTGGTTCCGCGTGATCGGCCCGACGTGGATCGCGCTGTGCGTGCTGATCTGCGTGATGGCTTGAGCGGGCTCGCTGCGCGAGGGTTCCCAACTGCACGGCGCGGCGCACGCTGCGCCACATCCACTGCTGAGCCTCAGCGCTCCAGTCGCGACCGCCACGGTGCAAGGCCGGGCAGGTCGGTCAGGTCGTGGAAGAGCGGCGTGATCGTGACGGCGCGACCGACGAGCGCTTCGACATCCGATCCCTCGGCGGTGTGCATGAACTCCATGCCGTTGCCGCAGGGCCAGTAGTAGGCAGCGCCGCCAGGGCTCGTGCGCCGCTCGTAGCCATCGGCGCCCGCAGCCGTGTTCATCGGCACCACGCGGATCGGCGGCATTGCCGCATCGGCGCTCTCGGTACGGGGCACGTTCACGTTCATCACCCGATGCGCATCGAGCGGGTGCTGCAGAATTCGATCGATCGCCTGGCGCGCGATCCACGCACCGCGCGCGAAGTTCGCCTCGCCGCGGCCCAGGTGCAGGCTCACGGCGATCGCGGGCACGCCGAGGAATGCACTCTCGACCGCAGCGGCCACGGTCCCCGAGTAGATGACGTTCACACCCACGTTCGCGCCCGAATTCATGCCGCTGATGACAACATCAGGCCGCGATCCCGCGCCGAACCGCTCAGGCCAGATTGCGCGCAGCGCCACCTTCACGCAGTCGGCTGGGCGGCCATCGACGGCGATGCCGGTGAACGATGGCGTGCGCACGGTGCGGGTCATGAGCGGTGCGTGGAAGGTGATGCCGTGCCCGGAAGCACTCTGCACCGTCAGCGGGGCCACGACCATGATCTCGCCGAGGCTGGCGACTGCATCGTGGAGCGCAGCGATCCCGGGAGCCTCGATGCCGTCGTCGTTGGTGAGCAGG